>OGEQ01000679.1_pt1 | contig 34011 bp, 30 predicted proteins | sample 1570731 | NCBI WGS metagenome assembly OGEQ01 (sample SAMEA2582132, study PRJEB24529) | metagenome | biome: Human gut stool | place: China | collected 2011
ATGGTTCATGCTGGATGACTCTTTTATCTAATTCAAAGCCAGACTCTTCCAGACGTTTTTTACTTCTCGGATGGCAGGAATATAAAATAGGCATATCGTATTTTTCTGCAATCTGATTAATTGCATTAAACAAAGACAAGAAATTTTTCTCTGTATCAATATTTTCTTCCCTATGTGCAGAAAGAAGAATATATTTTCCTTTTTCTAACCCCAAACGTGCATGTACATCTGATGCTTGAATTTTTTCGAGATTATTGTGTAATACTTCTGCCATTGGAGAACCTGTTACATATGTACGCTCTTTCGGGAGTCCACAATCTGCCAAATATCTACGAGCATGCTCTGAGTATGCAAGGTTTACATCTGAAATAATGTCTACAATTCGACGATTTGTTTCTTCCGGAAGACATTCATCTTTGCAACGGTTTCCTGCTTCCATATGGAAAATCGGAATATGAAGACGTTTCGCACCGATTACACTTAAACAGCTGTTTGTATCTCCTAGCACAAGAACTGCATCTGGTTTAATCTCTGCCATTAGTTTATAAGATTCAGAGATGATATTCCCCATTGTCTCTCCTAAATCATTTCCCACTGCATTCAAATATACATCTGGATCATCCAATTCTAAATCTTTGAAAAATACACCATTTAAATTGTAATCATAGTTCTGCCCTGTATGAGCCAATACGGTATCAAAATATTTACGGCATTTCTTGATAACTTCTGCCAGACGGATGATCTCTGGTCTAGTTCCTACAATAATCAAAAGTTTTAATTTTCCATTATTTTTAAAAGTTTTTCTTTTTTCCATTTCTATTTCTCCTTATAGCGGATAAGTCCGATTTTGTACAACTTCACCTGAATCTATTTTCATGCAGGCCGGAATGCGATTTTCTCCTTTGATAATCGCCCCAGGGGCAACATGAACTCCCTCTTCTAAAACACATCCATGATCTACCAGCGCCCCACAGTTGATAATGCATCCTTTCTGCACTTCACAATCCGTATTCACAATCGCATACGGCATTACAACACATCCTTCTGCGATTGTCGCTTTGGGACTAACATATGCTAATGGATGAATAATTTTTGCTAATGGTATCTGTTGCTCACGCAACTTTTCTTCCCATAAAAGTCGTGCCTCATTATTCCCAAAAGCCGGATACATCTCCGTTTCTTTATCCGCATATTCCAAATAGGCATCACATTTACCAACCGCTTGTTCCGCAAAATCATCCAAAAAGAGAATCTGTGTATATTTTCCAGCCTGAGTTGCAACGTCCGCAACCGTTTTTCCATATCCACCCATTCCTAAAATAATTAATTTCATTACGATTGCACCTTTTCAAAAAACGTATCTGGATGTTCGGGATCAAACTGTTCATTCGCCCACATCACAGTGACCAAATTTTCTGTTTCTGACAGATTAATAATATTATGTGTATATCCTGGAAGCATATGAATAGCCTGAATATTCTCTCCACTCACTTCAAATTCAATTACTTCATCTGTTCCGATTTTACGCTCTTGAATTAGTCCATGACCAGATACGACAATAAAGAATTCCCATTTGCTATTGTGCCAATGCTCACCTTTTGTAATTCCAGGTTTCGAAATATTCACAGAAAACTGTCCACATTTTTCTGTCTTTAACAACTCAGTAAAACTTCCTCTATCGTCTACATTCATCTTCAGTGGAAAAATAGTCTCCTCTTTTGGAAGGTATGAAAGATATGTAGAATACAATTTCTTTGCAAAAGAATTATTTGGGATTTCCGGCATTACTAAAGATTTCGGTTGCTTTTTAAACGACTCTAATAAATCAACAATTTCTCCCAACGTCACTTTATGTGTAACTGGAACATAACAATAACGTCCTTCTTCAGATGCCACTGCATCTAATCCTTCATAATTGCAATAGTGTTCCTTTCCTTCCAGAGCATCAAGAAATTCCTCAACCAAATCATCAATATATAGCAACTCTAACTCTGTATTTCTATCATTCACCTGAATTGGAAGATCATTTGCAATATTGTTGCAAAACGTAGCTACTGCACTGTTGTAATTCGGTCTACACCATTTGCCAAAGAGGTTCGGAAAACGATACACTAGCACTTTTGCATTCGTTTCCTTCCCATATTCAAAAAATAATTCTTCTCCTGCTAGTTTACTCTTTCCATAATCAGACTCACCATATCTTCCAATTAAAGTCGCCTGAATAGAACTTGATAACATCACCGGACAATTGTTTCCATACTTTTTCAATGTGTCCAAAAGTGTAGAAGCAAAACCAAAATTACCAGCCATAAATTCTGATTGATCCTTTGGTCTGTTAACCCCTGCAAGGTTAAACACAAAATCTGCTTTTGCACAATACTCATCCAATAATTGGGGAGCAGTATCAACATCATATTCATAGATATCTGATATCTGAATATTCGGTCTTGTGCGGTTTTTATTTTCTTTAATATTATTTAGGTTTGCCACAAGATTCTTTCCTACAAATCCTTTTGCCCCTGTAATAAGTATATTCATATTTTTCTTTCGTCCTTCCTGTAACTTGAAAATATCCTTAGTAATCTTTCTCCTAATTGATATAGTATAATTCCAACCAGCCCACCAAGTGTATTGTCAATTAAATCACATATTTCAAATAATCCTACTCCTGTAAGTAATTGAATTACTTCAATCAAAAATGAAATAAAAAACACACTTTTAAATGCTACATCAACTTTAAACTGATTAGCTACTAACATTCCTGCCGGAAGAAATAAAATTATATTAAATATAACTTCCCACCATACCCATCTTTTTCCCTCTATTATACTTTCATATGTAAGAAAAACCTTATCCCAGGAATTTGTAACTGTTCCGTCTGTTCTTCCTAATATTGTTATTACCGCAATACATGTAAAATAAAATGTACAAACAATCATATATTTATTACTCATTTGATGTATTCCATCTTTTTTTTGCCATTTTCTAATAATCGCCATTATTATATACACACAAACAAAACAAATACAAACTTTCCTCAAAGTAATATCAGCTAAGTAAGACTCTAACTTATCAACACCTATTTCTAACATTTGTTTCAAAATTATTTCTTTTCCCACTCTTCAATCTCACTCTGAATATATTTTAAACTTAACAGTTTTTCTTTCACTTGTTCCACATCTAACAAATCTGTATTACTTGAATTAAATTCTGTCAATGTATTTCTTTCCACATCTCCATCCACAAAATATTTATCGTAATTCAAATCTCTCTTATCACATGGTACACGATAAAAGTCTCCCATATCTATAGCATTTGCACATTCTTCATTTGTAAGGAGTGTTTCGTACATTTTTTCTCCATGACGGATTCCAATCACTTTAATTTCACTATCAGCGTGGAATAACTCTTTTACAGCTTGGGCAAGTGTTTCTATTGTACATGCTGGTGCTTTTTGTACCATAATATCTCCTGAATTAGCATTTTGGAAAGCATAAACAACCAATTCCACCGCTTCTTCAAGACTCATAATAAAACGAGTCATTGTAGGATCAGTAACAGTTAAATCCTTACCTTCTTTTATCTGACTGATAAACAATGGAATTACAGAACCTCTCGAACACATAACATTTCCATAACGCGTACAACAAATTTCTGTCTTCTCCGGCGATACTGTACGAGATTTTGCAATAATAACTTTTTCCATCATCGCTTTGCTTGTCCCCATTGCATTCACAGGATAAGCTGCTTTATCTGTAGATAAACAAATGACCTTCTTCACACCTGCTTCAATAGCGGCTGTAAGTACATTTTCTGTTCCTAACACATTCGTTTTTACCGCTTCAATCGGGAAAAATTCGCAAGAGGGAACTTGCTTCAAAGCTGCTGCATGAAAAATATAATCTACACCATGCATCGCATTTCTTACAGACTGAATATCCCTCACATCTCCTATGTAAAATTTTAATTTATCACTATATTGAGGATATTCTCTCTGATATAAATGACGCATATTATCCTGTTTCAACTCATCACGTGAAAAAATACGAATCTCCTTAATGTCAGTTGTTAAAAAGCGATCCAATACCGCATTACCAAACGAACCTGTTCCACCTGTAATTAGAAGTGTTTTCCCTTTAAACATCACCTTTTTCCTCCAATATATCTGCTATACGTTTACATGCAAACCCATCTCCATATGGATTCGAGGCATAGCTCATCTTCTCGTATTCGTCCTTATCTTCCAAAAGCTTTTTGAAATTCTGGTAAATAGTTTCTTCTTCAGTCCCTACCAATTTTAATGTTCCCGCTTCAATCCCTTCTGGACGTTCTGTAGTATCACGCATAACTAAAACAGGTTTTCCAAGTGAAGGTGCTTCTTCCTGTATTCCCCCACTATCTGTTAAAATCAAGTAGCTTCTAGACAAAAAATTATGAAAATCTAAAACATCTAATGGTTCAATAATTCTAATTCGATCATCTCCCCCTAAGATTTGGTCTGCCGTAGCTCGCACTATCGGATTCATATGTATAGGATAAATAGCTTTTACATCTGGATTCTCATCCATTACTCTTTTTATAGCTCTAAACATATTCTTCATTGGTTCACCCAAGTTTTCTCGACGGTGTGCTGTGATCATAATCAATTTACTGTCCTTCGCCCATTCAAGTTGTTCATGATAATAATCTTCCCTTACTGTTGTTTTTAACGCATCTATTGCGGTATTTCCCGTAACATAAATGTTCTCCAAAGTTTTTCCTTCTTTTATCAGATTTTGTCTTGCCATATTTGTTGGGGCAAAATTATAAGAAGCCATAATTCCTACAGCTTGCCGATTGAATTCCTCTGGATATGGTGAATATATGTTATAAGTACGAAGTCCTGCTTCAACATGTCCTACCGGTATTTGAAGGTAAAAACATGCTAAAGCTGTGACAAATGTAGTTGACGTATCTCCGTGAACCAATACAACATCTGGAGTTTCTTTCTGAAGCACTTCCTTAATCGAATTTAAAATATTTACGGTAACGTCAAATAAAGTTTGCCTTTCTTTCATAATTGACAAATCATAATCCGGTACAACTCCAAAAGTTTCTAATACTTGATCTAACATTTGTCGATGTTGCCCCGTAACACATACAACGGTTTCAATAGTTCTTCTTGTTTTCAATTCATTTACTAATGGGCACATTTTTATTGCCTCTGGACGTGTTCCGAAAACAAGCATTATTTTTTTCATTTTATTCATTTTTTCATTCCTCACCTTATCAAATGAATTATCTTATAATCTATAAACACCTTCCAAATTACAAATATTTCTTGTATCTAATACAACTTTCCCCTTTAACTTGTCCAGATTTTCTTTTATTTCATCATGTGATACCATCAGAACTACCATATCAATATCTTCTAAGAATTTATTTAAATCATGATATTGGTTATCTACCACGTCACTTTCTATAAATGGATCATATACTTTAATTAGACCTCCCGTCAAATGCCTTTCCATACTCTCAAGCATTTGTAACGTTGGACTTTCACGCATATCATCTACATTTTCTTTATATGTAAGTCCATAAATTCCAACTCTCGTAACATTTTTAATATTATGTTCTTTCATAATGTCATATATACGCTCAAGTACAAAGTCCGGCATCCCATCGTTAATTTTTCTAGCTGCCAAAATAATGTTTGCAAGTCCCGGATAATCTCCTACTAAAAACCATGGATCAACAGAAATACAGTGTCCTCCCACTCCTGGTCCTGGTGAAAGAATATTCACTCGTGGATGCTTATTGGCTATTCTAATTATTTCATAAACATCCATATTATCACTCCTACAAATTTTTGCGAGTTCATTTGCATAAGCTATATTAATATCTCGATATGTATTTTCAACGACTTTCGTCATTTCTGCTGTTCTTATATCTGTTACCACTATTTCGCCTTTACAAAAAGCAGAATATAACTCTTTTACTTTCTCTCCAATTTCACCATTATCTGCACCAATTGTTCTGCTATTGTGCTCTAATTCATAAACCATATTTCCAGGAATAATTCTCTCTGGTGCATGTACTAGATTAATGTCTTCTCCAATTACAAATCCTTTTTCTTCTACTACAGGTCTTACGAATTTGTCAATAGTTCCCGGAGAAACAGTTGACTCAATAACTACCGTTGCTCCTTTAGGGCAAACTTCCATCACACTTTTTACAGCTGATACAACATAACATGCATCAATTTTTTTACTAAACTTATCATATGGAGTTGGGACAGCTACAATATACATATCAGTAGATACGTATTCAGAAGAAAATTTAATTCCAGCTGCAACTGCATTTTGAAATAAATCATCCAGTCCTTCTTCTTCAAATGTTGTCTTCCCTTGATTTAAGGTTTCTACCAATTCCTTATTATAATCTGTTCCTACTACCTCCACGCCATGTGAAGCGAACATCAACGCTGTTGGTAATCCTATGTACCCTAATCCTACTACATTAATCATTTTGTTATCCTCCGTTTCATAAAATATTATTATTTATATGTATTTAGCTTTCTTAAGCAACCTATAATTCTCCTAAAATTCAAGGAAAACATAATTACCAAATAGGTTCCATAAGAAATCATTAAAACACCAAATTCTGAAAGTTTCATTCCCATTAAATAAATCGAAAGGAAATGCGTCAACGCCCCTAGAAAGACTATTTCGGCACCTATAATTCCCATCTCTTTAAATGAAAATAGTCCTAAAATGTTAGTTTTTATTTCTTTTGCTCCAAAATGTAGTAATGCTACTGTCATTACTATCGTTATAATAAGTGTCGTTAATGCAGGTCCCATAATTCCCATTAATTTATACATACCAATATTAAACACCGCATTTGCTGCAAGTGCAATGACCGAAATACTCATCAATATTTTTGTTTTTCCTGAACCACTTAATATGGTGGTAACATTCGCAAAACGTATCATGTCTATAAATAAATAAACTACAAACACTGCTAAACCAGATATGTACTTTTCATCATATAAAAATAGAAATAAAGGTTCTGATACTGCAATTGCACCACCAACAAAAACGCATGTCAGAATGTATCCTATTCTTAAATACAACTTAAATACATTTTGCGCTTCTCCATATTTTTTTTGATTAATCAATCTTGTAATAATCGGAATTAGCACTGTAATAAGAGAAGCTGTTAACATATCAAACGGTAAAATTTTAGACGCATTTGTATAAATAGCTAGTGTCTCTGTATCCGCAAATGCACTAATTACATATTTATCTATATCCCTTGTCAAAGAATTTGTCAAAACATATATAGCCATTGGAATACTAAAATGCAATATTTCCTTTACTAATCCGAATTCTATATTAGATTTTTTAATTGGATATCTCTCTTTCTTAAATACTGAAGCAAAATACCAAACCTGAGCCATGTCAAGAAAAAGTATTACTATCAAGACTGTTACAATATTCTTTATAGCATAGCAAGCTGCTATTACTGCCAGTAACTTAAGTATTGAAACGACAAAATTGCGCACTGCAATTTTTTTAGCCTGTCCTATTGATACAAACAGATTTTGATACATAGAAATCAAATTTGTCATCACCGGTGTAAATGCAACAATAATCAATATATTTTTTAATTTCTCATTCGAAAAATATAATGCAATTTCTCCTCGAAATACTATAATAAGTATAGCAAAAATACTCCCTACAATGTATTGTATTGAAAAAATGGTGGAAATATATTTTTTTTGAATCACCTCATCATCAGTACGATTATAAAAATAATTTGTAGCATTCGTCAATCCAAGTATCGATATTGATGTTACTGTAGTTGTAACTAATAAAGCTTGTGAATATGTACCATATTCTTTAAGTGAAAAATTGACTGACAATAATTTTGTTATAATAAGCCCCAATATTGTTGTGACAATTTGAACTGACATCAGCAATATAGAACTTGTAGCTGCGCCACTTTGTTTATTTCTCTTTTTCATTTTTCAACCCTTTTATATAAAATATACTTAACTTTTTTTACTTTCTAAAAGTTGTTTCTTTATTCTACTGGCATTTCCCAATAAGATTAATTTTATCTTTTGATAACTATTTAACATTTTTACACTCCACAAATTACTTGCTCTTGCTAATCCTTTTTTAGCAAACACCTTACCAAAATGCTTCCGATTAATTTTTGCTGGTATTGCTCTATAATACGCTTCGCTATAAAGTACATTTTTTACCGGAACACTCTCAAGACAAAAATGCTCCCTTTCTTCTATAAGTTCCTTTCCTTTCTTTGTATGAACAATCACACTCGAAACACCATACCTATTATACGGTTTCACTTGCCCTCCTGATGCAAGATGATAGTCTCCCAAAGTAATATCTGAATGGATATTTTCTCTTTTTATTCGACACACATTACAAGATGGTCTCTTTAAATAAAGAAATGCCTCCCCATAGATACTATCTGCAAATTTTTCTACATGCTCATACCCATCTGCAAATTTTGCCCAAATATAATAAGGTTTCCACCCCTCTAGTTTATGACGTACGGAAAATTCTTGTATTTCTCCCGAATTAAGCTTCTTGATTTTTTCACAATATTGTTTATGAACACTTTGAGACGAAACACCATGACAAATTAATGTGCATATATATAAATTTATGTATTCTTTTTTCAGAAATAGCTTTAACGCATAGCAATCACAAGGTAAACCAATAAACAGTACTTTCCTTTCTGCGTCCAAATCGCTTTTTACCTTTCTGTATATATCATGTTTTCTCGCTTGTACATATTTAGAACCTTTAAACTCATTAATTTTATCAATTGATTCTACTCTTTCATAACAAACTTCCGTGCAATTCTTATCATATTTCACACCATAGACAATCCCCTTTGAGTCAATAAACTCATACGATATTGCTGAGGCAATTCCTCCTGAAGAACAACTTTTAATCTCATTATCCGAATTTACAAAACCTGCAAATGTATGCTCTTCAAATCCAGGCACTTTTTTTACATGTTTTATAGGGCAAACCTCACCACATCTATTACAATTAACACATTTATGATCATCTATAATTTGTGGATAAAAAAATCCTTCTTCATCTGGAACCATTTTTATTATCTCAACAGGACAAACATTAGCGCAAGCCTCACAGCCAGAGCATTCATTTTTATTTTTAAACAATATCCTTTGCATATTGTTTCTCCTCCACATTCAATGCATTTGCTAGAAATTTCAAAGAATTTTCCCTAAAATCCATGCGTTTTTCATTCACTTTTGTATAATCAATTCTCGAATCTCCAATTTCTGCACTTTTAGGATTGTTAATCAAACGATTTTGAAGCCCCCAAATCCGAACAATATTATCAATTCTGGAATTTCTAGATTCTTTTGTGTCTATTCTTTTTCTGTAAAACACATAAAATTGTTTCTGATTAATCACAGAAAATGCAACACCATGAAAGGAATCTGTAAGTATATATTCTGCATTTCTAATCAAGTTTATAAACTCTTCTGGCGTTTTTCCATATAGCACTTCATCAGCATATGTTGTATCATCAGATTCGCTTTCATCACTCATGATACTCACAAGGCGAATTTTCTTTTCCTTTGAAAATTTCTTTGCATAATTCTTAATATCTATATCACCTCCCAAAAAGTAACACAAAATATACTTATCCTCTATAACTTTCTCGCTAGGAATCATTTCCATCCATTGCTCTGTTGTGAATAAATACGTCGGATCCGCAACCACCTCAACTGGTACATTACATATAGATTGAATAACATTTTTAGCTTGTTCTTCTCTCACACTGAGATAATCAATTTTTTTCCAAAACTCCGCAGCAGGTTTTTTTGCATAATTAGGATAGCTCTGCACTCCCATACTAGTTGCATAAGAAATACGAACTACATCAGGTGCTGCAAAACGAAGTGTAAAAAAGTTAGTAACTGAAATATCTGGCAACCATACTTGATCACTTCCAACTACAACAGCAAAATATTCTGTTGACTTTTCTTTTAACTGATCAATTCCATCACATTTTACAAAATCGTGCATATTCCTTTTTCGAAAATCTTCTGCTACTCTTTGCCTTTCATTAACATTAATTTTATGAATTTCATCCAATTCATTCTGTTTTCTTTTATTTAACCTAAACTTATGAAATATTTTTTTCATAGCAACATGAAATGTTGCATAATATGGCAAAAGTTCTTTCTTGGCTCCTGATTTAAATTCAATAATTTCTGTACGGAATCCAAAATCCTCAATAATTTTCTGTGTCGCATATGCTTGAAGAAGTTGCCCATAGTTTGTTCCTTTATATGCCATACATAATCCCACTTTTTTATCTCTTTTCATTACCATCTTCCTTCCTAATATATTTAAGTTCCCCAAAATAAATTTTTTTAACCTTCATCTTCTTTCCATATCGGAACAATCTTTCCAGTACGTTTTTGATAGTTAATCAACATAATTGATATTACAATTGCATTCCAAAAAAAACGTTTATTAATTGCATCAATAAAAAATGAAGGAACTAATCCACAAATCAACAAGAACAGTACAAAATTATTTTTTCTTTTTACTGCTTCAAACATCAATCCACCTATAGGTGCAAGCAGTAGAATAGTCCCTATAATTCCGCAATCGCACAAACTTGTAAGAAATGTATTGTGAATAGCTGAAGAACTACCAAAACCTGCTAGTTTATATCCTCCCCATCCCCCACCTACAATAGGACTATTCTTAAAAACATCTAAGGCCGCATTCCAACGTTGCGTACGTCCCGACCCACCTTCATAATCCTTAAAATCAAACAATCTAAGGAAGCTATCTTGAGGAAGGTAATTCAAAACAATATATATCGCTACTAAAGCTACCATTATTATAATAAGTAATCTTTTGACATTTTTCACACTTTTAGAATTCTCACTTTGAACTGGTAATAATACTGTCAAAACAGCTATTACACCTATCGAAACCAATCCTGCACGCGATGTAGTAAGTAAAAGTGCAAATAAATTTACCCCCATCACTAAGAAATTTAAAATATATTTTTTTTGTTCATATAACATTGAATATAATGCTATCATCAATCCCACACACAAAAATGCTGCACAATTATTAGGATCATTTTGCAAACCGAATAGTGTTAAAACTTGTCTTGTTGCATACACTTCGCTTATGTATGCATCTTTAAATATAATAGATAGTATTCCAAAAAGAAAACTGCACCAATAATTCGCTTTCAAAATATAGTTTAAAAATTTCAAACTATGATGATATCCCGTCATGGTTATCAAAAATAAAACCATTCCAATCTGAGACAAAAAATGTGTGCTCACATCTGTATTAGACATATTTGACCATAGAATAGAACTACATTTAAATAAAAACCAACTTATAAACATTATAGAATATTTATTTAAATAAATATCAAATTCATAAATCAATACGTAAACAAAGATTAGACCTAACAAATAAAATTTTGTCGTACTTCCAATAAATTTTGTCAAATATGTTTCAAAATACGAAAGAAAAATATAAATTCCAAAAAGGAACTGAAGTATATTAGGAATTAATTCCACCTTATTTATCCGAATTTTCATATCACCTCACCCAAAAGTTCTCGCCATTGATTTACTATTTCTTCTTCTCTAAATCTTAAACATAATTCTTTACTATTAAGACTTATTTTTTTTCTCAAAACATCATCTTCCATAACCATGATAATTTTTTCAGACATTTTTTCCTCATCAAATGCACTTATTAAAAAACCATTAACTCCGTCCTCTATAATTTCATTTGGACCTGTTGGTACATCAAAACTTATTAATGGAAGTCCATTTCCACTCCCCTCTAATAAAGTCATAGGAAATCCTTCGTATCTAGATGTCATAACCATAATAGAATAATCTCTATACCTTTCATAAAGATTGTTTACTTGTCCTCGAAGATGCATTTGTTCCGAAAGACCACTATTAATAATCATTTCGTTTAAAGTTTCAAATTCTTCTCCTTTTCCGTAAATATCCCATTCCCAGTCAGGATGTTTAGGCAATATCCTTTTAGCTACCTCGATAGCTTTTTCAAAATACTTTTGATATGACAGTCTTCCTACACTTACAATTTTTTTAATTGAATCGTCATAGTGTCTAGAATAAGAAAATATTTTTTCATCAACAGGATTATATATTTGAACTGTATTTGTCACATTATATTTTTGAGTATATATTTCTTGTGCAGACTTTGTTAATACAACATTCATATCTGCTCTCTTTATTCCATATTTCCTAACAAGATTTTGTCCTCGATGATCATTATTCCCTTCAGGATTTGAATGTTCCCAACATATACATTTAGTCTTTATCCCTTTGCACGCATTTACGCAAATTGGATAAAACAATGCACCACATGCTACTACAATATCAATTTTATTGTCTTTTAAAAACTTTCTTAGTTTTTTTCTTCCACCAGTCAATATAACCCTCAACATATTTTTATAATTATCAAGAAAACATTCTTGCTGAACTTTTTTCGATATTTCATACAAATTTGGCAATTTCCAATCTGCGTAGCTTAGTGTAACAATCTCGACATCCTCATACTCCGCCAATTTATTGACAAGCATTGAGGTAACTCGTCCAATACCACCATTTTGATGAAAGCCGCCCAACATAAAACATACTTTCATAAATTTCCTCCATTTGTCTTACTTTTTATTGTATCTATCAATTGCCTTCTGCAAATAACTTGTATACTCAGAAGCTATATATCCATAATCATAGTTTTCCTCTACAAATGTCCGAGCATTTTTTCTATAGTTACTTATTTTTTCTGGTTGCATTTGTGCAAAATACATGATTTTTTTTCTAAAATCCGCAACGCTTCCCATTTCAAAATTAAGACCATTTTCATGACTACATCTATCCATATTGACATCATTTGCTTCTGATACAACTGGCAATCCACATGCTTGAGCATCATAAAAACTCATACTGCACTGTTTAGGAAAAACCGACAAATCTGCCATTTGATAGAATTGTGGTAAATCCATATAATTCTGAGTCGGAAACATAATAATGCGATTTTCTGACTGAGAAAGTATTTCTTTCACTTCTTGACCATATTTCGTATCAGGTGGAGTCCCTACACAAATTAATATTATTGGTTTGTCAAATTTTTTTCGAAAAGCTTCTGCTAAAATTTTCCCTCCCTTAGCTTCCGTTAGCTTTCCTGTATAAACAACAACAAATTCATTTTCATCTATTTTATTTTTCCTTCTAAAAGTTTCTCTAATCTCCTTTGATGGTGCAAATAGCATCGTATCTGTCCCAAATGAAATAAACGGTGTTTGTTCTATTGGAATTCCAAGATGTTCATTTACATAATTATCATCCTGAGTACGTATAACATCATATTGTTTCCTTTTTATTATATTTGTAAATATTAATCGATATACAAATTCATATGCCTTAACAAATTTGTTGTCACTTGCCATAGAAAGCATATGTGAATCAAACATCATTGGATAATTCATTTTTCTCATTAAAAAACGCATTGCAGTTAAAGTTTCTACACAATGGACAAAAATCACATCCGGTTTTACTTGATCAACAACTTCAAAAATTTTTCTTCCATATATTAAACGCTTCATGAAATATCCTTTTGCAGGAACACGAATTATTTTCACTCCCGTAGTGGTTTCATATGTATTATCTTCTTCTGCAAGTTTTGAACCATCATCTCCAAATTCCTTGTACACTGGATATAAATACTCTTTAGTAGGGGTAGCAATAAAAACATCGTTTCCTTGTTTTTGTTGAAATTTAGCTAACGGATTTACCTGATAACCATAAGATGGATGAAAAGTTTCATCAATATGCAAAATTCTCATTCTATTTCTCCTCATTTAAAAATCGTTGAATTGTTTTAAACTTATTTCCTATCTTGGTAAGTTCATCATCCGATAAATCCCACCATTTACTTTCACATAATCTTTTTATCTCGTCCTCAGAAAAACGAAATCTTACTATTCTAGCTGGTGCTCCTGCAACAATAGCGTAAGGCGGCACGTCATGAGTAACCACACTATGAGCTCCTACGACTGCTCCATTCCCTATTATTATTCCATCATTTATAAATACATTTTCACCAATCCACACATCATTTTCAATAACAACTTTTTTATTAAGTTTTGAATCAATATTAGCAAAATTCTTTTTTAAAATATTTCTACCTTTTTGAAAAACCGGCGATGTCGATACTGTATCTAAACTATGTGCGCCTCCACCAATAGCACAATAGCTCGCAATTGAACAAAATGCCCCTATCTCTACATTCGAAACAGAATTGTTCTTTCCCATATAACTATAGCGTCCCACCTTTACGTTAATACAATTTGAGCCTGCTCCAATTTTACTAGTTCTATCCACCACACAATTCCGTAACGCAGGTCTATTTAATACTTTAATCAATTTATTTACGAAAAAGCCTAAATTTACACTCACTTCTCTTCCTCCTGCTTTTGATAAAATTCAACATGCAATAAGTCACTATTTTTTTTCTTAATTTCTTGTTCCATTATCTTCGCATCAATTAAATAGCGATACCAATAGGCTTGTAAAAAAGCATGTACCTTTCCTGCAGTTCCATCTAAAAAACCTAACTTAATATAATACCTATACCAATAATAAAATCTTGCCCTCCAAAATTTAGGCAATCTGTAATATAAACCATCTCTTAATTTTTTGGTTTTTTCTGCTTCATGGTATAAAACCGTTTCTACTTGTTGTTGTTGTAATGTTACCATATAATCTGCCACTTCCCTAGTTGCGTACCAATTATGTTTATTAATCCATGTTGTTAAATCCTTAAAATCATAATGTAAACAATCATTTTTCAAATCAATTGTTTCCCCCTCTGAAAGAACTATATGCTCTCCCATAGCTCTTTCTTCATATCTGCCTTTTCCATATTTAAATATAGTAAGATTATAAAACGGATATATTCCTCCATGCATTAAAAATCTCCCCATAAAATACACTTTAAATTTCATGACCAACCCATTGATATTATCATTAGCATGCTTTTTACACATATTTATAATTTCAGCACCCAATTTGTCAGTCACAACTTCATCTGCATCAATACGATATACCCATTTCGTCTTGATTTTTACATTATCTAATGCCCAATTAAACTGTTTTGCATAATGCTCAAATGGTGTGTGTTCATATATTTCTGCACCTAACTCTTTTGCTAATTCAATTGTTCTATCTGTACTTCCACTGTCAACAACGCAGATCCTATCAACAACATTTTTAATTGAATTTATACATCTTTCAATATTTGCTTCTTCATTTTTTGTTAAAATAATTGCTGTTATATCATTCATTAACACTTTCCCCTCCTGGTTCTACAAATGAATATATTTCATACCTAGAATCACATCACATATTCTTCATTCCTTGCTTACAAAGCTCAGAAGCAAGTTTATTCATAAATTTTTCTTTTGTAAAATTTTTCTGATAATACTCTCTAGCATTTTTCGCATACTCATCTTTTTTATCACTAATAACAAATTTTAAAATATTCTCTGCTAATTCTTTCGGACTCTCGGCTTTTCCACAATATCCACATTTTGCACTTTCAATTACATATTGAGTTTCTCCATTAATCGCTCCAATAATTGGTTTAGCTGCTGCCATATATGTCTGTACTTTACCTGGTAAGGTTTTTGAAATTGTCGGATTATCTATCATCGTCACTAACATTGCATCAGCCATATCATAGAATTCCGGCATCTCGTTTACTGGTTTTCTTCCATAAAACTTGACTGAGTTTATCTTGTATTTCTCTACAAGTTTTTGGCAATTTTCAAGAGCAATTCCATCACCTACAATATGGAAAAATATATCTTTATGCTCTTTTAAAATATAAGCTGCTTCTATAATAGTATTTACACTTTGTGCGACTCCTATATTTCCAGCAAACATGAGGTGATATCCTTCTTCTTGTTTCAATTTCCCCTCTACATTTTCAAAAAAATTCTCTGCATATTGTGGTAAATACGCAATCTCGTTTTTAGGAATTCCAAACTCGTTATAAAAATATTCATCAAACATTCTCGATGTCACCATCAATTTATCAACTTGCAAATATATTTTCTGGGACACCAAATGGAAAATTTTATATAAAATCGTACCTTTTTTTATCCCACCAACTTCCATACTTTCAGGCCATAAATCTAAGCAATACAATACCATCTTTTTATGATATCTTTTCTTGTATTTTATAGCCGCATGCGCCATCATAACTGGGGACAATTGGTTGACAAATACCACATCAAAATCTTTATCCAGTTTTTTCACTTTCATTCCCGAAGACAATGGATAACTGAAATAATTAAGAATACGCCAAAAAATTCCTGTTCTTCTCCCAATAGTAAAACATCGAATTATATTTACCCCATTAATTTTTTCTTCCCTATGCGCTTTTCCTCGATATCCTTCATATATAGTCCCCATAGGATAATTTGGAACCCCAGTTAAAACCGTTACTTCATGCCCCATCTCGACCAGTTCTTCACAAATGTCTGTGATTCTTACTGGTTCTGGATAATAATATTGACATACAACTAATATCTTCATTTTTTCACCCTCATATCTTTATTTATTCATAGATGTCATCTGGCCGTCTTCTATACCCTCTGTACTTTCTTTCATAAAAATAATTTTTATTGTATATAATATAATTTTTATATCTAGCAGTACCGATCTTTGGTTAATATATAATAAATCCAATTTCAACTTATCCAAAGGCGTTGTATTGTATTTCCCGAACACCTGTGCATATCCACTAAGTCCGGCTTTTACTTGCAATCTGAGACCGAATTCTGGCAACACTTCCAAATATTCTTTTTCAATCTCCGGTCTTTCTGGTCTAGGCCCGATAATTGACATATCCCCTTTTAAGATATTGAATAACTGCGGAAGTTCATCTAAGCGCGTTGCCCGAATCAATTTTCCAATTGGGGTAATTCGATCATCATTCTGCGATGCCAACCTTGCACCTTGCTTTTCTGCATTTTCAATCATACTGCGGAACTTATAAATCTGAAATTCTTTATGCCCCTTTGTCAATCTTGTTTGTTTATAAAAAACAGATCCACCATCATAAAGCTTGATAGCTACTGCAACTGCTAAAAACACCGGGGATAAAACACAAATTGCTAATCCTGAGCATAAAATATCTGCTGTTCTTTTTATAAAAGGATAATACGCTTTCACAGGTTCTCTCTTTGTTCTGATAAAAGGTGTGTCAAACGTATGAGATATGTCAAATCCCATTGTTATCAGTTCATCTACAGCTTGCGTGAGATAAATATCAGTTCCTATCGTGTCACAATAGAAAACTAATTTTCTTCGCACTTCTTGATTTACTTCATAAAGATAAACACTCGCACAGGAATCAATCGTACTTTTTATAATTTCCATATCCATATGGTCTTCAAAACAACCGATAACCTCATATCGAAGTGTCTTTGCTTCAATTTTTTTCAAAAAATTGATATAATCATCTTTTCCATAGATAACCACTATCTTTTTAGGTTCATCGTATTTTGCAAAAAGCCGGTTACACACAAACGTACATCCTACAGCCACAACCATCTGTCCTGCAAATATAATAGCAAACGAAATCAGATTCAAATTTTGAAATCCACGAAACCATATCACCGCTTCAACATATAACAATGCATCTGCAATCCCAAATGATAACAAATGAAAATATGTCAGTTCAGTTAATCGATATATACCTACCTTAGTTGCCTGATACATTTTCGCAAAGAAATAGTAAACAATCGTAAAAAGGAGACCTATCGTAAGTAATACTCTCCAACCATTATACCCTTCTCCCCAATATGGACTAACATTCCAGTACCACAACAGCATTGCTGAGACAAACGCAATTCCTGCCGACAATACTCGGTAAACTTTTTTTACGAGATTTTTCTTTTTTTCTTTCATCTCTTATCTCCCTTCTCCTTTAACATTCCTTAGCATATTGTGTTTTTGATTTTATTGCATCTATTGGATACAATAGGCAATTATAAATACAACAAAAAGCACTCCTTTTTCTGCAAGTTTTCAGCAAAAAGAGTGCTTCTTAAAATAGAAACTTTATATAACCACATACTATTTTCCCACATCTTTTGTTTACACACTTTACTCACCTAATAAATGACCAAAATAAATCTGTGCCATCCTTCAAGCTCCAATCTATGTGCCGCCAATAGACACAGTCCTTTGCTTTCATATACTATAATATCATATATTTTTTTGTTGTCAATTGAGATACTGCCACAAACCTCCCCCTCTGTTCCGCCACAAAAAAAGCACAATTTCCGATACAAATGCGGAAGATTGTGCTTTTTCTAGTCAATGATTTCAGTTCTGCAAATGCACGTTCTCATATGTATGACCTCATATTTATGCAAAAATCAGTCCCACCATACACAAAGAACCTTTCTGTCCTAAGACAAAAAGGTTCTATCAAATACTTATCCCCTACGGTACCGACTGTCTTCGACAATTTTTTATTTAGAATATCATACCGAGGAATTATTGTCAATGATTACCATTATCTCTCACCTCTAAAGTGTCCTCTTTCGAACTCCCTTTCGGTTTCCCGGCAATCGCATATAACACCATCGCCAGAAGAATGGTTCCCACGACACTGCTCACCTCCGATGCCTCCCACAGGATGCAGATTCCTTGCATAGAATATAAAACACCACGCAACTGAGGTGACCCCCAAAAGTTAGACTTTTGGGGGTCGGTTCAAACCGCGTGGTGTCTCACATTTTATTCTGCATATCCTTCTGGATTATTTGACTGCCATCTCCAAGAATCCTCGCACATCTCATCAAGTCCTCTTTCTGCTACCCAGCCAAGTTCTTCTTTCGCTTTTGTTGGGTCTGCATAACATGATGCAATATCGCCAGGTCTTCTCGCCTTGATCTGATATGGAATCTCTTTTCCGCATGCTTTTCCGAATGCTTTTACCATATCAAGTACAGAGTATCCGTTTCCTGTTCCAAGATTGTAAACTTTCACTCCTGCTTTTTCTTCGATCTTCTTCAACGCTTTTACGTGTCCAAGTGCAAGGTCTACCACATGGATATAATCACGTACCCCTGTTCCATCCGGTGTATCATAATCATCACCGAATACTCCAAGGCATTCCAATTTGCCAACCGCTACCTGTGTGATGTATGGCATTAAGTTGTTTGGAATTCCTTTTGGATTCTCTCCGATTGTTCCGCTCTTATGTGCTCCAACCGGATTGAAGTAACGAAGTAATACTACGTTCCACTCTGAATCTGCTGTATGAAGATCTGTTAAAATCTGTTCCAGCATTGATTTTGACCATCCGTATGGATTTGTGCACTGTCCTTTTGGGCATTCTTCTGTGATCGGTACAAATGCAGGATCTCCATAAACTGTTGCAGAAGAACTGAAGATAATGTTCTTCACACCTGCATTTCTCATCGCATCACAAAGCACCAAAGTTCCTGCAATATTGTTATCATAATATTCTAATGGTTTCGCTACAGATTCACCTACTGATTTCAATCCTGCAAAATGAATTACTGCATCAATATCTTCTTTCTCAAAGATATTTTTCATCGCTTCTGCATCACGAATATCTGCTTCATAGAACTTAATTGTCTTTCCGACAATCTTTTCCACACGGTCTAACGCTTCTTTACAAGAATTACATAAATTGTCTACTACAACCACATCATATCCTGCACTGATCAGTTCAATACATGTATGGCTTCCGATATATCCTGCTCCACCTGTTACTAAAATCGTCATAATTGTATCCTCCTTTTAATCATCTTGTTAACAAGGACGAGAGTTTTTCTCCCGCCCTTTATTATAATACTTCACTCTAATATATACAACTATTTTGTTTCAAAACATTTTTTCTGTTATGAATTGTATTTTTTAATAATTTCCTGCATTGTATCCCATTTTGCTTCCATGTCTTCTACAAGTTTAAACTGTGTGCGACATCTGTCAAGGTTATGGTTCTCTCTGTGGATCTTAAAGTATGTATCTCCCTGAAGGTGGTCAGTAAGGAATCTCATACCACATTCAAATGTCATTACTTTTGCTCCCATCGGCATCATTTCAATTTCTTTCTGTGTCAATTTGCCGCCACATCCTTCAATGAAACCTTTTGCATACACATCAAACAATTCCATATCACAAGATACTTTTGAAAGATCCTGCTCGTCTTCTGCTGCTGTGCTTGCACCAAAACGGATAGAATCACCAAAGTCATTCATTGCAAGTCCCGGCATAACAGTGTCTAAGTCAATCACACAGATACCTTTTCCAGTCTTGTCATCAATCATGATGTTATTCAATTTTGTGTCATTGTGAGTAACACGAAGTGGAAGTTCTCCATTTGCAAGCATATCTCCGAATACATTTGCAACGTCTTCATGTGCAAGCACAAAATCGATTTCTTTCTGTACAGATGCTGCACGTCCGCACACATCTTCTTCTACCGCTTTCTTGAATGTAGCAAATCTTGCTTTTGTATCATGGAAGCCTACAATCGTCTCGTGAAGTGTCTCTGCCGGATAGTCTGCAAGCAGTCTTTGGAAATTACCAAATGAAACTGCGCTCTGATAGAAATCTTCCGGTGTCTCTACCTGATCATAGCTTGTTGCTCCTTCGATGAATTTATATGCTCTCCAGTAATCTCCCTGTGAATCCACAAAATATGGTCTGTTTGCTACAGTGCGAATTACGTTCAAAGTCTCTCTTTCCGGATCTCCACCGTTCTCGATAATCTTTTTGCGCAGATAAGAAGTCACTCCTAAAACATTCTCCATAAGTTCTACCGGTTTTGTAAAAATGGATTTGTTCATGCACTGTAAGATCACGCGCAGTCTTCCCATCTCCCCGATATCAAATGTCAAAAGGAATGTATCATTGATGTGTCCGTTTCCATATGGTCTTTGTTCAATCAATGTCCCTTCAAATCTAAAATTTGCAATTGCTTCATCTATTTGTCTATCTGAAATTCTTCCCATTATTTTTCTCCCCACAGGTTCTCTGGATACAAACCTGATTCTTTCATATTTTTAATCGCATTCACTACAACCGGTTTATCTTCTTTATATGTCACTCCGTACCATTTGTCTGCTGATGTCAGAACTGCCACTGTTGCACGGTCTTCTGCAAGCAGATTACTTACAACTGTCGGAAGGAAGTATTCACATTTCAAAGGATTTGTCTTAAGTCCTTCATCTAAAAATGCTGTAAATCCGTTCTTAATCTCCTGAAGGATGCTTGCTGTGAATCCCCACATATTCATAGAAACAATGCTTCCTTTTGGAAGTTCTGTCCATGTCTCTCCTTCATCTTCTGTGTACGCCGCTCCGTCTCCTTTTTTCTCGATGCGTGTTCTTTCCACAACGCTCACAAGTTCTCCGGCTTCATTCATCGTGCAGACACCACGTGCCACATGACCGTTCTCAGTCAATGTATTTTCTAATTGATAACCTACCATTGTGTAACGGAATTTATCATCGTCTTCGTGTGTTGACAGATAGTCATAAATTTTCTGGAATGCATCTCTTCCATAGTAATCATCTGCATTGATTACTGCGAAAGGTCCGTCAATCTCATCGATACAGCTGAATACTGCATGTGCTGTTCCCCATGGTTTCACACGTCCTTCAGGCACTTCATATCCTTCCGGCAAGTTATGTAAATCCTGGAATACATAAGACACTTCCATTACTTCTTCCATACGTTTTCCGACAGCCTCTTTAAAATCAGCCTCATTTTCTTTTTTAATGATAAATACTACTTTTTCAAATCCCGCTTTTTTTGCATCATAGATTGAGAAATCCATAATGATATGACCTTGCTCGTCCACCGGATCAATCTGTTTTAATCCGCCATATCTGCTTCCCATTCCTGCTGCCATAATTACTAATACTGGTTTTTTCATGATTAAGACCTCCAAACCCCAATTTCTTTTCTATCTTTTATTCTAGTACAAATGTCTTTAAAAATCTTTATCTGATTAATCTCTATGTTTGTATTATTTACACTTTTTCTTTGCATTCTAGAATTCTATAAGATATAATATCATTAAAAACGCCTAAAATACAAGGGAGAAGATTTATATGAGCAATCGACGTTATGGTCTTGAGGAGACCGAACTTGAAAAACTGAATATCCGTTTACTATATATCACTCAAGCTCGATATGATACAGACTGGCACAGCATTGCCCATACGCATCATTTTACAGAATTATTCTATGTCGTTCAGGGCAGTGGCTATTTTCTTGTGGAGGATAAAAAATTTCCGGTCAAAGAAGATGACCTCGTCATCATCAACCCAAATGTTTCTCATACAGAGCTGGGCAGCAAAGGCAGACCACTTGAGTATATCGCACTTGGAATCAACGGCCTGAAATTCAAAGATGGGAATCTTGACACCACCTATGATTACAGTCTGCATAATTTTCATGAATATAAAGAAGAATTCTCTTTTTACTTAAAGACACTTCTTCGGGAGATTCAAAATAAAGGAGAGTATTTCGAAACTGTCTGCCAAAATTTATTGGAGGCGCTTGTATTAACATTGGTTAGAAGAACAAAGAAACAGCTGTCATTCACACCAACAAAAAAGATTACAAAAGAATGTCGTTTTGTCGAACAATATATTGATGAGCATTTTATGGAAGATATTACACTTCAGACGCTGAGTGATCTCACTTATTTGAACAAATATTATCTTGTTCATGCATTTAAAAACTATAAGGGAGTGTCTCCAATCAATTATTTGATTAACCGAAGACTTGTTGAAGCCAAACATTTACTTGCTACAACCAATTATCCAATCTCCAAAATTGCAGCTTCCATCGGCTTTTCTTCCCAATCCTATTTTTCCCAGGTTTTTCGAAAAGAGACAGGCATGTCGCCAAATGCCTACCGACAAAATGAAGAGTTACAAAAAGACACCGGACAATCATAATCCGGTGTCTTTCTATCATAATCTCTATTTATATCTGTGGTTGTATACGAACAAAAGAGTCAGCAGCCCAACAAGTCCAACAAGTTCCATCACAAGACCTGAGACTGAGATATTTCTTTGTCCAATAATGATCAGAGCCAGGCAGACAACAAATACGATAATCATAATAATGTTTCTTACTGCATTATTCATCTCATCTACCTCCTAACCTTTCAATCCACCGAGAGTCATACCCTCTGTCAAACGTTTCTGAACACAAATGTACAGAATCAACGTTGGCAACATAACGATTACAAGACCTGCATACATGATACCATAGTTTGTTGCTGTTCTCTCTACTGCCATCAGGTTCTTAAGTCCCATAGCAAGAGTGTCATTACCATCCATCAATGTGTAAGCAATGATATATTCATTCCAGAATGACAGGAAGTTAAACAAGATTACTGTAATAATACTTGGTTTTGCCATTGGAATCATAATCTTTGTCATCGTCTTAAAGTGACCACATCCATCGATGTAAGCGGCTTCCTCAAATCCTTTTGGAAGTGTCTTAAAGTACCCACTCAACAGATAAATCGTAAATGGAAGGGCACTTGTCGCATAGATAACTGCCAAAATAAAACGGTTATTCAAAAAGAACTCTACTCCCAACGCTCTGTTTGCAGAACTTAACATCAAGAAAATCGGCACTACAATGTAGTTGATGTTTACAAAAAGTCCCGCCATAAATGCACCGTTTAAAAATTTTCTTCCTTTAAAATTAAATCTTGCAAGTACATAAGATGCCGGAAGTGCAAGCACCAACAGCAGTAACAATGCAATTGCTGTTACAATTACAGAATTCAAAAAGAAAGTTCCCATGTTTGCATCTTGGAATGCCGTGATAAAGTTCTGATAATGAAACGTCTTCGGCAAAGCCCACGGATTTACATCTCCACCAATGAATTCTGCATTTTTTTTCAAACTCGCCATAAACACCCATGCAACTGGCACAATAATGGAAACTGCCAAGGCAAAAAGAGCTACATAGATTAATATTTTAGATATAATTTTTCCTGGTTTTTTCTTCATCTTTTCGCTCTCCCTTCCTAAAATTCATATACTTCACGGTCAGTAATTTTATTCACAATTCCTGATAATACAAATGAGAAGATAAATACTACTACACCGATTGCCATTCCGTATCCGTATGCACCATTTCCATATGCCTGTTTATACATATAGTTCAAGAATACTTCTGTTTTTCCATTCGGTCCACCATCTGACATAATCTGAACAAACAAGAAACTCAAGTTGATTGTACTGATAATGTAGAATGTAAGTGTTGTACGGATATTGCTCCAAATCAACGGGAATGTAATCTTAGAGAACATCTGAAGTTCTGTTGCACCATCAAGCGATGCCGCCTCATAATAATCCGGTGGAATTGCAGCCATACTTGCCATATACATAACCATATAATAACCGATTGCCTGCCATACCAACGCAAAAATTACCGAATAGATTACAATGTTAGATTCGGACATCCAGTTTCTCGCCAAGGCATCTAACCCGATTGCTCTCAAAAATGTGTTTAACAAACCAGTAGTCGGATTATAAATCGCTCCAAAAATACCAGCAATAACAACTATACTTAAAATATTAGGAATGTAAAAAATAATTCTAAAAAAGTTGTTTCCCTTAAAGTTTCCTCTCTGTAATAATGTTGCAAATAAAATTGCAAGCACAATTGTGCAGATTGTCACAAGAACAATAATCAAAATAGAGTTCTGCATCGCCTGTAAGAAGTTCTTGTCTCCCATTAATGTCTTAAAGTTCTCAAATCCAATAAATGTTTGTTTATTTGTAATACCTCCCATACGATACAATGACATTCTAAATACATTGACTGTAGGGATAAAAATAAACAGAGATACTAAAATAACTGCTGGAGCAAGACAAATAAAAATAAATTTTCTTTCTGCGCTTTTTCTGTTCATATATCTTCCTCTTTCTCCTAGAAAAGCGGTGAGTTATTGGAACTCACCGCTTTTAATAAACATTCAAAATTTACTTTGAGTCTTATCTTAATTATTGAAGATTCTCTAAGCATTTTGTCCATGCATCAATCAATTGTTGTTGATAAGCGTCTGCTGTTAAGTCACCAGTGTTAAGTGCATCAATTGCTCCGTATACTGTCCCTTTCATATCAAAGCCATCGATAGCTTTTGTTGTTGCCCAAGTACCAGCTACTGCATTATATCCTTCTGAAGATGCTAATGTGTATGTATCTTTAACAACACCATCCTCCAATTTGTCAGATGCCCCAAGAACTGGTGACACAATCGGTGTTGCGACTTTTTCGCCTGTTTCTTTATTCTCAACTTTGTTAGCTAACATAAGATCTACTACTTCATCTGAGTACATGAATTTGATAAATTCTTTTGCTAATTCCATGTTAGGAGCTTCAGCCGGTACCCACATTTGCTCTGTAAATGTGTAGATATAATTCTCCTGATCAGCTGTAAATTTCGGCGGTGCCATCATTCCCCAGTTAAATCCTTCCGGAGTAGAGTTTGCCATCTCTCCAATCACCCAGTTACCGTTTGGCATAAATAATGCCTTATTATCAATTACTGCCTGCTGATTAATTTTGAATCCACCGTCAGCATTTGCATTTGCAACTGTATCTGACCATAAATATTCTGGTGAAGCCAATTTAGCAATTGTATCAATAACTTGTTTTCCTTCTGCTGATGTCCATGTGTTTGCATCATAGTTAACAGCTTTGTTGTAGAATTCCATTCCACCAGCCTGAGCTAACATCTGATACATTGTTGCATCAAAATAACCTGGTTGTGGATATGTAAATAATGCAATTCCATCTTCTTTTGCCTGTTCACCAAGTGCAAAGAACTCATCCCATGTTGTTGGAAGTGTGTATTTTCCTTCACCAAACATGTCTTTGTTGTACCATAATCCTGTTGGTGTATAGATAATCGGTGCAAGATAAACTTTTCCGTCACCATATGGCTGAGCTGCAGCATTTTCTGTAATGCCACCAACCAACTTGGATTTCAGTTCATCATCAAACACATCTGAAATATCTGCGATTGCATGCTCTTTTAACATCGTCTCTGTGAAACCGCTTTTTTGTCCTAAGTTGTAGTATACAACGTCCGGAATATCTCCATTCTGGAAATCTTTTGTAAGATCCTTGTCCAATTCAGAAGATAACTCTAACTGAACGTCTACATCTTCGTGAGATTCTTCAAAAGCCTTTTCAATATTTTCCCAAATTTCAGTACCGTTACCACCTTCAAAAGCAGCAAACTTTAATACTTTTTTTCCATCTTCATTTGCATCTTTACTATCGTCTTTGCTTCCGCAACCAACTGCCATAGATGCAACCATAGCCACTGAAAGTAACATAGCTACAACTTTTTTCATTTTCATAACAATTTCCTCCTTAATTGTTCATTCTGTTTATTTCTTGATATTTATCTTACACCACTACCGTCATTTTTTCTATACGAATTTTGCTCTATATTTTATATATATTGCTTTTCCATCCATATTTTTAGATTAATTACTCAAAAAGATTGCTTTTCCGACAAAAACTTTTTATCATAATAAATAAGAAGATTTTTATTATATTTATAGAAAGGATTTATGCTTTTATGACACAACCTAATATTTTACTTCTTATGTGCGATCAATTCCGTGGGGACTGTTTATCTTACTCCGGACACCCAGATGTAAAAACTCCTTACCTTGACAGTCTGGCTGCACAGGGCGTTTCTTTTGATAATGCCTACTCATCCTGTCCAAGTTGTATTCCGGCAAGAGTGGCACTGTTTACCGGGAAGAGTCAGGAAGGGCACGGTCGCGTCGGTTATGAGGATGGAATCGACTGGAATTACGAACATATGATGGCAGAGGAATTCAGCTCAAACGGTTACCAGACAGAATGTATTGGAAAAATGCATGTGCACCCCGCAAGAAAGCACTGCGGCTTTCAAGGTCTCAAACTCCACGATGGATATCTCGGGCATTATCGCAGTCAAAACATTCCGCATCATCAGCATCAAGAGGTTACAGACGACTATCTCTATTACTTAAAAGACAAGCTCGGACAACATGCTGACATTACCTCAACTGGGCCGGAATGTAACTCCTGGATTGTGCATCCTTGGATCTATGACGAAAAATTGCATCCCACCAACTGGACAGCAGACGAAAGCATCCGTTTTTTGCAAACCCGCGACAGAACAAGACCATTTTTTTTAATGACTTCTTTTGTCCGTCCTCACCAGCCTTTCGATCCGCCACAAACCTATTTTGATTTGTATAGAGACAAGGAACTGCGAGCTCCGGCACAGGGAGATTGGGTAGACCCTACCCTCACCGAAAAGTACGGTTTTATAAAAGATTCTATTTTTGGCTGCAATGATTCCGAATCACGCCGCCTTGCAATGGCCGGATATTATGCATGCATCACACATGTGGATCACCAAATTGGGCGCATTCTCACCGCACTCGCCGAAACAGGCGACTATAACAATACTATAGTCTTATTTTTGGCAGACCACGGAGAATTGCTTTTTGATAATAACTTCTATCGAAAAGCACTCCCTTATGAAGGAAGCACACACATTCCTTTACTTGTGCACGTCGGAAAAAATGTTCAGAACATTACACCTTTCCGAAGCGACACACTCACAGAATTACGGGATATCATGCCTACAATCTTAGATTTTGCCGGCATTCCAATTCCCGACAGCGTGGATGGTTTTTCACTTGCACCTGAAATTCTTGGAGAAGAGAAAAACGAACGCGAATTTCTCCACGGCGAACATAGTTTTCACTCTAGCTTATCTTCTCAGTTCATCGTAACTAAAACAGATAAATACATATGGTACAGTGAAAAAAATGAAGAACAATATTTTAATCTAGAAAAAGATCCAAGAGAAGAGCATAATGCAATCAACGATACCAAATATCAAGAACGGATTGCATACCTTAGAAGCGTCTTAATTCAGGAACTGAAAGATCGCGAAGAGGGCTACAGTGACGGAGCTTCCCTCAAAACAGGATGCACTCCTTTAAATAGCCTTTCACACATCTTGAAATGATTATGCTTCTTATAAAATCAATTATCGCTACGCCAAACAAACAGTTTGACGTAGCAATAATTAGTTGGAATCAGCACATAAATTCCCACTATGACTACTTATTCATTTTGCCACTATATGCCTGCATGATATTTTCCAATAACATAGCCCTTGTTACAAATCCATCACCTTTTGAAACAGGCGTGATATATGAAACTTTTTCCATTACATCATTCAACTCCACATCTCCACATAACTTTCCATTTTTGTCTCGGTTCATTTCCACATCAATAACAACTGTTCCTTGCTTTAACCATTCTTTTTTCACTAACTTTGCTTGCCCCATAGCAGATACCACAATATCCGCTTGTCTCACTTCTTCCCAAAACAACAGCTTTTTTCCCTTGAGGATTCTCTAACCCAATTTCTTCTAAAATTCGGATAATTCCTTTCGGCGCACAAGGAACAAACGTGTTATCTCCGATATATAATTTACCCACATTTTGCGTATGAAAACCGTCCACATCTTTTATCTTTTAGCGGACTAATTGTTTCAAGCACACGTTTTTAATCAATATATTCCGGCAGTGGTAACTGTACCAGTATTCCATCAACAGTATCATCCGTATTTAATTCTCGTATTTTAGATAAAAGGTCATTCTCTGAAATATAATCATATCTCAAAGTAGTGTTGAGTATTCCAACTTCCTCACAATCCTTACTTTTCCTTTAACATACGCATTACTTGCTTGGTTATTACCTACTAAGATGACCACTAGTTTAGGTAATCTTTGATTTTTTTCTTGCAATTTATCAATATCTCCTTTTATTTTGCCTTTAATTTTTTCTGATATATCTTCTATAAATTATTTTTTCATGGTATTTTCCTTTCGTATATTTTATCAGTATCGTTCTCTCCAGAGTAGTCAAATAAAATTCAAAATTTTTGCTTTATATCAAATACCATTTTTTCTTTGTTCCTTTTCTTTTCAGTTATACAATAGTATAACAATACGTTAGGTAAACAATCAAGGAGATTGAATTTATGGGAAATAAAAATTATTATTCAAACGGTTCGCCCCAAAACATGATAAAAGTATATAAACATCAAGAACAATTATTAGACAAAAAAATCAAATCTGTAAACTCTTTAAAATGAAACAGCCTCGATATTAACGCACTGTCAATATCGAGGCCACCTACTCAAAAATAAATTTTATTTAATTTTCTTTTTTTTCGCATTGATTACAATAACAATTACTAAAGCAGTTATCATCCACACAACAACCGACACTCCTGTTGTATCTCCTGTTGTTGGTGTTTTATCATTTTCCTCCTGACCTGCATTCGGTTTTTGCGAATCAACTTTCTTTTCCTGCAAACCATCAATTGCTGCACGAAGCATCTTTTCTGCCGCTTCCACTTCTGCGTCAGAAGTATTTTTATTTTCAAATACTGATTTTGCATTTGCCAGTGCTGCAGTAAAAGCTTCTGCTGTCTCATCTGTATACTTGTCAATATCAATCTTTTCCGCCTCGTTAATCAAATCCTCCAGCTTACTCTTATCAGGAATCTCTCTCAGTTCAAAAATCGCCTGACGAAGTGAATTATATGCCGCATTTACCTCATCCTGTGTTGCTTCAACAGTATCATATACTTTTTGTGCCGCAGCTCTTGCTGCCATAAAGGCATCAGCTGTTGCCTCTGTATACTGATCAATTCTATCTGCATATTTTTGAGAATTTTCCAACAAATCTTTTAATTTTGTTTTATCTGCCAAAACAATGTCTTCTAATCCGTTTATTGCAGCAAGTAATGCTTCTCTTGCAGCGTCAATTTCTTCTTGAAGTATATTTCCTGACGCAATAATCTCTTCTGCTTTTGCAATTGCATCATTTAATACCTGTACAGATTCTGGCGTTTTCCCTTCTGTATTTGTTGTCTTTACTAGTTCTAATGCAAGTTCCAAGTCCTCTGTATTTCCTGTAAATCCTAACAAGTGTACATTGGCAAGAAGTGCATCATAAGCAGCATCCACCTCTGACTGCTCTGCTTTTGTGTCTTCTAATACTGTTTTCGCTTCTGCAAGTGTTTTTTCAAACAATTCTTTCACTACATCCACAACATCTTCATATTCTGCCTTTTCTTTTTGGCTTTCTGCATATGCAACTAAAGCTTCTAAGTTTGATTTATCTACAGATGGTTCTGGTTCTGTAGTAACCTCCGTCACTCGGATATTATCAAGTACAAATGTTGCTCTTGCATCGCTGCTTCCTTCTGCATTTCTGCTCAGTGTCAGATAAATTCCCGTTTCATTTGTCGCATCTACTTCAAACTCTAACACTTCTGTTGACGGTCTCGCATTGAATCCTTCGCCTGTAATTGTACTTGGTTTCAATGGATGAGATTCAATCACTTCTCCATTTGCATGTCTCACATCAATATGATGTTGGGGTCAAAACCATAAAGAACTTTGCTCCTATTTCTATAGCACCTTGAAAAATTCATACGAGGTATCTTTTCCAAATGGTAATTTCTGCGTATATTTGATGGAACAGTTTCCACCCCATTACGAAGCCTTGCATAATTTTTGAATTCTTCGCTGTTCATGTTCCGTTGGATTTTCGCGCGTTCATGTGCTGCTTTGGATGTTACTATTTTTGCAACCTGCTTAAAGATCTTCGGCTTGCATTGATCCCGATATGGACAGCTGACACACTGCTCATGCCGAAAGGAAACGGCACACTGATTGCTTTGGTTCATATAAGAACAGCTTTTCGGTTCATGACCTGCAGTACACCGGAGGACTTTTGTTCCCTCTTCGTTGAATTCAAAATCCGCAAGGATATCCGGAGCCGGCTTCCCTGTCAGACTTGTGGTAATCAGTTCTACATTTTTATCAGCTGCAAGTTGTGTGTTTTCTATCCCACTATATGCCCCATCCGTGGCTATAACAGTCCGTTCTTTCTGTTTATCCATTTGCTCAAGGTGCTCCTGGATAAATTGACTGTCACTATGGTTGTTTTGCTCATACTGGTACTCTGTTACAACAGAACCATTAGTTCCAACAGATTCTTCAAGATTGGCAGCATATCCTCGATGCTCTTTTCCTGCTTTATTCCTGAAAGTTGCTTCAGGGTCAGGAGGATTCTGTAGCATGGTTGATTTCATGCCGCCGTCTTCTTTCATGCGAAGTCTTCGGCTTTCATTTTCAACAATAGTCTGTTCCGATAGACATCTGACAAACAGATCATACTCTGTTCAATCATTGTAAGCAGACTCACACAAGGCAAGAAGTTTATCTGCATCCGTTAAGAACTGCTTCATGCGCTCATCTGTATCAGTACTTCGCTGATGATAGATCACTTTGTTAAAGTCATTCGGATCAATATAATGTTTTCAATCGTCAGGCAGAGCAGAGACATTGATTTTATTCACGTACATCGCCAGCTTTGCGATACAGGTGTATATCAGCTCCATCCGGCTAAGTTTGCGGATGTTGGATTCGATCATCATGGAATCCATACGTCTGACTTTACCGCTGATCCCCATCAGTTTTGCAATAGAAGTACTTAACTCCTTCACACAATCGTGGTAGAGATCCTTGTTGTGAAGCGTTTCGTAATCGTAACACCGTTTACGGAAACGGCTCAATGTTTTGTCACTCAAAGGCTGTTCTTCAAAACTTGTTGTGTGCAGTGCGTACTGAATCCGAAAATCCAACATAAGATTTTCAACCATCTCATCATCGGAATAATCAAAAAGCTCTTTAATAATGAGTGCACCAACAATCACGTTAACCGGAGTATTCGGTCTGGATGCCTTATCACTGTATAAGACAGAAAAACGCTTTTCATCAATGGCAGGAAATATTTCATCGGCAAAGACTTTTGCCCAGGATTTTTCCAGTGCTTTTTGTTCTCTGGCAGTTAATCCAGAACAACTATCTGTAAATGACATTTGCTGGTAAGCGTTTTCTTTGAATGACATAGAGATTACCTTCTTTCCTGCTAAGATATCTCTATTATACAGCAAGTAAACCATTTAGGCTTGTATTTACTACAAAATATATGAACTTTTCAAGGTACTATAGAGGGGCTTTTGACCCCAACATCATCAATATTAAAGTATGATTTTTCCAACGGATAATTGTATCCTACATGTTTTCCGCTTTCTGCTTCTAATTGCTCATGATAAGTTGCATGATCCATTTGCACCACATATTTATTTCCTTGTTTAAAATCAATCGTGCTAGGAAGTGTACGCATAAGCACACCAGTACCGGTCTGGCGACCTTTCAGTGAAACGAGATTGTCCTCATCCTCTGTTCCATCTACATTATCCAATGTATAATATTTCATTTGACCGCCTTCCGGATTCTTGTAAGCTAAATGAGTCCATGGCTGTCCTCCCACCTGAGAAATAAATGGTCCCCAGTTTTCATCCACATTTTCAAAATCTTCGAAGTAATAATATTCCTCTTCTTCTGCTTTTGGCGCTGTAAGCCATTCCCAGCAGCGGAAATCATCTACATATACCGGCTGTTCTCCTGCTTCTGCCGAAAAACTAATTGTTGCTTCTTTTACACCTTCCGGAATAGTAATATCAACTTTAACTCTCTGATAGTTTTTCCCATTATATTTAGACGGTCTCACCTTAATCGGAATTCCTGCTGTTGTCTCAACACTTGCTTCCTCAACTTCTTTTCCTGCTTTCACAGTTAATTTCGGAGAACGTATTCCCTCTGCCATTGTCCATGCCGAGAATGAATATGTTTTTCCCGATTCCACTGTCACGTTTTGCGAAATCGAGCCTGCTACTTGTTCTGCAAACATTACACGAGCATTTCCTTTTGTGCCTGTAATAGTTGTGTCAATTGTAATTTGCTCTTTTGTTCCTTCTGTTACAGTCTTTTCCCAACCATCAAATGTTTTTCCTGAGAAACCAAAGTTTTCAATTGCACTTCCATATCCCCAAGGATGTTCTTCCGATGTAGGAAGCATTACAGTTGCTCCGTCTTTTTTCATTACAGAGCCATCCGCATTATAGCGATGTGCCTGTGCTGCTTTCTCTTTTACCAAAATATAAGGTATCGACAAATCTAGCTGCAATGTTACCTGTCCATTTTGTACTGCCACTTCACCTACATAACTTCTTCCGTTTTCTGTAAGCTGATATAACTGTGCTGTTGTTACATCTTCCCAACTATTTGGAACGCTCCATGTACTTGTTCCATTTACATCATTATAGCAATAAATTTTATCTTCCACTTCCGGACTCCACGGAATAAAAATTTCTGCACTCTTTGGTGCAACCGGATTTCCGGACTGTTCATGGTATGCTTTTAAATTGCTTGTATTGATTTTTGCCAACAACTTCTCATCTTTATAAACCAAAGTGTAGTCTCCCTCTACCTTTGTTTTCACATTATCCGAGAACATTGCTTCTTTATTTACATCCCATTTTAATAAATCAAAATGCTGTAAGTATTTTGTAGGAAGATTATTTCTATAAAATACTCTCTCTCCTTCATTGAAATCATTTACATTTCGCCAGTCTGCAACCCCCGGCATCAAAGCTCCCAACAAAGCGCGATCCGGTGCAGCCAAGTCTCCAACTCCATGTGTCACAAATTTCAGAACTTCACTTTGTCCGCCGCCAGTAGAATAATACATATCCGTATTCCAATGAACAAAATTAATTAACTGATTAAAATCACCCAACGCTTCCGTTCCAACACTTGCTCCATTTTCATTCATATATCTATAAATGAGCAAATTTGAAAAATTGCACAAAACTACACTGCGAATTTCATAAA
>OGEQ01000700.1_pt1 | contig 33314 bp, 30 predicted proteins | sample 1570731 | NCBI WGS metagenome assembly OGEQ01 (sample SAMEA2582132, study PRJEB24529) | metagenome | biome: Human gut stool | place: China | collected 2011
ATAGGCATGAACATAAAGAAAAAGTAATGCTTTATTAAGCAGAATAATATATTAGTAAACTTAATACAATACTAATTTGAAGGTAAGACGATATCAATATATCCTACTTTTGGGGTTATTTGAATAGTTTATAAATCAACATTGTATTAAAATATAGCAAAAAATAAAAGTAAAATTCTTAGTAGACTTTATAAAAGAACAATTAGAAGAATTTTAATTATATAATAATTTAAAGAGTATCCAAGAATGGATACTCTTTTTATATTTAAAAATAGTAATATTAAATGTTATAATATTTCTATGTAAACATTATATGGAGGGGAAGGCGTAATGGGGTTATTTAGTAAAAATAAAGAAAGAAAAGGATATACTTCAATTGATTCGTATTTAAAAGAAAATAACTTAGATAATGATATTAAATCTGTGACAAATGTTAATATATTTTTTATGGATGGAGAAGAAGAGGATTTTTATTTAGAAGATCATATGCTTTTAAAATTTAAAAACTTCATAGAGAATCCAGAAAAAGATTTTTTAGTATTGAAATATTATTCCTCATTGTATAGTGATGGGTTTAGCCTTGAAGAAATTACTTTAATGAGACATGGAATATGTAGATTTAGAATTGATAGTGAAAAGGAAAATATACTTGTATCATATTCATAAAAAATTAGATTTAATAAAAAGGGGTAATTTTAAAGAGGAGATAGTTTGGTGTGAAAAACAAAACTATTTCCTCTTTAAGATTTTAATACTAAGATAGTAACTTTTATAGTATTAAATATGCTTTATTATTCAATACTATTTAGATGTAGTACTTTTGTTGCAGTTAATTCATCAGTAATTAAAGTGTTTATTAAATTTCCTCTTAAAGCTCCTAAAATAGCAACAGATTTAAATTTACCAGTGACTATACAAACCTTATTTTCTATGGCTTTTATTGTATCTGAATCAACACCAAAGACTTTATTGTTTAAATTTGTATCTAAGAAATTTCCCTCTTTATCGTAAAGACGACCATATACAGATCCAACAGCTTGATGCTTTATAAATTCATCTTGCAAGAATGATTCTTTCCATAAAAGTGTAGAGTATATGGCTTCTGGAGTCCCTAATCCAGTTAAGAGAATATCCATTTCTTTAGCCTTTAATAAGGATTGATTTATAACTAATTCCATTGATAAATTTTTTCTTACCATGTCATCCATTATGTAAAGTGGAGCGTATAAAAGTCTATAATTTGAATCGTATTTATCTGATAATAAATGTACTAAACTTGGAGTATCTACACTTATATTTCTCTTTCCAGATGTACCAAAAGGCTGAACAACTGTTATTGGTAGTTTTTTTGAAGCCTTTATATTCTTTATTGCATGGTATAGCGTTTTTCCCCAGGTAAGACCTACAATACTATCATCATTAAGTATTGTTTGAATATAATCGGCTGCTGTTTTACCTAGAGTTTGAGCATATTCTGATGCATCGTTATTGTTAACTTTTAATATTATGGCTTCTTTTAAACCAAATTGTTCTTTAAACTTTTTTTCAAGAGAGGACAATCTTATTTCTGGATGATTTATTTCTATGTTTACTATATTTTTATCACGAGCTTCTTGTAAGTATTTAGCTACTTTAAAACGAGTGGTATTAAACTCTTTGGCTATTTCTGACTGAGTTTTATTTTCGTTATAGTACATATTTGATATATTAGCTAAAAATTCATTATATTGATCTTCAAAATTTACTTCAAATTTCATATTGTAATACCTCTGTTTTAGATTATTTATAAGTTAATGCTAATTTAATTATAAAGGAAAATATTTTTTTATTCCATCTAAAAACACAGTTATTGCCAATAAATCTGCACTGCCTCCAGGGCTTATGCCTCTTTCTGAAAACTCCTTATCAATTTCAAATATTTTTTCTTCTATGATTTCAGGTTCTTTAGAATGTATCATATTAAGTATTTCTTGAGACCTTTTCTTAACCTCTTCTAAAACGTAAATATCATTTCTATGTAAAATTGTAGAATCCTCACAATTAGCCATTATACATAATAAGGTTAAATATAGTCTTTCATTTGTTTTTAAATGTTTATGCTCCATATAAAAAGGAAGGCTATAATCAAACACAGCTGGAAGTCCTTTTTCAACTTCTCCTCTTATTCCTGTTATACCATATAACCTAAATATCTTTTCACCATAAGTTTCATTTTTCTTATTAGTTTTTGAGTTTAATTCCTTAGAAACTAAACCACTTGTCATTTCCTTTATTAAATTTCTTATTTCTTTAAAAGGTTTACTTTCATAAAATGCTTTTGATGTTGCTGCACAAACAACACTCATTAAGAAAATCAAACCTTTATGTGTATTTATATTATTTGTAACATGAAACATAGCTTCTTCTATTTTTAATCCAATTGGACGTATTTTATTTAATAAATCACTTACTTGTATATCTGACATACTTATTTCTGCTATTTCTTTAAACTTAGGACCAATTACTGAAATGCTATCTAAAAAAGTGTAGTAATCCATATCCTTATGTGCTCCATTTGAAATTGGAGATACTAATCCTGGGGATGGGTAACAGCTTACCTCATATAATAAGGATTTTATTATTAAACTGTTTAGTTTTTCTAAGAAAACCTCTTGGTTAATATTCAAAATAACCACTCCTTTTCTTTAACATATGAAAAAATATATCACAAATGATAGAAATACACAAATCAATATTAATAATAAAAATTCTAAATTTTTATGAAAATAATAAATTTTGAAAAACCCTTTATATAATCAAGTAAAATCATATAATAAAAATTGTGAAAACGTTATAATTTTCGTAAATATAGAAAATCTATTGTACTTTAAAAAGAGTGTGGTAAAATAAAATTGTAAGTGACAAATGTTTAAAAAATAAACAAATGTTAAAAGGAGATATGAAATGTCAGAATGGAATTATGAAAATACTTTTGAAGAGGAGTTAACTTTATTTTCCTTTAATCCACAAATAAATAAGAAATATAAATTTCAAGTTGAAGAATTTTTAAAGAAAGAAAATTTGCGATTTGTAGAAAGTATTAACTTTACAGTTTGTGTATTTAATAATAAAGAGCTTATAGCTACCGGATCCTTAGATGGATATATATTAAAATGTTTTGCTATTAGAAATGATTATAGAAAAAAAGGCATTAGTGAAAAGATATTAAGAATATTAACAGAAAAAGCTTTTGAAAATGGAGAAACACATCTTTTTATATACACAAAACCAAAGAATTCAAAGCTTTTTGAAAGTCTAGGTTATCACCAATTAATAAATATTCCCAATTTAGTTTCTTTATTAGAAAATAAATCAACAGGAATTAGAACTTATATAAGTAATTTACAAAAAGAATCTTATATACAAGGAGTAAAGGTAGCTTCAATAGTTATGAATTGTAATCCATTTACAAAGGGACATAAGTATTTAATTGAAAAAGCTTCAAAGGAAAATGATGTTGTTCATTTATTTATATTAACAGAAGATAAATCAGAATTTTCTACTAAAGATAGAATTAACATGGTTAAACTTGGAACTAAACATATAAAAAATGTTTTAATACATGAGGCGGGAAAATATATTATTTCAAGTGCCACATTTCCTTCATACTTTATAAAAGAACAAAAAAACATTACAAAAGCTCATGCTTATTTAGATTTAACTTTATTTTGTGAGTATATATCAAAAGCATTAAATATTAAATATAGATATGTAGGAGAAGAACCTTTTTCAAATTTAACAAATGAATATAACCAATATATGAAAGAGATACTTCCTAAACATAATATACAAGTCATAGAAGTTAAAAGATTAAAAGAAGATGGACAAGCAATTTCAGCTTCTAATGTAAGAAGCTTATTGAAAGAAGGAAATCTAGGAAAAGTAGAGAGTTTAGTTCCTAAAACAACATTTGATTATTTATTAAACATAATTAAAAAATAATAAATATTTTGGAGGGTTTCATATGGAAATTAAAAAACCAGCTTTAGCTGGAACATTAGAATCAAGTGATTGTATAGTTTCAGTAGAGCCTTCAAGGGATAACACTATTGAAATTAATTTAACAAGTACTGTAAAAAAGCAATTTGGAAATGAAATTATAAGAGTTGCAAAGGAAACCTTAAAAAACTTAGGAGTTAACAGTGTTGTTATGGAGATAAATGATAAGGGAGCTTTAAATTGTGTTATTGAAGCACGTATAGAAGCGGCAGTATGTAGAGCTTCAGAAATAAATGAATTTGATTGGGGGAGTTATAAATGCCAAGATTAAGAAGATCAATGATGTTTGTACCTGGAAGTAAGCCTGCTATGATAAAAGATTGTACTATATATGGTGCTGATTCTGTGATGTTTGACTTAGAAGATTCAGTTTCTATAGCAGAAAAAGATTCTGCAAGAAGATTAGTTTATCATGCTTTAACTTCTATGGATTTTGGTGATACAGAAACAGTAGTTCGTGTTAATGCTTTAGATTCAGAGTTTGGTATTGAAGATTTAAAAGCAATTGTAAGAGCACAACCAGATGTTATACGTTTACCTAAAACTGAAACTGCTCAAGATGTTTTAGATATGGAGAAGGTTATTGCCTCTATAGAAGAAGAAATAGGTCTCCCTATTGGAAAAACTAAAATGATGGCTGCTATAGAATCAGCCTTAGGTGTTTTAAACGCTTATGAAATAGCAACCTCTTCAAAACGTTTAATGGGGATTGCCTTAGGTGCTGAAGATTTTGTAACTGATATGAAAACTCATAGATCTCCTGAAGGTAATGAACTTTTTGCAGCACGTAGTCATATAATATTAGCTTCAAGAGCGGCTAAAATTTCAGCTTTTGATACAGTTTATTCTGATGTAAATAATGAAGAGGGCTTTATTAAGGAAGCAACATTAATAAAACAACTAGGATTTGATGGAAAATCCTTAATAAACCCAAGACAAATAGACTTATTACATAAAGTTTTTGAACCTACTGAAAAAGAAATTGATAAGGCAATAAAAATTATAGAAGCTGCTAAAGAAGCAGAAAAACGTGGCTCAGGCGTTGTATCTCTTAATGGGAAAATGATTGATAAGCCAGTAATAGCAAGGGCAGAAAGAGTTCTTATGTTAGCTAAGGCTTCAGGAATATCATATGAAAAGGAAGTGTAATTTATGGGAATCAATAGTATCAATATAAATATACCAGATGACATATTAAAAGAGAGAAAAACTGTAGAATTTAAAGGAGAATTCTCATTAGAACCTAAGGGGAATATTCAAGGAAGAAAAATAACAGCAACTTTTTGTGGGAAAAATAAAAAGTTATCATCTATAGCTGAATCTATAGAAAAAACAGGACTTAAAGATGGTATGACTATATCTTTTCATCATCACTTCCGTGCTGGAGATTATATCATTCGTATGGTTATGAAGGAAATTGCTAATCTTGGAATTAAGGATTTAAATCTTTGTGTAAGTTCTTTAACAAGTGCTCATGAATTTTTAATAGATTATATAAAAGATGGCACAGTAACAGGAATAGAAACAAGTGGGATTCGTGGAAAACTAGGAGAAGAAATTTCAAAAGGAATAATGAAAAAACCAGTAATTATCCGTTCTCATGGTGGACGTGCTCGTGCAATTGAGGCTGGTGATACAAAGATAGATGTAGCCTTTTTAGGTGTTCCTTGTTCAGATGAATATGGCAATGCCAACGGAATACATGGAAAATCTCAATGTGGTTCTTTAGGATATGCTATTATCGACTCTAAATATGCAGATCAGGTAGTTCTTATTACAGATACTATGATGCCATATCCTAATGTACCAGCAAGTATCTCTCAACAGGATGTAGATTACATTGTGGAAGTTGAAGAAATAGGTGATCCAAATGGTATTGCTTCAGGGGCTACAAGATTTACAAAGGATCCTAAAGAGTTATTAATAGCAAAATATGCTTCTGCGGTAATTGAAGCTTCTGGATATTTAAAAGATGGTTTTTCAATTCAAGCAGGTACAGGTGGAGCTTCATTAGCAGTAGCTCGTTTCCTAAAAGAGAAAATGGAAGAAAAAAATATAAAGGCAAGCTTTGGCCTTGGTGGAATAAGTAAACAATTTGTTGATTTACATGAAGAAGGATTTATAGGAACATTATTTGATGTTCAAGGATTTGATTTAAAAGCTGTTGAATCTATTGGTAAAAATAATAAACATGTAGAAATAGATGCTTCGCTTTATGCAAATCCACATAATAAAGGATGTATTGCTAATAAATTAGACATAGTAATATTAAGTGCTTTAGAAGTGGATAAAAACTTCAACGTAAATGTTATAACTGGTTCTGATGGTTATATAAGAGGGGCATCAGGTGGACACTCAGATACGGCTGCTGGTGCTAAATTATCAATGATAGTTTCTCCTTTAGTTCGTGGTAGAATACCAACAGTAGTTAATAAGGTTAATACTATAATAACACCTGGTGAATCAATAGATGTCATTGTAACAGAACGTGGTGTTGCTATAAATGATAAGCTCTCTAAGAATAAAGAGTTAAAAGAAAGATTAGAATCAAATAAAAATATTCCTATATTATCAATAGAAGAGCTCCATGAAAAAGCTTTGAAAATTACAGGGACTCCAGAACCTATAAAATATGAAGATAGAGTTGTTGGAATTGTTGAATACCGTGATGGTTCAATAATAGATGTTATACACAAGGTTAAAGAGGATTAAAAATCAAGAGGATAAAAAATGAACGAAAAGAATAAATTTTTGATGGAAATATTAAAAGGTAGAGAAGAGAGAGCATTTGAAGTAAAAAAACTAAATGAAAGATTTCAGGGAACTATTATATGTTTAACATTAAATATTCCTGGTCCAGATAAATTAGATGAACTTTATTATTATGCATTTAATGAAGCCACTAAGGCATTGGAGGCTTCATTAAATATACATGTTTTAAAAGAAAGAGCTCCTCTTTCTGGATATGAAGCTTATTTTGTTTCAGATAAGGATATAAAAGAAATAAAAAAAATAGCTTTAACTTTAGAGGAAAAACATCCTTTAGGAAGGCTATTTGATATAGATATATTCTATAAAGACTTATCTAAAATAAGCAGGGAAGATTTGGGTGAGCCTAAAAGAAAATGTTTTTTATGTGGAGAAGATGCAGTATCCTGTGGCAGAAATAGGAAACATTCAGTTTACGAACTTATTTCAAGCATAAAAGAAAAAATACTTCAGTATAAAAACAATAAAAATTAATTAGTATAAAATATGGTATAGTTTGAAAAGAGGTAATAATATGACTAAGGACGAATTATTAAAACAAAGAGAATTAGCTCATGGATTAATAAGTATAAAACCTAATTTTGATATAAATAATAGAGAACAATTATCACAAATATATACTCCTGGAGTATCAACTATTTGTAAAGAGGTTGAGCATCATCCTAGTATGGTGAAAACACTAACTTCTGTTGGAAATTCAATAGCAGTTATAACAGATGGTACGGCGGTTTTAGGTCTTGGGAATATAGGTACCCTTGCAGGATATCCTATAGTAGAGGCTAAAGCTTTAGTTTATAAAGATCTAGCTGGTGTAAACGCTATCCCATTATGCGTTGATCAAATAGGATGCGATGAATTAATTAAAACAATAAAAAATATATCTTCAAGTTTTAGTGGAATTCATCTTGAAGATATAAAGGCACCGGAATGCTTTTATATAGAAGATGAACTTAAAAAAACTTTAAATATTCCAGTTTATCATGATGACCAACATGGTACTGCCATTGCTGTTTTAGGGGCTCTTTATAATGCATCTAAGGTAGTTAATAAGGATTTTTCAAAGTTAAAGGTATTAATTTTAGGGGCAGGAGCTTCAGGAATTGCAACAGCAAAATTATTATTAAAGGCTGGAATAGAAGATATTATATTAGTTGATAAGAATGGAGCTTTAGTTAGTGGTGATGAAACTCTTAATGATCCTCAAAAAGAAATGGCTAAAATAACAAATAAAGAATTAAAAAAAGGAACTTTGGAAGAAGTAATTAAGGGAAGAGATGTATTTATAGGTTTATCAGAAGGGAATCTTGTAACTAAGGAAATGGTAGAAAGTATGAATGAGGATCCTATAATATTCGCTTTAGCTAATCCAACGCCAGAGATAAAACCTGAAATTGCAAAGGAAGCTGGTGCAAGGGTTATTGCAACAGGTGGACCTTCTTATCCAAATCAGATTAATAATATATTGGTTTTCCCAGGACTATTTAAAGGATTATTAGAAGCTAAGGAAACTGATGTAACTTATGGTGTAATGATAGCAGTTAGTAAAAAATTAGCTTCCTTAGTTGAAAATCCAACTGCTGAAAAAATAATACCTGGAGTATTTGATGGTGATATAGTTAAGTCTGTTTCTGAAACTGTGGTAAAAAATATTGAGAAGTAGTTAATTTAAGGGGAGTTTATATGGAATTACAAAATAAAAAGGTAGATGGTAAAGAAGAAAGTTTGCTTAAAAAGTTTTTTAATATAAATCTTTTTGGAGTGCCAATGTTATTGTTTTTGGTTGGAGCAATAATCATAATATTAGGTATATCAACAAATTCATTACCAAAGGATATGGTTGGAAGTATATTCTTAATATTTACTTGTGGTATTGTTTTAGGTAAAATAGGTGATTCAATACCTATCTGGAAAGATTATTTAGGTGGAGGTGCTATTTTAGCATTCTTAGTAACTTCATATGCAGTTTATATAGGATTAATTCCTACCACTTATATAAAGGATATCAAAGAACTTTTTGATAGTGGATTCTTAGAGTTATATATTTCAATAATGATTTGTGGTTCTTTATTAGCAATAGATAGAAAATTCTTAGCAAAAACTGTTGGTGGATTTATACCTATGGTAATTATTGCAACTTTAACTGCTGCCTTAGGCGCTGTAATAGGAGGATTAATTACAGGAGTTTCTCCAAAAGAAGTTATATTAAATTATGCACTTCCTATTATGGGTGGTGGAAATGGAGCAGGTGCTATTCCTATGAGCCAAATTTGGGGACAAGTAACAGGAAAAGATCCAAAGATATGGTATTCATCAGCAATGGCAATATTAACAATTGCAAACATAATAGCAATATTAGCAGGTGCTATTTTAAATGGTATAGGTAATAAAAAACCTAAGCTTACAGGGAATGGAGAATTGATTAAAGGAGTAAAAAATGCAGAATCTACAAAATCTAATTTTAAAGCAACCTTTGAAGATGGCGCAGCAGGTCTATTTATAACACTTGCTTTCTACTGTTTAGGAAATCTGTTTGGAAAAGGATTCTTCCCAACAATAGGTGGAGTTTTCATTCATCCATTTGCTTACATGGTTGTATTTGTATTAATAGCTAGTGGATTTAACTTAGTTCCAGAAAGAATTAGAGTTGGTGCAAAACAAGTTCAAAAATTTATGGTTGGTAATTTATTCTACGTTTTAATAGCAGGGGTTGGTATAGCAATGGTTGATTTTGGAGCTTTATTAAAAGCGTTCAATTTAACAACTGTTATAATATCATTAGGTGCAGTTATAGGAGCTATATTAGGTCCTTGGATAACTTCAAAAATATTTGGTTTCTATCCTATAGAAGCTTCCATAGCAGCAGGATTATGCCATGTTAATAGAGGAGGTTCTGGAGACTTAGAAATATTAGGAGCTGCTAAGAGAATGAATTTAATGGCATATGCTCAAATAGCAACTAGACTTGGTGGAGCAATTATATTAGTTTTAGCAGGATTCCTATTTAGTTTATGGCTAAAATAATTTAAATCAATACATATTTAAATATTAATTAAGAGAGATTTTATTTAAGTTAAGAAATAGAGTCTCTATTATTTTACTTGAAAATTATTACTTAAATTAAAAGTAAATGTTTGTTTGGAAATAATTATGATTATTTTATTTATAATTTATTAAGTATGTGAAAATTTTAAATGTTTATTATTTATATTTTTTTAAAAATCCCTTATAATTTAAGTGATTATTTTATAATTCAATTTAAATATTAACAAATTAATAAAAATTTTCCTGTGGGTTATTGAAATTGATTATCAAAAACTTTACAATATACCGAAAATGTGTTAAATTTAAATTGATAAAGATTTTCAATTAATAAAGAGGGGGTAGACCATATGTTTAAACAATGGGAAGGCTTTAAAGAAGGAGTATGGCAAAAGGGAATAGATGTTAGAAACTTCATACAAAAGAACTATACTGCATATGAAGGAGACAAGAGTTTCTTAGAAGGAACAACAAAAAGAACTGATGCAGTTTTAGAAAAAGCTCAAAAGTTAATTATAGAAGAAATAGAAAAAGGCATTATAGATGTTGCTACAGATAGAGTATCTGGAATAGACAATTATGAGCCTGGATATTTAGATAAAGATAACGAAGTTATCGTTGGTTTCCAAACAGATGCACCACTTAAAAGAATAGTTAATCCTTTCGGTGGAATGAGAATGGTTGAAAGTTCTTTAAAAGAATACGGCTATGAATTAGATAGCAGTATAAGAGAACACTTTAACGCTTATAGAAAAACTCATAACCAAGGTGTATTCGATGCATACTCAGCTGAAACAAGAGCTGCAAGATCTGCGGGTCTTTTAACTGGTCTTCCAGATGCTTATGGTAGAGGAAGAATTATAGGTGACTATAGAAGAATTGCCCTTTACGGTATAGATTATCTAATAGAAGAAAAGAAAAAAGATTATGCTAATATATCATTTGAAAGCGAAGGCTCAGTAGAAGAATATATTCAATTAAGAGAGAATGTTTCAGAGCAAATAAGAGCTTTAGAAGCAATAAAGTCAATGGCTGCAAGATATGGCTTTGATATATCTAAACCAGCTGCAAACGCTAAGGAAGCCGTTCAATTCTTATACTTTGGATACTTAGCTGCAGTTAAAGAAAACAATGGAGCAGCAATGTCTCTAGGAAGAACTTCTACTTTCTTAGATATTTTCATAGAAAGAGATCTTAAGGCTGGAACTTTAACTGAGTTAGAAGCTCAAGAATTAATAGATCAATTTATAATAAAATTAAGATTAGTTAGACACTTAAGAACTCCTGAGTATAATGATTTATTTGCTGGAGACCCAACTTGGGTAACAGAAGGTATTGGAGGTATGGGTGTAAATGGTAAACCATTAGTAACTAAAAACTCATTTAGATATCTTCAAACTTTAATAAACTTAGGACCTGCTCCAGAACCAAATATGACTGTTTTATGGTCAGATAGATTACCAGAAGGATTCAAAAAATTCTGTGCTGAGGTATCAATTAAAACTGACTCAATTCAATATGAAAATGATGAGTTAATGAGACCTATATACGGAGATGATTACTCAATAGCTTGTTGTGTATCAGCAATGCAAATTGGTAAGCAAATGCAATTCTTCGGAGCTAGAACTAACTTAGCTAAAGCTTTACTTTACACTATAAATGGTGGTATTGATGAAAAATCAGGTAAAGTTGTTATTAAAGGTTTAGAGCCAATAACAGACGAAGTTTTAGATTATGATAAATTAAGAGCTAACTATGATAAAGTTTTGGAGTACGTTGCTAAGCTTTATGTAGATACAATGAATGTTATCCACTACATGCATGATAAATATGCTTATGAAGCTGGACAAATGGCTTTACATGATACTCATGTAGGAAGATTAATGGCATTTGGTATAGCTGGTTTATCAGTTGTAGCTGACTCATTAAGCGCAGTTAAATTCGCTAAAGTTAAACCTATAAGAGAAAATGGAATAGCTGTAGACTTTGAAATCGAAGGTGACTTCCCTAAATACGGAAATGATGATGACAGAGTTGACGATTTAGCTGTAGAAATAGTTAGAAAGTTCTCAAGTGAGCTTAAGAAACATCCATTATATAGAGGTGCTAAGCACACATTATCAATCTTAACTATTACTTCAAACGTAGTTTATGGTAAGAAAACAGGTTCAACTCCAGATGGAAGAAAAGCTGGTGAAGCATTTGCTCCAGGAGCTAACCCAATGCATGGAAGAGATAACAGTGGAGCTTTAGCTAGCTTAAACTCAGTTGCTAAAATTCCATACTGTGAAGTTTGTGAAGATGGTGTATCAAACACATTCTCAATCGTTCCAGATGCTTTAGGAAAAGAAGAAGATTCTAGAATAGATAACTTAGTTGCTATTATGGATGGTTACTTCAAACAAGGAGCTCACCATCTAAATGTTAATGTATTTAACAGAGAAACTTTAATGGACGCTATGGAGCATCCTGAAAAGTATCCAACATTAACAATCAGAGTATCAGGTTATGCTGTTAATTTCAATAGATTAACTAGAAATCAACAATTAGAGGTTATAAGCAGAACATTCCACGATTCTCTATAATCTTATATAATAAGAGTGTATAAGGTGAAGGCTTTATACACTCTTTTTTGAAATGTTTACAGTAAGGAGGGACAGCATTATGGTTAAAGGAAGAATTCATTCATTAGAAACTATGGGCTTAGTAGATGGACCTGGTATAAGATTTGTAGTTTTTATGCAAGGATGCAACATAAGATGTGCTTTTTGTCATAATCCAGATACTTGGTGTAAAGATAATGGGACTGAATATACTCCAGAGGAGCTTGTAAATAAAATAAAAAGATTTAAAACATATTTTAATGCATCAGGTGGTGGTGTTACTTTCTCAGGTGGAGAGCCTCTTCTTCAACCAGAATTTTTATTAGAATGTTTAAAATTATGTAAGAAGGAAGGAATACATACCACATTAGATACTGCAGGTGTGGGATTAGGAAATTACGAAGAAATTCTTGAATATGTTGACCTTATATTATTTGATGTAAAGGAAACTGATCCTGAAAAATATAAGAATTTAGTAAGGGTTCCAATAGATAAATCCTTAGAGTTTCTAAAGGTAGCTCAGTCCATGAATAAAAAAATGTGGATAAGACATGTTGTAGTTCCTGGATATACAGATAATAAAGAAGATTTAATGAGAATTAAGAATTTTGTAGATGGTCTTAATAATATAGAAAAGGTTGAACTTTTACCTTATCATGTTTTAGGTGTAAATAAATATGAAGGGCTTAATATTCCATATAGATTAGAGGGAGTTCCACCTTTAGATAAAAAGTGGTTAAAAGAACTTGAAAAAGAAATATTTAATTAATATAATTATTTAGATAAAAACTAAAGTCTAATTTTAGGCTTTAGTTTTTTCTTACATAAAAAATATGTTAGAATAATTAGTATGACATAATTAACATTTTAAAAAAATCAAAGTATATTTTATTAACTTTTTAAAGAAAAGTTTTTAGGCTTTAGTAATTAAATAAAAAGAATTTATATTTAAAAGTTATAATAGTTATTGATTATGATATTTTAGAAAATGTTATAAGGTTTTAGCATATAGAAATGATGGAGGTACTAAAATGAAGCTGACTCCGATGATGAGGCAATATTTTGAGATAAAGGAAAATTATAAGGATTGTATTCTATTTTTTAGACTTGGAGACTTCTATGAGATGTTCTTTGAGGATGCAGAAACAGCTGCAAGGGAATTAGAATTAGTTCTTACTGGAAGAGATTGTGGCTTAGAAAAAAGAGCACCTATGTGTGGAATTCCGTTTCATGCATCTAATTCATATATAGGAAGATTAGTAGCTAAAGGATATAAGGTTGCTATTTGTGAACAAGTTGAAGATCCTAAATTTGCTAAAGGAATTGTTAAAAGAGATGTTATAAGGGTTATAACTCCTGGAACATATACAGATTCTTCTTTTGTTGAGGAAACAAAGAACAATTATATAATGACTATATATTCAGATTTAGAGAGAAATAGATGTTCACTAGCTATAACAGATATTTCTACTGGAGATTTCTTAGCTACAGAGGGAGAGTTAGAAAAGGGAGTTATTTTAGATGAAATATCTAAGTTTAATCCTAAAGAAATAATACTTTTAGATTCTTTAGATCAAGAGCTTATAAAAGATATAACATTAACTACTCCAGCTTTAATAAGTAGAAAGCCTATAGAATATTTTGAGGAAAACTTTGAGGAAGTATTAAATAATCAATTTGGAGAAAAATCAAACTCTCTAAGTTTAATGGTTAAGAAATCAAGTAATGCTTTAGTTAAATACATACTAGACACTCAAAAAATAAGCTTAACCAATATAAATGATATAGAAGTATATAGTTTGGTTGACTTTATGACTATAGATTTAAGTTCTAGAAGAAATTTAGAGCTTACAGAGAATCTAAGAGAAAAAAGCAAGAAGGGTTCTCTTCTTTGGGTATTAGATAAGACAGAAACTTCTATGGGAAGTAGAATGCTTAGAAGATGGATTGAAGAACCTCTTGTTAATAAGGAAAAGATAACTTTAAGATTAAATGCTGTAGAAGAATTATTTAATGATCTTTCTTTAAACGACTCTCTTAAAGAAGCTTTACATGATATTTATGATATAGAGAGAATATTAGGTAAAATTTCAAACAAGAATGCTAATGCTAAGGATTTAATAGCATTAAAAACATCTATAGGTAAAATTCCTAATGTAAAAGGAATTATAGAAAATTGCACTTCAAGTCTTCTAAAGAATTATCATCATAATTTAGATGACTTAAGAGATATTTATGAGCTTTTAGAAAAATCTATAAAAGAAGATCCCTCTCTAACATTAAAAGATGGTGATTTAATAAAGGATGGATTTAATAGTGAAATAGATGAATTAAGACTTGCTAAGACTAACGGTAAGGATTGGATATCTAGCTTAGAAAATAGAGAAAGAGAGTTTACTGGCATAAAATCTTTAAAGGTAGGATTTAATAAGGTTTTTGGTTATTATATAGAAATATCTAAGGCTAATTATGGTTCTATTCCTGAAGGAAGATATATAAGAAAGCAAACTTTAGCTAATGCAGAGAGATTTATTACTCCAGAACTTAAGGAAATAGAAGAAAAACTTTTAGGAGCTAGTGAAAAACTTTGTTCTTTAGAATATGATATTTTCCTAAATATAAGAAATGAAGTTGAAAATCATATAGATAGACTAAAAACTACTGCTAAGATAATTGCTGAACTAGATTGTATAAGCAATTTAGCCTTTGTAGCTTTAGAAAATGATTTTATAAAGCCTGAAATTAATGAAGATGGGGAAACTAAAATAGAAAATGGAAGACACCCTGTTGTTGAAAAGGTAATTCCTAAGGGAGAGTTTATTCCTAATGACACCATTATAAATAAAGATGATAATCAACTTCTTATAATAACAGGTCCTAATATGGCTGGTAAATCAACATATATGAGACAGGTAGCTATTATTACTTTAATGTGTCAAATAGGTTCTTTTGTACCAGCTAGTAAGGCTAATATAAGTGTAGTAGATAAAATCTTTACTAGAATAGGAGCTTCTGATGATTTAGCAGGTGGTAAAAGTACATTTATGGTTGAAATGTGGGAAGTTTCTAACATTTTAAAAAATGCTACAGAAAATAGCTTGGTTCTTTTAGATGAAGTTGGAAGAGGAACGAGTACATATGATGGATTAAGTATAGCTTGGTCTGTTATAGAGTATATATGTAAGAATAAAAATTTAAGATGTAAAACTCTTTTTGCTACTCATTATCATGAGTTAACTAAATTAGAAGGAGAAATTCACGGAGTTAGAAACTATTCAGTAGCTGTGAAGGAAGTTGATAACAATATTATCTTCTTAAGAAAAATAATAGAAGGTGGAGCAGATCAATCTTATGGTATTGAGGTTGCTAAACTTGCTGGTATCCCAGATGAGGTAATAAATAGAGCTAAGGAAATCTTAGAAACTCTTGAAATGGAATCTTCAAAGGATAACTTAGATTTAGCTCTTAAAGAAGTAAATGCTTCAAAAGAAGAAATGAAGGAAGCCTCTATTACATCCTCTTATGAAGTTAAAGAAACCATAGTAGAAGAGGATAAAATTGAAATTAAAGAAGAAATTATTTCAAAATCTTCGGATGCTAAAACACATAAAAAAGAAGATGATCAAATACAATTAGATTTTTCTGCCATAGGAAAAGATAATTTGATAAAAGAACTTTCAGAAGTTGATATTTTATCTTTAAATCCTATGGAGGCTATGAATAGATTATATGCTCTAGTTAAAGAAGCTAAAAATTTAATTTAGCTTATGGGAAGGAGCTGTTATAAATTTTGAATAGAATAAATATTTTAAATGCAGATACAGCAAATAAAATAGCAGCAGGAGAGGTTGTTGAAAGACCTTCTTCTGTGGTTAAAGAACTTGTAGAAAATTCATTAGATGCAGGGGCTAAAAATATAACTATAGAGATTCAAAATGGTGGAGAATCTCTTATAAAAATAATAGATGATGGCTCAGGGGTTCATCCAGAGGATGTTGAAAAAGCTTTTAATCCTCATGCTACAAGTAAAATAAAAGATACTTATGATATTTTTAGTATAAATACCCTTGGATTTAGAGGAGAAGCTTTGCCTAGTATAGCTTCTATAGCAAGGGTTGATTTTAAGAGTAAAGTATCAGACTTTGACATGGGTAAGGAATTAGTAATTAGCGGGGGAGAAAAAGAATCTTTAACGGATTGTTCTATGAATAGAGGAACTCAAATAGAAGTTAGGGATTTATTCTTTAATGTACCTGCTAGAAAGAAGTTTTTAAAGACAACGGCTAGAGAAAGTGCCTTAATAAATGACTTAGTAAATAGAATTTCACTAGCTAACCCAGATGTATCATTTAAATTATTTAACAATAATAAAAAGATTTTAAATACTTATGGCAATGGAAAATTAATAGATGTTATAAGAACTATTTATGGTAAGTCCACTGCTGAAAATTTAATATATTTTGAAGAGCATAAGGATACAGCTTCTGTTTATGGATTTATAGGAAATGATACCTTAGCAAGAGCATCTAGAAATAATCAAAGTCTTTTTGTAAATAAGAGATATGTAAAAAATAGAAGCTTAACTGTAGCTGTGGAAAATGCCTTTAGATCCTTTAACGTTACAGGTAAGTTTCCATTCTTCGTATTATTTATAGATACTTATCCAGAGCTTATAGATGTTAACATACATCCAACAAAATCTGAAATTAAATTTAAAGATGAACGTTTTATATTCAAGGTAGTCTTTGATGCTGTTCATTCAGCTATGAGGGAATATGTAAAAGATACCTTTACTCTTCCAGAAGAAGAGGAGAAAAAATTTGAAGCTTTAAAAGAAGAAGTTATTCAGGAAAGCTTAGATGAGGAAATAAGTACCTTAGAAAAGTTAAAAGAAAATATAAATTATAAGGTAAGTGAGGATAGAAAGAAGGAAGAGATTTATTCTTATAATCCCTCTAAGGATTATGAAGCTAAAACAGAGGTTAATATTCCAGTAGATTTCTTATCAAAAGAAAATCAGGAGGAATCTTTTAGTATTAATAACTCTTTAGAAAATAATAATTTTAAAGAAGGTTCAGCTAAAAGAGAGATTTCATATGATCCTATACTTATAAAAAATGAACTTAAAGATAAAGTAAGTGAAAGTACTTCTGAATCACTTGAAAGAAGTGACTATAAATGTAATAAGAATGAATATGGAAATTCCATAGAGGAAATAATTTATAGAGAAGCAAAATTTCCTAAGCTAAGAGTTATTGGTCAATTTAATAAAACCTATATATTAGCTGAGTATGATTCTACTTTATATTTAATAGACCAACATGCAGCTCATGAGAAGATTTTATTTGAAAAGTATTCTTCAGATATAGCTAAAAAGAAGGTTGAAATTCAACCTCTAATGATTCCACTAGTAGTAACCTTGCCTACAGAGGATTATCTTTATTACGATGAAAATAAAGAGATTTTTGAAAAGGCAGGATTTAAAATAAGTGATTTTGGTGATAATTCTATAAGAATTGAAGAGGTACCATACTTTTTAGATAAATTAAATCCAACAGAGCTAATAATATCTATGATAAATAACTTAAAGAAAATGGGTACTGGAGAAACTGTAGAGGTTAAATATAATAAAATAGCATCTATGTCCTGTAGGGCGGCAGTTAAGGCTAATGATGTTTTAAGCATACTAGAAATGGAAAACTTAATAGAAGATTTAAGATATATAAATGATCCTTTTCACTGTCCACATGGACGTCCAACCATAATTAAATTTACTAGTTATGAATTAGATAAGAAGTTTAAAAGAATAACTTAAGGAGAGATACAGTTTAAATGAATAATAATTTACTTATTATTGCTGGGCCAACAGCCGTAGGAAAAAGTGACCTTTCAGTAGATCTAGCAAAGAAGCTAAATGGTGAAATAATTTCTGTTGACTCTATGCAAATATATAAATACATGGATATAGGTTCAGCTAAAATTTCTAAGGAAGAAATGGGAGGTATTCCTCACTATTTAATAGATTTTGTTGATCCTAGTAAGGAATTTAGTGTAGCTGAATTTAAAGAACTAGCTACAGAGAAAATTAAAGATATACAAAGTAGAGGGAAACTTCCTATATTAGTAGGAGGAACTGGACTATATATAAATTCAATCATATGCAATATGAATTTTGCAGAAAGTGATAAGGATGAAGAGTATAGAGAAGAGCTTGAAAAAATAGCTAATGAGCATGGAAATGAATATTTGCATGAAATGCTAAAAGATATTGATTTAGAAAGCTATAATTCAATACATTTTAATAATAGAAAAAGAGTAATTAGGGCATTAGAAACTTACAAGTTAACTGGAAAACCATTTTCATCTTTTAAAGCTAAGAATAGTATTTATGAAACTCCATATAATATATATTATTATGTACTTAATATGGATAGAGCAAAGCTTTATGAAAGAATAAACAAAAGAGTTGATATAATGTTTGAAAAAGGTCTTTTAGAAGAGGTTAAGAATCTTAAAGCTATGGGATTAACTGATGATATGCAATCAATGAAAGGTATAGGATACAAAGAAGTTTTATATTATCTTGATGGCAAAATCTCTTTAGAACAATGCATAGAGATGATTAAGCAAGGGAGCAGAAACTATGCTAAACGTCAGCTTACTTGGTTTAGAAAGGATCCTAGAGCTATATTTATAGATAAAGATACTTTCTCCTCTGAAGAAGATATTTCTTCTAAAATTATTAATGACATAATAAATTCTTAGGTTTATAATTAAATTATATTAAAAATTTATGGAGGGCAATAGAATGAATAAGTCAATCAATAACCTACAAGATATATTCTTAAACAATGCAAGAAAGGAAAGAATTCCTGTAACAATATTTTTAGTAAATGGGGTTCAATTAAAGGGTATCGTTAAAGGGTTCGATAGCTTTACAGTAGTTTTAGATAGTGATGGAAAGCAACAATTAGTTTATAAACATGCTATAAGCACAGTATCACCAGCTAAACCTATTTTATTTAATAGTGCGCAAGTTTTTGATAATTAAATATAGAAAAAAATAGGTAAACCCTAGATGGTTTGCCTATTTTTTTTCTATATGATAAGATTTATAAATGTACGATATTTTAATAATGCGGGGGTATAATAATGCTTAATGCAACTATAGAATTACTAAAAAAACAATATGGTTTCACAGATGAAACTATAAAGCTTTATAATCAAGCTATAATTGATGTAGAAAATGAATTTAAAATATATGATGAAATAAGAGAATATAATCAATTAAAAGTTCTTAAGGCTTTCCAAGAGGAAAGAATTTCAGATAATCATTTCACTAATTCAACAGGATATGGTTATGGTGATATTGGAAGAGATACTTTAGATTTAGTTTATGCTAGAATCTTTAATGCTGAAAAAGCTTTAGTTAGACCACATTTTGTTAATGGAACTCATGCTTTAGGAACAGCTTTATTTGGAAACTTAAGACCTGGAGATACTATATTAGCTGTTACTGGTAGTCCTTATGATACTTTGCATAGTGTAATTGGTATAAGTGGAGAAGAAAATATAGGATCATTAAAAGAGTACGGTGTTAATTATAAGCAAGTAGATCTTGTAGATGGAAAGATTAATATAGAAAAAGCTTTAGAAGTGATTAAAGAAGATGAATCAATAAAATTAATACATATGCAAAGATCAACTGGATACGGCTGGAGAAATGCTTTCCAAGTTAAAGAATTAGGAGAAGCAATAAAAGCTATAAAAGAATTAAGAGAAGATTTAATAGTATTTGTTGATAATTGTTATGGAGAGTTTATAGACATAATAGAACCTACAGATGTTGGTGCTGATTTAATAGCAGGATCATTAATTAAAAACATAGGTGGAGGAATAGCTCCAACTGGTGGATACATAGTAGGAAAAGAAAAATATGTAGAGCAAGCATCTTATAGACTTACTGTACCTGGTATAGGAGCAGAATGTGGATGTACATTTGGAGTGATGAAAGATTTCTACCAAGGATTATTCTTAGCTCCTCATGTTGCTATAGAAGCCTTAAAAGGAGCAATATTCTGTGCTAGAATAATGGAGCTTGCTGGATTTGAAGTTCTTCCTAAATATAATGACAAGAGAAGTGACATAATTCAGGCTATAAAATTTAATGATAAAGAAAAACTTATAAAATTCTGTAAGGGTGTTCAATATGCTTCACCAATAGATTCTTTCGTTGAATGTGAACCATGGGCTATGCCAGGATATTCAGATGAGGTTATTATGGCAGCTGGTGCCTTCATTCAAGGTTCTTCTATAGAACTTTCAGCAGATGCACCTATAAGAGAGCCATATATAGCTTATTTACAAGGTGGATTAACTTTTGACCATGCTAAAATAGGTGTATTAATAGCTTTAAATAACATTTTTAAATAATATGCTAATTTAAATTAGTAAATACAAAAATTAACATAGGCTTTTATCAAAAAACAATAAGATTTACAAAGATATTTCTCATAAACTATTTACTTTAAATCTTATTGAAATTTATTTTGATAAAGGCCTATTTTTTATATTCTTTTTATGGAATAAATCTTTTTTATAAGATATAATTAAAATAGTTAAACAATTTAATATTACGTATTACATTTTATATATTACATATTGTATTACAAAGAAAGGTGGAAGGATATTTTGGAAGAGAGCAGAAACAAAGAATTAAAAGTAAAAAGCTTTAGGGTAACTGAAGAAACTTTTGATAAATTCAAGAAAATAGCATCTGATGAGTTTGGAAATCAAGGACAATGTTTAGATGCCTTAATATCACTGTATGAATTAGAGAATTCTAAATCAACATTGATAGAAAGAAAGTTAGAAATAGAGTCTTTTCAAGATTATTTAAACAAGATAAACCAACTTTTCTTAACTTCTCTTCAAATGAGTGAGGATGCAGGAAAAAGAGCAGAAGAGGAATTTTTTAAGAAGCTTTCTATAAAGGATGTGACTATAGAGAGACTGCAAAGAAGAGAAGAGGAGCTTATAGAAAGAGATAGGACTTTAAAAGAGGATAATAAAGCTAAAACAAAGGAAATAGAAGAGCTTAAAGAAAATATAAAAACTTTAGAAAAAGATAAAAGCACCTTATCTCAATTAGTATCTAGAAACTATGATTTGATAGAAAAAAATAAAGAAGAAATAGCTTCTTTAAAATCTTTAGAATCTTTAAAAGGTGAAAATGAAGAGTTAAGAAATAAGAGAGAAGAGGATAGAGCTTCTTTAAAAGAAAAAGAATCTCATATAAAATCTCTAGAATTAGAAAAGGAATCTCTTAAAGAAAAACTAAATTTCTATGAGGAAAAAGAGAAGTCTTATAAGGAAGAGGTTGAATCATACAAAAAGCTTGTAGAAGCTATGAGAAAGGATCATAAGAAGGAGTTAGAGTTATTAGAGGTTAAATACTCTAAAATGGCAGAAAAAGAGTCTGAGAAGCTTAGAAAGGATTTTGAAAGTAGGTTAGAATTAGAGAAAAGAACCTTAGAATTAGATATAAAAACTTTAAAATATGAAAAAGAAGTTTTAGAAAGTAAGTTGAATTCATAATATATGTTGATTTGTAAATTGAGTTATTAATGGATTGAGAATGTAGAATAATTTGTGTAATTTAATATTCCGTATAGATTATAGCTTAATATTTAGTGAATAATAAGAAAATAATAAGTTTTTATATTGTTAAATAAGAAAAAACGCTAGGAAATTTGTAACGCATAAAATTCCCTAGCATTTTTTCTTAATAAGCTCTATAAATTCCTACTAATTTACCTAAAATAGAGCAATCTTCAACTATTATAGGTTCATAGTTTTTGTTTTCCGGTTGTAATTTTATAAATCCATTTTCCTTAAAAAATCTTTTTATGGTAGCTTCATTTTCTATTAGAGCTACTACAATATCACCATTTGTTGCTATGTTTTTCTGTTCTATTATTGCTAAATCTCCATCTAAGATTCCAGCTTCTATCATACTGTCTCCAGTAACTTTTAAAATAAATAAATCATTATTGTGCTTAACATAGTTTATTGGGATTTGAAACATGTCTTCTATATTCTCTGTAGCTAAAATAGGCATACCAGCAGTAACTTTACCTACTATAGGAATATCTATTAATTCCTTTTCTTCATTAGATAATTCTACTATTTCTAAAGCTCTTGGCTTAGTTGGATCTCTATATATTAATCCTTTTTTCTCTAATCTCTTTAAATGTCCATGAACAGTTGAGGTTGATTTCAAGCTAACTGCTTGACATATCTCTCTAACTGAAGGTGGATACCCCTTTGATTTTGTAAATTCAATTAAAAAGTTATATATTTGAGTTTGTTTATCTGAATTTTCCTTAATAATCATAGTAATTGCACCTCACGATTCTTTGGTAATATTATACCACAGTAAGGATAGTATAGCAAACTTATGTTCTCATACCGTAGCTTTCATAAAAACACTTAAAATAAGGTGGTTTTTGTATTATTTTTTTATGGAAAAACAACTTTTTATTTGATAAAAAAGAGTATATTTGTTATAATGAAAAGATGATTTTTAAGTAAGAGGTGACTTTATGGATAAAAAAGTATTTAACAATGATGATTATTGTGATGTATATAATGGAAAGATTTGTGATAATTGCGGTGATTGTCTAGAGATGCAAGGGATAGATACAAAAGCCATAAGAATAGCTGACATAGCAAAAGAATTTGAAGAAAACAAGAAAATAGAAGAAACTCTTAAAAAACTTGCTGAAGAAGAACAAGAAGAAATGGAAGATGATTTAGAAGAAGAGCTTACAACAGAAACTTGGGAAGAGTATTTAGCTAAGCAAGATGAATATGAGGATGCTTTTGATCATATTGAATATCTTGAAGATATAGATTTAAATGATGATTTAACTATGGAAGAAATGACAGAAGAAGTATTTCCAGGGGTTAGAAAACTTAAAATAAAAGAAAAGTAGAAGAGTGTTTCTTATATAAAAGTGCTAAAATACGAGGATAGAACATATGTTCTATCCTCGTATTTTCTTCATAAAATCAAGAAGTGATGCTATTTTATATTTGCTAAAGGATTAGTTTTAACTGCTTCTCTTAAAGTTTCATCATCTACATGGGTATATATTTGAGTTGTTGAAATATTTTCGTGACCTAATATATTTTGCAAGCTTCTTATATCTACATTACCATATTTATACATAAGGGTGGCGGCTGTGTGTCTAAGTTTATGTGGTGTATATTTTTGATCTTTAAACCCTGCATTTTCTATATGTTTTTTCACTAAAATTTCAACACTTCTTTTGTTTATAGGCCTATATTTACTTGATAAAAATAAGTATTTTTTAGCTTCTTCAGTAGCTTTTGAATCATTTCTATTTTTCAAATAGTTTTCTATAGCTGCAATTGAAGCTTCATTTAAATAAACAGTTCTTTCTTTATTTCCTTTACCTATAATAGTTAAGGTATCTCCTTTGATTTTTTCTATTTCAATATTACAAAGTTCAGATAATCTCATTCCGCAGTTTAAAAATAAAGTTAGTATACAATAATCTCTATAATAATTTTTATTTGATTTATTAATAGAGTTTAAAACAGTTATACTTTGATCTAAGGTTAAATAAACTGGATGTCTTTTATTTATCTTTGGAGATTCTAATTCTACTGTAGGGTTTTCATCTATTAGTTTTATTTTAGAATTTAAAAACTTAAAGAAAGATTTTAAAGTAGCAACTTTTCTAGCTCTGGCATAAGCACTATTGTTTCTAACTTTTTCTAAAAAAGCTAAAAATGCATAGATATCAGATAGTGTTATATCCTTTATAAAATTATCGCCTAAATCAGAAATTTCAACTTCTTCAATTTTTTCTAATTCAATATTGTTTTCTAGACCTTTATAAACTTTTAAAAATTTAAAAAATAATCCTAAATCAACCGAATATCCTTTTGCAGTGTTTAGGGATTTTCCTTTTACATTTTCTAAGTAGTTTAAGAATTCAATAACTCTTTTTGGATGCTTCGATTTCTCTAAAAAATCAAATTTTAATTTATTCTTTTTGAGTAATTCATCGGATTTATTATTTTTAAAATTTGATTTTTCAACAGAATTAGTGCTTTTTTCAACTTCCAAAAGCTTGTCCATTCCAAGTTCCTTTAACCATCGTTTAATTATTCTTTGATTAACTTTATAGATCTCTGAAAGTTGTGTAATACTTAGATTTCTTTTGAAAATAAAAATATAAATATCTTCAATTAAATCTTCATAGTCACGTTGGATATTTTGAGAATCGTAATAGTTATATATGTGATCAAGATTATTTAAGTCATCATTACTTAAATTTATATTCAGTAATTCTTTGTTTTCTTGTGAGTATTTAAAATTTTCGAATTGATTTCCTTCATTATTCATAGTCTAAAATCCTTTCAAAGCCTTGATATGACTATATTGTAGCATATTTTATCAAAAAACACAATAACTTCGCTAAATGTATATTTAGCGAAGTTATAAATTGAGCTATTTTAGAAATTCATATATGTATTTCAAACAATTTGATTTAAGATTGTTTTTAATTTTAGTTACTTCCTATATATTTTAATTTAACTTTGAAATATCTCATTTCATTAAAAATATCTTTTAGCTAAAATTTATAAAGCACTCATTATAATAAATTGTAATACAATTAGTATTACGATTGAAAGTAATACGTTTTATACAAAATAATAAATGCCAATACATCTTAAATATAACCAAAACCATAGTAAATATACATTATAAATAAAATGATATATTATATTTTTAAATTTAATTACCTATATAAATTAAAGACTCTATTCTAATATCGTATTTAGATATTAGAATGCAAAATAATGAAGATAGCTAAATTTAAGCTATCTTCATTATAATATAAACATATCGCAATTTTTTTAATTATGATAATTCGTCTAAGTTGTTACTTTCTTTTCCATCAGGAATACTTCTTAAATAAGCTTCCCCTTTCTTTGAATGAGAAATTATTACTCCATCTATCATTCCCTCTTCTGCAAGCTTTACACCTTCAGCTTTAGAAACAGTCTTTCCACTTCTTAAAACGTAATCTGTAATTTCTCCATTACTATTCTTTTTTACTTTAACTATAGAATCTGACATATTTATCACCTTCTTTCATTATTATTTTGCATAATTTTTTTTAAAATATTCCTTGTGGAAAATCAAATTTATTTGTTATAATTAAATTGTAAAAGGTTTACATAATGAGAATGAGGGGTGATTATTTTGTATTTAGAAAAAATTATTAAAGCCAAAAAAAATATAGAAGATGTAGTCATAAAAACACCTTTAATATATAGCGAGGTCTTTTCAAAGAAATCTAGAAACCAAGTGTATATGAAATGTGAAAATTTACAATTAACAGGTGCTTACAAAATAAGAGGTGCTTTAAATAAAATAAGATCTTTATCAGATGAAGAAAAATCAAAAGGTGTTGTTTGTTCTTCTGCCGGAAATCATGCTCAAGGCGTAGCTTTTGCAGCATCACAAGCTAATGTTAAATCAACTATAGTAATGCCAAAGACTACTCCTCTACTAAAAATCCAATCAACAAAGGATTTAGGAGGGAATGTTGTTTTATCAGGTTATGTTTATGATGATGCTTTTAATGAGGCTAAAAGAATTGAACAGGAACAAGGAGCCTTATTTATACATCCATTTAATGATATTGATGTAATTTGTGGACAAGGTACAGTAGCCTTAGAAATATTTGAAGATTTAAATGATGTAGATATTATTCTCTGCCCTATAGGTGGCGGTGGCTTAATAAGTGGAGTTACCCTAGCTGCTAAGGCTTTAAATCCTAATGTTAAAGTAATTGGAGTACAGGCTGAAGGTGCAAATGCAATGGTTAAAAGTTTTAAGGCAGGAGAAATAATTGCTTTAGACGCTGTTGATACTATTGCTGATGGAATTGCAGTAAAAAGACCTGGTGATTTAACATTTAAATTTATAAAAGAATATGTTGATGATATAATAACTGTATCAGATCATGAAATTGTTGAAGCATTCTTTACATTAAGTGAAAAACATAAACTTTTAGCAGAAGCTTCAGGAGCAGTCTCATTAGCAGCTTCTGCTAAATTAAATTGTAAAGATAAAAATATAGTATCAGTAATAAGTGGTGGTAATATAGATATGGTTACTATAACTTCATTAATAAACAGCGCATTAGTAGCTAAAGGAAGACTTTTTGGATTTAGTTTAGAAGTTCCTCATAAACCAGGACAAATATTGAAGATTGCTAAAGTTCTTGCTGATACTAATGCTAATATAGTAAAACTTGAACATGATCATTTTAAAGCAAGGGATGCTCTTAAAAATATGGTTATAGAAGTAACTTTAGAGACAAATGGACACTCTCACATAGAGGAAATAAAAAAAGCTTTAACAGATCAAAATTATGTAATAAAACAAATTTATTAATTTTAAAATAAAAAAGAGGTGAAAAAACCACCTCTTTTTTTAGTAAGAAAATACTTCATCTTCTATACTCTCATCAGTATCTATATGCTCTACACTTAAGTCAACATCTTTTAAGTCTATTATTTTAGTTTTATATTTAATTTTATAATATGCAAATAATCCAAAGAATAGAGGTAATCCAATATAAGATGAAATTAATCCACCCCAGTCTACTCCATTTCTAACATCTAAGTATGCATATCCTTGACCTAAAACTATTATTCCACATAATATTAAAGCTATTATAGGCCCTAGTGGGAATAATTTAGCTTTATAAACTAATCTATTCATATCTTTACCTTGAGCTACATAAGCTTTTCTAAATCTATAATGACATATTGCGATTCCAAGCCAAGCTATAAATCCTGATAATCCAGATGCTGCTACAAGCCATACATAAACTGTATTTTCGGCATAAATACCTGTTAAGAAACATAAACTTGCAATTATTGTTGTTATTATAATAGCATTAACTGGTACTCCTCTAGAATTAGTTTTTTCAAAAATCTTAGGTGCCATTCCATTTTTAGCCATAGCATAAAGCATTCTACTTGATGCATACATACCTGAGTTACCAGCTGATAAGACAGATGTTAGTATTATGGCATTCATAATAGAAGCGGCTCCAGCTAATCCTAATTTTTCAAATACTATTGTAAATGCACTTGTTTCTACTCCTGCTTGAGCATTTGGCACTAAAGCACCTATTACTAAAATTGTTCCTAAATAAAATAATAAGATTCTCCAAAATATTGTATTAACAGCCTTAGGTACATTTTTTTCAGGATCTTCACTTTCTCCAGCAGCAACCCCTACTAATTCAGTTCCTTGGAATGAGAAACCAGCTATTAAGAAGATCATGAAAATTGATTTTGCTCCTCCAATAAATAGTCCCCCATTTTCATAGAAGTTTTTGAATCCAACATTATCTCCACCTAATATTCCAAAAATCATAAGAACTCCTACGATTAAGAATATTATAACAGTAGCAACTTTTACAGCCGCAAACCAAAATTCTGATTCTCCATAAGCTTTGGCAGATAATAAATTAAGAGTTAATATAATTACTAAGAATAATGCGCTCCAAACTATTGCTGGAACATTAGGAAACCAAAACTTCATTAATAAAGAACCTGCAACCATTTCTGCCGCTATTGTTATAGCCCAGTTATACCAGTAATTCCATCCTAGAGCAAATCCTAAAGCAGGATCAACAAATTTTGTTGCATAAGCTCCAAATGAACCTGTTTCTGGCATATATGTTGCCATCTCCCCTAAGCTTGTACATAAGAAATATACCATTACTCCTATGATTCCGTAGGCTACAAAAGCTCCTCCAACACCGGCTTGATGAAGTGTATCTCCCATTGCTAAGAAAATACCAGTTCCTATGGCGCCACCCATGGCAATCATACTAAGATGTCTTGATTTCAAGCCTCTTTTTAGATTAGTATTTTGTTCTTGACTCATTTTTTAGTCCTCCTTATGGTTTTAATAATTAAGCCATAAGTGATAACTAAGTTTTCGCTAACAAAAGAAACCCTTAAGCGTGTTTCATGCTTAAGGGTTCGTAAAGTTATATACAATACTCTTCTTTCATGATAGCACACCACAAAATAATTTGTGACAGTGTTACATATATTCTATGTAACCCCAACCTAATAGAATTAAAGCCTCTTCTAATGGTTTCGGCGATTCATCCTTTCACTTTGCTTCAATGTGCTTACCTCTGCAAAGATACTATTAATCATCGCGCCTCTATCTCAGTTATTCACTTTATATTAATAATTATGAGATTAAATTTGTAAAATGTCAATATTTTTTTATTGATAAATAAAAATTACAAACAAAAATTACTTAATAATTTATAAAATAGTTTAGATTTTATTGTTGACTTTAAATCTTAACTATAGTAATATGTATTCATATGAAAAACATATGTATTTAATAAGAGTACAAAAGGGGGCTATTATGAAAAATTTATCCTTAATAAAAAGAATATTTGTTGCAATTATTTTAGGAATACTTATTGGACTAGGATGTTCCTATATTAATTTAGATATACCTATTAGAATATTAATGACCTTTAATAGCATATTTGGGAATTTACTAAGTTTCTTAATTCCACTTATAATAGTTGGGTTTATAGTTCCTGGTATAGCATCCTTAGGAAATAAATCAGGAAAAGGACTTTTCATAACTACTTTAATTTCATATGCTTCAACATTTTTAATAGGAATACTTACTTTCTTTATAGGACGCGCAGTACTTCCTAAATTTATAGTAAGTGCTTCTCTAAGCACTGGATCAGTAAATGTTGATCCTTATTTTACAATTGATATTCCTCCAATGTTTGGTGTTATGTCAGCTTTAGTTTTTGCATTCTTATTAGGAATAGGAATATCAAGAATAAAAAATAGTTACTTATTAAAAGTATCAGAAGAATTTAATCACGTTATTTCATTAACTATAAAAAATGTGTTAATACCTTTAGTACCTATTTACATACTTTCAATATTTTCAAAGTTAAGTTATAATGGTGAGATTTTTACTACTTTAAAGTCTTTTGGACTTGTGTACTTAGTTTTATTTTCAATACAAGGATCTTATTTAGTGGTTCAATATGCTTTAGCTGGAACTTTAAAGAAAGAAAATCCATTAAAATTACTTAAAAATATGATTCCTGCATATATGACAGCTTTGGGAACTCAATCATCAGCAGCTACAATCCCAGTTACTTTAAACTGTACTAAGGAAAATAAAGTTGACCAAGATGTAGCAGACTTTGTTATTCCTTTAGGAGCAACAATAAATTTAGCAGGTGATACTATTACTCTAGTTCTTGCATCAATGTCTGTAATGTATATGAAAGGACAAGTTCCAACTTTCTCTATTATGGTTCCATTTATAATTATGTTAGGAGTAACTATGGTAGCAGCACCAGGGGTACCAGGTGGCGGAGTTATGGCTGCTTTAGGATTACTTGAAGGTATGCTTGGATTTGGTAATATTGAAAAATCCTTAATGATAGCACTTCATGCTGCTCAAGATAGTTTTGGAACAGCAACTAATGTAACTGGAGATGGGGCTATAGCTATAATAGTAGAATCAATATTAAAGAAAAGAAACAATACTAACATTAAAATTGAAGAGGCTGAAGAAGATTTCATTCCAAAGGTTAGTTGTAATTAAAAAATGACTATGAGAATTTCTCATAGTCATTTTTTATTTAAGAATTATATTGCTACTTTTAGGGAATAATTGATCATATAAAGAATCAAAGCCCTCATCAGCTAATACTACTTCTGTATCATCATTTACATAAAATTGATTCATAGTATTCATTACAAGTTCATATTTTTTTAAATTACCCTCTTCAAGTAAAACTTCATAAAGATATGCTAAGTGATTTTGCATATACTCTTGCATTTCTTTAAGTTCTTCATCAGAAACCTTATTTTCTTTATGAAGCTTATTTACAGGTCCATTTCTAAAAATAAAATATGTTGAAGCTTTTGCTATTCTAGCAATATGTTCTTTAGTCTTAGTATCCTTCATATTTTCCACCTCTCCCATCTAACGTAATAATTATAAAATAAAATTAAGTACATTTCAATTTTCTTATTTATTCTAATATAGAAAGTTTTAACATTGGATTTTTGCTTAATTATAAATTTTTTTTATTAAAGTATTAAATTTATTTGACATATAGATTAACAATGGTTATAATCATTTTGTTTGGTTTTCTTTTAAGTTTTTAAATACACATTAAATATTTAAATTCACATTCAAAAATACGATTCACAAAACTCAAAAACAAGGAGTGTATTAAAAATGAAAAAAGAAAAATTTATTCCTAAGCTTATATTTTTCTTATTAGGAATGGCAATCATACAATTAGGTGTTGTAATATTCTTATTAAGCGGAGCTGGATCAGATCCGTTTACTGTATTTACTCAAGGACTTTCAAAAGCTCTAAGCGTTTCAACTGGAACTGCTAACATGATAATACTTGTTACTTTAGTTATTGCAATCTTCATTGCAGATAGAAAACAACTTAAAGTTGGAACTTTTGTACTTGTTTTAGTGGTAGGCCCTACTATAGATGCAATTATGGGAATATTACATAGATTTGGATTAGATACTTCACTTAGTAACTTTAATTTATTTACAAAATGCGTAATTGTAGCTGTAAGCTGTATTATAATAGCTATAGGATTCTCATTCTTAGTTAGTACTGAATTAGGAGTTGCACCAAACGATTTAGTTCCTCTTATAATAAGAGATAAAACTAATTTCCAATACCGTTGGATACGTATCGGTTTAGATTTAAGTTTCCTAGTAGTTGGTTATTTACTAGCTGGTGTTGTAGGTCTTGGAACAATAATAGCAGTACTTTTCACAGGTCCAGCTATACAATTTTTTATGCCACCATGTGAAAAAATTGTACATAAATTTATAGGTAAAAATGCTGCTTAATAATAGAAAACAGTCCATATGGACTGTTTTTTTTATATTTCTTGATATCTAGCTATAAGTTCTACTAACTCATCACAGAAAGCATCATACTTTTCTGTAGGATACTTAACTGTAATTTTAATTTCTTCACCAATCTCTACTTTTTTCTGATCCGGAGAAAAGGTAAATGCCAATGTATCTTCTCTGTTATATATAGGTTTTATAGTAACATGAAAATCTTCTCCTAAAATTTTCTTTCTTAATAATGTCATAATAATCACCTCACCGTTTTATTATAACAATAAAAGAAAAACATGCCAATATTGGCATGTTTTTATATTGTATCAAAAAAAGCGTTTATCTTTTCTAATTCTCCATTTGCAAAAGTATAATCATTTAAATCATCTTTGCTTATCCATTTATATGTAGTTATATTAGAGCCACAAGTAATTTTTTCTTTTAAGAAACCTGTAAAAACTCTTAAAGTTTCTTCTTCATTAACATTTAAATCACATAGTTTATTTAAATCAAAAACTATGGTTTTTAAATCTTCCTTTATTGCTCTATTTGCGCATTTTTCTGGAGTTTCTCTTCCTTTTATTTTTCTTTCAAAAATATACCATAGGTGCTCATCTGCTTTTTTTCCTTTTCTTTTTGAAATTAAAATATTATTAAAGTCATCCTTTATAATAATAGAACAAAATTTAATATTACTCATATACGTCTCCCCTTTTACACATTTCGCTTTTTATATACATATTATAGCAAATTATTATATATTATTCCTCTATTTTAATATAAATTCAAATAAAATTTTCAATATTATTTAATAGTTAATTGATTTAAAACTATAAAAAATTTCTATATTTTAATATAAGTTTTTAATTTTAAATATATACTTTAACAGTAATATACAACGAATAAAAAACTAAATTTAAAGCAATAAATTCGTAAAATAACGTATATTTGTTACTGCTTAAAAAATATAACTCCGTATTTTTTTATAAAAAGACGAATTATAAGATTGATAAATATATACTACTTTATAATCTAAAGAAGTTTTAAGTTATTTATATCTAAATCATAAGTAACATCTTTTCTTTCAACTATTACTTTAATTTTTTCTTTAATTTCATCACATTGGAGAACTTTAGTGATAAGCTCTCTTGTTGGATTAATTGCATATGGTATTCCAACATTTTTAAACATTGTAAAATCTCCAGAGGTATCTCCATAAGCATAACTATTTTCTAAGTCTATATTATGTTTTTCTTTTAATTCTAAGATAGCTTTTTCTTTGCTTTCGGAATCCCACATTGGAATTATATCTCCGTTATATGTATTATTATGATCAAGCTTATATATAGTTCCTTTAAAATCATTCATATTGTATTTTTCTGACATTTCTTTTACAAGCTCATAAGGAGATCCGGAAATAGCTATGACAATATGACCTTGTTCTTTATGCCATTTAATTCTTTCTCTAGTAAATGTATAAACTCTATCTCCTTTTTGTTCTATTACTTTCTTAGCTATATACTCTATATGATAACTGCTTATTCCTTTTATTGCTTCAGTATATATATCAACCATTTTTAATAAATATTCATCATATCCACCTTGTCTTTTATCCCATTTTATGAATGATGGACGTACATCCTTATACCACTTAGTTTCATCAACTAATTCGTATTTTATTATTTTTTTAAATACTTCTGTTATTAATCCTTCTCTATATATTGTTCCATCAATATCAAAAAATGCTGCTATGTTTTTTTCTTTCATTTTTTTCACTCCTCTTCTGTAAAATCGATCTGTTAAGTTAAATGAACATTGCTCTTTTCAACCTTTGAGAATACAATGAG
>OGEQ01000708.1_pt1 | contig 33007 bp, 36 predicted proteins | sample 1570731 | NCBI WGS metagenome assembly OGEQ01 (sample SAMEA2582132, study PRJEB24529) | metagenome | biome: Human gut stool | place: China | collected 2011
CGTGTGGTTTGCTTCTTTCAAATTTTGCTTTTGACATTGCAAATTCCTCCTTTAAAATTCAAATAAACTCTACCTAGCGTGTTGTGTTTTCCTTATTTTGGATTGGAGCTCACGATCGGGATTGAACCGACGACCTCCGCCTTACCAAGGCGACGCTCTGCCGACTGAGCTACGTGAGCACCTTACATTCATTTAATTTACCTATGCCATAAAAATTTTACTACTAATAAAATTCTTTGTCAATACTTTTAAAAAATTGCATTATTTAATGTTTAAACATTTTTCAAGCTTTCTTTTTACACGTTGTAATGCATTATCTATAGATTTAGCTTCTCTATCTAAATCACAGGCAATTTCTTGATATGATTTACCATCTAAATAAGAATTTAACACCTCTAATTCTAGTTCAGAAAGCACACTATTAATTGCACTTTCTATTTTTTCAACCTCTTCTTTACCTATGACCAATGATTCAGGATCTGTAATTGTTATTCCTACTACAGTATCTAAAAGCGTTCTATCAGATTCTTCCTCGTAGATAGGTTTGCTTAAAGAAATATAAGTGTTTAATGGGATATGTTTTTGCCTTGTTGCAGTTTTTATAGCAGTTATTATCTGCCTTGTAACACAAAGTTCTGCAAAACTTTTAAATGATGCAAACTTATCTGGATTAAAATCTCTTATCGCTTTATATAATCCAATCATTCCCTCTTGATATATATCTTCTTTATCTGCCCCTATAAGAAAATATGATTTAGATTTAGCTTTTACAAACTGCTCATACTTACTTATTACATATTCTTGAGCCATATTATCACCGTTTTTAGCTAACATAACTACTTCTTTATCTGTTAAATCTTTAAATTCTTCATAATTATTTATTTTGGCCAAATCATAAGTAATCCCCATATTCTCTACACCCCCAGATAAAAACCTAATATCCAATAAATTACAAATAAATTATAAGGTTTATATATGACTTAGTCAATATTACCCTCTTCTCATTTTTTCTAATTTTTCTAATACACTTTCTTCTAAAGTATCACCTAAAAAATTTTTACCTAATTCTAATTTATTTTTTTCTGCCTTTTTTCTAATGTTATCCTGAACTTTTAACACCTCATTGTAGAATTCAATAGATGACATTCTCACGGCCCCTCTTTGGAAAATAGTTTGTTGTTCTAACCTATCCGAGGTTACAACAACAATTTCTACTTTTCTTCCTAGTTCATCTACCATTCTCTCAATATATGCATCAGCAATTTCGCCTTCTTTTGTAAAGACAGTAATTATATTTCCAGATAACTCTTTGCTTTCAATATTTCCAACAACCTTATGAGCATCAAAAACTAAATAAATTTTACAAGAGTTAAAAGCAGCATAATTTTCAAGCATTTCTGTAAGCTCTGTTCTTGCTATGTCATAGCTATAATTTTTTGACTTTTTTAGATTAGGCCAACTATTTATAACATTATAACCATCTATAAATATAACTCTCATCTCATCACTCTTTTTCTACTTTATTATTCTTGATTTTAATACCTCATACATCATTATACCACCTGCAACTGAGGCATTTAAAGAATTTATTTTTCCAACCATTGGAATTTTAACTAACTTGTCACACTTCTTCTTAGTTAAGTTTGACATTCCTCTACCTTCACTACCAATTATTATTCCACAAGCACCTTTGAAGTTTGTTTCATAACTATATTCTTCTCCAGCTATATCAGCTCCATATATCCATACATTGTTAGCCTTTAATTCTTCAATAGCATTATTTATATTAGTAACTTTTGCAATTTTCATATGTTCAATAGCTCCTACAGAAGCTTTATAAACAGTTCCAGTTACTCCAACATTTCTTCTCTTTGGAATTATGATACCATGTGCACCACATAATTCTGCTGTTCTTACTATTGATCCTAAGTTATGAGGATCCTCTAATTCATCTAAAATAACTATGAATGGATCTTCATTTTTACTTTTAGCTAAATCTAATATATCTTCAACAGTACTATATTTAAAAGGAGTTATTTGTGCTATTACTCCTTGGTGAGCTTTAGTTTCACTCATTAAGTCAAGTTTCTTTCTATCAACTTCTTTTACAACTATTTTCTTTTCTTTAGCTAATCCTAAAATTTTGTTTATTGAACCTTCCATTTTTCCATTAGCTATAAATATTTGCTCTATAGTCTTATCTGACTTTAATAATTCTATAACAGCGTTTCTTCCTTCTACTAAATCTTCTCTTACTTTAACTTCTTCCTCAGCAAAAGTTCTAGTATTTCTAGCGTATTTTTCTTCTCTTGCTCTTTGTTCTCTTTCTAAAGCATACTTTTGCTTACGAGTTAATTGTTTATATTTATTTTCTGACTTTGTCATTTTGTTCTCTCCTTAAAAATTCCTATTTTCCAAGATATAATGTTCTCATCTCTTTAAGCTTTCCACAACACATTTTTCCTTCAGGACATGGACCTGCTACACAACTTGGACCTGCATTCTTAAATAATATTGGGGCAACCTTTTTAACTTCATCAACCATTTTTTCTGCCATAGTTCTTATTTCCCATTGAGCTCTATCACAACATCTATGATGGAAGAAGTTCATTAAACTTCTAGCATTCATAGTAAATACAATTTTTGTTTCACAAGCATTAGGGAAAACATATCTTGCATCCTCTATAGCTTTTTTCTCAGCTGGTTTTTCACCAATTCCTTCACTAATATATTTATCTTTTAATCTTTCAACTATTTCATCATATGCTTTTTGTGCACCTTGCATTTGGTCAATAAATAGCTTTTTAGCAACTTCATCATTTTCTATAGCTGGTGGTACTATGTATTCAAATTGATCTAACTTAACATATCTTTGAGATTGCTGTGAGTAAGATGCTATTCTATGTCTAACTAACTGATGAGTTAAGCTTCTTGAAACTCCTTCTACTGCAAAAGTAAATGAAACATGCTCTATTGGTGACATATGACCATATGACATAAGCATATTTAAAAACTTTTCCGCGCCTTCATCAGTTAAATTTTCTAATATATCATCAACACCTACAGGACTATAGCATAATTTAGCCGCTGCTGCTATGGTCTTTTCTGGTTCTGGTGTATATTGTAATAATTTAACTTTTAACATTAATATTTCTCCTTCCTAAACGTGAACTTCTATACATTTCAATAAGAACTCATTTAATCTTTCTTCTTTTCCAGTAAGATATAAATAACCTACTAAAGCCTCAAATCCTGTTGCATTTCTATAATCTCTAACATTTGCATTTTTAGGTACTGTTGCTGACTTAGCATTTCTACCTCTCTTATAAATATAAAGTTCATCTTCCTTTAGCTCATCTTCTAAAGCATTTATTATGTCACTTTGTGCCTTAGCTTTTACATATTGTATTGCTTTAACATGTATTTTGTGAGCTGATAAACCTGCATTTTCACTTAATATATAGTTTCTTATAAAAACTTCGTAAACTCCATCTCCTATTAAAGCTAATTGAAGTGGGTTTAACATTCTAGCTTCACTTTCTGAAAACTCTCTGTATAATAAATTCTTCAATATCTTATCTCCTTTTGTTTGAGCTTAATTTAAAAATTATATAGAATTTATTTATTTAAAACTATTAAACTACAAATTCAAATCTAATTCAATCAAAGATTTTAATATGATTAAATTTAGATTTTTTTAAATTATTGAATTTACTTTTATTTTAATAGTTATCAAAATAAAATTCTTTAAAATAATAACTTGCAAAAGAAAGTTCCTTTGCAAGTTTATTATCTAAATTATATCATCTTCCATCTAACACCTTGAGGTGTATCTTCTAAGACAATTCCTCTATCTTTTAATTCATCTCTTATTTTATCAGCTAAAGCAAAATCTCTATCTTTTCTAGCTTGTTGTCTCTTAGCTATTAAAGCTTCAATCTCTTCTTCTAGATTTCCTTTAGTTGATTTTTGGAACATTCCTAATGGAGCTCCTAATTCTCTTATTAACTCTAAAGCTTTTTGAGCTAATTCCTTTGATGAGTCAATTGTTATATTTGTATTAGTATCTTTTATTAAATCAAATATAGCCGTTATAGCATCTGCTGTATTAAAATCGTCATCCATTTTTTCAATATATTTTTCTTTATATTTTTTTAATGACTCTAAGTAAGCTTTTTCTTCCTCATTCATTTCTTCTATAGAAACTTCATCTATTAAGTTTTCTAAGTTTCCTATAGCATTGTATATTCTTTCAACTGAAGCCTTAGCTGATTCTAATAAATCTTCACTAAAGTTAAGTTGTTGTCTATAGTGAGCTGATAACATTAAAAATCTTATAACATCAGCATCATATCTTTCTAATATTTCTCTTGCAGTAAAGAAATTATTTAATGATTTTGACATTTTTTCATTGTTTACATTAACAAAAGCTGAATGTAACCAATATCTTGCAAAAGGTTCACCTGTTAAAGCTTCACTTTGTGCTATTTCATTTTCATGGTGAGGGAATTTTAAGTCTGATCCACCAGCGTGAATATCTATAGTTTCACCTAATAATTTTTTAGCCATGCATGAACATTCTATATGCCATCCCGGTCTTCCCATTCCCCAAGGACTATTCCAAGCTGGTTCACCTGGTTTTTGAGCTTTCCATATAGCAAAGTCCATTGGATCTTTTTTTCTTTCATCAACACTTATTCTAGCACCTGATTGAAGATCTTCTATGTTTTGTCCTGATAATTTTCCATATCCCTCAAACTTCTTAGTTGAGAAATAAACATCTCCATCAACTTCATAAGCATATCCTTTATCCACTAATCCCTTAACAAATTTTATTATCTCTCCAATAAATTCTGTAGCTCTTGGATTAACTGTAGCTCTTTCTATATTTAATGCATCTGCATCTTGGTAATACTCTTTTATATAAGTATCTCCAATCTTCTTTACAGTAGTGCCTTCTTCATTAGCCTTTTTTATCATCTTGTCATCTATATCTGTAAAGTTTTGAACAAAATCAACTTTGAATCCTCTGTATTCAAAATATCTTCTTATAGTATCAAAAACTATAAATGTTCTACCATTTCCTATGTGAAAAAAGTTGTACACAGTAGGACCACAAACATACATTTTAACTTCTCCTGGAGTTAAAGGAATGAATTCTTCTTTTTTCTTGTTTAAAGTATTATAAACCTTAATCACTACTTGACCCTCCTATCTTATATTATTAGTAACTCACCCTATATTAAATAAGGTGAGCTCTATTATTATATTCTAATTATATACAATTCCGTTAATCTTATAAATTATAAAGATAAATTTTCTCTTTCAAATTCTTTTCTTACTCTATTATAAACTTCTTCTATAGATAAAGTCTCAACTTCTCCACCATTTCTAAGTTTAAATTCAACTTGACCTTCACCAATCATCTTTCCAACAGTTATTCTCATTGGAATTCCCATTAATTCAGAATCTTTGAATTTAACTCCTGCTCTTTCTTTTCTATCATCAAGTAGAGCTTCAACTCCCATTTTTCTTAATTCATTGTATATTTCTTCAGCTTTAGTTACTTGTTCTTCATTTTTAACATTAGCTGGTATAACTGATACATGGTATGGAGCTACTTCTAATGGCCATATTATTCCGTTTTCGTCATTGTGTTGCTCTATTATTGAAGCTACAGTTCTTGTAACCCCTATTCCATAGCATCCCATTATAAATGGTTTAGCTTTTCCATCTTCATCAATAAATGTTGCACCCATAGACTCTGAATACTTAGTTCCAAGTTTAAATATATGTCCAACTTCAGTACCTCTTGAAATAGTTATTTCTTTTCCACACTCAGGACATTTTTCTCCTATAGTAACATTTCTAAAGTCACCAACTATTCCTTCAAAGTCTCTTCCATAGTTTACATTTTTTAAGTGCATATCAGTTTCATTAGCACCAATTATGAAGTTATACATATTAGCTACTTCTTGGTCAACTAATAACATATCTACTTTTATTCCCATAGGACCAGCAAATCCAACAGCTGCGCCAGTAGCTTCTTTAACAGCCTCTTCGCTTGCCATTTCTAATTCTATAACTTCTCCAATAGCATTAGCTATCTTAACTTCGTTAGCTTCTCTGTCTCCTCTTAATACAACCGCAACAACTTTATCATCAGCTTGGAATATTAAAGTTTTTGCTATTTTCTTTGGTGAACATTCAAAGAATTTTGCTAAATCTTCAATTGATTTAACAGCTGGAGTTTCAACTTTTTCTACTTCCATTAATTCTTCTTTTTCTTCATGTTCTGGTGTTGATGGAGCTTTTTCTATGTTAGCTGCATAATCACAAGCTGTACAGAATACTACATCATCTTCTCCCACTTCTGATTTAACCATAAACTCAGCTGAACCTGATCCACCTATAGCTCCTGAATCAGCTGCAACTGCCTTAGCGTCTAATCCACATCTATTAAATATATTAACATATGCTTTTCTCATTTTTTCATATGCTAAATCTAATCCTTCTTGATCTTTGTCAAAGCTATATCCATCTTTCATTATAAATTCTCTTGATCTCATAACTCCAAATCTTGGTCTTCTTTCATCTCTATACTTAGTTTGTATTTGATAAAGATTTAATGGTAATTGCTTATATGATTTTATTTCATTTCTAACTATATCAGTAAATACCTCTTCGTGAGTTGGTCCTAAGCAAAAATCTCTGTTATGTCTATCTTTTAATCTAAACATTTCTGCTCCATAAGCATCCCATCTTCCTGATTCTTGCCATAACTCAGCTGGTATTAAAGCTGATGCTAAAAATTCTTGAGCACCTGCATTATTCATTTCTTCTCTTACTATATTTTTAACATTTTCTATAACCTTTAATCCTAAAGGCATATAGTTATAAATACCTGCAGCCATCTTTCTCATAAGACCTGCTCTAAGCATAAGCTTGTGACTTTCTATTTCTGCTTCAGCTGGAACTTCTCTTAAAGTTCCTACTAACATATTTGACATTTTCATAATATAATACCTCCTCATAAGCTATTTATAATCTTAATATTTTAATTAATTTCATTTAAAAAATAAAAAAAGCTCTACCCTAAAAAACTTTAGGGCGAGCTTGTATTTCGCGGTACCACCTAAATTTGTACTCTACTCATTGTTAACGGTATTAAACCCGGTTAGTTTTTTGCTACGACTCCAAAGTAGGTTCAAAACATGTTGAAAATCTCTCAGCCTAGTATTTTCTCTCTGTATAAGCGTTTCTACTAATCTTTTTCACAGTCTTTACAACTATTAAATTTTCTTAAATCTTATAAAATTATATCCTTATAAAAATAACATGTCAATATAATGTCTCTATCTTGTGATCCTTACTTAACAAAATGTTCTGCTAATATTAAATCTTCTGGTGTTGTAACCTTTATGTTTTTATAGTCACCTTCAAAAAGATAAACTTTTTCTCCTAAAAGTTCTACTATCATAGTATCATCCGTAACTTGAATCTTTTCATTTTTAACTTTGTTATGACCTTTTTTTATTAAATTATATTTAAAGCATTGTGGAGTTTGAACAGCTACTAAAGATGCTCTATTTGGTGTATCCACAGAGAATCCTTCTAAATTTTTAACTTTTATAGTGTCCTTTGGCATAACACCTGGAGCTGCTGCTCCAAACTCTCTAGAATACTTTATTCCGTCTTCTATTATTTTATTGCTTACAAAAGCCCTTGCTCCATCATGTATTAAAACAATATCACAATCTCCTATGGAATTTAATGCATTGTAAACTGAATCCTGTCTTTCCTTTCCACCTTCAATAATTTTAGATATTTTAAAATCAAATCTAGGTTCTATTTCTCTTTTAAAATAATCTATTTCATCCTTAGGTAGAACAAGAATTATTTCATCAATACCTTTACACTCCTCAAAAGCTTTTAAAGTATAATATATTATAGGTTTTCCATTTATTTCAATGAATTGCTTACTAACTTCAGCACCCATTCTTTTTCCTTTTCCACCTGCTAATATTACGCTAACTACTTTTCCCATAATTAAATTCCTCTTAAGATTTATATTTAGCAAATATCATTCTTCCTGCTGCTGTTTGAAGTACTGAAGTTACAACTACTGTTATTTCTTTTCCCATGTACTTTCTACCACCTTCTACAACAATCATAGTACCATCATCAAGGTAAGCAACTCCTTGTCCAGATTCTTTTCCATCCTTCACAACAGTAAGAGTCATCTCTTCTCCTGGTAATACTACTGGCTTAATTGCATTTGCTAATTCGTTTATATTTAATACTGGAACACCCTGAAATTCAGCTACTTTATTTAAGTTATAATCATTTGTTACAACTTTACCATTTAATTTTTGTGCTAATTTTAGAAGTTTAATATCAACCTCTGCTATTTCTGGGAAATCACCTTCCCACATAATTACTTCTATAGGAAGCTCTTTTTGGATTTTATTTAATATGTCTAATCCTCTTCTTCCTCTTGTTCTTTTTAAAGAATCTGAACAATCTGAAATGTGTCTTAATTCATCAAGAACAAAAGTTGGGATTACTAAAGCTCCCTCTATAAAACCAGTTTGGCATAAATCAAAGATTCTACCATCAATTATTACAGATGTATCTAAAACCTTTGGAGTAGCTTCATTCTTCTTGTTAGAAGAATTCTTTGTTTTCTTTTCCTTAGATTGATTTTTTCTAAAATTCTCAAAGTATCCTGTAATATCTTCTCTTTTCTTAACAGCTATATCAGCTCCTATAACCATAGCTATTATGTTTATGATAACTGACACAATAGGTCCTAACATTTCATTTAAGCCACTTAAAAAGCTACTTAATGGCAATGTTATTACTAAAGCTAATACTAGAGCTACTATAGCTCCCCCCGCTCCAAATATTATTTCACTTGGAGATAATTTAGATATTCCTTTTTCTATAAATGTTATAAGTTTTCTTATAGATTTATAAATAAAAGGAGAAAGAATAAATAAAATGATTCCAAAAACAGCAATTAAAATTACATAAAATGATACCTTTAAAAAAATATTTGTTAAATATTCATTGCCTATAGCACTTTTTCTTATTCCGTCTGCTAAAACAAATCCAATCAACAACCCTAAAATAGTGAAAATTACTCTAAAAATTTTCTTTATCACAAACTCACCTCCTATATAATTATTGACATGTTTAGTTTTTATCATTCATAGTTGTAAAATATTTATAACATATTTTCTTAATTATACCACATTGATGCACTTTAATACTTACAAATATTGTTTAATTATTATAATTAATAAATTACCCCCTATAAATCTTTTTAAATTTGATTTATATTAAAGTTAAGTTAACAAGCTAATTAGTTTTTAACATATATTTAATTTTGCAACCTAAATCATTTGACAAATATAACCAAAAAATTCTATAATTACTATAGGGCCAAAGATTAGTATATAAGGAGTGAAACACTATGAAGGACGTAATTTTTGACGATTTTCAAAATAGCGTTAATAATTCTTTACTTAGACACAAAAGCATATTAGATATATTGAGTAAATATCAAGAGTCCCAAGCAAGAGCTAGCAGAGCTATATGTAAAGCCGTTACAAATTGCGGTTGCATAGAGATTTCTGCTAAAAAACAGAATATGCTAGAGGATACTGACCTATCCTTAGAAGAACTTAATCCACGCTTAAATTCTCACATAAAAGGTGACTTATGCGAAAATTGCAGAGAAGTTATAGAACGTGAACTTGGAAATAATCTTTTCTATTTAACTTCACTATGCAATGCACTTGATTTAAACCTATTTGATATTTTACTAAAAGAATATAACAAAATGGATACTTTAGGTAAATTTACTTTTAGATAAATATTAAGTGCCATATTTATATGGCACTTCTTTTTATAAATTTTTATTTAAAGCAACTTGTTCTCGTATTCTTCTTAATCCATTTTTTATCGCTCTAGCTCTAGCTTCTCCAATTCCCTCTACTTGATCTAATTCTTCATTTCCAGCTTCAAGAATATATTTAAGTTTTCCAAAATGTCCTACTAAGTTTTCTATTACATTTGAAGGTATTCTTGGTATCTTACTTGATATTCTATACCCTCTTGGTGACACTAATGTGTCAATTAAAGATTTTCCTACATATCCCAATTCTTTTGCTATTATATCTAAATCTAATAAATCTTCAGCCGATAACTCTTGAATTTCTTTGTAGACATCATTATATTCCATCTTGTCATAGCAATAATCTCTTATTAAAAGTACTCCATCTTGTTCTATACTTCTTACTAATTCATTTAATTGCATAGAAATAAGTCTTCCCTCATTTCCTAACTCAATAATGTAACCCTCTATCTCTTCAACTATTCTCATTACCATTTCAGTTCTCTGTATAGCTGTAGTTACATCAAAAAGAGTTGCTAGGTCTTGAAACTCAAGTATGTTAAGATTATTTGTTACTCTTTCAAGTACAGCTACATACTTCTCTAATGTTTGTATAGCTTGATTTGCTTTACTTAATATAACTGCACTATCCCTTAAAACGTATTTTATGTCACCTTTATAAACAGTAATTATATTTCTTCTTTGTGATATAGCTATTGCTATTTTATTTGTTTGCTTTGCAACCCTTTGAGCAGTTCTATGTCTTGTTCCTGTTTCAAAAGTACTTATAGATTGATTTGGCATAAGCTGAGCATTTGCGTAGAGTATTCTTTTTCTGTCTGAAGTAAGTACTAATGCCCCATCCATCTTAGCAAGCTCATATATATATGCTGGACTATATTCAGAATTTATATTAAATCCACCATCTACTAAATCTAATATTTCTTCATTATCCCCTAATACTATAAGTCCTCCTGTTTTAGCTCTAAGTATATTATCTAATCCTTCTCTTAAAGAAGTACCTGGACTCATTATTTTTAATATTTTTTTTAACTCATCATCATGTACAGTTCTCATTTACTCACACCTATCCGTCTTAAAATATCTTTCCTATTGCTTCCCTTACAGTTTTTACTCCTATAAGATTTAATTTACTTCCCTTTAGTTTTTCTAAGCTTCTATAAGGAACAACTGCATTTGAAAATCCCATTTTTTCTGCTTCATTTAATATTCTGTCACAATTTGATATTGGTCTTATTTCACCTGTTAACCCAACCTCGCCTACAACAACTAATTTTTCTAATCTAGCTGCCTTACCTTTAACAGAGGATACAAGTGAAATGGCAATTCCTAAGTCTGCTGTAGTACCTTCTATTTCAAGTCCTCCTACTACATTTACATAAACATCAGTATTATAAAAAGGAACTCTTAATTTCTTTTCTAATACAGCTAATATTAAACTTAACCTTGAATTTTCTACTCCTACAGAGGTTCTTCTAGGCATAACTGCTTTTGTTTCAGATGCTAATGATTGTATTTCCACAAGAATAGGTCTAGTTCCTTCCATGACTCCAATTACAACTGACCCTTCTTGATTAAAACTAGTGTCCTCTAAGAACATGCTAGATGGATCATAAACCTGAATTAATCCCTCTCCACGCATTTCAAAAACACCTATTTCAGCCGTAGTACCAAATCTATTTTTCATGGTTCTTAATATTCTAAACTCTTCAGTTCTTTCCCCTTCAAAGGATAATACAGTATCCACCATGTGTTCTAATACTCTTGGTCCAGCTAAATCTCCTTGCTTAGTAACATGAGCAACTATAAATAAAGGAATATTTTTCCCTTTAGCAATTCTCATTACAGCATTTGAGCATTCTTTAACCTGTGAAACACTTCCTGGTGCTGAAGAAACTGTTTCTCTATAAATTGTTTGTATTGAATCTATTATTATGAAAGCTGGTTCAAGTTTATCTATATATGCTTCTATTACATCAAGATTAGTTTCGGAAACTATATAAAGTTCTTCTGCATCAACTTTTAATCTGTCTCCTCTTATTTTTATTTGTTCTTCTGATTCTTCTCCAGAAACATATAAAACTTTCCCATATTTTTTTGAAATATTATTGGCTGTTTGTAAAAGAAGTGTAGATTTACCTATTCCAGGGTCACCAGATATAAGTGTAAGCGATCCCTTAACAAGACCTCCACCTAATACTCTATTTAATTCACCAATTCCAGTATCATATCTTTCCTTTTCACCTGATTTAATTTCTTTTATCTTTTTAAGCTCACCAATTTGTCTTTCAACCTTAGGAGAAGATTGATTACTCTTAGCATCTCTAATCTCTTCAACTAAAGTATTCCAATTATTACATTCTGGACATTTACCCATCCATTTAGGTGTTTCATATCCACAATTTTGACATACATATATGCTTCTAACCTTTGCCACTTTACCAACTCCATATTTCTTCATTTTACGTACAAATCTAATTATTTCCTTATATATCCTTAAATAATCATATCATATCATTATAACTAATCACATACTTATTTATTACTATTTTCTTAAAAAGATTCATGTAAAAGATTTAATAATAATTATTAAAATAAAAATAAAAAACTGTTTGCAAATTTAAGCACTTAAATAATGCTTTTATATACAAACAGTCTTCTTATATATTAATTTAAGATAGTAATAACTATTTTAATAATTTAGCTGCATCTTCATCAACTATTAATATGACATCTCTATGCATTTGTAACATAGTAGCTGGAATTTCAGTTGTTATTTTTCCACTCATCATTGCCTTTACAACCTCAGCTTTTCCTTCTCCACTTGCTATAACCATTATTTTTTTAGCCTTCATTATTCCACCAAGTCCCATAGTTATAGCTTTTCTTGGCACATCATCAATTGAATCAAAGAATCTTGCATTTGCTTCTATAGTTGATTCTTTAAGATCAGTTAAGTGAGTTCCTACACTTAAAGCTTCTCCTGGCTCATTAAATCCTATATGTCCATTTGCACCTAATCCTAGTAACTGAAGGTCGATTCCTCCAATGTCTTGAATTCTAGCATCATATGCCATGCACTCTTCTTCAATATTTTCTGCTAATCCATTAGGTACGAATGTATTATTTTTATCTATGTTTATATGGTCAAATAAGTTTGTATTCATAAAGTATCTATAACTTTGATCATGATCTCCTGATAACCCAACATATTCATCTAAATTTATACTTGTAACTTTTGAGAAATCTAATTCTCCTTCATTGTACATTCTAATAAGCTCTTTATACATTCCAACTGGAGTTCCACCAGTAGCTAATCCTAAAACAATTTCAGGATTTCTTTTTATATCTTCAGCCATTTCTTTAGCTGCAACTTTACTCATTTCCTCATAATTCTTAGTAACGATTAATCTCATTTCAATTTCCCCTCTCTTTTAGAAATATTAATTTCTAATATATATTTGTCTGACCTATAAATTGCATCTTCAACGTAAATTATTTCGCCTTCTGAATTTAAAGCTGTGTTATGACTTTTTAAAAGAGGTACTTGTTTATTAACATTAAATAAAGCTTTTAGCTCATCGTCCATTATTACAGCTGCTAAAGATGATTCTGTGCTTTCTATAATATGTCCCTTTTCTTCTAATAACTTAAATAAGGACCCCTCTAAATCATCTCTAGTTACAAAGCCACAATATTCACAAGGAATATAAACAACCTCATTAGCAACAGCTTCTCCATCAACTAATCTTAATCTATTTATTTTATATATTTTTTCTAAGTCAAAAGTATCTGCTAATTCTTCAGGGGTATTAATAACTTCAAAATCTATAACTTTAGTTATTAAACTTCTTCCTGCTTTTTTAATAATTTCTGAGAAACTCATCATATCTTCTTGCTTTACTTTAGGTTCACATACGAAGGTTCCTTTTCCTTTTTCTCTAACAAGAAGACCTTCTTGTACTAGTTCTCCTAAAGCCTGTCTGACAGTCATTCGACTTACTCCATAAGCCTCTGTCAACTCTCTTTCGCTTGCTATACACTGTCCTACTTGCCAAGTGCCATCTGCTATCTTTTCTTTTATCATCTCTTTTAATTGGTAATACACAGGTATAGGACTATTTTTATCTATCATGATTTCTCCTCCTAATTAAATTATACTCAACTGGTTCTAACTTGTCTAGACCACTATACATTCTTTTTGTAATAATTTCATATTTAGTCTATGTTATATTTTATCATTTATCATTAAATATTTTCCACTTTTATAAATACTAATGAATATCTATTGAAATTTTATCAAATACTATAAATAAAAATTAGGAGGGATTCCATTGAACTTAAATGATAAATTTAGTAATAACTCTACTGTTTATGAAAATCCATTGCATTCTTCTAATACTGCCCTAACTAGTTTATCTTCTTTTATTAACAACAATGAAGATACAATGCATAATTTAATATTTAATGACCATTTAAATGATGATCAAATTAAGTAATTATTTTTTATTGATTTAAATCACATATTTTATACACTTTTAATACTTAAAATAAAAATATATTAAAAATTAATTCGCATAGGAGATGATAATATGGTAAAGGTTTATTCAACAAACTCTTGTCCATGGTGCGTTAAAGCAAAACAATATCTTAAATCAAAAAATGTTGAATTTGAAGATTTAAACGTACAAACAGATATGGTTGCTAGAGAAGATATGCTTAAAAAGAGTAAACAAATGGGTGTTCCTGTTTTAGATATAAATGGAACTATTATTGTTGGTTTCGATAAAAATGCTATAGATAAAGCTTTAAGTGAATAGGAACATAGAAATAGAGAGATGTTTTTACATCTCTCTATTTTTTTGCAGTAAAAAAGCCACAAGTAAATTTCTACTTGTAGCTTTTTAGGTATAGGTTGAAGTAAATAATAATTGCAAAATTATTATCTTATTGTGATTACTGTTGCCTTAGGTCTAGACATTGCTTCTATAGAATATCTTATACCTTGAGTTCCCATACCAGAAGATTTTACTCCTAAGAATGGGAAGTGGTCTGGTCCTCTTTCAGTCTTATTGTTAACATGAACAGTACCAACTTCTAATTTATTAGCAATATAAAATGCTTCATTTATATCTCTAGTAAATACTGATGATTGTAATCCATATTTAGATGCATTAGCTATTTTTATAGCTTCATCCTTATCATTTATTCTTATGATAGGTAAAACTGGGCCAAAAGGCTCTTCCCATGCTAATCTCATGTCTGTAGTAACATTATCAAATAAAGTAGCTTCTATTAAGTTACCTTCTCTATGCCCTCCACAAACTAAAGTAGCACCTTTTTCTTTTGCATCATCAATAAGTTCCATAACAAAGTCAGCTGCTTTATTATCTATAAGCGGAACTATTGTTACATCTTCTACTTCTAATGGATTTCCCATTTTTAATTTGCTTATTTTTTCTTTTAATTTCTCTACTAATTTATCTGCAACTGAATTCATTACTAATATTCTCTTTACTGCAGTACATCTTTGTCCTGAGTAAGAATATCCACCAGCAATTATATTATTAACAGTTAAATCTAAATCTGCATCCTCTAAAACTATAGCAGCATCCTTACCACCTAGTTCCATAAGAAGAGGCTTCATAACTGTTATTTCTGAAATTCTTCTTCCTACCTCTGTACTTCCAGTGAAGTTTATGAAGTCTATTTTATCATGAGTTACACAATAGTCTCCTATTTCACTTCCTCTTCCAGTAATAGTATTTAAAACTCCTCCTGGAAGACCTGCATCATGGAACATTTTAGCTAAGAATAAAGCTGATAAACTTCCTTGAGTAGCAGGTTTAAGCACAACACTGTTTCCAGCTACTATAGCAGGTGCTATTTTTGATGCTGATAAATTTACTGGATAGTTAAAAGGTGATATTGCTAATACAACCCCTAAAGGTTCTCTTGTTACCACAGATATTTTACTTCTATTAAATCCTGGGAAGTTATCTGATGGTATACTTTCTCCATCCATACTCTTTGCAGCATCAGCTGTAAATCTTATATAGTCAGCTGTTCTGCTAACTTCTGATAAAGCACTCTTTTTGTCCTTAGCAACTTCTCTTATCATTATGTTTGCTAATTCCTCTTTATGCTCTTCTAATAAATCTGCAGTTTTATAAAGCACATGTGCTCTTTCATTTAAAGGAACTTCATTCCATGATTTTTGTGCTTTTTCTGCATTATCAATAATTTTATCCACATCTTCTTTAGAAAGACTTTGTATCCTTCCAACTAAACTACCATCTAAAGGTGATTTTATATCTATTAATTTATCTGATTTGTTTTCATAGAAATTACCACCCATAAAGTTATAAAAAATATTTTCTTTAGTATTCATTAAGAATCACCTTCTACTATCTTATTTTTTCTATTGCAGCATCAATTTTCTGCTTATCAAAACCAACTATAATTTCTTCTCCTATAACAGCTACTGGTACTGATCTTTGTCCTGAAACTTCTAAAACTTCATTTCTATCTTCTTTACCATCTGCAACTGTGATTGTTTCGTATTGAACTCCTAATTTTTCCAAATATTTTTTTAATTTATTACATGGTCCACACCATTCAACTGAATATACTTTTACCATACTTATCTCTCCTTTATTTCTGAAATATATTTTTCTGCATGTAAGGCTGCTATAGTTCCATCTGAAACGGCAGTAGTTATTTGTCTAAACATTTTTTCTCTAACATCTCCTGCTACATAAACACCCTTAACATTAGTTCTCATGTTTTCATCGCCTTCAATATAACCATTTTCTTTAACATTTATATATTCTCTAAACATAGATGTCTTAGGTTCTGTTCCTATATATCCAAAGACTCCATTTATAGCAATTTCTTTTTCTTCTCCAGTTTTAGTATTTCTTATTCTTGCAGCTTCAACAAACTCTCCACCTAGAACATCAACTAAATCCCAGTTATACATTATTTCAATATTTTCCTTATTACTTGCAGCCTCTAATGTCTTAGCTTCTGCACGGAAATAATCATATCTTCTTATAACAATTACTTTCTTAACTATATTAGATAGATATAAAGCTTCTTCTAAAGCAGCATTTCCGCCACCTACAACGGCAACAACCTCATCTTGGTAAACTGCTCCATCACATACTGCACAGTAATGCACACCCTTACCTAGATATTTACTTTCACTTGGAATTGGTAATTTCTTAGGTGTAGCTCCTGTAGCTATTATTACAGCCTTTGGCTTATATATATAATCTCCAGTCTCTATGATTTTTTCATCATCTTTTAATGAGACATTTTCTATAAAATCAAATTCATCTATTATAGCTCCACAAGCCTCTGCTTGCGCTTGTATTCTATCTGCAAGGTCATTTCCTGTTATTTCTGTAAACCCAGGATAGTTTTCAACTGTATAAGTTGATCTTACTTGACCCCCAACTAAATTATCTTCTAGAACTAAAGTACTTAATTTTGCTCTTGAAGCATATATTGCAGATGTTAATCCTGCTGGCCCGGCTCCAATTATTATTAAATCTAATTCTTTTATTTCTTTATCCATACTAACACTCCTTACTGAGGTTAAATTTATTATTTGTATTATATGATATATTATTCGATGTACCCCCTTAGGGTACCTATTTTTATTAATTATACTCCTTGTTAAACAATTTTTCAATAATAATTATTATTAATTATATTTTTTCTTTGTTTTATTTTTTATTCTAACAAAAAAACTCTATTATATTCTGAAATTTAAAATACAATATATAAATAAATAATAAAAAAATAAGGTCATATATGTTTTATCATATATAACCTTATTTATTCTTAAAATCAAACAGTTTTTTTAAATTTTACAACTTCGTCTTCTAAGAAAACATCTACCTTAGATCCTCTTAATATATTTCCGCTTAAAAGTTCTTCACTTAATCTATCTTCAATATATTTAGTTATAACTCTTCTAAGTGGACGTGCTCCATATTTTAATTCAGTACCCTTTTTAACTAAAAATTCTTTACACTCTTGAGAAAAATTCAAAGAAAGTTGCAAATCATTTAATCTTTCTTTTAGAGAACATATCATAAGATCAACAATTTTTAAAAGATGATCCTTTTCTAGACTATGGAATACAACTATGTCATCTAATCTATTTACAAATTCAGGTTTAAAATTTTGTTTAAGCTCTTCTAACATAATTCCTTTCATTTTATCATAATCTCGTTCCTTATCCTCTTTAGCGCTAAATCCAACTGTATTTTTCTTATCTAATTTATCTGCTCCAATATTTGAAGTCATTATGATTATTGTATTTTTAAAATCTACTGTTTTACCTTTTCCATCTGTAAGAACACCATCTTCTAATATTTGAAGAAGAATATTAAATATATCTGGATGAGCTTTCTCTATTTCATCAAAAAGTATTACTGAGTAAGGATTTCTTCTTACCTTTTCTGTAAGTTGTCCTCCCTCTTCATATCCAACATACCCTGGAGGGGCTCCAATAAGTCTAGATACACCATGCTTTTCCATATATTCAGACATATCAAGCCTAATAAATTTATTCTCATCACCAAACATAGCCTCTGCTAAAGCCTTACAAAGCTCTGTTTTTCCTACTCCAGTAGGTCCTAAAAAGGCAAAGGATCCAATAGGTCTCTTAGGATCTTTAAGACCTACCCTTGATCTTCTTACAGCCTTTGATATGGTTTTTATTGCTTCTAATTGTCCTATAACTCTTTTACTAAGCTTTTCTTCTAGCTTAAGAAGTTTACTTGATTCTTTCTCTGTAAGCCTTTCTACTGGTATCTGAGTCCACTTTGAAACAACCTTTGCAATATGTTCTTTATTAACTTCATAAATCTTATTATAATTTTCTTCTCTCCAAAGTTCTTTATCTCGCTCTAGTTCTTCCTGTAACATTGATTCTTCATCTCTTAACTTTGCAGCTAATTCAAAGTCCTGTAATTTTATAGCTTCTTCTTTTTCAATTTTTAAGTTAGCTATTAATTCTTCCTGCTTAAAAAGTCTAGGAGGGACAATCATACTTTCTATTCTTACCTTTGCCGCAGCCTCATCTATTAGATCTATGGCCTTATCTGGTAGAAATCTATCTGTTATATATCTACTTGATAAATTAACAGCTGCCTCTATGGCTTCATCTGTTAATTTTACATTGTGATGTACTTCGTACTTTTCTCTCAATCCCTTTAATATTAATACGGAATCTTCTTTACTAGGCTCTTTTACAACTACTGGTTGGAATCTTCTCTCTAAAGCAGAATCCTTTTCTATATTTTTTCTATATTCATCAGTTGTTGTCGCACCTATACATTGTATTTCACCTCTTGCTAAAGCTGGTTTTAATATATTTGATGCATCTATAGCACCTTCTGCTCCCCCAGCCCTAACAATATTATGCATTTCATCTATAAAGAGTATTATATCATCTGAATCTTTTACCTCGTTTAAAACCTTTTTAAGTCTTTCCTCAAATTCTCCTCTATATTTTGCCCCAGCTAACATAGAAGTCACATCTAAGGTAAATATTCTTTTATCCTTAATAATATCTGGTACTTCACCTAATAGAATTCTTTGAGCTAAGCCCTCCACAACGGCAGTTTTTCCTACTCCAGGTTCTCCTATTAAACAAGGGTTGTTTTTCATTCTTCTACAAAGTATTTCTAAAAGCCTTTGAGTTTCATCTTTTCTTCCTATTACAGGATCAAGTTTATTTTTATCTGCCTTTTCTATTAAATTTATACCATAAAGATTTAATGTAGGAGTATCTTTTCTTTTTGGTTTTTCTTTTTCTTTAAGGCTTTTACTTTCCTTACTTGGAATTCTACCTAGTATGTTATTTAATTTATCGCTTATATTTTTTATATCATTTTTTACTATTTTAGTTAGAATTAAATTAGCTACACCTTCTTTTTCTTTTATTAAAGCTAATAATATGTGCTCTGGTCTTGAAATGCTATGACCATATTCCTTAGCAATTTCAACACTTCTATCTAAAATCTTTTTGCATCTAGGTGTAAAAGGCACCTCATCTAAACTATAATTTACCTCTCCAATTCCAACATATAGCTTAATAAAACTAAGTACCTTTTCTTCAGTTACATTGCTTTCTTCCAAAATTTTAGAACATTGTCCATTTTCATTAATTAATCCTATTAATAAATGCTCTGTTCCCATGTAGCCGTGTTTTAGCATTAAAGAACTTTCTTTTCCCTTATTGATTACTATTTTGGAATTTTCATTAAAATTATCAAGACGCATCTTTTACCTCCCAATACCCTATAATTATGTGTTTAAAGCATTTCTAATAATTTTGGCTCTTTCTATTTTTAAACTTTGTATATCTCTCTTTTTAATTGATGAGTTATTTATCATATCAGGTTGAATTTCAATCATAGCAGAATTTACTGATTTTAAAGTAAGCTTTTTTATAATTCCTAGTTCAACTCCTAATCTTACATAAGATAAATATTTTAAAGCTTCATCCCTATCTATTGAATAGGTATTTCTCAAAATTCCTAAGGCTCTTAAAATATCATCTTTTAATTCAATATACTCATCCTTTGAAAGATTATCTCTTTGGTTTTTCTCTCTTAAAATTAATTTATTAGTAATAGATATAATAGAATCTAAAATATCTTTTTCTGACATTCCTAAAGTCTTAATATTAGATACTTCATAAATATTGCCAACATCTTTATTTCCTGAATTGTATATACTCTTTAGAGTAATTCCTTCTTCCTTTAGAGCATTTTTTATTATTTTTATTAAATTATTTGAACTTAAAAGAGGTAGGTGTATAAATACCTTTGCTCTTAAAGCTGTTCCTAAATTTTTTATATTTGATGTTAAGTATCCTAATTCAGAATCAAAGGAATAGTGTATTTTTTCTTCAATTAAGTCATCTAAATTATCTATCTTAGAATACACTTCTCTTAAACTTAATCCACTATTTGTACATTCTATCCCAATATGCTCTTCTTCATTCAGTAATATATTAAATTCTCCATTTTTATTCATTAAAAAAATAAGATTATCCTTATTTTCAAAGTATTTTATTAAACCAAAATTTTCTTTGTAGTAATCTATTATTTTTTCTTCACCATCTTTTAATTTAACTACATAACATTTATCCAAAATATCAATCTCTTTAAAGCATCCTAAAACCATACTTAAAAGATCATTAAATTCATCTTCATTTAATAGCTTAGTGAATTTAATTCCTTTTATGTTTCTTAAGATTTTAACTTTTGATGCAATTACTATACTATTATCTAAGGGGCTAATCCATTGAACCACTATTACTATCCTCCCTTATACTCTCTTTTAAATCATGTATTTTTTTCTTAGTAATAATAGCTTCTTCATATTCCTCTTTCAGTATATTAATTTTTAATTTTTCTTGTAAATTTAATATTTCTAATTTCTTTAAATCCTTTTTCATTGTTTTAGGTTGTTTCCCTCTATGTTTTATCTCTGCTTCTTCTAAATTTAATAAAAATATTATTCTATTTTTAAATACTTCATAGCATTTTTCACAACCTAAGAAATTATTTTCTTCAAAATCAGAAAATCTTGTCCCACAATTTTTACATACTAAAGCTTTATCCTTAACCCTCTCTTCAATGCACTCTATATAAGTATTTAAATCTAATAAAAAATCTTCTAAATTTATCTCCTCATCTTCTAGTGCAAGGCTCATTATTTCAATTGCACATTTATCACAAAGCATTAATCTTTCTTTTTTTCCCTTAGTGCTTTTTACTAACTGTATTGTTGCATTATTTTTATTACAACTCTCACAAATCAAAATTTTCAACTCCCATAAATTACTTAAGTAATACCATAAGCAAAGCCTTAAAAATATCTGCTCTTGTTTCGTTTATATTCTTAGAACTCTGAAGGGTTCTATCATTTATTGCTACCTTAGTAATATTTGCTGTTTTTTCATCTATTATATTATGTTCAAGTAAATTATCTACAATGGCAGCTGCATTATGATATGTAATCCCTGTGCCTATCTCATCATAAATTAAATCTCTTCTATCAGCATGAACTTCATGAATTACTTTTTTTATTACAATGTATCCACCACCACCTCTTCTACTTTCAATTAAATAACCTTTTTCATAGGTAAATCTAGTTGTTAAAACATAATTTATCTGTGATGGTGCACACTTAAACTTATCAGCTAACTCATTTCTTCTTATCGTTAAATTGTTATCTTCTGTTTTATCTAATAAATCCTTTAGAAAATATTCTATTGAATCTGACAATTTAGCCATATATATCACTCCTCAAAATTTGACCTTTACTGACCTTAATACACAATATATATTAATACATTTGACATACTTAATCAATGTAATAAAATTATTTATTTATTATTTTTATTTAAATTCCCTTAAATAAATTCAATTCAAATAAATTATTCTTATATTTTATGTTTATTTATACTATATGTGTCAATAATATAAATAATTTTTATAGGAGGCTTTTTAATGAATATTTATTGGTTAGGTCATTCTTGTTTTTTAATAAAAACCAATCTTGGAAAACGTATATTAATGGATCCATTTGATATAGATATAGGATATATTCCCTATAAAGGTGACGTGGACTTAGTTACTATAAGTCATATGCACTTTGATCATAATTGTACAAAATACATTAATGATGAAGCAAAAGTATTAACAGACTTAGTCGATTATCAAAATACCTTTTGCAAAGTTAAATCATATTTATCTTTTCATGATGATTGCTTTGGATTAAAACGTGATAAAAACTTCATATTTAAAATTATTTGTGATGACATAACACTTTGTCATTTAGGAGATTTAGGACATATACTTTCTTCTAAAGTTATAAAACAACTAGGCCATATAGATATATTATTTGTTCCTGTAGGAGAACATTTAACTATTTCTGTAGAAAATCTAAAAAAGGTAATTCTAGATATAAATCCTGGTTACGTTATTCCAATGCATTATAAAACTGCAAAATTAAGTTTCTATTTAAATACTGTAGATAAATTTCTAATGGAAATGAAAGATTTTAAAATAACTCATGATCAGGTTTTGTCAATAAATTCTGAGTCAATTATTGAAAATACTACAATAAAAATCTTAGATCTAACTTCCGAAGATATGATATGAAAATATATAAATTAATCCTCAAAATATTTTAAAATTATATAACAGTATAGTTTTAAAATTGAAAATTAGCATAAAATTGAAAAAAAGATCATCCGAAGATGATCTTTAATAATATTATTCTTGAACTGGTGCACCTACTGGACAAACATTAGCGCAGTTTCCGCAATCGATACAAGTATCTGCATCTATAACGAATTGAGTATCTCCTTGTGATATTGCATCTACAGGACACTCAGCAGCGCATGCTCCACAGCTTACACATGTGTCTAATATTTTGTATGCCATAATAAAACACCTCCTAAAATGTTGGTATAAAAATACCATATTTATATTATCATATTTTTGCTAATTTTTAAAGTATTTAATATCTCTTTTAAGCATATTTAGCCTATTCTAGTAAAATTAGAATTAACATGCTAAAGAATACCCCTATACCGTATTAAAAATTTAATTTTAATTATCTTTTATTAGATTTTTAATTAATGCTTTATCCGCTTCATCAGTAATTTCTAATCTAATGTTTGTATCCTCTACTTCACCTTCATAGCTACCTGAGATTAATTTTACATCATAAATTTTAAAATCTTGTATAATCTCTTCATTTTTTCTTGGTAATTTAACTCTTACTAATTCCTTTAATACGTTGTTACCTACTACTTCACCTTTTCCAAGTTCAGTCTCAACTACAGATCCTACTCTAGGAAGTTCTTTTCTTATTTCTTCATATGTGCTTTGCTCATAATTTAAACAACACATAAGTCTTCCACATATTCCTGATATCTTAGTTGGATTTAGTGATAAGCTCTGTTCTTTAGCCATTTTTATTGAAACTGAAGCAAAGTCTCCTAAGAATGTAGAGCAACAAAGAGGTCTTCCACATGGTCCAAGTCCACCTATCATTTTAGCCTCATCTCTAACCCCTATTTGTCTAAGCTCTATTCTTGTCTTAAATATAGTTGCTAAATCTTTTACTAATTCTCTAAAGTCAACTCTACCCTCTGCAGTAAAGTAGAATATAACCTTATTATTATCAAATGTATATTCTACATCTATTAGTTTCATTACTAAATTATGTTCTTCTATCTTCTTTAAGCATATTTCAAAAGCCTCTGTCTCTTTAGCTTTATTCTCCTTATGCTTATTTATATCTTCCTCTGTAGCTAATCTTAATACAGATTTTAATGGTGCAACGATATCCTCTTCACTAATTTTTCTTATACCAATTACACATTCTCCAAATTCAATACCTCTAGCAGTTTCAACAATTACGTTTTGACCCTTCTTTATCTCTATACCATTAGGACCAAAGTAATATATTTTACCAGCTTTTTTAAATCTGACTCCTATTACTTCTATCATTTTTATTCCTCCAATATACTAATCAGCATACTATCTAAAGTTAGCCATAAATTAGTATTACTTTTTAAATTATTTCTGGCCTCATTAACTACTTTTATTATCCTATTTAATTTATTATAGGATAAATTACTAGCTATTTCTCTAATATCATCTATTTTATCTCCATTTATTATGGACAAGTTGTTTTCTATTTCCTTAAATATAATTGAGTCTCTGGCAAAAATAGTTATGGTCTCTAAGATTTCCTCTTCATTGCCTTTCATGCTATAAAATTTATCAGAATATTTTATAGGAACTTCTATTTTCCCATGCCCAATATCTTTTAACATTTCTATAACTGTATTTCTTATATCCTTAAAAATATCATCATTCATGAATTTATCAACTCTTCCTGGGATACCTTCACTAAAAGATATAAGAGTTCTATTTAATTCATCATCTATTCCATTATACTTTTTAGATATATATAAATTAATTTCCTCTTTACTAAGAGGTGCTAACCTATGTATTTGACATCTAGATCTTATAGTTTCTAATATAGAATCAATATTACTACTTAAAATTATTATAAAAATACCTGTAAGAGGTTCTTCTATGGTCTTTAATAAAGCATTTTGTGCTGCAACTGTAAGCTTTTCTCCATTATGAATTATTATAACCTTTCTATCACATTCATAAGGTTTTTTATTTGCCTCAGCTATAATATTTCTTACTAAATCAACACCAAAAGAGGCCTTTTCAGATTTATAATGAACAATATCTACATGTTCTCTCTGTGATGGTATTCCTAAAATCTTATAAGCAAATTCATCTGCTAAAAGACTTTTTCCTATTCCATCCTCACCAATAATTAAATGAGCATGGGAAAGTGCATTTTTACTTACACTTTTACTAAATCTATCTCTAACCTTATTGTGACCTATCATTTATGCACTTTCCTTTCTATTTTAAATCTTTATAAATTTATCTACATCAACAACAAATATTGTAGCTCCTCCAACCTGAACTTCTATAGGATATGGTATATACACTCCACCAGGTTCTGAAACACTTGCAGATGAACTTACAACTCCCTTTCTTGTCTCACATATATCTTTTATTATACTTATAACATCATCAACCTTTTCTTTTTGAACACCAGCTAAAAGTGTAGTATTTCCTGATTTTAAAAATCCACCTGTTGTAGCTAATTTAGTTACACTATAACCTTTCTCATTTAACGCATCAACTAAATCTAAAGCATCATCATCCTGAACTATAGATATTACTAATTTCATAACACGTCCTCCTCACATCTCTACCCTAAAATTCAAATTTATGTTTTAAATAATTATATCATTATTTACAACCCTTAACCAAACCTTATTATTGCTTTAATTTCATAAGTTATATAATTTACTTTTTATTTAAAATTAATATTTTTAATAGCTAAATTATTTTATGCTCTTTATACCAAAACCAGCTAAAATAACTCCTACTATAGTAAGAACTTTATGTACTCCATATGTATCTATATCGGAAACCGCTAAGTATATTCCTACTAATATTATTAGAAATCCAATAAAAGTTAACTTTAATGCATTTTTCATATTATTTTCCCCCAGATTATTTAGAAGTTTTTCTTATTACATCACATATTTCACTTATACATTCTTCTAAATTGTAATTGTTATATTTCTTAATTATATTGTTATTTATTAATTTATCTTCACTAAAATCTTCATTATCTGCTAAAAATCTTCTGCACATCTCATTATAATTAGGACTTTTCTGTTCTCTCTCTCTTTTTAATGCTCTTTCAAGTCTAACTCCATCATCTAAGTCTATATAAAGTGGTACTAATTTCTCATCTCCAAAATATTTTCTAAACTCAGAATAAGCCTCTAAAGTTACAATAACTATATAATTATTTTCTTCTAAGTTTATTTGGCCATCATCTACAGTTAGGTAATACCATTTTCCATGAACAGTATCATAAACTCTACATTCTATTATCTTACCTTCTCTATTAAAATCATCTAGCTTTTCCTTATCTATAAAGAAATATTCCACTCCATCTGTTTCATTATTTCGTTTAGGTCTAGTTGTATATGTAACTATAGTTTTTAAATTTAAATCTTCAACCTTATTTATCTCTTTTAAAATAGTATCCTTACCAGAACCACTTTTCCCCATTATGCAAAATATTTTACCCATAACTACTCCAATCTATATAAACACGTTTTTTTCTCTAAAAATATATTAAATAAATTCTATAAAACTCCCTAAAAAGTTTTATGTAATAATTTTAATACAAGGATTATTATATCAAATAATCTTCTAATCCGTTTATTTAATAAATTAAAAAGGTTGTACCAAAATCTTATAAATAAAAAATACTTATTATATTCCTTATTTAACTCCTAACTTCGATACAACCTAACTAATATATTCTTTAAGTATTTACTTATTCTTTATTACCTTAACTTTTTTATCCTTTATACCTATTAAATCTACCTTGCTTTTCATATACTCATTAAGTAATTTAATATGTCTTTCTTCTATTATTTCACCCATTATTAACATAGGGACTCCTGGTGGATACGGAACTATACTCTCTGCCACTATTTTACCTACAGCATCATTTATATTAATTCTTTCATACTCTAACTCCAAAACTTCAAAAGGTTCTAATTTTTTCTCTGGTAAATCTGTTAAATAAAAATCTATTTCTTCATCTTTAAGACAATTTATATCACAATATTTTAAAGCATCTTTTAAAATTTTAAAATCTTCTTCAGTATTAAATGGTGACGGTATTAAAACAACATTTTTATTATCACTCATTTCACACTGTATATTTTTACTTCTTAAATAATCTAATAGTTTATTACCATTTAAGTTTTCCCTTAAGTTTAGTACTATTCTACTATTATCTATCTTAATATCATTTATCTTAATATTTTTTTCTAACCCATTAATTAAAAATTCCTTATCTAATATTTTAAAATATGATAAGTCCTTAATATGATTTTTAAAATCCTCTATGATCTTAAATAAGTTATTATATGCCTCTTCACCATGTTCTTCTAAAAAGTTTCTTGAATAATCTAAACTCATCATAAACATATATGAAGGGCTAGTACTCATAAAAATATTTTTATAAAATTCTATTTCCTCAATAAAATCTTCATTGTTAACATGCATCCAAGCAGTCTGTGTTAAACTTGGTAAAGTTTTATGAGCACTCATTACAACTATATCAGTTTTTAATTCTTGTACACTTTCAGGCAATAACTTGTTAAATCCAAAATGTGCTCCATGAGCTGAATCTATTCCCACTTTTAAATTTGCCTCTCTAGCTATTTTTATAGTCTCATCTATATTAACTCCTACGCCATAATAATTAGGGTAAGTTAATATTATTCCTTTTAAATCCTTATTTAAACTTATTTGCTCTTTTAAATGATTTAGATCAATTCCTACTGGTGCTTTTAGTTTTGAATGAAATATATTATTTATAAAAACTGGTTTTAATTTTCTCATTATTATTCCATTCATTATACTTTTGTGGAAGTTTCTTTCTACTAAAACTTTATCTCCTTCTTTAAACAAAGAAAATATCATTATTAAATTTCCACAAGTACTTCCATTAACTAAAAAATAACTCTTTTTACTTTTATATAACTTAGAAAGTTTATCCTCAGCTTCTTTAATTATTCCCTCTGGATGCTGCAAGTTATCTAATCCTTCAACTTCAGTTAAATCACCTTGTAAAAGTATTTCTTCAAATCCCTTAAAGCCTCGTCCATTCTTATGACCTGGCATAGAAAAAGGTACTATTTCTTCTCTTAAGTACATTGATATTCCATTAATTATAGGAATATTTCTCAAAGTTAACCACTCCTCTGTTATCCTAATTTTTTCTTATAAACTTCTTCTTTTAATCTATTTTTATAAAACTCATAGAATTCACTATTAATATCACAACTTATAGCTTTTTTCTCACATTCTGTGCATATTAATTTTCCTCTTATCATTATACCATGACCCTCTTTGCCACAAATTATACAAATTGACTTATTCATAGATAACACTCCTTAAATCTCTATTTTTCTATATTTTTTCCACATAATATTTTTCTATACATAATTCAGCAGGAAAAATATTTAAATAAATAAAAATTAATATTTTTTCTATTGTAGCACAAACTAATCTTATAAATATTTAGGAGGTTTTTTCAATGAGACAGGAAGTTATTTCTTATTTATCTACAGAAAAAGAAGATCTCTTTAATCTTTGTAAATTTTTGCATGATAATCCTGAAGATAGTTACAAAGAATATGACGCTTGCAAATATATATGTAATTTCCTAAGAGATAGAGATTTTGATGTAAGAGAAAAATTTTTAGATTTAGATACTGCTTTCTATGCTAAGAAAGGAAATGGATACCCTAAAATATGCTTTTTATGCGAATATGATGCTATTAAATCTAAGGGAGGACATATAACAGGTCATAATCTTCTTACTACTATATCAATTACAAGTGCCTTAGGATTAAGCAAGGTAATTGAAAAGTCTGGTGGAACAGTAATATTAATAGGATGTCCTGGAGAATATTTAGGTGGAACTAAATCTACTTATGTTAGACAAGGTATTTTTGATGATATAGATGTAGTATTGACAGCTCACCCAGATATAGTAACCTCTGAAAGTGGTACTTCAAAGGCAATTATACCTCTAAAAGTAACTTTTAAAGGTCATGATGGATTAAGTTTCTTAGATTTTGATAGTTTTACATCTTTAGATGGTACTATGCTAACTTTTAATGTAATAAACGCTTTATCTAAGGGCTTCTGTAAGAAAGCTAACATACACACTATTTTATCTCAAGGAGGCGTTACACCTCTTCTAAGACCTGTTGAATCAGAAGGTAAATTATATATAAGAGCAGAAAGTACCAAAACTGCAAAATGTATAGAAAATAAAATAAAAAACCTTGTTGCTTGTATTTCTGACACAATGAACTTAGAAAGTTGTGTTGAGCTTTATGAACCACCTAATGAAGAGCTTTTATCTAATCAAGTATTAAATAGATTATATAGTCATAATTTAAAAGAAAACGGAATAATAAACATAGGAAAACCACGAGATATAGATGCTGGTATTTCATTAGGAACTGTAAGTCACAAGGTACCTTGTATTCATCCTTATATAAACATAGTTGATAATGTAAATATTGATTATGGAACTAAAGAATTTGCAGATGCAACAATATCATCCTTTGCTCAAGAACAAGCTCTTTCAGCTTCTTATGCCCTCATTTCAACAGCCTTAGATCTTATAGAAAGCAATTTTCTGCTTTCAGAAGTTAAAGAAACCTTCAATATGTCTAAGGAAAATTTATATTAAAAAAAGAGAGTCTTAAGACTCTCTTTTCTTAAATAGCTAAGTTTTTTTCTAATTTATCAACAAGTGTTTTACTTGGCTTAAAATAGAATTTATTATATCCATCACCATTTTTATATATACAACAATAATGACCTGTTCTATCTAATAAACTACACACATATTTCTTACAAGAAGAGGTTTTAAAATCCTTTGCTTCTTTAGAATAATCTTTACCTAAATAAACAATGTTATTTAACTTTATGTTCTCTAAAGTTGATTGTTTATTAGCTTTCACCTTATGAATCATTAGTTGATTAGCTACTATGGAATATTTATAACTTGTCTTACATTTTCTATATTCTCTAAAGAATATAACTAATGTTAAAACTAGAAATATTGGATCTGTTATTGTCTCTGCATTAAAAGACTCAAATTTAATATTGCCAAAAAAATTAGATAGGCTTATAGCTACACTCATACAGATTATACTAATTACAATTGCTACATCCCTTCTTTTTTTGACAACTTCCTTATGCATAGTGCCCATTTAAAAATCCCCCGACTTTTAATATTATAAACAAATCACATTATACTAATTTTCAAAAATTAAATCTACCTAGATAAGTATAAAATTTTACCGATTTTAACCTTAATTGCTCATATTTAAAGTTTATAGTAATTGTATTGCTTGTACCTCTTTATTTCTATTGCTTTCTTTATTATATCTAAGCTAATTATAAAAATTATCTTGATTTTATTTTAAATAACTTGTTTAATGATAATTGAAACAAAATATAACTTAATGTTTTGGGAGGGAGAAAATGATTCAAATATATAAATCTTTAAGTGAAAATGATGGGACTTTAAAGAAAATTACTTCCCTTGAACCAGGTTGTTGGGTTAATATAATAGCACCTTCTCAGGAAGAATTACTTCTTATTTCTAAAAAAACAGGAGTTCCTTTAGAATTTTTAAGAGCGCCTTTAGATGATGAAGAAACTTCTCGTATAGAAATTGAAGGAGATTTTATATTAATAATAGTCGATATTCCTTTTACAGAAATGGAGGATAACTCCTTAACATATGATACTTATCCATTAGCAATAATTCATACAAAAAATGAATTAATTACTGTATGCTTAAAAAATAGCAAGGTATTAACCGACTTCTCTTCAAATAAAGTTCGTAATTTTTACTCATTTAAAAAATCAAGATTTATTTTACAAATTCTAAACAGAGTTTCTACATATTATCTTTTATACTTAAGACAAATAGATAAAAAAAGTATTATGATAGAAAAGCGTCTTCATAAATCAATGAAAAACAGAGAATTAGTACAATTGCACTCATTAAGTAAATCATTAGTATATTTCTCAACATCCTTAAAATCTAATGAAATCACATTAGAAAAGATGTTAAAACTTGATGTTATTCAAAGATATGAAGAAGATAAAGATGTTTTAGAAGATGTAATAATAGAAAATAAGCAGGCTATTGAGATGACTGATATTTATAGTAACATTCTAGGTAGTACCATGGATTTCTTTGCTTCTGTTATTTCTAATAACTTAAACATAGTGATGAAAGTCTTAGCTTCAGTTACAATCCTTATGTCTACCCTTACAGTTATATCTGGTATATACGGAATGAACTTTGACTATTTACCACTATTACATCATCCATATGGGTTCCATATAATAATGACTTTATCTGTAATACTTTGTGGTTTAATAGCACTTATACTATATAAAAAAGATATGTTTTAAATTTATCTGTAACCATAAAAAGATTTTTGCATATAATTAACTAAAAGATTATTGAGAGCAATTTATGCTCTCTATTTTTTTAGGAGGTTTTATGGTGAAATTTCAAAAATTAAAAATTGGTGATACTATAGGTATTGTTTCCCCTGCTAGTGGAGATAGTACCGATGTAATAAACTATAATATATCTTCATTTAAAAATCTTGGCTTTAAAATTAAAGAAGGAAAATATTTAAGAAAAAAAAATGATTATCTAGCTGCTTCTGACAAAGAAAGAGCTGAAGATTTAATGGAGATGTTTAAGGATAAGGAAGTTAAAGCAATAGTAGCTTATAGAGGTGGGTATGGATGTATAAGAATGTTACCCTATTTAGATATAGGAGTAATTAAAAAAAATCCTAAAATTTTATGTGGTTATAGTGATTTAACAGTTCTCTTAAATTATTTATCTCAAAAGACAGGCTTAATAACGTTTCATGGACCTATGATAAATTCTAAAATTAGTTCAGATGAAATAACTAAAAATAGCTTCCTATCACTGCTTACTGATGAGAGCAATTTAATTAATATATCTACAAAGGATTTTAAAGTTGAAAATAAAGAACTATTTAGAGGGATTCTTTGTGGTGGAAATCTAACTATGATATGTAGTACCTTAGGAACTCCTTATGAAATAAATACTAGAAATAAAATTCTCATGATTGAAGATGTAAATGAAGAGAATTATGCTATAGATAGATACTTAATGCAATTAAAACTTTCAGGTAAACTAGATTCTTGTAGAGCTTTTTTAATAGGTCATTTCATCCCATATAATCCAAAAACAATAAATACTATACTTTCTATACTATTGCCATATAAAAAACCAATTATATATAATATTCCTTTTGGTCATGACTATCCTAATATAACCTTACCAATAGGATCATCAATTCTTTTCGACCCAGCTAAAGATAAATTAATAATAAAATACTAAATGTCTCTTATGGTTAATAGTGAAATTAATATTCTAGCTAAGGATAAACTAATATCATAACCATCAATAAAACATATAGATAATACTAAAGCTATAAAAATTTATTAGCTAGCAAATAAAATGTACTTTTATTTATAATAAAGTTTAAGAAGAATAAAGGAGAGAGTTCTAACTACTGCATAACATATACTTTTATTTATGCTAAATAAACTAAAAAAGACATATTAACATGTCTTTTTGAATATTTAATGAAAAAAGTGAATTTATAAAATATAAATCCACTTAATTCTTAGTGTTTGGAATAAAATTTAGTGTGTATATGTAAATTTCTACAAAGCAAAAACCTCAGTAACTTTACTGAGGTTTTTTATGGAGGCGCCACCCGGATTTGAACCGGGGAATAAAGGTTTTGCAGACCTC
>OGEQ01000714.1_pt1 | contig 32785 bp, 20 predicted proteins | sample 1570731 | NCBI WGS metagenome assembly OGEQ01 (sample SAMEA2582132, study PRJEB24529) | metagenome | biome: Human gut stool | place: China | collected 2011
GGTGCTGTGTAAATCTTATCATGGTCAGTTTTCTCTTAGGGTGATTTCATCCAGATGCAGACGCTTGAAACAACTTTCGGCTGCCGCACTGTCCTTGAACCGGACATCGATACGTCCGTTCTTGTAGAATCGGATTTGCTCGGCATTGGTGGTCGTAAGGTCGTACCAGTCTGTGACAGAAATGTCGTTGTCATCAAAACGGATAATCATCTTTGAATTTCCATTCAGTATGTCATCCGCACCGTAGGCAATGCCGGCACACAGGGTTTCCAGTTCTCCGCCGTAGTTGTAGGAGATTCTGTTCCTTTGGTTGTATTGCATGGAAAAATCGTCGAAACGGATGATTTCGGGAAAGATTATCTTGTCCTTCTTCAACTCCGTCTTGACTTTGCTCCAGTATGCCGGTCTGACAACTTTGCTCAGGCGTGCGAGCAGTTCTTCCACGGCCGTTTCCCGGAAACTCTTGCCGCCCAAGTGTTCGATGACTACATCTACATATGTGTCATAAACAGGACGGAAGCCCATCGGAAGGGTCTTTTCGTCTATTTTATACTCAGGAACCGACACTTTGTAAGTCCTGTTGAAATAAGAAATGATGCGGTTCGCAAAATTCGCGTTGGCGTTTCGGTTCTTATCTACCAGATCGTTAATCAGGTCAAACGGTTTGAACTCGTTGTGTGAATAGTCTTCCCTGTCGTTATGGTAAGTGTAGAAATCACGCATGGAAACCTTGCCGTTTTCTTCGTAATGGAACTTACGTTCGGCTTGGTATTGTTCGGCTTCTTCCTTGAAGACGGCGTACCAGCGGTCAATCTGGTCGAGTGTCTTGTAAAGCAGGTTTTGCTGCGTCTGGCAATAGACACGGTCCTGTTCCGTAATCTTGTCCTCGTTTCTCACTTGTACGCTCAGAATGCCTTGAAGCAGGTCGGGAGCGTTGCCGGCCTTGGGTGCTGTTGTCGTTTGCATATCTGTTAGGGTTAAATGTTAAAAATTACCCGGTTTAATCCGGTAGAAATAAGTGATGTGCTTTTCCATGTCCTTGACTATCTTGACCTGCTCGGGATGGAAGTTGAGCTTTCGCTCTACGGCAGGGATTTTTATCTTTTCCCATTCGGCGGAAGGTAAGAACACATATTCCCGACGGAAACACCATAACACGATTTGATTATCCCAATTTCCCTTGAACACCGTTCCTTCGTAGTCCTTCAGGAACTGCCGGAACTCGGCTTCGTCCCGAAAAGCGATGTCAAAGCCTTGATAGAGATTGCCGTTTTCCGATTCCTCCCTTTTGTGTAGGTAGAACTTCCGGTAGGTCTCGGTCGTGAAATCTCCATACCTGGGATTGGGTTCGGCATAAAACCATAACGGTACCTTAGCCAGAAATGACACCGAACCGTTGGCGCAAGCACCGCAATGCCCCCAGTCCTTGAACACCCCTTCCGTCCATTTCAGGAATTTCAGTTCCTCCGGATTCACGGAATGGAATGCGCCTCCGCTGACACTCAGACGGATATTGCCGTCCTCTTCCCACACGAAAGGCACATACGGCTGTTCGCATACGGAAAGATATCCTTCTTTTGCACTCCTGCTGTCAATAAGGGCGTTTCCGTAATAATCCCCGTGTTCGGTTACATATACCAGCCTGTCTCCGATTTGCGGTGTAATCTTAGAGCGTGTCCGCTCAATGAGTTCCACATAACTGTTGGCCATATCCACATCTTCCTGTGTCAGCCAATGCTGGTGGTCGTATGAAACATTCCGCTCTCTGAGTGTTTCGATACTGTACTTTTCTTTTGTTACCTGCTGTGACATAACAATTTATTTTTAGTGATCCGGCTTTTCGGGGCCGGAGTTCCCGTAACTACAGGCCATAAAAGGTCGTGTCCCGTACATGCAAGGTTGGCGGGAAAAATACCGCAAGCCCTCCGGGCGAGGATGATTTTTCCACGACACCCGGAGGGCTTGACCTTGCTTGTACGAGCAGGACACGGGTTACCTTTGCCTGTGAGTTACGGGGATTCGGCTACGGTATGGCTGTCATGTCCGCTGTATATGTTTCTTGAAATGACCGTGATATTTTATGCCCGAAAATTACCGGCAATCACGAAAAAATGCTACCTTTGCATCAAGAAAAAAGAGTTATTTGAAAGCATGAGGAATATAGTGATTCTAAACAGCTTGGAATTTTCTTATCCGTTGCCCGTTCTCATGCGAGTTTTCTACAAAGCGTTGATAATCAAATAAGATACTTCAGATTACAACAAATATACATAAAAAAGAGGATGAACGTTGAACGTCATCCTCTTTTTTATTACAGTTATTCCCTATAGTTGTGGTTGTGGAGCAGCCGGATTGTTATCAGTGTCACTGATTCCGGAATTGGTTTCCATTTCACATTGCGGAATCCGATAGATCAGGATCTGCGCTTCTGCTGCTGAATTATATTGTACAGACGGGTCATAATTCGTATTCTTACGAACCACCGGCTTTTTCAAGCGTAGGATATCGAACAGTGAGAAACCTTCTCCCCAAAGTTCCATACGACGCTGCAACCAAACCTCATCCTGAAAATCCTGTGCTGAATTAGCTTTACTTGTAAAAGAAGGATCCCGATATGTCCGTACAAAATTTTCCAATGTACTCTTTCCGCCACTCAGATTACCACCCATGGCTTCTGCCTCAGCCTTTATCAGATACATTTCTTCAACACGCATCAAAGGCCAGTCTGACGCATTGGTTGTGTTACCAAATATACTTTGATAAGCTCCGAACTTTGTATTTACATACGGAGTCAAACCAAAATATTCAACGATGGAAGTACCCTCAATCTGCTCATTATCAATCAATGAAGATTTATTATCCGGAGACAAGAACCATTGTTTACGGATATCTGTTTCGGGTATTAAATCATATAATGCAGAATTCACCTTTCTATATCCATCAGGCACTCCTGAAGTATAACCGTTCCCGGTAAAAGAGCACAAGTGCGAAGGCCAGTTGATAATACCTGTCTGGACAACATCATTATCAGGCGTAATCATCACTCCCCATAACCATGAACTTGCCGATGCTGAATTAAAGGTAGGAGTAGATACCTGGGCTAAAGTCTGAGGTGTACCGCCAGCAATGGCACGTTCTGCATCTTTAGCTGCATCCGCCCATTTTTGCATTAACAGATTGGCACGAGCACGCAATCCGTAAACTACCGCCTCGTCAATCTGATCTTTGTTTGAGCCATTATCATACCCGGTCAATAAATCAGCAGCCGTATTCAAGTCACTCATAATCTGGTCATACACCTGCTGTACAGTTGCACGCGGATTATTCTGCATATCTTCATCAGTCATTGTTTCTGTAACAATAGGTACTGCCAGACTATTTTCATGACCTGCATAAGTAAACTGATAAATTTGAACCAAGTTCAGATAGTCATAAGCACGAGCAGCTAAAGCTTGGCCACGATAAACCTTCAAAGAAGAATCTTCCGTATCTGCCGCTATCAATTTCAGCACATTGTTTGCAGCTTTCAAGTGATTATAGAACGTTTTCCAAATCAATTCATCGCTTGAACTATCGTATACCCTGTCGCTATAATTTTGAGATGTTCTAAACCAGTTATATCCATTAACCAATGCAACCAAGTCCTGTCCTCCTGATTCCAGTATCATAAACACGGCAGGAATTCCATAGTCATTATGATAAGTAGTGGCATCATCTGAAATCGTACCAAAAGTATTTAATTTGGCTGCCATGGCGTTCACTTCAGCAGTTATCAAATTGGGTCTGCCATTGATTATATCTTCTTTCTGTTCTTCAGATATGTAATCTCCTTCAGGAAATTTATCCAAATCGCAAGATGCCATTAATAAAGCGACACCTGCAAATGCTATATATTTATTTGACAATTTCATATTCTTAAAAATGGGTTGCTAAATTAGAAATTTAAAGATATACCTCCGGAAATTGTGCGGATAGGTGAATATACATTGTCAGCAGCCACATAACCTTGACGTGGGTCCAACCCTTTGCGAGCTGTCAGCAAAGCCACATTATCTGCAACAAAGAATACACGGACACTGTCAATCTGCATTTTACGTGTCAGACTCTTCGGCAAAGTATAACCCAATGTAATATTCTGCAAGCTTAAATAATCCGAACTAGTCAAGAAACGATCTGTTAATCTGTTCGTATATTGGTCATTAATATTCATACGAGGAACATCCGTATTTTTATTTTCAGGAGTCCATGCTTTTAACATATCTTTATGCAAAGCACTACCCGTGGCTGCCACATCCATTAATCCTTGATAAGTATAGTCCAGAATACGTCCACCAAGCTGATATGCAAACGAAACAGAGAGATCAAAGCCATAGGCTGTGACACTTGTTCCAAAACCACCATAAACTTTAGGTAAAATGTCACCTGATGCGAATCTGTTTTCAGAAGCGACAGAATAAGATTTCGTAACTGTATTACCATTCTCATCCGGAGTCACCAGCGCCCACAGGCTCTCTCCTGTTTCAGAATCCACACCTACATATTTAGGTAAATAAAGCTGGTACATAGACTCATCTTCACGATAAATCCGGGCACCGTCAATCAATTGCCCATTCAGCTCAGGAGATAATTCCAAGACTTTATTCTTGAAATGTGTAAGATTAAAATTTACATTCCAGGAAAGGTTCTTGTTTTCAATTATATTGGAATACAAATCCAATTCAACCCCACGGTTTACCATTGAACCCACATTCTCGGGGAAACGGGAATAACCCATTGAAGCTGCTACCGGTTTGAAATAAAGCATATCGGTTGTTTTACGTGAGAAGTACTCAACAGAACCACCTAACTTACCACCCCAAAAAGCAAAATCAAATCCAGTATTAAAGCTGTGTGAAGTTTCCCAAGTAATTTCCTTATTACCTTTATAATATAGAGAAGTTGAAAAATCACCATTACTGTTTGCCAATGTATACTGGTCTTGATACGGATAGTAGTTACGGTACAAACCACCTTGGAACATCAAGTTATCATTACCTTGCAAACCATAGCTGATTTTAAATTTCAACATATCAATCCAAGACTGGTTTTCCAAGAATTTCTCTTTGCTTAACAACCATCCTGCTCCTACAGACCAGAAGTTACCCCAACGATTATCCGGGTGAAAACAAGAAGAAGCATCACGACGGAAAGAAGCTGAAACAAAATACCGTCCATCATAGTCATATTGCGCACGGAACAGCCATCCTTCTGTTGCATAATTACGAGAATATGAATTATTGCTCTGGTTCATAATACCATTGCCTAATTCAGGAACATTTGGATCATATAATTTCTCACGTTGTCCGTACAAATATTGATATTTATAGTCATAACTTTCATGTCCGGCCAAAATATCCACATTATGAACATCATTAAATGTTTTGTTGTATGTCAACAAATACTGCTGATTTACACTAAATGTACGCTCACTAGCTACACTGATCAAACCTCCGACTCCGCTAGTTTCAGAATACTGTCCGTAGAAGGGGTTAACCATCTCTGTAGCACGCACATTATTTACATCAACACCTATATTCACTTTTGCCTTGATTCCATTCCAAATATCAATATCAGCAGACCATTTTCCACTAACCACATCACCCGAATATTTCATTTTATCCAGCATATAACTTGCCAACGGATTTGCATTAGGAATCGTATTACGGCTACCATTTGAATCTTGTCCTGGCTTTCCATAATCATAACGAAGGAAACCTCGATTATCTACCATAATATTGCCCTGTGCATCACGAACATACATAGGATAAATGGCTCCCATAATATTTGATGCATAAAAGATGTTTGCATTTGATGTACCACCCTCAGTATCCTGTTCACGGCTATCATAATGAGTAAATGATACATTTCCTCCCATCTTCAGCCAAGGCTTCACTTGATAGTCAGCTTTCAAACGTGCAGAATAACGTTGGAAACCAGAGTTAGGAACAATTCCCTTATCATCCAAATAGCCGGCCGACATATAATAATTCATTTTTTCAGTCGCACCGCTGATACTTAAATTATACTCTTGACGCAGGTTATTTTCAAAAATTTCATCCGACCAATTATCCGGAGTATAATAATATGTACCATCAGAATAACCTAATGTCGCATTAGGATTCAATTTGCCATTCATACCGATCAGTTGCTGTCCTTGAGGAATGGAATACACTTGATATCCCAAATATTTAGAAGAAAGCATCTCTTGATTAGCGTACGCATTAGCTTTAGCCAAATCTCCGGCTGCCGCATATCCTTTCAAATCGGCATTATAAATAGAAGAATAGTTTAATTCATAGAATGTAGCCGGATCCGTAATTGTTTCATAATTAGGTACTCCACGTTTATTTACACCCCATTTAGCGTCAAAAGTAACACGGGCTTCCCCACTCTTACCACGCTTGGTAGTAATCAAGATTACACCATTGGCACCACGTGCACCATACAGAGCGTTAGAAGCAGCATCTTTCAACACTGTCATTGATTCTATATCAGAAGTACTGATAGCAGAAATTTCACCATCATACGGAACTCCATCTACTACATACAAAGGCTTGTTACTAGCCGATATAGATCCAATACCACGAATACGCACCTCAGCATCTTTACCCGGCTGACCATTATTACTTGTAGTTTGTACTCCGGCTACTTGACCCGCCAAAGCATTTGTCACATTTGAAGTTTGTCTCGTCGCTATTTTTTCATTTTTTATAGTAGCAGCCGAACCTGTAAATGCAGATTTTTTCGCTGTACCATAAGCCACCACCATTACCTCTTCAAGCTGTTCTGTATCAGACTTCAATACAATATTCAAGTTTGCTTTAACTGGCACTTCTTGTGTAGCCATTCCGATAAAGGAAACCACCAAAGTCTTTGCGGAACTTGGAACATTTGATAATGTAAATTTACCATCCATGTCAGTAACTGTACCTACAGTAGTACCTTTTACTAAAATAGAGGCGCCAACTACGGGTAATCCGTCCTCCTCCGAAATAACAGTACCTGTTACCTTCGTGATCTGAGCGGTTACCAAACCTATACCTACAAAAAGGCAGGTCAATAACAGCATTAATTTTCTTTTCATAAAATTCTCTCTTAAAGTTTAACTTTACATTAATATAAATTCATTCACTCTAACAAATGACAAAGGTATGAATAAAATTGTAATATCAAACAAATTATTGTAAAAAACATACTAAACTGCTATATTTTTATGCTTTTAGGCATTTAAAACTCACAAAAGACGAAAATAAACCTCATATTTATTCTTTTTTTTAAGTCGTTAAAAAGAGAAACTTTCAATTTATAACTGATCAGGTAAACATACATTAACCTATAAATGTTAACGAATCGTCTAATAAATATAAAGATGAGAACAAAATAGTAGGATAATGCTTTTCTACTTTTCTTTATTGCGTCTTATTATAGAATTTCAATTAAAGAATTAAATTATGAGGAAAATCAGTTATCGTTTCGTTTACAATCGAAAAAAAAGTTTAAATGACAGAGGGACCGCTTTGGTCCAAGTTGAAGCCTACTTGAATAAAAAGAAAGTGTATTTTTCCACACATGTTTATTTACGGCCAGAACAATGGGATGTAAAAAGGAAAATCATCAAAGATCATCCTAACCAAGATGCGCTGAATGGCATGCTTAATGAATTTATTATTGAATTAGAGAAAAAAGAATTAAGTTTGTGGAGGCAAGGAAAGACAATAACCTTAAGCCTCATAAAAGAAGAGTTCAAATCGAATACAGATGCTTCATTCTTAGGGTTTGCGCGTAAAGAAATAATGTCTTCTCAGCTAAAAGATAGCACTAAGCGCAACCATTTAACAACAATATCCCTTTTACAATCGTTCAAACCGACAATTGAGTTTGAAGACTTAACCTATAATTTCGTTACGGATTTTGAAAAATTTCTTTATGAATCTGGATATCAAACAAATACAGTAGCCAAGCATATGAAGCATTTGAAATCTTTTGTTAATGCTGCAATTAATAAAGGATACATTGATCCCAATAACTATGCCTTCAGAAGATATAAAATTAAAATGAAGGAAGGAAAACATGTTTTTTTATTACCGGAAGAAATGAAAAGATTGGAAGAAGTGTCTTTGACAGGAAGAAATAGTTGTCTGGAACATACTCTTGATGCATTTTTATTTTGCTGCTATACGGGATTGCGGTATTCTGATTTTGTGAATTTGAATGAGAAAAATATCGTAAAAATGGATGGAAAATTATGGCTAATCTTTGACTCTGTCAAAACAGGTACAGAAGTGAAATTGCCTTTAAACTTGCTGTTTGAAGGCAAGGCTTTAACTTTATTACAAAAATACCAGGGAAAATGGAGCTCATTTTTTTCAATTAAAAATAACTCAAGTGTAAATAAAGAGCTGATACGAATTGGCAAATTGGCAAAAATAAGCAAACACTTTTCATTCCATTCTGCAAGGCATACTAATGCTACTTTATTGATATATAAAGGTGCTAATATAACAACCGTGCAAAAATTATTAGGGCATAAAAACCTTGCTACAACACAAATTTATGGAGAAGTTATGGGAAGTACAATTATACGAGACTTGAAAAAATGTCAAAAAAGATAATTAACTCTATTGTCTATACATTATCTCTTATAAAGATGAAGAAGAATCATTTTCAAAAGTGAATATAGCCTTATCTTCTTAATAAAGTTTATCGTTTTGTGAACATGATAATTTTTTGTTGTGATTGCAATACGATAAACTAAAAGAAATAAAATGTGACAATATTTCCATCTCAGCCTAACCGGGTAGAAAATAAGTATCAAGGTTATTGAATTTCTGCAAAATTCATATATGTATATCATATAATATGCGCATATAAAATTCTATATCAGAAAATGATAATAATAGTTTGCTAATTTACTTCATGTCCTACTATCTTCTTTTGTAATCTAAAGTGCAAACAATCTTTGGAAGTTTTGAAATATTTAAAAAGTTGAAAAATATCAATCTTAGTATTTCAGGTATTTTATGAACAGAGTAACAACGAACAGGAATGCTGCAAGTCAATTCTTTTTTCAGTAGAAGAAAGGTAGAAAATTATTATTATCATACTCTTTAAACGGCTTAAATCAAGGAAAACGAATAAGAGATTCAGTAATACATATACTGGTTATCAATTATTTACATAAATAATTAGTTCCGCAAAGACTTTGGTAGTTTCCTTTATCGGAATGGCTACACAAGAAGTAGCTATAAAACAGACTGTTAATATCATTTTAAAATCTGATACTAAAGTGCTTGGAGAAGTGATGGTTGTTGCATATGGTACTGCAAAAAAGGAATCTTTTACAGGATCAGCATCCGTTATTAATAATAAGAAACTGGAATTACGTCCTATAAGTAATGTTACTAAAGGATTGGAAGGACAGACTACAGGTCTGTTAACAACTTCAGGCTCAGGTCAACCTGGCGAAGCTGCCAAGATCGTGATTCGCGGTTACGGTTCCATCAATGCCTCACAAGATCCTTTGTATGTAGTTGACGGAATACCTTTTAGTGGAGATATGAGTTCTATCAATCCTGCCGATATTGAAAGCATGACAGTTTTAAAAGATGCTTCAGCCGGAGCCCTTTATGGAGCCCGTGGTGCAAATGGTGTAATTATGATTACTACCAAACAAGGAAAAGAAGGCAAGACTAAGGTATCTTGGCGTTCTACGGCAGGTTGGTCTTCACGTTCCTTGAAAGCCTATGACATGGTTGACCAAAAAGAATTTGTACAGTTAACGTATGAAGGTTTACGCAATGGATATATCTTTGACAATGGATATAACTGGGAAACTGCCGGTAGACAAGCATCAGCAGATTTAGGTGGCGTTTTAGGTGGAGAACAATATAATCCATTTAAAAATTACACATGGGGAACAATTATAGATCCTGCAACAGGTAGAGTGCAGGATGATGCTACATCCGCATGGAATGAATCTTGGATGGATGCAATACAAAGAGACAATGCATTTCGTCATGAACACCAGTTGTCTGTTAATGGAGGTACAGAAAAGACCAAATATATGTTCTCTTTGGGATATTTAAATGAAGATGGCATCTTGATTAATACCGGTTTCCAACGTTATAATGCCCGTGCAAACATAAACACTGAAGTGAATAAATGGATGAAGACTGGATTGAATGTGTCACTTTCCAATTCCACACAAAATTTTAGTGATTACGAAGGTTCATCTAATTCAAATGTATGGTACTCTGCACAATTTATGGCTCCGATTTACCCGGTGTATATAAAGGGAGAAGATGGTAAAGATGTATTAGATGCCGATGGAAATCGCCAACTGGACTACGGTGACGGTAGTGTACAACGCCCACAGTATAGTGATTTCAATCCCGTAGGCGGTTTGGTAGATGACAAGGCTGATATAAAAACAGATGTAGCTGGTTTGCGCACATTTTTGGCATTTGGCTCAGATTCGGAAGATGCCGGATGGGCTAAAGGTATTAAGCTGACTTTGAACTTTGGTCTGGACTACCGGAACAAATCTCAAAAATCATATATGAATATGCACCATGGTAATCAGGCAGCTGCCGGCGGTTTGTTGATGAAATATAACAGAAGAACCCAATCTTATACTTTTAACCAGTTACTGACATGGGGGCGTTCTTTTAACTTTCATAACATCGATCTTTTGGTTGGTCATGAATTTTATGCATACAAATATGAATTTCTGTCTGCCGGAAAAACCAATTTAGTAGATGGTATTCTTGAATTGCGTCCGGGTACAAATCTATACAATGCGGATTCATATTCGGAAGATTATCGTGTGGAATCCTTCTTTGGGAGATTCAATTATAACTTTAATGAAAAATATTATTTTTCAGCCTCTATCCGTACGGACGGTTCTTCACGCTTCCAAAAAGATAACCGTTGGGGTACTTTCTGGTCTGTCGGTGCCAACTGGAGAATTTCACAAGAAAAGTTTATGCAGAATTTGACTTGGATTTCTAATTTATCAGCTAAAATCAGTTATGGTGAACAAGGTAATGATAATCTGTTAAGATATGATAGTCTTGAAGGAGGATATGTACCAGATTATTATCCTTGGCAAGGACTCTATCCATTGGAATATCCGAATGCCAATCAAGTAGGAGGCCTGATCGGTGCTTTGGAAAACAAAAAACTTTCATGGGAAAAAAGCGGTAATTTAAATGTCGGTATTGAGGCAAGTATGTTTGACGGACGCTTGAATGTCAGTGCTGAATATTATAACCGCAAAACAACGGATATGTTGCTGGGATACCCCAAGGCTACTTCTAGTGGATTCTCTGAATACAACGCGAATATCGGTTCTATGCGTAATACCGGGTTTGAATTTAGCTTAGGTGGTTCCCTTATCAAAACCACTGATTTTATATGGAACTTAACTTGGATGGGCTCTACTGTAACCAATAAAGTGCTGAAACTGACTGGGGAATCTCCTGAAATTATCAAGGGAGTTTTCAGTATTAAAGAGGGAATGCCTATTAATACATATTATATGGCTAAATCTGCCGGTGTGGATCCTGCAACAGGAGCGCAACTCTATTGGGTATATGATAAGGATGATAATGGCAACATCACTAACGAATATATCAGCAGTGACTATCAAAAAGCTGCGAACAGCAAATATTATTCCGGCAGCCGTATACCTGATTTATATGGTAGTATCAATACCGATTTCTCTTACAAGAATTTCGATTTGTCAATATTGGGTACATATTCTATAGGAGGTAAAGTTTATGATTCATTATACGCTGGTTCTATGGAGGTTATGTATGCAGGCAATACATGGAACAAACATGCTTTGAGACGTTGGCAACAACCTGGTGACATCACAGATGTACCTCGTATTCAAATTGGAGGTTCCTACACAGCTTCAGACCGTTTTTTAGTTGATGCTTCATACTTTGCTATCAAAAATATCACTTTGGGCTACACTATTCCCAAACAATGGCTAAAGAAGGCCGGGCTAGAGTCTGTCCGCATATTCGGATCGGTAGATAATCTCGCTTTATTTTCTCATTTGGACGGTATGGACCCACAGTATAACTTCAAGGGCGAAACAGACTATTCTTATGCTCCCAACAAGACTTATTCAGTAGGTTTTGAAATTAATTTCTAACAATTTAAAAGAATACAGGAAAGTATGAAAAAAATATTTAAATACATATTTGCCGGGATGGCTGCAATGTCTGTGGTAGCTTGCAGTGAGGATGCTTTGGAAACCAGTCCTTCATCTTCTGTTTCTGGCAACGAATTATTAGGAACAGCAACTAATGCATTAGTATCATTGAATGGTGTATATCGAGCAATGTATACAGCAGGGGTTTCAAACAGCTCTAACACTCATCAATGCTTCGGTATCACAGCTTATAATCTGGTGGCAGATGTTATGGGTGAAGATTGCATTATGAACGGACAAGGTAGCGGCTGGTTTTGGTATGATTGCGTTTACAATGTAAAATCAAGATATACCTCTACCGGATGGCGTTCTTATGATATGTGGAATGGCTATTACACTTGGATTTCTAATGTCAATTACATTTTGGCAGAAGAGGAAACCATGTCTGGAAGTGAAACCGAAAAGAATTATGTGCTTGGACAAGCCTACGCTGTACGTGCTTACAGTTATTTTATGCTGGCGCAAATGTTTTCTCGCACTTATAAAGGACATGAAAGCGAACCTTGTGTACCACTCTATACAGAACCGACTGATATTGCAACAGAAGGTAAAGGGCGCGCAACGGTTGAAGAAGTATATCAACAAATCACTTCGGATCTTGACAAAGCAATTACCATGCTAGGCAACTCAGGTAAAAGAAAACATATCAGCCATATCAATGAGGCTGTTGCCTCAGGTATAAAGGCTCGTGTCGCTTTAGTGATGGAAGACTGGCAGACCGCTTTGGATGCCGCGAATGCCGCAATAAGCAAAAGCGGGTGTAGTATCGGCACTGGAACTGCGGTAACCGGTGGAATGAATGATGCTACTGCCAATAATGTGATGTGGGCGGCCGAAATCATAGCCGACCAGTCCGGAATGTATGCAGGTTTCTTTACACACATGGATGCGGATCAAGGGAAATATGGAGCTAGTGCTCGAAAACAGATAAACAAACTGCTTTATGCAAAGCTAGGCACAAATGATGTCCGCAAAAAATGGTGGAATCCACAAGACGAGAATAATGAAAAGAATGGTTACCAACAAGAAAAATTCAAGTTTAAAGATTATGCGAAATGGACAGGTGACTATATTTTTATGCGTATTGAGGAAATGTTCTTAACCGCAGCAGAAGCATCTTGTCGTTTAAATGATGACAAAGGCGCACGACTGATGTTGAACAGTTTAATGCAAAAACGTGATGAGGATTACACTTGCAAAAAAACAGGAACGGCATTAGGTAAGCTCACCTCGGATGAAACCGGTTCTTTACTTGAAGAAATTATAATTCAACGCCGTATTGAACTTTGGGGAGAATTTGGACGTATCTATGATATACGTCGTCTGAAACAAGGGTTCAGACGTACTGCAGACATGGGCTGGCCATCCAGTGCTTTAATTGCTGGTACAGATACGGAAGATCCTGAGTCGTATGCATGGGTATTAACTATTCCTCAAACGGAATTTGATGGTAATCCGAACATGGATCCTAGCAAAGATCAGAATCCGATAGGTGATCATAAATAGTATTAATCTGTAAGCAAGTAAATTATGAAAGTAAATAAATATATAATCGGCATGTTTGTTGCCACTGCAACTCTTTTTGTTTCGTGCAACACCGACAATGAAGGAGATATATACAATGGCACAACAATGGGGGTGACATTCGCCACAGGTACACAATCGGTTTCCTTTCCTTCCACAGGATATGAGGGTTTTGATGTGGAAGTCTTACGCGCGAAATCTTCGGAAGCTACTACAATTAATTTATCAGCAACATTAGTTGTCGGTGATAAAGAGCAGGAACTCCCTGCCTCCATTACCGTACCTTCCTCGGTTTCATTCGCAGCAGGGGAATTTAAGACCAATATTCATGTTACAGTTGGAGATATAACTCCTGGACAGAATTATAAAGTCAAGATATCTTTGCCGGAGGAAATGGTTACGATAGACCAGACTTCGGATAAAGTCATAACTGTTTATAGGGATTATACTTTTTCTTCATTAGGAACTGGAACATTTAAATCTGCGGCTATGGCAGAGGAAGGGGAAGATTTTACAACTTGGGAAGTAGAAGTTCAAAAAGCAGACCAGATATCATGGTATAAAGCTATGAACTTATATGAAAAAGGATATAACATTGTCTTCAAAGTTAATGAAGCCAATGAGGTCACTGTAGAATCTCAGCCGGCATGGAAGCACGCATCCTATGGAGAAGTTTTTGTTTCAGGAAAAGGTGCTTTGGAAGACGGAGTTATTACTGTGAAGCTGTCGCATGATGTACCCAATGTTGGTGGTTTTGGTGAATTTAAAGAAATACTTTACCTACCTGCTAAATAATTTAGATTTAAGATATGAGGAAAAGATGAAGCTTTCTCCTTAATTATCCAATAGATTATTACCCAAGTATACAAAATTAATGTATACTTGGGTAAATCTATATAGTAAATCGGTCTTTGGAAATTATCGATAAACATCTGTTAACTCAAATTCGATTACTATATAAATGTGCCTGTAAAGACATATATGTTAAATATTTAGTTACATATTTGGAAGGAACACAACAAACCACCATCAATCCTTATGAACTGATTGTAATTCCTGACGGGAAGTCAAATTCTGATTACACACGGAATCTTCCATCAGTTTTTTAATGTTCTTCCCAGCCAAAACTCAAAAAAACGATCATAGACCGGATATAGCATATTATGCCGTCAAACAGTTGATATATTTCAGATATAACATTTTTATTAATGTACTTCCCGCTTTTCTGGAAATGGTGTGTAACAAATTTTGTATATTCTTTCAGTCTGATAGATTGTTGATCCAAAATCATAGTACTTTGATAAAAAGCCAGAAGACTTATAAAAATTTCTCCCGTCATATGACATTGTGAACCTAAATATATAAAATGGGCATTGTACAATGTTATATATCGATGTTCAAAATGGCTTTAACGTTCTTTCTCGAATCGGATCTTGAGCAATAACTTGAAATTAGTCAATCGCCACTAGGCAGATTTTGTCTGCTTTTCCTAGATAGCTAAGTATTTCGTCCAAAGTAACAGACGTTTTTTGCTCTCTCCCATTTCTAAATTCCAATTTGGATCTCCTCTTTCATTATTTCATGCATTTTTTTCAAAAAGATTATAATCTTATTACAATACAATTATCATAATGAGATTTATCGCAATTAGACTTTTTTATCGTATAAAGTAATTCTGAGGTAGAACAAAAGTAGAAAAAAGGTTATCATAACTTTGTTTAAAGTAATTCCCGCAGAGTTAATAAATAGAATCGACAAATTTTAATCTTTTGATTATAAACACTTTATATATTTTGTTAGTTCCGCAAAGACTTTGGTAGTTTCCTTTATCGGAATGGCTAGTCAAGAGGTTTCTATTAAACAGAATGTTAGCATCATTTTAAAATCTGATACAGAGATGCTTGACGATGTAGTGGTTGTAGCTTATGGTACTGCGAAAAAGTCATCTTTTACAGGATCAGCGACTGCTGTTAGTGGAGAAAAAATAGCAAAAATGCAGGTTTCTTCAGTATCTAAAGCCTTGGAAGGTGCAGCAGCAGGTGTACAAGTAATCAATACCAGTGGGCAGCCTGGAGAAAATGCTAAAATAAGAATCCGTGGTATTGGCTCTTTTAGCGCATCATCGGCTCCTTTATACGTAGTTGATGGTATGCCTTATGACGAAGAGTCGGTTAATGCATTAAATCCTGCCGATATTGAAAGTATGTCTATATTAAAAGATGCTGCATCTGCAGCCCTTTATGGCTCACGTGCAGCAAATGGTGTTGTGATGATTACTACTAAAAAAGGTATGGTAGATAAATCCAAAGTTACTCTTGATGCACGCTGGGGAGTAAATACTCGTGGTGTTCCAGAATATGATATCATGAAAGATCAAAGAGAATACGTACTAACAGCCTGGAATACTTTAAAAAATCAATCTACAGGTGCAGAAGCTTCCGAAGAATTAATAGGTAGCATTGGATACAATCCATTCATCGGTGTAGCTAATAATGCCATGGTTTCAGCAGATGGCGTAGTTAGTTCTGCGGCTCTACGCCATAATGACGATTGGGCTGATGCCGCATTACATAATGGTATGCGTCAGGAATATAATTTGAGTCTGCAAGGTGGTAACGCTAAGACAACTCATTTTTTATCATTGGGATATTTGAAAGATGAAGGAATCTTAAGACATACTGACTTTGAACGTATTTCAGCACGTGCCAATATTAATCATACTGTAAATAAGTTTATTGATATCAATGGTAATTTGGCTTACGCAAGAGCGGAAAAAAATGCAGGCCAGTCACAAAATGCTAGTTTGTCTAATTACTCTAATGCTTTTATGTTCACTCAGCAAATCGCTCCTATTTATCCTGTATATGCGTATGACGAAAACGGAAATCGCATATATGACGAAGAAGGCAACACTGTTTATGATTTTGGTGATGGTACATACAGTACACGTATGGGCGGTTTCAGTAATCAAAATGTTGCAGCTAATTCTGGGTTGGATGTGCATCAGACTTTGAATGACAATTTTAATGGCCGTGGTACTATTAACATTAATATTATTGATGGTTTAAAAGCGACTGCTAACATTGGTTATGATTTAATGAATCAAATCCGTACAGATCACATGAATCAGTTATATGGGGATGCTGCTAATGTGAATGGTCGTACTTATAAATATAATCAACGTATTGAATCGTTTACAGCAAATCAACTTTTAACCTATAGTAAAGCATTTGGTCATCATAATATTGACATAATGGCTGGTCACGAATCTTATTCATATACACTGAAATATCAGTATACTCATAAATACAATTTTTATACTATTGGAAATCCTGAGTTCAACAATGCCATAACTATGAGTGATATGAATTCATATACACAAGAACATAGTATGGAAAGTTTCTTTGGTCGTGTAAACTATGATTTTGATAACAAATATTATCTATCTGCAAGTATTCGTTCAGATGAATCTTCCAAATTCCATCCTGATCACCGCCGTGGTACTTTTTGGTCTGTCGGAGGTTCTTGGAGATTAACACAGGAAGAGTTTTTGAAAGATGTGGAATGGTTGTCTAATCTTAAACTAAAAGCAAGTTATGGAACACAAGGTAATGATGGAATTCTTGATATAAATGGTTATGTAGTCTATCAACCATATCTGAAGCAATATTCTGTAACCAATAATAACGGAGATTTCTCTGTAGTCGAAACTTATCGTGGAAATAAAGATTTGACTTGGGAAAAAAGCAAAAATTTAAATATCGGTTTGGAAGCTGCTTTTCTTAATAACCGTTTGAAACTAGAAACTGAATATTTCTTGAAGAAGACTTCGGATATGTTGTACAATATGCCTTATCCTATTTCTTCTGGAATTTCTTACGTTCCAATGAACCTGTTGGATATGCAGAATAAGGGGATTGAATTTACTATTTCTGCCACCCCAATTCAAACAAAAGATTTTATATGGAATTTATCTTTTAACGGTACACATTATAGCAATAAGATTTTGAATCTTCCAGAAGACAAAAGAGAGAATGGAATTATTCATGGTACTGCTTCTTTGTTCCGCTTAATGGAAGGAGGGTCTATTTATGATCTTTATACCTATGAATACGCAGGTGTTAATCCAGAAACAGGAGCAGCACAATGGTATATGGATGAGAAAGATGCTAATGGCAAAGTGACTGGAAGGACCGTAACCGAAGACTATACTCAGGCAAGCAAATATGAATTAGGTTCTACTTTGCCCGATTTCCAAGGAGGTTTTTCAACTGATTTTGCATACAAAGGAATCGATCTTTCTATAGCTACAAACTTTCAAATTGGTGGAAAGATATATGACAGCATGTATTCTTCTTTCATGCATGCGGGAAGCAATATTGGCAGTAACTGGCACAAGGATATCTTGAATGCTTGGACTCCGGAAAATAAAAATACAAATGTGCCTATAATGGATGGTGCACAAAATAGTAATAGCCAATCTTCACGTTTCTTGATAAATGCATCATTCTTTAACATCCGTAACATTTCATTAGGATATACTTTTCCGAAAGAATGGATGAAAGCAATATCAGCAAGCAGTGCACGTATTTACGTATCTGCCGATAATGTAGCTTTATTCTCTAAACGTAAAGGTATGGACCCACGCCAATATGCTTATGGATATTCGGCTGCTAATTATTCTGCGATTCGTACTTTATCATTCGGCATTAATTTGAACTTTTAAAAGAATAAAATTATGAAATATACAAAATATTTAGCAATATTGGCTGCAGCGTTTATGATGGGATCTTGTAGCGATGACTTTTTGGACAAGGAACCTTCAGAAAATGCATCAGAAGACCAAATTAAAGATTTGCTTGATAAAGATCCTACAGCTATTCAAGCATATATTACAGGATATTACAAAAATATGTTTTCTCCGGAAGCACAGCAAAGTCATGATGATTTCGGATTAAAGGCATTTGAATTGGCTACAGACTTGATGGGAGATGATATGGCATATATGACTTCACACTTCTTCGTATATGATTATCTGCTTGACAACCGTGCTTCAAGTTATCGTCGTACGACCACTTATTGGCAAGAATTATATGCTGTAATCAGTGGTGCAAATGAAGTAATCAGCGGTCTGAAAGAACAAGCGGATAGCGGTGATGAGAGTGTTGAGAAGATGTTGGGACAAAGTTACACCATACGTGCTTACTGCTATTTTTGGTTAATAAACATGTACCAGCAACCTTATGAATGGAATAAAGATAAATTAGGTATTCCTATTTATACTGAATCTGAAACCAAATTGAATCGTGTTCCTGTAAGTGAGGTCTATGAACAGATATTAAGTGATATAGATAAAGGATATAATTATTTGAAAGGAAAAGGAATAGCCAAGAAAGATGAATTAAATGAATATGCAGCAGCTGCTATTTATGCAAACATTCTTTCATTTGTTAATGATTATCCCGATCAATGGAATGAAGTTGCTAAATACGCAAAATTGGCTATTGAAGGTGGCTCACTGATGAGTGAAAAAGAATTACTTTCCGGCTTTAATGACCTTTCTTTGAGTGAAGTGTTATGGGGGGCTGATATTAATGGTGAAACAAATACATTCTACGCTTCATTCATGAGTCAAGTTGATCCTTACGGCCCGGGATATGGTGGTAATTTAGGAAATTACAAAATGATTTCCAGTGATTTGTATGAAAAAATTTCAGATGATGACATTCGTAAAAAATGGTTTGGAGTTGATTTGGGAGAAACAAATACTCATTATAAAGTAAGACAATATGTGCAGCGCAAATTTATTGATATAGGTTCTACCGCGCCTGGTTTTACTCCTACAGGTGATACTTTTTGCTCTGACTATATTTATTTGCGTACTGGTGAAATGTATTTTGTAGCTGCAGAAGCATTATATAGGGCAGGGAAAGAAAATGAAGCCAAAACAATGCTGACTACGATTATGAAAACTCGTAATCCAAAATATGAAACATCCGCAACAAGTGATGCACTTTTACAAGAAATTGAACTTCAAAAGCGTATTGAAATGTGGGGTGAAGGTCGTCGTTTATTTGACATGAAACGTCGTAATGAAAGTTTGGATAGAACACATGCAATTAATCATAGTGCGATTGCTCCAAAGGAAGTCCCTGCAGGTAGTAAATTATTCATTTATCAAATCCCTGATAAGGAGTTAAATGCCAATAGTGAGATTACTGATAAAAACGAATAGCTAATAATAGGTCTATAATAAAAAAGATGCTTAGATTACTAGGCATCTTTTTTATGTTTAAGGTAGAATAAAAGTAGACATAAAATCAAATTATTTTTTTTATGTTATAATATATAGTTGATTTATAGTTTGTTATAATAGATGTAATATTGTATATCTACAAGAGAGCAGAATGCTAAATATTTGATTACTAGATGTTTTTTTGTATATTTTAGTTCCGCAAAGACTTTGGTGGTTTCCTTTATCGGAATGGCTACACAAGAAGTAGCTATAAAACAGACTGTTAACATCACGTTAAAGTCGGATGCCGAAGTGCTTGAAGAAGTGGTAGTAACAGGATATGGAGTTCAACGCAAAGCTTCATTTACTGGTGCTGCTGCTATTATTGGTGAAGATGTTATAGCCAAAAAATCTGATGCTAATTTTGTGAAAGCACTAGAAGGAGCTGTACCAGGCGTACAAATGAGCAACTCTACCAGTATGCCTGGTGTTTGGAGCGAGATTTATGTTCGTGGACGTGGTTCTTTGAATTCAGGCACTCAGCCATTATATGTAATAGATGGAATGCCTGTCAACTCTGAAACAGATGGTATGAGTACGACTACAAATAATAATTTTGATCCGATGGCCGCAATCAACCCTTCTGATATTGAAAGTGTTACAGTTCTAAAAGATGCTGCGGCTACAGCCATTTATGGTTCACGCGCAGCTAATGGCGTTATTGTAATCACTACTAAAAAAGGAAAAGAGGGAAAAATGAGCATCAACTTAGACATTAAACAAGGATTTGTTTCAATGGGAAATCATAATATGGATTACGCCAATGCTCAAGAATCTATGAATCTATTTGCTCACGGACGTTCTGTTGCTTATGGTAACACCTATGATGAGAGCTATGATTATTTGAAAAAAGTATATCAAGGTTATGGTTGGGATGGTGTTTCATCCTACGATTGGATGGATGCTATCACCCGTAAAGGATACTACCAAGACTACAATGTAAACCTCCAAGGACGTTCTGGTTCTACTGGTTATTATGTTAGTTTAGGTTATTTAGATACTGAAGGATTGATTATTGGTTCTGACATGAAACGTTATTCAGGACGTTTGAACCTAGACTCTAAGTTCAGTTGCTTTACTATCGGTGTCAATGCTTCATACAGTAATTCTACCCAAAACGGCTTTTCACAAGCTACAAGTGGCTCTATGTCCAGCGCTACTGTAGCAGCTATAAGTTCTATGAATCCTATGATGCCTTTCTATAATGAAGATGGAAGTTATGCCAATATCAGTAATTATAATCCTCTAGCTTTATATGATGAAAAAGCTGGTGAAATCAATGAAAACAATAATCAAACATTGAACTTCAACCCATATTTGCAGATTGATCTCGGAAAAGGTATTTATGCAAAAACTACCTTAGGTGTAAATATTGCTGATTTACGTCAATATCAATATTGGAGTGCATTATATAATCCACAAGCTGTTGATTATAATGGATTAGGTCAACAGTACAATTCTCGTTATACAACAATTACGTGGAACAATGTATTAGGTTGGAACTATACTTTTGACAAACACAATATTAACTTGTTATTAGGTCAAGAGATGCAACGAAAGAATTATTTCTATGAATATTATTCAGGCTCTGATTTCCCATTTGCAGCTGATGGAAAAACCGACCTTTCTACTGCTGGAACTCCTCAAGGATCAGAATATTATAAGAAAGAAGCTCGATTGGCATCATATTTTATGGATGCACACTACTCTTACGAGGATAAATATTATGTATCTGGTTCATTCCGCCGTGACGGTTCCTCTGTTTTCGGTTCAAATCATCGTTGGGGTAACTTTTGGTCTGTTGGTGGAAAATGGCGTGTAAGTGGAGAAGAATTTCTTAAAGATAATTCTATTATTACCAATGCCACTCTTCGGGCCTCTTACGGAACCGTAGGTAATCAAGATATCGATTGGTATGCAGCACGTGGTTTCTATTCTTCCGGATACAATTATAACGAAAAGCCTGGTATGACTCCCACTAGCATCTCTAATTCAGATTTGACATGGGAAACTTCAAAAAAATTTGATATAGGTTTTGATTTATCTTTAATTAATCGTATCCATCTTACTTTCGATTATTATAATGAAGAGACGAGTGACGCATTGTTTGAAGTACCATTGTCCATGACTACAGGTATGTCTACAGTATACCAAAATATTGGTGCAATCCGCAACCGTGGTATTGAAGCATCTATCAATGCATCTGTTATCAACAACAATAATCTTACATGGAATATTTATGCAAATATGACATGGAACAAAAATAAGATCATCAAACTATCTACAGATGAACCCATAGAATATACTTATCAAATTATTGAAGAAGGACGCCCCTATCGCCAATTCTATATGAAAGAATATGCAGGCGTTGACCGCGAAAATGGTAAACCATTATGGTATCTGAATGAAGAAGGCAACGAAACGACCTCCGACTATAATGCAGCAGCCAAACGTTATGTAGGCGATGCTGACCCCAAAGTTTTAGGTGGATTCGGTACAAATTTAAGCTGGAAAGGATTTGACTTTAACATGAACTTTACCTATAGATTAGGAGGAAAAGTTTTCGATTCCGGAGCTTCATTCACCGGATTTGGTATGGCCAATCGTACTCCGTTGAAAGACGTTGCATTAAATTCATGGACAGAAGAAAATAAAGATGCCAAATATCCACAATATATTTATGGAGATCCCAATAAAGCAACTCAAACTTCTTCTAGATTCTTATATAGCAGTAATTTCTTACGTATCAGTAACATGACCTTAGGTTACACTGTGCCCGTAAATCTAACAAAGAAAATATTCATTCAAAAATTACGAGCTTATATATCCATTGATAATTTATATACATTTACATCCAATGATTTTGTTGGATATAATCCTGAAACCTATTCCAATGGTGTAATTGCGTGGCAATATCCAGCAACCCGTACATTCATCGGAGGTATTCAATTAAGTTTTTAAATAAGGTAAAATTTAATAAAGGAAAGATATGAAAAAATATATTTTAAATGCAATTGCCATTTTTACATTTGCAACAGGACTTTCCTCATGTGGTGACAGTTTTCTTGAAACTGACAACTATAAAGGAGTGGACCTAGAAGGAGGGCTCAACACTGTAACTAACGTTAGTACAGCATTAAATGGAACTTATTATCAATTATTTTATTATGCATTTGCTGGTAACTATGCTTTAGCTATTGGTGATATTCCTACAGATATTACTTATTGGAATACTAAAACCGGACATTTTGATGGTATTTATACCTATACTTTTACAGATACAGATACTTATTTAAAAAGTATTTGGGAGTATGGTTATAAAACAGCTGATAATGCAGCACGTGTAATTCAAGCTTCTCAAGCACTATATAACAATGCAAGCGATGATGAAAAAACAGAACTTAATATGTATATGGCTGAAGCTTATGCTCTAAGAGGTTACGCACAATTATTGCTTACTAATATTTATGGGCACCAAATAAAAGTGAATGGACAAGATTTTTCTTCCGAACTAGGAATCGTCATAATTGACCAACCCAAAGAAGCATTGACTAAAATCAGCCGTTCTACTGTTGGCGAAAGCTATGAAGCCATCATCAATGACCTAAAAAATGCATTATCCCATTTTGAAGCAGCTGGTAAAGACAGAGGAGAACTCCAATATTTAGGAAAAGCTGCTACTAATGGTTTATTGGCCCGTACCTACCTATATTTAGAAAATTGGGATGAAGCAAGAAACTATGCAGAACAAGCACTAAAAATAGCGGGTATTACTACTTTAACCAACGATGCTAATGCATACAAAGCTCTTTATAATAGTGAAATATCAAATTCCGAAAGTATGTTTGCTTTAGCTATTACTAATACAACAAACTGGTCAGCTAATTCATATGGAACTTTGTGGTCTACATACAACTTTAGTCCTAGTCCTAAACTAATTTCAATGTATGCAACTAACGATTGCCGTAAAATTCTTATTGATGGAAGAGATAAAACTTCTACAGAATCTGAACCTGTTTACACAGGTGGTAAAATTGCTCACTTTTCGTCAGGTAACCCTGCTCGTGGAACTAATTATATTGTAAATGCTCCGGAAATGTATTTAATTAAGGCTGAAGCAAATGTACAATTAAACAAATTGAATGAAGCCAAAGAAGCTTTATTAGTAGTAGCCAAGCGTAATTTAGATATAAAATCAACAAACGATTTACCGAGCGAAAAAGAAAATCTTATGAGTTTTATAAAAGACGAACGTGCTCGTGAGTTATTCCAAGAAGGTATGCGTCTATATGATTTGCGTCGCTGGAATGAAAGAGTCAGTGTATATGCCAACAGTGCTCCAGCCATCAAATTTACTTATACTAATTACGAAATATCAAATTTAGTATTTCCTATTCCTAGTGCAGAAATCAACGCTGGATTCGGAGTAACTCAGAACAATTGGACAAATACTCTTCCAAAATAAATAATCACATTTTTTATTTTGAAAGAAAAATGCTTTTCAAGGGATGCCCCAATACACAGGAGCATCCCTTTAAAACAAATATCGGGCATTCCTTATGCAAATACATTGTTTGTGCCAACAGACTTATCCATCAACATCTTCCATTCAATTTTATAAGAAAGAAACGATTTCCCGCCAATCCCTCATATCAAAACCAGGTTTAAAAGGCAAGCTCTTCTCACCTTTTATATTATAATAAACATTTCCCATCCCTACGTTTTTCGCACCTTCAACGTCATTCTTCCAATTATCTCCAATCATTAAAGAAGTATGCAGCTCGGACTGCGTAGCCGACATGGCAAAATAAAAAATCTCCGGAAACGGTTTATGTACTCCTATATCCTCTGACAAAACTATTTTCTTAAAATATCCTTCCACACCGGCAGAACGCATCTTCTGCTCTTGCAATTCCCTAAATCCATTGGACAAAATATACAGATTATAAGCGGATGCCAAATATTCCAAAGCCTCTCTTGCATGAGGCATCAGTTTCTTCTTGTAAACTATATCATCAAAAAAATTATCCGAATAGGCTTTTACCAACGCTTTATCTGCAACGCCTACCTGCAACAACGGATAGGCAAATCTTTGCTCATTCAACTCATCTTTTGTAATCCTACCAGCACCATATTCATTCCACAACTCCTCATTCTTCCCGCTATACAAAGTATAAAAATGCGAAAAAGAACGAAAATAACGATCAAAATGATATTTATCATACATGTCTTGGAATGTATCACGAGCGTTTTCAGTAAAAGCCCATACCGTATCATCCAAATCAATAAATATACTTCTATACATACAACATAAAGCAGATTAAAAAAGGGTTGCGTCACTCACGGCACAACCCTTTCACAGAACAATAATTTAAATTCCTTATTTCACCTGAATAACAAGATAGCGTGATACGCTCCAGAATTCAGTAGGATTTGTAATCTTCAAAGTCAGCTGGCCTTTCGCATCTTTCACCAGTTCATATGAACCAGCCGGATGTGTAGTCAGCAATTCGGCGCGTTTAGAATACAACTTGATTTCCTTATCAGTACGAATATCAATCTGAGTAAAATAATCCTTATTAAAATCCGCACTTTTCAGGACATCACCTTTTTCAAGAATTTTCTGGTCCTTCAATTCAGATTTTGTACCAAAAACAAACCAAGCAGCATTCAAAGCTTTATCCTGGCTGGCTACAGTTGCAGCCTTCGCCTCATTTTCAGCGGTCAGTTCACTTACATTCTGGCTTAAACCGGCCACAGCATCGTCCAACTCAGCGATACGAATATTTTTTGAAGCCAATTCAGCCTGCAAAGTCTCAATCTGCTGCTGTTTAGCTTCCAACTCCTTCGTCAGGTTGGCTACAGCTTTCTTCAACTGAGCGGAATTATACTGACTATTCTTCAATTGCTTCTCCAGTTTCGCAATCTGCTCACGGTTTGACTGTAATTTTTCACTGATGAAGCGAATATCTTCTTTTATCTTATCAGCACTATTCTCACGAATAGAACCACTCTGTAAGTCTACACGATTCTCAGCTTCATTTATCTGACGAAAACCTTCCTGTACTTCATTGAAAGCACCCATGATATCGTCCAATTCAGCATTTCTGTTTGACAGTTCTACCATCAAAGAATCATTTTGAGCCTTCAAGGCATCTTTCTGAGCTCCATTACCGCATGAAGTCAATAAAGCTACAGATAACAACGATAAAAATACTAGTTTTTTCATTTGCTTTACATTTTAAGTTTATTCATTTTTAGTCCTCTTTCCCACCGAGTACGATTACGATTTCACCTCGCGGCTCGTTTTGAGTGAAATGCGCTATAACTTCAGTTAATGTGCCCCGAACACTTTCTTCGTGAATTTTTGAAATCTCACGACATACGGAAACAGGCCTTTCGGCACCGAAAAACTCGGCAAATTGAGTTAAGGTTTTCACCAAACGGTAGGGTGATTCATAAAATATCATCGTCCGTTTTTCTTCTTGCAAAGAGGTCAAACGGGTCACTCTTCCTTTTTTTTGTGGCAGGAATCCTTCAAAGCAGAAACGTTCATCAGGCAATCCCGACGCCACCAGCGCAGGTACAAAAGCAGTAGCTCCAGGCAAACATTGCACCTCAATGCCACTCTTCACACACTCACGCACTATTAAAAATCCGGGATCAGAAATACCAGGAGTTCCGGCATCAGATATTAAAGCAACAGTTTCGCCCGCTTTGATGCGATTCACAATACCTTCCACTGTTTTATGCTCATTAAACTTATGATGAGACTGCATGGCGTTTTTAATTTCAAAATGTTTCAAAAGAATACCCGAAGTACGCGTGTCTTCCGCCAATATCAAATCAGCCTCTTTCAACACACGGATGGCACGGAAAGTCATATCCTCTAAATTTCCTACTGGAGTAGGTACGACATACAGTTTTCCCATAAAACAATTGCATTCTGTTATACTGGAACAAATGTAGAAAGAATTTAAATGCATAAAGTTAATTGTCCCAATTATTTAACAGATGTTGCACTTTTGTTTAACATTATATCTTTTATTAATAAATTTCCAAGTGAAAATAATCCTTTTTCGGGGTACAAGTCGTACATTTGCACTCAGAATTAATCTAATTGTTATAACTAAATTATGGTAGTTTTTTCAGAAGACCACATCCAGGAAACACGTAGAAGAGGAAGAATAGAAGTAATATGCGGCTCAATGTTCTCAGGTAAAACCGAGGAACTAATCCGCCGTTTGAAAAGAGCGAAGTTTGCCCGTCAACGGGTTGAAATATTCAAACCGGCCATAGATACACGCTATTCGGAAGAAGAAGTTGTATCACATGACAGCAACTCTATTGCCTCCACCCCTATTGATTCTTCTGCCAGCATCTTGCTTTTCTCCTCAGACAAGGATGTAGTGGGTATAGACGAAGCGCAATTTTTTGACGAAGGTTTGGTTGATGTATGCAACAAGCTGGCTGACAACGGGATAAGAGTCATCGTCGCCGGATTGGACATGGATTTCAGGAGAGTTCCTTTCGGACCTATACCTGCCTTGCTGGCTATTGCAGACGAAGTAACCAAAGTTCATGCCATTTGTGTGAAATGTGGGAACTTGGCCTATGCCACCCACCGAATCACCAAAAGCGAAAAACGGGTCCTATTAGGGGAAAAGGCAGACTATGAACCTCTTTGCCGGACCTGCTATATGGAAGCCTTGAAAGAGGAAACTGAAAATAAATAACACACACTTTATGATACAGAAAAAAATAACATTCGATAGTTTTATCCGCGGAATATTGACAGCGATGGTCATTATCGGCATTCTATATCTGGTCAACCGACTCAGCGGAGTGCTGCTTCCTTTCTTCATAGCATGGCTGATAGCCTATCTTATCTATCCGATGGTCATTTTCTTTCAGAACAAATTGCGTCTGAGGAACCGGGTAATCTCCATATTGGTTGTTTTGCTGGTATTGCTGTCCATTATCACTTTAGCATTTGTAGGACTTGTACCACCAATCATTGAAGAATTCGGCAAACTGAAAGAATTGCTCACCGCCTATTTTATCGAAGGATCCAAGCAAGCAGCCATTCCCGGCACAGTGGCCAATTTCATAAAAGAGCACATAGATATGTTGAGAATACACGAAGCGCTGAACGAAAGCAATTTTGCGAATACCATGCGTAATGTTCTTCCCCAAGTATGGGCATTGCTGACCCAATCTGTCAATATTGTATTCAGTGTATTCACCTCATTCATCATCCTGCTGTACACTTTCTTCATTCTATTAGATTATGAAGCCATTGCACGGGGATGGATAAAACTGATCCCTGCCAGACACCGTGAAATGACAGTACATATTGTCACGGATGTACAGGACGGCATGAACAAATATTTCCGCGGGCAGGCGTTTGTCGCTTTTTGTGTAGGGATTCTATTCAGCATAGGGTTTCTTATTATTGATTTCCCGTTAGCCATCGGTTTCGGATTGTTTATCGGGCTTCTCAATATGGTTCCCTACCTTCAGCTTATCGCTTTTATTCCCACAGTCTTATTAGCCTTACTGAAGGCTGCGGATACAGGAGAGAATTTCTGGTGGATATTATTTTGCGCCTTCCTTGTGTTCTGCATCGTACAAATTATACAAGACGGTCTGATTGTACCGAAAGTTATGGGAAAAATCACAGGATTGAATCCTGCTATCATTTTATTATCCCTCTCCGTCTGGGGAGCATTAATGGGAATTGTAGGTATGATTATCGCTTTGCCTTGTACCAGCTTGATGCTTTCTTACTATCAAAGATACATACGAATAAAAGAAAAAGAATTTTCCGGAGGGATAGAACATACTGATTTTCAGCACAAAGAGAATTCACACGAAAAATAATTCAAAAAAAACAAGTAATATATTTGCATATTTCATCTAAAACGTCTACCTTTGCACTCGCAATTCGGAAGAATAGCAATAACAAAGGATTGATTCGCTAGCTCAGCAGGTAGAGCACAACACTTTTAATGTTGGGGTCTTGGGTTCGAGCCCCAAGCGGATCACTGAAAACAAAAGAAAAATCAAGCAAATCCCTGATAATCAGACATTATCAGGAATTTCTTTTTTCTGGCAGGTAGCAGAAAATAGCCGTTTCAAGCATATTATCGGTGGATAAATCGTGGGACTAAAATTTAGTTCTAAAAAGTCCCACGAGTTTGCATCTTTCTCACTGATTCATAACATTTTGCATAGACTTACTTTGGAAGAGAATACATAGTTTTGTAACTTAAAAAACGATGTAAAAATGGCTCGAAAATCATTTTCTGTTTTGTTCTTTATCAAAAAAGCCAAGTTATTAAAGAACGGAGAAGCACCTGTGTGCATGAGAATCACTGTAAACGGCTGTATGGTAGATATTTCTATCAAAAGAAGTTGTCCCGTAAACCTATGGAATCAAGCAAAAGAGAATTCAAAAGGAAAAGACCGTATGTCGGTGGAACTGAACCACTACTTGGAAATCACACGCTCACGCATACACCAAATTTATAGGGAACTGGAAACTTCCGACAAGGTTATCACCGTTGATCTTGTGAGAAAACTGTATTATGGTGTGGATGAAGAAAGCAAAACCCTTTTGCAAGTATTCAGAGAACACAACGAACAAAGTCGTAAGCTGATCGGCAAAGACTTTGTTAGTAAAACCGTTCAACGGTATGAAACCACTACCCGATATTTGGAAGAATTCATTAAAAAAGAATACCAGCTATCGGATATTGCTCTGAACAACTTGGAAGCCAACTTCATTTCTAAGTTCGATGCTTTTTTGAAGATTGAAAAGGGTTGTGCACAGAATTCGGCTATAACCCGATTGAAAAACTTAAAGAAAATTATCCGTATTGCTTTGGAAAACGACTGGATAAAGAAAGATCCGTTTGCTTACTACCGTTTCAAATTGGAAGAAACCGATCCTGAATTTCTGACGATGGACGAGATTAAAATCATTCTCGCCAAAGAGTTTACAATTAAACGAGTAGAACAGGTACGTGACGTTTTTGTCTTTTGCATTTTTACTGGCTTGGCGTTCAGCGATGTAAAAGATTTATCACCCGAACACTTGGTAAAAGACAACAAAGGGGAACTTTGGATAAGGAAGAACCGGCAAAAGACAAAAATCATGTGTAACATTCCTGTGCTGCCTGTGGCAGCTTCTATACTTGATAAATATAAGGATGTGGCAGAGTGTACCGGAAAACTTTTACCTGTATTGTGTAATCAACGCATGAACAGTTATTTGAAGGAGATTGCCGATGTGTGCGGAATTCATAAAAATCTTAGCACACATACCGCCCGTCATAGCTATGCTACAAGCATTTGCCTTGCAAATGGCGTAAGTATGGAGAATGTTGCTAAGATGTTAGGTCATGCAGATACAAGCGTAACAAAACACTATGCAAGGGTATTGGATCAGAATATTTTCAAGGATATGCAAAAAGTAAATAGCTGTCTGTCGGAATTAGCTATATAATAAAGGTAGTAGCCAATATAGAAAAAGGATTGGGAAGAATGAATTTCATTTTCTCAATCCTTTTCTTTAGCTATTTATACGACTTCCTATTTTAGCAAAGCTGGTTCAGCTTTCCAATGTTTTCCTAGAAGTTCACTACCATTTACTTTCTTGTTACGTTTTATGCCATCAGCTCCCCATGTTCCCCACTGCTTAAAAAAGAAAGCAACATTCTGCTCTTCACATTGTTTTTTTACATTTAATGCCCATTCTTCTTTCATTGGTCTAGCTCTATTACCACTTTCTCCACCAACTATCACCCAATGAATATGCTTAAAATTTAACGTTCCAACATCAGCAACTAAAGGTTCAATGGAGATAAAACGAATTTTAGCATCAATAGATCTTAAAATATCAATTCTTCCCTTATTTTCAGGAGACTCAACGGTAACACCTAACCACACATTATTTGGCACTTTTCTATCTTTAAAATATTCTTTCAAAATTTCAGCACGCTTTGTCAATATTTGATAGTGGTGTTGTGGAGTAGATTTAATAACACTAAAAATTTTATCAAGAAAATCAAAAGGCATTCTTTCATGAAATAAATCACTCATAGAATTTACAAAAAACTTTGTTGGTTTCTTTACTTTTAATGGCACATCTAATCGTTCGGGAAGAATTGTAAATTCAAATCCATGCTCATACCCAGGAGTTCCCATAGCTTGAAGTCTTTTAGCCATAACCTCGGCATAGCAATTCACACACCCCGTAGATACCTTCGAACAACCTATTGAGGGATTCCAAGTCGCTTCTGTCCATTCTATCTTAGACTGTTTCATTGTATACTATATTGGTTGGTATTTTTATTTTATGAATATCAGATGTTTTAGTCTTAAATACATTAATAACACCTTGATTCATTAGTTGTTTTAAAACATCAGCTGCGTGTTTAGGCAGACACCTGTTTTTTAGCGCAAACTTATATGCATCAACATCAGTTATAATCATCTTATCTTTTATTAATTTAGTCAACAACTCATTAAACTCTTTAATTTTTCGAGGAATACTATGTTCTTCAAATAAAGATTGTTGTCCATTATAAACTATCTCTTTATCAATATTATAATCAGCCTCTCCAGTTACATTGTCTATATCCCAACAAACTTTTTGAAATTTTTCCGCACCGAAGGAGTGATTAGATCCAAATATAATCCCATATATATTTTTATTATATTTAATAGAAAAATAGCCTACATAATATTCTTTATCAGCAACCAAAGATTCAAAATATCTAGCAATAACTCTATGGCATTCATTTGGACGACTTTCGTCAAAAAGGAGCTTATCTTTATCTATATAAGAATTAAAAGCATCTGTTTTCTTAAATCGTCTCAAATAAGACGAAGGCATAAAGCATAGGTAATCAGTGGATTTTAAAGATGTTAGCTGTTTAAAAAGCGTATCATCCATAATAAAGTTAAAAGGGTCTAAGAAAATTATCTTAGCACATTCCTTTCTTTTACATAAAACAGGATAGATAACATTATTGAAATAAGTTGTAAAGTCTTCACTTTTGACTATTACATTGGATGAAGAAGCATCTACATTATGTTTTAAAACGCATTCATCCAAATCACAATCACATTTACAAGATGCCAAATATTCATCTACATTTCTGGACAACTCATTACTCTGCTCTTTATCATTCAAAATAATATAAACACGTTTATTCTTTTCAGAAATTGCATGGCAATGACGAGACACACCTCGAATAATATTCAATGATGTTCCAAATTCCCCATTTTGGTCTTTTCCTTTACCTGCAAACAAATCATAAATAAATATGTCCTTACAGAAAGATGTATGAATAAAGACAGGTAGGCATTCATTGAAATACTTATCAAAGATTTCAAGTTTTACTTTAGTCCCATTACTATGTTGGTTATGAAATTCTTTTTTTACCATGAGGATTCTTTTAGTAATTGCAAATATACATTAATTACGTTTGAGGTAATATTATTTTTTAAGAATTTCTTCTGCAACTATCTTTTTTATGAAAGTTCCAAAACTTAATATGAAGCATTGACAAAGGTAAGTTCCGTATTTAGCCTGTTCAAGTCCAAGCCTTCGGTTTAGATGAAAATCTTCCTCTCATTACATTTCGAGCGTATTTTCATCTAAAGACTTGCACAGACTAAATACTTCACTGGAA
>OGEQ01000720.1_pt1 | contig 32588 bp, 25 predicted proteins | sample 1570731 | NCBI WGS metagenome assembly OGEQ01 (sample SAMEA2582132, study PRJEB24529) | metagenome | biome: Human gut stool | place: China | collected 2011
GTAGGCTCCGAAAAGCCTTGTATTTACAGTGTTCCTAATAGGAAGTAATCATATGCTTTATGTGATACAAACTTTGCCGTAATTAGGATGGGTGTAGAAAAATGGAGCTTATAAACAATACTACAAAGACTCTAAAAGACGATTTGTCCGTAGAAATCAAGCAAGGCAGCAAACTATCCATTGCAGCGGCTTGTTTCTCTATCTATGCCTTTCAAGAGTTGAAGGAGCAGCTATCACAGATTGAGGAACTCCGCTTTATTTTTACATCTCCGACTTTCGTGACAGAAAAGGCCAAAAAAGAACGCCGTGAATTTTACATTCCGCGCTTAACCCGTGAACGAAATCTTTACGGTACTGAATTTGAAATTAAGCTCCGCAATGAATTGACCCAAAAAGCTATTGCACGAGAATGTGCAGAGTGGATCAGGCAGAAGGTCACTTTCAAATCAAATGTCAGTGACAAATCTATTCAGGGACAAATTGTAGTTGACGGCGTAGGTTATACCCCCATCAACAACTTTACTACGGTTGAACTTGGTTGCGAAAAAGGCAATGTAATCAGCACCACAATTGTAAAGGACGAGTCCCTTGCCCGCACTTTGCTTGCTGACTTCAATGAAATCTGGAACGACAGCAAGGTGCTTCAGGTCGTCACAGATGAGGTGATCGACAGCATCATGGCTGCCTATAATGAGAATTCGCCTGACTTCATTTACTTTGTGACTCTCTACAATATTTTCAGCGAATTTTTGGAAGATGTATCGGAGGATGTTCTCCCCAATGAGGCAACCGGCTTCAAGGAAAGCAAGATTTGGGGGATGCTCTACAACTTCCAAAAGGATGCCGCTCTCGCCATCATAAACAAACTCGAAAAATACAACGGCTGTATTCTTGCAGACAGCGTTGGTCTCGGTAAAACCTTCACTGCGCTTGCCGTTATAAAATATTACGAAAACCGTAACAAATCCGTTCTGGTGCTTTGCCCCAAGAAGCTGACGAACAACTGGAACACCTATAAGGACAACTATGTCAACAACCCGATTGCTGCCGACAGACTCCGCTACGATGTGCTTTACCACACCGACCTGAACCGCACCCACGGCAACTCAAACGGTCTGGACCTTAGCAGATTAAATTGGGGCAACTACGATCTTGTCGTGATTGATGAATCCCACAACTTCCGCAACGGCGGCAAGCTGATTGAAAACCCTGATGAAGAAACCAAGGACAATCGCTATGTAACCCTGATGAAAAAGGTCATCCGTGCAGGCGTGAAAACAAAGGTGCTGATGCTTTCCGCCACGCCGGTCAATAACCGCTTCAATGACCTGAAAAATCAGCTTGCCCTGGCTTACGAAGGACACACCGATTATATTGACGAAAAACTCAATACCAGCCGTTCGATTGACGAAATTTTCAGAAATGCGCAGCGGGCATTTAATACATGGAGCAAGTGGGAGCCTTGCGACCGCACAACCGAAAACCTGCTCAAAATGTTGGACTTCGACTTTTTTGAGCTGCTGGACAGCGTCACGATTGCCCGTTCCCGCAAGCACATTCAGAAATACTATGACACAAGCGACATCGGCACCTTCCCCACGCGCCTGAAGCCTATCTCTCTGCGCCCGCACCTGACGGATTTGAAGGATGCCATCAACTACAACGAGATTTTCGAGCAGCTGATGCTTCTGAATCTGACGATTTACACGCCTTCCCACTTTATTCTGCCGAGCAGAATGGAAAAATACGCGGAGCTTTACGGCGACAACACTGTCAATGTGGGCTTTACGCAAGCCAGCCGCGAGCAAGGCATCCGGCGATTGATGGCCATCAACCTGATGAAGCGTATGGAAAGCTCCGTCTATTCGTTCAATTTAACGCTGGAACGAATCAAGGGGCTTATCGACAGCACAATCGCCACCATCGACCGTTTTAACCACCACACGAGCACCACATTGAATTTGACGGACATTTCCAATGTAAACGAGTTTGACGGCGACGATCAGGATACCGATGATTTGTTCGCGTTTGGCAAAAAGGTCAAAATCGACCTTGCGGATATGGACTATGAGTCGTGGCGCAAGGAACTGCAAAAGGATGCCGAAGTTCTGGAGCTGCTTACTTATATGGTGCGCGACATCACGCCGGAGCACGACTTGAAGCTGCGTGAGCTTTTCCGTGTGATCAACAATAAAATCACTGCGCCTATCAATCCCGGAAACGAGAAAATTATCATTTTCACGGCGTTTTCTGATACGGCAGAATACCTGTACAATAATGTCGGTCCCTTTGTAAAAGAAAAATTTGGTCTGAATACCGCCATGATCACCGGCAATGTGGAGGGGCGCACCACCTGCCCGAGATTGCGGTCTGACTTAAACACGGTTCTGACCTGTTTTTCTCCGATATCCAAGGACAAAGAGTTGTTAATGCCCGGAGACAATACGAAAATCGACATTCTGATTGCCACCGACTGTATTTCTGAAGGTCAGAATTTGCAGGACTGCGACTATCTCGTCAACTATGACATTCACTGGAATCCGGTTCGTATCATTCAGCGTTTCGGGCGTATTGACCGTATCGGAAGCCGCAACAAGGTTATTCAGCTTGTGAATTTCTGGCCTGATGTGACCCTTGACGATTATATCAACCTGAAAGCCAGAGTTGAGACCCGTATGAAAATCGTGGATATGACCGCCACGGGTGACGATAACCTGCTCAGCAATGACGAAAAGACCGATCTCGAATACCGAAAAGCGCAGCTGAAGCGCCTGCAGGACGAGGTTGTTGATATTGAGGATATGACCACCGGCATTTCCATTATGGATCTGGGGCTCAACGAGTTCCGTTTGGATTTGCTGGAATATGTCAAAAACCACCCGGATATCGAAAAAACGCCTTTCGGTCTGCACTCGGTTGTTCCTGCCGGTGAGGACGCGCCTGCCGGTGTGATTTTCGTTTTGAAGAATCGCTCCAACAGCGTAAACATCGACAACCAGAACCGATTGCATCCCTTCTATATGGTTTATATCGGGGATGACGGCGAGGTTGTCTGTAACCATCTTTCCCCGAAGCAGATGCTGGATAGAATGCGCTTTCTCTGCAAGGGTCAGACAGAGCCGATCCCTGCAGCCTATAAGCCGTTTAACAAAGAAACCCGCGACGGCAAAAATATGTCCCGCCTTTCCAAACTGCTTGGCGACGCCATTGCCTCGATCATCGAGGTAAAGGACGAGAGCGACATTGACAGCTTTTTGGGCGGCGGACAGATCAGCTTCCTGACAAATGAAATCAAAGGACTTGACGACTTTGAGCTGATATGCTTTTTAGTCGTGCGGTGAGGTGATACCATGCTCGGACTTCCAAAGTCAACTGAAATGAATAAGCAGCTGCCTAAAAAGGCGATTTATGCCAAATTTCAGATGAATACAGCGGCCAAAGACAAAGTCGATGCAGATATATCCCGCATTGTCATTGTCAACGAAATTTCTCCGAGCCGAATCAACATCCCTGCCGGAGAGGAAGTCGGCAGTTTCTTTGTTTTGCTTGTTGCACTCAAGAAAAAGAACTTTGACGAGAAAACGATTGCCGCTTTATCGAAGCTGATTCCGCAGAATATTCTATTTGTGCTGGAATTTGAAGGGCAAAGTAAGCTGGCAATCTACCGCACCAAACTGATGCAGACGGACTGGAAGCCCACCGAAAGCTGCGCCATTGAGCTCCGAGGGTTAACCCTTGATAAAGTCTGGGAAAATATCGTGGTGGACATCGGTGAGGTGAACATTGCAGACGGCAACACCCTTGATGAGCAGATTGCAGCTGATGAGCGCCGACAGAGGATTGAAAAGGAAATCGCCAAGCTGGAAAAGCAGGCACGGGCGGAGAAGCAGCCAAAAAAGAAGTTTGAGCTGGTGCAGCGAGTAAGAGCATTACAAAAACAACTTGATGTGTTATAAAGGAGACTTTACAATGAATAACTTTCAAAGACTTTCTCTTGAATATGATGGCATATATGGAACGCTAGACGGATACACAAGTGATGCTAATTTGATGAATTATTTATCCAAACTGAAAGAAGGCATTGCAGATGCAGACTACGATACGATAATCTATACGCTTTCCGGCATTGACAAATGGTATGATGAAAACATCACCGCTATCGCATCGAATGAATTTGTCTTTAACCTTGCATCGCATCAGAAAAATACGCAGTTAATTAAGGAAATTCTGTCTAGCTTGAAGGCAGAAGAGTGTGTTCCAACTACAAATACAGGCATTGACATCCCCAAAACAGATACAGTCATTTTTATTAGTCATAAATCCGATGACAAGAAATATGGAGATGCACTTGAGAGGTTTATAACGGGATTAGGCGTAAAAGATAATCAGTTAGTTTATACATCTCACCCACTTCACAAAATCCCACTGGATGCGTCCATCTATGAATATCTGCGTTCACATTTTAACAGTACGCTTTTTATGATAATTCTTTGGTCAGACAAGTATTTGGAGAGTCCTGCGTGCCTAAACGAAATGGGAGCAGCTTGGGTTACACAGACCGACTATACTAACATATATGTGCCTTCCTTTTCTTTTGGAAATCCAAAGTATCACGAATGCGCAGTTGATACGAAGAAAATGGGGGCTGTGCTGAACGGCGATGAGCATTGTAAAGCGAGTATGATAGAGCTTAAAAACAAGATTGAGGAACTTTTTAATCTGAAAAACGATGAAGCCAAAGTGACATTTTTGCTGGATAAGTTCATTGATGAAATCAAGGAGGACAAGCCTAATGGATAAGCTGAGGATGCAAACAGCGAACAAGGCTGATGAGAATTTCAAGAAGTTGGCGACGATGTTTCCCGATGCGGTGACGGAAACGATCAACGAGAACGGCGAGGTTGTGCGGGCGATTGATAAGGATGTGCTGATGCAGGAGATTTCCTGTAAGGTCGTGGACGGCAACGAGGAGCGCTATCAGTTTACTTGGCCGGACAAAAAGAAGTCCGTTCTGCTTGCCAATGCGCCCATCAACAAGACGCTGCGCCCCTGCCGTGAGGAAAGTGTGGACTTTGATACCACCGAAAACCTCTATATTGAGGGCGACAACCTTGAAGTCCTGAAGCTGTTACAGGAAACCTATCTTGGTAAAATCAAGATGATTTATATCGACCCTCCATATAATACGGGTAACGACTTCGTCTATAATGATGAATTCGGAATTAGGAATGAGGAATGGAATGGTATCAGCGGAAATTATGACGCTGATGGGAACCAAATTGTCGGAGCATTAGAAAAGAATACTGAGGCAAACGGACGTTTCCATACCGATTGGCTAAACATGATTTATCCGCGCCTGAAATTGGCAAAAGATTTGCTTGCAGATGATGGCGTGATATTTATAAGCATTGATGATAATGAGCAAGTAAACTTAAGCAAGGTTTGTGATGAGATATTTGGACCCAACAATAGAATTGGTCCAATTATTCAGAATAAGCAGAACGCGAAAAATGACACCGTCAACATCCAAAAAAATCATGAGTTTATGCTGATTTACCGAAAATCAACAATTATTGATGGTGCAAAGGTAAAGGCAACATTATCAAGAAGGGTAGTGACCTACAGAGATGTACTAGAGGAAAACGGTCAATTTTACTATCTGAATGATCCGATAACGACGCGCGGTGAAGGCGGAACATTAAATGCTCGCCCGAATTTGGGTTACACAATCTATTATAATCCCAAAACAGGTGACTTTCTCGCAAAATCAGATTATAATATCCAGCTTGCGAAAACCGAAAATAATGAAGACATAGTGTATCGCACTGATACCGATTTAATAGAAAAAGGGTATGTGACTGTTCGACCTCCACGAGTAAGAGGTCAACTAGGATGTTGGACATGGGCACTGGATAAATTTAATGCAGAAAAACACTCCGTTGTAATTACTGGAAAACCGGGGTCATATACAGCACGCAAACGCACATTTGTTGATTCTAATTGTGTAATATGTAAAGAAGGAAAACTAGTATATATGTCCGCAGTGGAAGCCAACTCTAGAAGCATACTGGATTTTTCTACAAACGAGGGAACGAACGAATTAAGTTCACTAATTAAAGGTAATGTCTTTAATAACCCCAAGAATCTTGAAATGATAAAGTATCTAATATCGTTGGTTCAAGATTCCAATGCTTATGTATTAGATTTTTTTTCGGGGTCTTCCACCACTGCCCACGCAGTCATGCAGTTAAATGCAGAGGATAGCGGACATCGTAAGTTTATTATGGTTCAGCTTCCCGAAAAATGCGATGAAAAGTCCGAAGCCTACAAAGCCGGCTACAAAACCATCTGTGAAATCGGCAAAGAGCGCATCCGCCGTGCAGGTGCAAAAATCAAGGAAGAAGCCGGACTGGCTGCGCAGAATCTCGACACCGGTTTCCGCGTGTTGAAGTGCGATACCTCCAACATGAAGGATGTCTACTATAACCCTGCGGAGTATGAGGTCAATATGTTCTCCCGCCTTGAGGATAACATCAAAGAGGACAGAACGCCGGAGGATCTGCTGTTCCAGGTAATGCTCGATTTGGGTGTGCTGCTCTCCAGCAAAATTGAGGAAACCACCATTGCCGGCAAGAAGGTGTTCAATGTGGAGGACAACTACCTGATTGCCTGTTTCGACAGCGATGTTTCGGAGGAAACCATCAAAGCCATCGCCAAACAGAAGCCTTACTACTTTGTCATGCGCGACAGCTCCATGGCAAGCGACAGCGTAGCCACCAATTTTGACCAGATTTTCGCCACCTACAGCCCCGACACCGTAAGGAAGGTGCTGTAAGATGGATATAGCGGTTTTAATTGTTAATTCTCTGGCAGTTCTTGCCGCCGTTGTCGGCATGATTATTACAAATGCACAGTTCAAAGAGACTATGGAAGCACAAAACCGTGCTATATGCGTATCCCTATTTGAGCAGCGAACAGAAATTTTAGCAAGTGTTGAAAGTGGAGAATTTGCTTTTAATCGAACTAAAGCTCAATTCCTTTTCGAGAACGATATATGCAATAAAATAAAAGAATATGATGCTGCCATAAGCGAGTACAGAAGATATAAAGCCTTGAAAGATGAATTCATCAGTTTCATTCAATCTCGAAGAACGGATGACACCTATGAGGAAGCATCAGATTTTTTAAGGGCAATCCAAGATTATGATTCTGCGGATCCAGATAGCCCTGATTATCAGCAATTGCAAGAGGTTATTCGCAGAAATAGCTATACTGGGAAATGGGTGAATGGTTCAACGCCATTCGAGATGGAAGCTGTCAATTATGTTGATATATCAGAAAATATAATAGCTTTTTCCAACAAGTCCGAAGACCTGCGCAAAAAAATCATAAAAGAAATGAGAGATTTTATCGAAAAATCAATTCGATAATGTGGAGTCATCCTATGAAGTTTAATTTCAAGATACAGCAATACCAAACCGATGCGGTTGACGCTGTAGCCAATGTCTTTGCAGGGCAGCCGTACAGCAACGGCGTGTCATATATCCGCGACACAGGCACCCTGAGCCAGAAACCGCAGCAGCTGAGCTTTTTGGCACTCGCCGATAACCCGGAACAAATGGAACTGGAAGATTTGCTGCGCGATTCCGGTTATAAAAACGAGGCTGTGGTGCTTTCCGATGATCAGCTTTTGCAAAACATCCACACGCTGCAAAGCCAGAACAACATCAAGCTCTCTCCGGAGTTGGTAAACGACATGGGGCGCTGCAGCTTGGACATTGAGATGGAAACCGGCACCGGCAAAACCTATGTCTACATCAAAACTATGTTCGAGTTGAACAAGAAGTACGGCTGGAGTAAGTTTATTGTGGTCGTTCCCTCGATTGCAATCCGTGAGGGCGTGAAAAAATCCTTTGAGATCACCACCGACCATTTTATGGAGTATTACGGAAAGAAAGCACGGTTCTTCGTTTATAACAGCTCCAACCTGAATCAACTCGACAACTTTTCTTCCAACTCCGGCATCAATGTGATGATCATCAACACACAGGCGTTTGCATCCTCTCTGAAAGAGGATGGACGCAGCAAAGAGGCGCGCATCATTTACTCGAAACGCGATGAGTTCGGTTCCCGCCGCCCGATTGATGTTATTAAGGCAAACCGCCCTATCATCATCTTGGACGAGCCGCAGAAAATGGGCGGCGATGTAACGCAAAAGGCGTTGAAAAATTTCAACCCGTTGTTCGCGCTCAACTATTCTGCCACCCACGCCAAACGGCACAATCTGGTGTATGTGCTGGATGCGCTGGATGCCTTCAACAAGCGGTTGGTCAAGAAAATCGAGGTCAAGGGCTTTGAGGTCAAGAACTTCCGCGGCACGGACAGCTATTTATATTTGGAGCAGATCGTACTTTCCAGCAAAAAACCGCCGATGGCAAAAATTGAACTGGAAATTGCCTACAACAAGTCCATCAACCGTGAAACCCGTATTCTTGGTGTCGGCGATGATCTCTACTATGTTTCGCAGGAAATGGAGCAGTACAAGGGCTATACCATTTCCGAAATTGACCCGCTGCGCAGCACCGTGACCTTTACCAACGGTGAGGTTATCAAGGCCGGCGATGTGGTGGGCGATGTTTCCGAAAAGGATATGCGCCGCATTCAGATTCGTGAAACGATTTTGTCGCATTTTGAAAAAGAAGAAAAGCTGTACAACATGGGCATCAAGTGCCTGTCCCTGTTCTTTATTGACGAGGTCGCCAAGTATCGCCAGTATGACGCTGGCGGCAATGAGGTTCTGGGCGAGTATGGCCAGATGTTTGAGCAGGAGTACATCAGCGTTCTGAACGAGTATACAACCCTGCTCGATACGCCGTATCAGAAATATTTGAAGTCTACTTGCAGTGATGTCAGCCGTGTACACAAGGGATATTTCAGTATTGATAAGAAAACCGGGCGCAGCATTGACAGCCAGCTCAAGCGTGGCAGCGAGTTCTCCGATGATATATCAGCGTATGACCTGATTTTGAAAAACAAGGAACGGCTGCTGTCCTTTGAAGAACCGACACGGTTTATTTTCTCCCACTCTGCCCTGCGTGAGGGCTGGGACAACCCGAATGTGTTCCAAATCTGCACTTTGAAGCATTCTGACAGCAATACCGCAAAGCGGCAGGAAGTCGGTCGCGGTCTGCGCCTTTGCGTCAACCAAAACGGCAACCGTATGGATGTGCAGAGCTGCGGCGACAGCGTGCATGAAATCAACACCCTGACCGTTATTGCCAGCGAGAGCTACAAGACCTTTGTTGCGGACCTGCAATCGGATATTAAAACGGTGCTTTACGATCGCCCCACGGTTGCTACGAGCGAGTACTTCAAGGGCAAGTATGTCAAGGTAAACGATGTGCCCACCCTGATTGACCGTGAGAAGGCCGATGCTATCGAGTTCTATCTGATTCAGAACGGCTATGTGGATATGAAGCGCAGGGTCACGGACAAGTATCGCCGAGATGTCGCAATGAATCAGGTTGCAGAGCTGCCCGATGAGCTGAAACCTATGTCCGAAGGGATTCATACGCTTGTTCAGGCGGTTTATGATGACAGCGTTCTTAAGGATATGTTCACCGATGGTCATGAATCGAAAGTGAAAGAAAATCCGCTGAATGAGAATTTTGCCAAGAAAGAGTTTCAGGCTTTGTGGCGTGAAATTAACCACAAGTATGCCTACACGGTGGAGTTCGACAGCGCCGAGCTGATTCGCAAGGCCATTGCCCACATTGATGAAAAGCTGTTTGTTTCGGAGCTGCAGTACACGACTACCATTGGACGCCAAAAGGCGAACATGAATGAGTACGAAATTGACCGCGGCGATTCTTTTACGGGCGAAAAGACCCGGACACAAACCCTCAAGCACGCAGAAACAAGCCAGATCAAATATGACCTGATTGGCAAAATTGCCGATGGCGCAAAGCTGACACGCAAATCGGCATCTGCCATCCTGCAAGGCATCCGTGCCGACAAGCTCTATATGTTCAAGAACAACCCGGAAGAGTTTATTTCTAAAGTGATCCGGCTGATCAACGAGCAGAAGGCCACTATGATTGTGGAGCATATCTCCTACAATACCATTGAGGGAGAATACGACAGCTCTATCTTTACGGCAGAAAAGGCTATCCAAAGCTTTGATAAGGCGTTTCTTGCCAAGAAGGCAATTCAAGACTATGTGTTTACTGATGGCTCGGCCGAAAAAAGTATTGAGCGTAAGTTTGCCGAAGATCTGGATGCTGCGGAGGAAGTTTGTGTCTACGCCAAGCTGCCCCGAACCTTCCAGATTCCCACGCCGGTAGGCAACTATTCGCCGGACTGGGCAATCGCATTCTACGAAGGCACCGTCAAGCACATTTTCTTTGTAGCTGAAACCAAAGGTACGATGGAGACCCTTGAATTGCGTCCCATTGAACAAGCAAAAATCTCCTGCGCCAAGAAATTGTTCAACGAGATGTCTACCAGCCATGTCGTATACCATGATGTTGACAGCTACCAGAGCCTACTGAACATAATGAATTCAATATGATGTGATAAGCCTCTTACCACTATGTAAACTAAGAGATCTAGCTGGTCTTTTGTTTGTATAGTTACAATTCCGCAAGTGTTCCCATCAATGCGGCCAACTCCACAGTTACAGCTTCTATTGCTGATAGTCCTCATGTTCTAGATAGTTACAGGCCCTCCAAAAGACGGTCACCCTTGACAAAGAGTTTAATCAGCAGGAAAAGCCATCTGAAAAAAGTAGTGCATATGGGATATATAGGAACAGCGTCCCCCTAAATTCACTGGGGACGCTGTTTTTATCGCTTCATAATCGACTGGTGACAATTTGTCACCAGTTGATGTATGACTGCTATTAGTCAACAAACATCAACGTATAACTGCCGCTGTTCCTAACTGACTACAATTTGTAGTCGGTTCTCATATCTTGTATTTCAGAGTTTTTCAGATTATTCCCTATTAGATCGTAGCATTTGGATTCTGCCTTCAACAGCAGCTGCGATTTTCTCAGCCCGTCCATCATCAAACCGGGCGGCAGATTGGAAAATTTTCTCCACCTTGTTGGAGAATCCATCAAGGCGTTCCAGCGGCAAGTCCACATGGGGTGCAATCAGCTTTAGCTGGGATTGCTGCGAAGTTTCAAAGGGCTTAGCCGGAACCATTGCCTCTGCGCTGATGGATCGAGTAAGGGTCATCTGCCAAAGGCTTGTACCACTGTCATAAATGGGAGCAAGCCCTTTCCATTCCAACGTTTCGGAATCCCGTAAGAAGCCAAAATTTCCAAGATGTCGGTCTGTGTTAGCTAAGATATAGTCGGTAGCCAGCATATTGCAGACCTCTTTTTGCGTTCCCAGTAGGCCCACTGCCTTGCAGCAATCATTAAAGTGTTGCCAGTTAGATACCCCCTGCTGCTGCGGCTGTAACCGCATAAATTGAGCTGCGGTGACAAGTTCAGTATGCTCGTTGGTGAAGCATTCACAAGCGGACATAGTTTGTGTCCCCTGCTCTACAAGCCAGTAAGGAGCATGTGGCATACCGAGGCTATCATACAGCTCTGTTGCCACAAGTTCATTGTAAGGCTCTTGCTGATAAATGCCTGATCCAGCCTTTAACAGAATTCGTTTTCCATCTGCAATACGCCAGCGCTTTTGTAAAAAGCCGTCCGAGGTATTGCAGGGGGAGCACAAATCCGGCTGTGCAGAGAGAACGCCCTAACCAAACAGGGCTCGGCCTACATCTTCCGAAAAGCCGTTTTCGTAAAAATTGACAGCATGCCAACTTTGCGGGGCATCGCAGGGAGTAACCCAATATTGGTCGGAGAGACTTGGGCCGCTGCATTTGACGAGCAATAGTTCGGCATATGGAACTTGTATAATTGCCGACTATCCTCAAACAGTTGGGCTAGACATTCAGATCGATGTCCTGGAAATAATTATAAAGGGAAACAAAACTGCAATTGCTTTTATCGAAGCAAAAAAACGCAACTAAATTTACACGACCTGGGGCAGCTTTGGGCATATTGTAAATTGTGTAATCCTGCGGAGGCGTTTCTTTTGTCTTCTGCGGGGATTGGAAGGCTAAATAAAATTCTGAACAATTTATCTCGAACAGATTTACTCGACTTTGGTGATGGAAGAAAAATCAAGAAAATGCAGGTTGCTAGATGGGATGTTATAGCAATTCGGTCGATTATCGCAGTCTTGTTCCTCGTATTTAATATATTTCATTAGCTTACATAATCTTCCTTTAAAAAATATTCAGTCTGCATAGTCTCTCTTGCATACAACTTTTTCTGAACCGCAACCCAATCCTTCAGAAAATCGCCTGAAATAGTATTATCGAACTACATAACCACTGTGGAACACGATGGTCAATATTCATAGACCAGACGGAAGATCAGTTCTCCTTCACGCCCGGCATCCGTAGCGCATACCACAGAATCAACCCGTTTGTCCTTCATCAGCCGGCACAAAAGGGCAAGCTGCTTTTTCTTATCCTTTGGAACTTCATATTTCCAGTTTTCCGGTAGGATCGGAAGGTCCTCATACCGCCATTTGGCGTACTGTTCTTTGTAAGCCTCCGGCTGTGCCAGTTCCAAAAGATGTCCCACGCACCAGCTCACCAGATAACCGGAACCTTCGAGATAACCGTCTTTTCTTTCCGTTGCGCCTAATACTGCTGCCAGTGACATAGCAACAGAGGGCTTTTCTGCAATCACAAGTTTCAATTTTTATTCCTCCTTCATAGTTTCAAATTCTTTATCCGCAAGTTTTCCGGTTTGCATAAGACACATCAACATAACGCCGGAAGCCATTCCTCCGGCAAAGGTAAGGAAATGTGAAATCAGGTTCCACATAAGCATTCCTCCTAAAAATGGGTAAAGAAAAACGCCCACTTCAAAGTGAGCGCATCAACAGGTATCTATTTTGTTTTTGGTTTCAAGTGATCCGGCAGGACGATCTCTCCAACCGGGATTTCCCGCAGTTCCTTTTTCATCCGATGGGTGAAGCGGATCGTCTTTGCCGTACCGCCGGTTTCCCGTCCGTCATATACAGCGATCACTCGGTCGGAGTGCTCCACCATATAGCGGTTTCTGTGGGAGTAGACGCTTGGGAGATATTTTTCCTGTATGACAACAACATCCGCACAAGCCTCCAGCAGTTCACGGGTTCTTGTTTTCTTATTCAGGCTGTCCAGACGTTTGCGGTAAGGGATCACTGCGATCAGCTCCAGCGCCGGATTAGTCTGCTTTCTTTCCAACACCAGCTCTGCAAAATACTGATCCACGCCATCTGCAAAGCCACTCATAAAACAGGTAAATCCATCTGTAACGGCAGCATCGATCTCATGTTCCAAAGCGGCTTTTATTTTGTTGATCTCATTCTGCGGCAAATCCCTGTGTCCGGTAACACAGCAAGTCTTTCCTTTCATCGGTCATCCCTCCATCTGATAGGTAAATTTCTTCACTTTTCATATAGTAATAGATTTTATTTATCAAGTCAACGATAATACCCTTTTTCTCTTTGCGGATAATAAAGGGGTGTAAGGTACAATCTATTACAGAATGGGAGGTGAAGGCGATGTATGAAGATTTTGTCCCGGAACGATTAGCGAAGCTGCGGACACAGAAAGGAGTTTCCGCACGCGATATGTCTTTATCGTTAGGTCAGGCAAACAACTACATCAATAATATTGAGAATAAAAAGTCACTTCCCGCTATGCAGTTTTTTTTCTACATCTGCGAATATCTGGGTGTGACTCCGCAGGAATTCTTTGACGAAGGAAATACTTACCCGGAAACCTTGAAGGAATTCATTGCAGAGGCAAGACAGCTTGATCCTCAATCCATGCAATATATCCTCGGTATTATGAAAGAACTCAATAGCAGAAAGTAAGCGGTCACGGTAATGGCCGCTTTTTTCGTGACTTTCTTTATTATATTTTATAATGTTCTCGAAATGTCCGCTCCCTATACCGATAAGTATTCAAAAACTGTTCTCCAAACAGCCTTTTTCTATTCGCCGGTACTGCCAAAGCTGCCGGTTCCTCGTTCTGTTCCCAGATCGGTTACAAAATCCGCAATGACGATCGGCGTGATCACAAGCTGCCCGATACGGGCTCCCTTAAAAAGAGACTGCGCCTGATTGCTTACATTGCTGATGATCGCATGGATCTCTCCACGGTAGCCGGAATCCACAGGCGGCAGTTCACAGACCAGACCTTTTACCGCCATGCTGGTACGGGGAAAGATATATCCCGCATATCCATCCGGTATTTCCAGTCCAAAACCCAAAGGAATTTTGGCGATTTCTCCGGGCTGTAAGGTACAGTCATAGGGCAGATAAACATCCGCTCCGGCATCATTGCCATGCGGACGGTAAGGACGCTGGTGCTCCGGTACGCCAAAGTCGATCAGTTTTATTTTCATCGGCAGTCTCCTTCCCAAAGAGCAGGATAATCTTTTTCCAAAATATCCTCTGGCGTCATATTTGCCTGCAGTTTTCGTCCGCAGGTCATTTTCCCTTCCAGACATCGATCCATCTGACAAAAAGGCCCGGTCAGTGATGGGGCAAACAAAGTAGGGCTTAGTTCATAAAGTTCTTTCCAGACCTTTAGCAGCACGATCCTTGTTTCATCTGTATTTCTCCGGCATACCCGCTGGCCGATGATATGTTTCCACTGATAAGGGGTGGCGCTGATGAGCAGTACATTCCGTAATCCCTGGGGCGTGGCATAGCCGGCCGCATCGTGCCCGCTTCCGGCAGTGCACAGGGCTTCATAACATTTCATGCTTTCATTACAACTTTTTAAGTACAGCTCCTGTACCACAGCCGGAGCCGTCATAATAGAATACGGGACAGCGAAATCCGCCTGTCCCGTATAGTTGCTGTACTGCAGCGATGCACTCATAAATTTTACTTCGTTCTGGTGGCGGGTGATCTGCGCCAGAAAACGCCTGCTGGCGCCGACAATGGCTACCGTGATCACCGCAAATTTCTGGATGGTAGGATGGGGAAGCGTCCCCATAGCTGCTACTGTCTGAACGCTGAATGATTTTTCGTAGAGCTCCATCAGGTCGTCCATTGAGGCAATCTTATGTCCCTGCTGGGTAAGTCTTGCCGCAAAGACCATGTTTTTTTCTGCTTCCGCTACCGCCTGGCAGTTCAAAATTTTTACTTCAATCTGTTTAATTGGTATGTCCCTCCTTTACAATCGCTTTCAGTAAGAACAGATAGTTAAGACTGTCTGTGATCTTTTCGTCCCATGTGTCCATCGGATAAACTGTTTCCTCGGCAAAGCACATATCGTATAGAGAAACAATATGCTTTGCCAGCATACCGGCAAGGGCACGCTGGGGCGTTGTGTGCTGTAAAGCTGCCGCTGCCTTAAATGCACCCAGCCGGTCCGGATCATCCCCGGTGTATTCTTTGGTTTTCCGTTTCAAGGTATCAGCACAGAGCCGCACCTGTTCGTCAAAAACGGCATTGACTTCATTTTGCGTAATATAGCATCCCTCCTTTGAAAACAAGAAACCGGCTATTCTAAAGCATCTTAGAATAGCCGGCAAATAAATGGATATGTAATTGTTTATAGTGTATTGATCTCTTTTTCCAGTTCCTGGACCGCTGCTATGACTGTCTCAAATGTCGGAATATCCCCATACAACATATCCTGCATAGAGTTATAGTCCGTTTCCAATGCTGCGAACCGATATTCCGGCGGGAGTAATTTTAATGTGCCCGGCACAGCCTCCGGGTACTTCGCCCATGCTCTGGGATAGAATTTCATTTTGAAATCTACAACTTTCTTCAGGAGATCCAGCCTGGAAAAAGCAGCTTCTTTGACCGGTGTTGCAGCCATGCGGTAGAGATCATAATAATGTCTGGAATACCGCTGCGGCATTTCCAAATGTTCCGGTCTGTTCGCTTCATGGTGCAGGATTGTGGCTTTTTCCCAGAAGGTCCGTTCCGGGGCAACGGTAAGGATTGCGGTTTCTTTTTGCTCAAAAATCTTCGGATAATATTTTGCCGCGTATGGTTCGATCAGCGCTGTTTTTGCAGGAGTCCACGCTGCCAGCGCACCAATCTCTAAACGGATCACCTGTAAAGTCGCCGTATTCGTAAAAAGGTGCGGATAGGCGAAAATGACCGTCTGTTTATCCTTTTCATCTATGTAGACATTTGCTTCACAACCGATTTCCTGGGATAAGCCGGCTTTGACTGCCGGGCAGAATGTTTCGGACAGAAATACCTCTGCACGCACATTGGCTTCTTTGTTAAAAGCATCCTGTTTTGTATTGGAACGTTTCTCCCATGGTTCATCTTTGCCATATCCCAATACACGCCAGTCCAGAATCAAATCAATATCTTCTGAAAACCGGCTGATCAGGTGAAAGGCTTTTGAAAGGCTGGTACCGCCCTTAAAGGTGATGGACTCTTTCCATGGTGAGCGGTGAAATAAATAATCCAGCGTAAAACATACCCAAAAGTCTTTTTCCACGATGGCATCATTCAGCCCCATTTTATCTGCTGTATTTCTGAACAGTTCCCTGCGGTCGTTATCTGAAAGTCTTGCTATATTTCTCATTGTACCTTTTCACCTCCACAAATCTGCCGTATCGTATCGTAAACCCAATCCGTAGACTCTGTTGCTTCCTTCAAACAAGCCTGTTTATCTTTGTCTGTCAGTTTTTCGGAAAGCATCTGTATGACTTCTGGCGTAACATTCGATTTGCCAAGCGTTTTTAATGCCTGTATAACCAAACTTGTCATATAGGACAATCCGGTAATCTCCTTATTGGTCCGGTGCTTAAATTCCAGTTTTGTAGAGTTCCACTCGTAGGTCTTATATGGACCATCGCTGATATAGGACCATACTGCTGTTACCTGTGTTGAAAGACCTAACAGGTTCAATGCTGTATTCCCACATGGGGCAATCGTCCAGTGATAACTTCGCGCCAATGCGTTTGCCACCGCTTCCGGGTCTGCCGCCACATATTCATCCAGAAGTTTGCTATATTTTGGTTTTTCATAAACACCTTTCAAAATGCGGCGCAATATTCCTGATTGCACTAAACGACTTAAACTTTGACGAATAGTGGATGTATCTGCAATATCCGCAAAATCAGACATCACAAAAACAGTTCCATCTTCAAGAGAAAGAACACGCTCCCGTATTCGTTTTGTATATCCGTTGTCCACAATACCGCCTCCCTTCATGTCACGAATATTATATATTATTCGTGACATGATTGCAATAGGTCCTATTCCTCTTATTTTGAGTGTTCCCATTAAAAATCTGATGTATACATCAAAAATCAAAAATTTTGCAAGGCAGTACAGTTTTCATATATGTCACATATTTTATATATTATTCGTGACATCAGGCAGTTGGCAGGTAGATCCAGTCGTGCATCAGGCACACGCTGGGTTCATCCTCCCTGGGAACCAGACGGTAGGTACATTCCCCATAGACCGTGCGTTTGTCCTCGATCTCCATGCCATAGGCTTTATAAAAGCGGTATTCCAGATTGGAGATAATGCAGCGCAGGGTTTGCAGAGCCTCCCTCTGAGCTGATACGATCAGGTCACGGTCAATGCTGCGCTTCAAAAACAGCAGCGATTTGTAAAGCTGTACCTCTGTGCGGTAAGGGCGGCAGTCTTTCGTTTCCAGCCATCCGCAAAAAGCGACCGGTCCGCTCTGGATCACACTGCGGTCCGGGTGATAATACTCATAGCAGTCCAGGTTTGCCGTATTCAGAAGATAGAGCATTTCCCGGACTTCATTTTCCGGCATGTCATAAAACCGCAAAAGCGAGCGGTAAAGATGGACGTAGCCGGGAATGGAAATCATGGTATTTACCATAAAATAAAATCCTCCTTGTAAACAGCAGGTGCGGGAGCTTTTGCCCCCGCACCGTCTAAAATCTATATTTCGTTATCTACTTTCACGAGTTTTCCCATGACAAGGAAGCGTCCTGTGCCGCCCGGCGTACAGGTAGAAAGGGTCAGTACCTTATCACTGCAGGTCACAGTCACATCACTTTCCACCGCGGAACGTTCCTTCATAGCTGTAAGCCAGGTAGTATAAGCACCGTCATCCTTCCAAGAAAGCTGCCAGGGAGAAGTTTCACTGCCGGATTCTTCCGGCTTTGCTGCAAACGCCGCAAAGATCTCCATGACATAACCACCCTTCGGAGTAACGAGATACATCTGCCTGTGGGTATCAAAGTAACTTTGTTCATCGTACCGGTTCAGCAGAGCAAACATGGAACCATCCCGCATATTATGACCGTAAATGATCGTATTGCGGTCTGAAAAATCTGCCCGGTTTTCATAATCGGCAAACAGGCAGCCAACCTTGTTATAGGTCCCGTCATAAAGATGGTTCAGGTAATACTCGTTGTTGTCAGTCTGCGTCACCGGATAATTGAGCACCGTATCAGGAAGGGAAAGCCATCCGATGATGTCCGGTCCATTTTCACGGAGCGCTTCAAAGTCTACCGAAGGCAGGACAATATCGGCATCGTCCTGTTTTGTTTCTGTCGGATCGGTTGCCTGCTCCGGGGAGTCTGTCTGCTCCGGTACTCCTACATATCCAGCAAGATTCCGATAGGCGTCTTTACTCTCGGCATACTGGTTCAGGTCACGGAACACCAAAAATCCGCTGCCAAGAGCCACCAGAGCGCAGAGTGAAAGGACAGAAGCCCCGACAGCCATTCTTTTTGGGGAAGTCCTGCTGTATTTTCCCTTTTTGAAATAGTACACAGCAAATACGCTGCCGCCGATCAGTGCGGCTGCCAACAGTCCGCCATATAGGAAAATATATGGATCATCCCCGGTCTGCGGTACCGGCTTTTGAGGGGTGGAAGGATTGGACGGAACAGAAGGCTTTTCTGGCTTCTCCGGCTTTTCCGGTTTTTCATTAAAGAACTGGACCGTAGATGTCTGGTCAGCTTTGATCTCCACCGTAGCGGCATCAGGAATGATGTAATCCTTGCTTGCCCGGTTTGCAACTTCTGTTACGGTATAAATACCAACACGAAGGCCCTTGACTTCAATTACACCGGATTTTGGAGTGGTGAATGTCTCGCAGTAGGAGCCGTCCGCGCTCTTGACCTCGATGGCAAAACCATCTTTGCGCCCGTCGCTGGAATCCTTTGTGATCTTTAAGTTGCCGCGGTAAGCCTCATTGGTAAATCCGTGCCCGGCTTCTCCATTTTCCACAACTGCGATCTGTCCATCTTCTGTGATGGAAAAATAGTAAGCGTTTGGGTCAGGCTGATAGCCCTCCGGCGCTTTGCTTTCTTTGATAAAGTAGCCGCCAGCCAGAAGGTTTTCCGCCGTATGATAGCCTGCATCGGTTTCTTTCAGCGTACTGATCTTTTGATCGTCAGGATCATATTCCTGGTTGGCATTGGAATCCGCATACAGGTCGAACACCGCACCGGGCAGGAAACGCAGGAAAGAATTCTTGTCTTTCTTATCCTCCTTTTCCGCAGGGGAAGGTTCTTCCACAGCTTCGGTTTTGGTCACCTGCACGCTGCCGCGGATCAGGGTGTTTTCCACACGGATCTCGATATGCTGTCCGTCTGCACCGATATATACATGGTGCTGCTGCGGGCTTACTGTATAAAGGTCAGGGGCAGAGATCTCCTTGACGATCCAGTGTCCGTAAGGAATGTTCTCAAAGGAAAAACTGCCGTCTTTTCCGGTAACAGCAGTAAGCAGTGCATTTTCTTCGGTAAATTCTTCTGTATCAGGTCTAAACAGTCCCATGAGTGCACCGGCTAGCGTGACATCTTCGCCGCCTTCCGGGTTTTCCCCGACTTTTACACCGTCTACACGCCCGCGGAGAAGTTCATTGGAAACAGCCTCGCCTTCATTGACAAGGATCTGTACCAAGGCAGTTTCCTGTCCGGCATATTCAAAGACGACCGGATATTTCTGATCCGAAAGGATATAGGCGCCGTTGGTCGTGCGTTCCTTGACATAATAGCTGCCAAAAGGCAGGTCGGAGGCGAAGGAAGCACTGTAACCGTCGGATTCATCAGACGAAACAGAGACCACTTCCAGAAGTCCATCTGCCGGGATCACGCTGCCATCTGCCGCCGTCAGGTCTGCGGAAGCATAAAGTCCAAAGGAAATATCCTTATATTCCTCGTTCATGCCAAGACCGAACAGGTCATCGGTCTCCATTGCCTTGAAAAGTGTGACATCCACTTTCTGTCGTTCGTCATAAAGACCTGTCGCTGCCTGTGTGACCTCCACGGTATCACCCGCATAGGTCAGTTCCACATATTCCGGTTGAGGATTCAACACACAGCCGGAAGGAGCCTGACGTTCCTCCAGACGGTAACGGCCAAGATAGAGAAGCCCGCTTTTCGCTGTGCCGTCCTCGCCGGTCGTAAGGGTTTCCACAACCGTATCTTTTTCTGCCCGCAAGGTACCGTCACCGGTATAAATATCTTCATCTGCGATCACGTCATAGACCGCTCCGGGAAGTCCGGCAACCTCATACACCGGCTGGTACAGTCCGTCGTTTTCCTGGACAGAAGCAAATACTTCTCCGGTCTTTGTGATGGTAAGCTGGCCTTTCTGCGGCATATTGTACTGCGTGACCGTCACAACCGCCTCGCTGCCGTCAATGGTAAACGGTACCGGCTGGTCGGAAAGCACATAGCCGTAAGGAGCAGCTACCTCATAAAGTTCATAATCCCCGGCGGCCAAAGGCTCCGGCAGCATCAGCCAGCCCTCGTCAGAAACATAGAAGGTATCCAGTGTTTCCGGGTTCGGATAGTAGACGGTCTGGGTGATAAATTCCCCGGTGGAAAGATCCTTGATCTGAAAACCGGTTCCGGTCACAGGGATAATCTTTCCGGTCTCTGCGTCACATTTTTCAACTTTCAGACGGGCTGTGATGGTGCGGTTGTTCAGGATATAGCTGTAAGTCTTTCCGTCAGAGGAAATGAATACCGTAAAGTCCGGGACAAAGGCTTTGCCTTCCTCGCCTGCGATTTGATGGACCGTATAATGCCCATACGGAAGCGGTTTACTGGAAGCAAAACCATCCGCATCCGTGGTAAGAAGGTCGCGTTCACTTTCCTTTGCCGCGTCATAGCTTCCGGCTGCCTTTAAGTAAATTTCAAAGACTGCGCCTGCTTCCGGGCGTTCGATGATACCAGCATTGGGATCGTCGGTATTTTCGCCCTCAGGCACATCCGGGTCCAGGTCATCGGTGTGCTTGACAAGCTGGATATTTCCGTAAATAACCGTTTCCGTCACCTGATTTTTTGTGGTATTGAGTTCCACTTCATACAGGGAAGGGGATGCACCCACTTCATAAATGGTTTCATTCAGAAGATACCCGGTGCTCGGTTCGATTTCCCGGATCGTCCAGCCATCCCCGCATACATAATAGCGGGTCATAAAGCTGCCATCCGGTCCGGTAGTATAAGTGTCGATCAGTTCGCCATCACGGAAGATCCCATAGGCCGCCCCTGCAAGCGTGGCATCCCCCTGAGCATTTCCGGTGTCAGCATCACTCTTTACCACATGGACGCGAAATTTCTTCAGAATATTGCTGAAATGTACCGAAGAAGTCTGCCCGCTTTCAATGGTCACGTACTGTGCGGAAGGGGTCACATAGCGATCCACCGGAAGTTCTTTTACCAGATAGGTTCCCGGCAGGAGCTTCTTTTCAATCTGGCCGTTTTCTCCGGTCGTAACTTCCTCATTGACTTCATTTCCCAAAATGTCCGTACCGGAGATATGGAAGGTGATACCGGAAACAATGCCGTCCTCACTGGTCTTGACAAGTTTTGCGGTACCGTAAGTTTCCGTTTTGATCTTTACAAAGAAGGAAACCGGATCGCTGGCGCCGGTCATCATGGTCTGGTAGCCTGGTCTGCCCCAGATCAGCATGTCGTTTGCCACCGGGATATTCTTTCGGAATTCAAACAGCACCGGGTCCATCATCATCTGCCTGCTGGTAAAGGTGTATTCATTTCCGTTTCTTGTCACAGAAACGCCGCTGCCTTTCAAAGCCTCCAGATCGATCTTCAAGTTGTTGGTATCTGTGACCGTCAGGGTATAGACCTTTTTTTCTACATCCCATTTCAGTTCCAGTTCCGGTGCTTCGCTTTTCTTAGAAGAAGTAAAGGAAGGTACTGTGGAATGGGAAGCGACCTGTGCAAGAATCCAGTCATAGGCTTTTTCTGCCGGTCGTCCGGCGATCACGCTGAAATACTGGTCGGCGTCTGCGTGGCCGTTTCCGTGGCGGCTGTACGGATCGCTTCTAAGTTGCTGCTGGTATTCCCAAAGGATGATCTGGGTTGCCATCTTATAGTCATCCTCGTTGATTCCGGAAACAGGGAGCGCCGCACCGGGTTTCCAGCCATAGATCGCAGTCAGGGTGATCCCCCTCCTTGCCTCGGCAGGAAGCAGGTTCAGGTATTGGCTGTTGGTCCCGCTTTCCGAAACATAGGTATTTTCCGAAGTATGGTAAGGAATCCCGCTCTCCACACAGTAAACCTGGTGGCTGATCCCGTCAGAATCCGTCAGCATATAGTGCCGGTAAGCATTGCCCCCGGAACTGGTGTGTACATCGATGGTTCCGTCTGCATGGTAGGCAAGATAGGTGTAAGGCGCCGGGGCACGGTAGTGGTTCCCATCAGAGCCCACATACTCGTCGCCCAGCCAGGAGCTTGCCGTCTGTCCGACAGACATGGCAAAAGCCTGAGCCGGAAGAAGCCCCAAAATGCTTGCCATACAAAGCAAAAACGCCAACAGCTTGCGAAAGCCGCGGCGTCTGGTTATGATATGTTCCATGAAAAAATCCTCACTTTCATAAAATCTAAAAGGACAGCCTTATTTGCTGTCCTTGTCGTCAAAATCATCCTCGGAAAGATATTCCGGTTCCCCGTATGCCTCATCCGGGTCAAAGCCTTCGCCATAACCGTCATCCTCAAATTCCGCATCGTCCTCGGCCTGCTGTTTCGGACGCACGATTTTTACATAGTAACCGATCCCGCCGACCGCAAGTAAGGCAGCAAGGATAAACAGGATCGTGCCGACGCTGCCGGTTTCTTTCTTCGGCTTTTCCGGTTCTGCCGGTTTTTCAGTTTCCGCCGGCTTTTCTTTTCCTTTGCAGCCATTTAAGTCATTTTTGCAGACCGGACAGCCGGTATTAACCTTTCCTGCCTCACATTTTTCGGTGCAGTTGCAGCTTTCTTCCTGGGGAATCATGCTCATGCTGCCATTGTTCTTTTCTGCAAGCGCCATCAGGTCGGACTCTGTGACGCCGTTTAAAAAGTAGACATTGTTATCTTCCCGTTTCCCGTCGATCACCAGATAAAAGACATTGCCCGCGTCCGTAGTGATGGTGTAAAACTGCTTTTCCCCATCCGTACCGCTGATGTTGTCCTGTACCGTTCCGGTGCCTTCCGGGGTAAATGCACCTTCCGGGATCGCAGAAGTATTTTCCTGCTGTCCGGTACTGTTATCTGAACCGGAAGAATTTCCGCCGCCGGAAGGGGTTGCAGCGTTTGAGCCGGAAGGTTTTTCTTCCTTAGGCGGTTTTGTCTGTGTACCGGACGGACTCTGGGGTGCTGCCGCAGCAGGTTTCTTTTCAGGAGCCGGTTCTTTGTAATACGGATTATCCAGCTTTACCACATCAGAACGGTTGCCGGCATAATCTTTTGCGTATATGCTTACCTGTTTTTCTGTTCCGGCATAATCTTTCAGTGCGACCGACGCTTTCCCGTCGGTGAGGGAGTTGATACGGTTTTCATCAACAAAGACCGCCTCCACGCCGGATAGATCGTCACTGCTTTCTATTTTCAGGGCATCGCCCTCCATGGAAGCAGTCAGCGTTGGCGGTGTGGTGTCTTTGGAACCGCCGGCATGAGCCGTTACAGGTAATGCGCTGACACTTACAAGAAGCGTAAGCGCCAGCAGCAGGGAAAGTTTTTTAAGCCTCATGCACATCCTCCTTCTCCTGCGGTAAAACAGTTTCCGAAGGGGCTGCCTGCTGTGATTTCAAAAAATCCGCAAGCTGCTGGGGCGTCAGTTTGAAACTGCGCGCCACCGCTACATAATCGGTATTTTCCAGCTCTGTTTTTTGTTCCTCCAGCTTATGGAGCTTTGCCTGCATTTCCGCAATCTTTGTTTTGGTCTTTTCAATTTCCTTTTCCAGTTTTTCAATTTTAGGATTCAATTTATTACCTCCAATCTGTTAAGGCAGACGCCCAAATGTATAAAAATGCTGCTGCCAGTAGCTTGTATTGATGTTTGCATAAGAAATCGGGTCTCCACAGTGGATCATCATTCCATTTCCCACATAGATCCCTACATGGCTTGCGCCGCTGGTGTTGTAGGTCCCCTGGAAGAAGATCAGGTCGCCCGGTTTTGCATCCGCACTTGATACCGGCGTACATACACCTAAAAGACCATCCGCGGTCAGCCTTCCGAAATTCCAGCCAACGCCGCAGTTGTTGATCACCCAGGACACATAGCCGGAACAGTCAAAGGAAGTGGAAGGGCTTGCGCCTCCCCATACATACGGATAGCCAAGATATTTTTCCGCCTCGGCCATCATTGCGGCAAACTGTTCATCCGCAAGGGCTTCCGGTGGAATGTCATAATCGAAGTAGTTTCCTGTGCCGCCTGAACCAACTTCCGGCAGGTGCCGTTCGCTGGTATCGCCGGTATCGGCAAAATACAGGGGATTCAAATACTGGCCGTCAACCAGGACTTCTAAGTGCAGGTGGGCCCCGGTAGAATTTCCGGTATTCCCGACCTTTGCGATCACATCCCCGGCTTTGACCTCCTGCCCGGCAGAAACAAGGATCTGGGAACAGTGCCCGTATTTGGTCGTCAGGGTATGTCCTTCGTATGCCTCGCCTTCAATAGCGACACACAAGCCATAACCGCCGGCATTTCCCGCAAGGGTGACCGTTCCGTCATGCCCGGCAAGGATCTCTGTGCCCTCCGGCATCCCGATGTCCACACCGGTGTGATAGTTCTTTTCCCCACTGATGGGATGTACCCGGTAGCCGTAATAACTGGTCACATAAGGGAGCCAGTTGGTGCCAAAGACATTTTTGACATACTGGCGGTTTCCTTTTGTCTGCAGCAGGATCTCGCAGATCTCTTTCTGGTCTGCGTTCATCCGGGAAACGACCAGGTTTTCCAGAGGTATAACCGTGAGCTTGACATTTAAGATGCGCCATTCATAAGGCACTTCCTCCTGGGTTTCTTCCCCGGTTTCCGGATCAACGGAAGTTTCGGTGCGGTAACGGATCTCGGTTTCTTCTGAAAAGGACAGGGTATATTGTTCCTGGAAAAGCTGCCGCAGCACGCTTTCCACTTCATCGTAAGTAAATCCCTGATAAGCAGAAGTCAGATACCCCATCAGCACATACGGGTCATGCTCGATTGCGCCCAGGTTATACCGGTATTCGTCATAGCCGGGGCGGTCTGATTCCACCCGGTCTATTTCCATTTGCAGATCCGTTTCCCATTCGGTATAGGTAAGCTCCGCCTGGTTGATGTCCTGATCATCTGCAAGATAGGTAGAAGCAGCCAGACTTCCCAAACCGCCGGTCCCGATATTGGAGAACGTGGAAAACAGGGATGTGATCAGGAAAATTACCAAAAGGAGAAGCAGGAGGACAAGGCAGATTACAGGGTGCCGTTTGACCGCATGGACAATACCGACGCTGACCCTCTCTGTTGCGACTGCGGCATTTTTTGCCTGTTTCCCGGCTTCACGGGCAGCCTTGGCATACTGCCTTTTCAGTTTTTGTTTCTGCCATATCCGGGCAATCGCATGTTTCTTCAGCTCCGGGTGGTCGCTAAGAGCCTGCCGGTAAGCAAGTCTTGCGTTTGCTTTTGCTGATTTTTGCTGTAATTTCGCTGCCTTTCGGTAGGGGGCAGTTTTATGCCGGTGATATGCCGTGCGAAGCCCTGCCTCGCCCACAAGTTCAGAGCGGTGGGCTGCCTTGATGCCCACATTTTCATCCTCTGCCTCATAAATCTTTTTATGAGCGTAACCAATGGCAGTATTGGCGCCCGCCTTGACCGGACGCAGGGGTACAGGTCCTTTTACATGGACCTTTTGGGATTTGACCTCCTTTTCAAATTTTAAGTGTTTTTTGGCTTTTCCGGTCTCCGGGTCGGAAACCGTCTCCATGCGCAGTTTCTTCCGGGCAGGTAGACGATTTTGCGCCTGCTCTGCTTTTTGTGCAGTCCGTTCCGCCTTCCGTCTTGCATGGGTGAGCTTTTTATCCTTTGTCTCCGGCGGTAGTTCATCCGCAGTAAATTCCAGCTTGGATGTTTTCGGCGGTTCGCTATCCATACCCTTTTCCTTCTGCGCTGCCTGTTCCTCCGCCTGTGCCGCTTCCTGAAAACGCTGCTGATATTTGTTCCCATGCTGGTGTGTTCGGTAACGGTGTTCCTGACCGGATCTGTCTGTGCTGTCCGGTGTGGCTGAGCCTTCGGAAGAAGGAGCATATTTTCCGGTATCATGGTCTGTCACATCCTCTGTTACAAAAGAACGCCTGGAAGCCTCCTGCCGGAAATTGCTTCGCACGTTGTCCTGTATCGGGGGCGCTGTCCTGGTAGCATCCGGTGTCTCAAAGTGTTCCGAAAAACCATCCAAAGCGGTTGCATACGCTTCGCCCTGTTCCAGCAAGGACGCCGGTGTTTCCGGTGACAGATGGGAAAATTCCGTCTGTACAGGGATGTCCTGCCTGTGTGTCTTGCCGTTGACAGAAGAAGGGGTGTCCCGTGCCCTGCGCAGGTCAAAATCCTGTTCGGTCTGCCTGGCTGCCGGTTGATCCTCCCCGTGGGAATCACGCACCGGCATCCGGGTATCTTTGCGCTTCCTTTGAAATTCCCTGTCGTGTGCCATTGTTCTCACCTCCGATCCATTTTAATTTTTGTCTCACGCTTTGGTCCCCGCTACTTCATCCGGTCTTGTGGTAAGCACGCTGTACAAGAGTGTGTCCTTCGGGAAGTGGTCCACAAAAGGGATGATCACATTTCCAAAGAACAAAAGCCCCTCGCCGGGACCGGAATGGGTCACATACGAAAGCTGGTGCGGGGAGATTCCCAACTGCTTTGCCAAAATCTGACGGTCTCCCTGGGCCTGGTTGAGCATATAGATAAAGTCCGAGTTCTCAAAAATATTTTCGATCTCACGGGAAGCCAGAAGGTCCTTGACATTCTGCGTTAAACCTGATGGGATTCCGCCCCATTTACGGAAGCGTTTCCAGATCTCCACGCTGAAACTTCCTGTCTGCCCTTTCAAAAGAAGATGGAATTCGTCGATATAGAACCAGGTTGTTTTATGTTTGGAGCGATTGGCCGTGACACGGTTCCACACCGCATCCTGCATGATCAAAAGCCCGATTTCCTTTAAGGCTTTTCCCAGTGACTTAAGCTGGAAACACAGTACCCGGTGTTGATCCATCTGGATATTGGAACGGTGGTTGAACACGTTAAGGGAACCATTGACATAGATTTCCAGCGCCGTTGCGATATTCTGTGCCTCCGGTTCAGACTGTTTCAAAAGCAGCTCGTAAAGATCACCTAAGATCGGCATATTTTCCGGGCACGGGTCCTGCAGGTATTCCCGGTACACCAGTCTGGTACAACGGTCGATGATCGTCCTTTCAATGGGGGAAAGTCCTTCTTTGCCGCCGATGATAAGGTCACACAGCGACAGGATAAAATCACTTTTCAAAGTGATCGGGTTTTCATCATCGGAATAGTCCAGATTGATGTCCATCGGGTTGATGTAGTTCGTGGAAGTAGGGGAAATATCAATGACCTGCCCCTGGGAACCGAACTGCTGTACCAGCGACCCATACTCATTTTCCGGGTCGGCGATAATGATGTCGTCCTCCGTCAGAAGGAACACATTGACGATCTCACGCTTGGCAGAGAAAGATTTGCCGCTTCCTGGGGTACCGAGAAACAGCCCATTGGGGTTTTTCAGCGTTTTTCTGTTCGCCATGATCAAGTTATTGGAAAGGGCGTTCAGGCCGTAATACAACGCCTCGCCCTCCTGGAACAGTTCACAGGTCGTAAACGGTACAAAAATCGCTGTGCTGCTGGTCGTAAGCCCGCGCTCAATTTCAATCTGGTTCGTACCAAGAGCAAGCGAGGACATAAGCCCCTGTTCCTGCTGGTAATCCAGCCGTTTTAAGGCACAGTTGTATTTCTGTGCCACACCCGAAGCGGCAAAAATATCATTGAACAGCTTTTGGCGTTTGGCAGCGATATTTTCCACCAGTACCGTCACAAGGAACATGCGCTCATTGCGGCTCTGCAAATCCTGCAAAAGATTTTTGGCTTCCTCTCCATAGGTGGCAAGGTCGGTGGGAATGATGTCCATGTCATACCCGGATCGGACCGCTTTCTTTTGTTCCTCAATGGTCATTTTCTGCAGGTCCGACATTTTGCGCTTGATGTTTCGGATCGCCTGCGCCTGGTCGATAGACTGGATATGCAGGTTGACGGTCACGGCGTCGTTTAAGTCAAGAAGATCCGCTAAAAGCCGGTCAGTAAGCTCCGGCGCTAGAATCTGCAAAAAGGAGACAGCACCGGAATGGTCGCCTACCCGAAATGTCTTTCCATCCTTTGAAAAAGACAGCCCGGATGGGGAAACGAAGTCTTTGGTAGAAAGACCGGTCTTAGGCAGATCCGACCACTGGAAATGAAACTTTTCCTGGCCGTCCGGGTGAAGCTGGCTGTGAAGAAGTTCCAGACGTTCCAGTCCGTTTAAGGATCTCGCCTGAACTCCCAGAGTCTTGAAATTTGCCAGCACATCCGTTTCAATGCGTTCCAGACGCATTTTCGCAGTACGCAGGTCATCTGCCTCGATCCCAAAGGTAATGTATTTGCGTTTGGTGAGACCGTTATTTCCTTTCTGCAACTGGTTCTTTAACATATCCCCGTATTCCTTGCGGATTCCGTCATACTCGTCGCCGCGGGGAGGGATGTCAATGCTTTTGGTAAAATCCTGCATATTGGCTCGCTGGTTGATAAAGGTAAGCTGCACATGGATCGAGGCGTCGAAGTAATTTAAGAAATCGCAGTAACCCTCGAAGATCTGTGCTTTATCATCTGCCTGTGCAAGCTGATAGTTAATATCAAAAAACTGCACCGTTTTGGTGTAAAGGGTATCGGTCAGCCGGCAGATCCCATCCCGGTACATTTCACGGTAGGGAATGCTCTGCTGGACCGTCTGCGGGGCATCTGCTTTCAGCCCGGCAAAAAAGCCGCCTTTTTTAGACGGCTTGGAACGGGCAGACTTAGTTTTGCCCTGCTTTGCATCGGCTCCGGTCTTTTTGGCCTGCCTGATGTTTTTTTGCAGACGCTTTTCCTGAGCTTCCTGCTGCTTGTTTTTTGGCAATCTTTGTAACCTCCTTCTTTGACATAGATTTATACAGGTTATCCGTCCTGTATGGACGGTCCTTCGGCCAGAGCTTATAACGGAGCCGGTTCTTCAAGATCTTTTCTGCCGGCTGCCCGTCACGCTCATACATGGCGAAGAAGAAAAAGGGCATCATCAGCCCGATCATCAAAAGTACAGCCGCCGAATTGCCGATCGCCCCGCGGGTAAAGAAATACACCGGAAGGCCGACAAGTCCGGCAAGGCTGAAACAAATAAGCTGGCGCTTCGTCAGATTGAAGGCCAGCTTAGTCTTAACTTTGGTTAAATCCTTTGGTACAGGTACATAAGGCATCTATACACCTCCCATCGTAATATAATTTCCGGCCCATTACCGTGCACCGAAATCGCGTACCGGTTTCTCCACAGCCGGACATTCCCGCACTTCCTGAGCCGCATTTTGCAGCCGTGCCAGGACAGAAACAGCCGGCTCTCTCTGACACAGGTATTCCTGGCTGTCTCGGATTCCGGCAATATTTTCCCGAATATCCATATCCACGTCGAACACATCTGAAACCGGCATAAGCCAACGGTCTGCAAAGTATTTCAAAGGATTCTCAAGCGCCAGCACATCATCCAGCATTTCATCCCTGAACTCAAACTTTGTTGTCAGATAGGAATACGCCTCCTGCATGGCTGTAATTTCAGCAGCTTTTTCAATTAAGGATTCCTTATCTCTTGACATAAGGCTTTCCCTGTAAGCAAAGTAATTCTGTCCCAGCCGTTTCATCAGGAGCGTATATTTGTCCTGTGCGGAAGGTTCGCTTGTGAAATGTTCAAATTTTTGCGCTGCATCAATTTCTTTGAGAAGATCGCAGATCGGGAAACTGTGTTCATGGTTATTTTCTTCCCAACACCATCGGGCTACATCCAACGGGTCCTGAAAAGAAAGAAGCGCCTCTACTTCCGCCGGAGTAAATACATGCTCAACCTTCAGATAATAGTGGAGTTCCGAAAGTCCCTGTAACTCGTAAATACTGCCGATGTTCTGTGCATCCAGCATATCCGCATGAACCTTCAAACACTCGTCCAGCCGTTCCATAAGCAGCCGCTTTGCATCTTGTTCTATCAAAATCACCCCTTTCGCTCCGGCATAGTCAGCGTACAGTTCACTTCATTGCCCCATACATCCCAGCCGGGTGTCTTTTGTCTTGCAAACAGTTCCACTCTGGGCTGATCGCCCATGAGTTTTACGATCTTATCCCGCACCTCGTCCGGTTTCTTGCTGTGCTGCTCAATATGGGAGATCACAAACTGATGGATTCCCGCACATTGGCGTTTCGGACGGCCTCTGGTTGCCAGCAGGCAGACCTCCGCGTTTGAGCGGGTCCAAAAGCCCATGCCATAAAACCAGCTATCCGCTTTCCGGTTCTGTTTGAGCCATAGAAAAGCCAGCGTTTTATATTTGAATCCCCAGGCATCGATCACCCGGAAGGCTTCATTGAGCTGCGGGAAGGTCGCCCACAGAAAAAGGGCACTGTCTTTTGCGGCAAGTTCCGATACCGGCAGGGCACAGATTTCTTCAATGCTCATTGTGGGGTAATGGTTTTCCGCAACGCCGCTTCCATGTTTCCTGTCATAATGCCAGGGCGGATCGGCATAGATAATGCCGTACTGTTTCGTTTCCGGCATTAGCGAGCCTGCTCGTTCTTAGATGTGGCCGGTTTGGCCGGCTGTTCTTTGACCTTACCGGCATTTTCTTTCAATGCACCGGTCAGGGAAGGTTTTTCCGCTGCTCCCTTTGTCGCTTCAAGAGTTGCCTGCAAATTTTCAATAGCCTGCCCGTACCCATCGATTAAGGCATCGTTGAGCTGCTTGCGGAACTCTGCCGTAACCGGCCAGCAGACATCTTTCCAGTTGCCTCCCTTATCCTGGGTTGCGGGCATATTGACATACAGCCCCTTTTCACTGGAACAGATACGGAAGCCGTCAATCTTAAAGCATCCGCCAATCGTAACATTGGCAAACGCCAGCAGGTTTCCCATTGGGGCGATCGGACGCACGCGGACATCCAGCTTCATGCCGTTTGCCATTTCCGGCGTCTGTGTCTCCGGCGCCATTTTTTCTGTATTGGTTTTACTCATATATAAAATCCTCCTTTTTAGAATTGGTTTTGTTCATGCTATCTTGCATTAAATATGGATTTGGATAACGAACCTGTCTTAAACAGGGCAAAAGCCAGCAGTACCGTATAACCCGCCGTTCCCCAGATCGCGCCGTGCACGTCGCCGGACGATGGGATAGACTGGACCAGCACTGCATAAATGGCAACACAGATCAGGATCAAAAACCCCTGAAAGCCCAGGGCAAAAAGGGAACGCAGATACCCGGTTCCCATTTGTCCCCATTCCCGGTTTGCCATTGTGGAAAACGGGATCGGTGCAAGGCTCACGGTTAAATAAATCTCGATCATACGGCCATATACAATGACAAAGATCACGATGGACAGTACCCACATACACAGATTGATGATGTTGGTTTCCAGCCACAGTCCAATCAGTTCCCACATTCCCATTGCTTCAAGCTGGGTTTTCAGATCAGACAACGCCGCCTGCACATCCAGGTTCCCGTTTATGACACCGGCACTTTGCGACACCACATTTTGGGCCACATCAAAGACCGCCATCACAATCGTAAAACAGTTGGTGAGCAGGTAAGTGGCAACAAAAGTCTTGAAAATCCACTTGAAGATGTTGAATGTATCGAATTCGTGCATGTTGTTCTTTTCGAGAATCATCTGGATCAGTTCATACACCAGAACAAAGGTCAGGATCATGCCCGCAATGGGAATGACGACGGTTTCTGAAAGATTCTGAATCATGGAAAACACGCCGCCATTCCAGCCCTGCGGGGTCTGTCCTACCTGATTTGCCACATCCGCAACCTGATTGTTGACGGAGTTGAAAATACTGGTGTACTGTCCGGTGATCGCATCGATCAGGCCCTCTTTAATCCAGTCTGTTATCCATTCAAACAGACTGCCCATAAGTCAGCCCTTAACCGAACAGGCCGGAAAGCAGCGGGATCAGCGTTGCACCAACCAGAGCGATACCTCCGCCAGCCATAAGCTGCTTGATCCCCTG
>OGEQ01000722.1_pt1 | contig 32532 bp, 46 predicted proteins | sample 1570731 | NCBI WGS metagenome assembly OGEQ01 (sample SAMEA2582132, study PRJEB24529) | metagenome | biome: Human gut stool | place: China | collected 2011
GAAAAGTGTTGTGTCGCTTGTTCGTGAGAGGCAAACAATTCCATTCTTGAAATTCTAGTTCAGGATATTCAGACACTGGAAAAATATGATGAACCATTTCAGCCGGTTCTGATATTCCGTACCTCAAACTTTCCTGACAAAGATAATTATGTTTTCTTAGAACTTTATCCCTGAACTTCTCCCACTTCTTTGTCTTCAAAGAAGGTCTGACAATTTTGTTATACATCCAATCCTCCTCACACAAAAAGGACAGACCAAACTGATTGGCTGTCCCTCTCATACTTGAAGCTATGCTATCATAATATTTTATTTTATGTGAGAAAACAAGGGCTTATTTTCTCATTCTTTTATTTTTAACATTTCAATTTCATGTTCAACTTGTTCTTTCTTCTTTTGCAAGTCTTCCAAACTTTGGGCATCTAATGCTTTTTTAATAACTTCAAGCCGTTCGATTTCTTTTTTAAACTCAATGAGCTTATCTACTTTTCGTGCGAAATCTCCGAAATTTTCAGCCCAGTTATATTCCTCCCAGCCAAACGCTCTTCTCAATTCTCTTTTTTGTTCATTGAATTTGTCTATCATCGCCTTGTTAAGGTATGCTTGTACAATCAAGATATAAATTGACATACCAATAACTAATGATGAGATTACAATCATTCCCCAAAACATTAAGTCCTTCATTCTTCTACCTCTTCTATTTCAATTCCTTCACAATCAAAGACCCAACCGAATCCAGCTTGTTCCAGTTTCTTCTTTGTAAATTTTGAATAAGCTTTACTGCTGTAAAAATAAATTGCATCTTCATCAGGATCTCTCATGAGGTATTGACCGGATGATTTCATCTTCACTTTGTAGCGTTTTTCTTTTTTTAACAATTCGGGACTTTCCCAACGATTCCCAATTTTTGAGTAGTATTGGAGAACATCTTTTGTTATTTCTATTCTGGTATTTATTGTGATACCTTCACCAATCCATCTGCAATTATCATGATCATATCTCACGAGAAAAATATATTCCTGAGCATTGTTTTTCAGAATATCTGCTTCAAAGATCTCATTGCCGTTTATATCTTTAAGTCCTGTTGATTGCATGAATTCCACATCATCAAATAAAATACCCTTTGGAGTGAAATCAACATCTTTCATACATCTTTTATTTTTGTCCCATGCTTGGAATTTTGGAATCATTTTTACCCTCACTTTCACATATCTTATATTTTGTTAAGCTCGCCTTGTTTCTGAAATCCTTTTAGAATATGGCTTTCATTCGTTTCTCTTTTTCTAGCTTATGCTTAACTCATTATGTTAATGTCAAAAATATAAAAATTAAATAACAAAGTTTCTCAAGGCATCATCTAATTCAGCTTGTTCAATGCCGATGTATCTCAGCGTAATAGCTGGAGATGAATGATTGAACATCTTCTGTAGTGTGCCTACATCCTTTGTTTTGTTATAGTATTTATATCCAAATGTTTTGCGCATTGTGTGCGTTCCCACGTTATCAATGCCTAATTCTTCAGCAGCTTCATGAATGATCTGGTAGGCTCGTTCACGAGTGATGGCCTTGTTTCCTCCTTGCCTGCTCTTAAATAAGAAATGATGGAATGGTTTCCCTTCAACATACTTCCTCATTTCTCGTTTCAGTTCTTTTGTCATCCTACGAGAAATCTGCTTGCCAGTCTTTCTCTCTCGTAGCTTGATGTGCCATCCTTGAACATCTTTGACTTTGAGCGTGAGGATATCACCAACACGCAAGCCTGTATTGAGACCAGTGATGAAAAGCATGTAATACATTTCATTCCATTCTCTCAGGTAGTCCTTCATGGCTTGAATGTCATCCGTGTCCTTTATAGGTGAGACCTCTTCCATACGCTTCCCCCTTTCTATATTAAAATTGATTTTCATAAGGAATTGGGAGTGCAGGAATCGAACCTACTCCTACTGTTTTCCGCCAGCATGCTCTAACCGTTTGAGCTAACTCCCTAACCATTATTAGAAGACCCTCTCATCCATGATGTGATTATCATGAACAAGATTATAGTATTTTATTTTGTGTGAGAATACAATATCTTATATTCTCAATTTATAGTACACCTTTCATTCTGGCATACGTTTCCAAGATACCAGCACGCTTGCGGTAAATTGTAGCATTGCTGACAAATTGCTTTTCTGCAATTTCTTCCCAATCAAGATTGGCTTGTCCCCATCTCAGATAGAAAATATCAAGCTGCTCTCCTGTCAGTTGCTTTTTAAAGGATTCAACAGTTTCTTTGAACAGCTCAAGATTCTTCAGAGTCACATCAGTAGCAAATTTCATCACTGTGTTTTCTGTTGGTTTGCTGATTCCAGACTTACCACCCCCAACAAGGTCATCACCATTCTTCGCCATTAATTCTGCTTTGCGTGTCCAAATTGCCCTGTCAATTCCACGAAAATTGAATAATTCTTGATCAAGGTTAAACAATTCTCTGTTGTTTAATTTTTTCATTCAATAACCTCTCTTTGATAGATTTCAACTATCCCCTTACCTTTTAATTTCTCACAGTGAGCAAGTGCTTCATGTCTTGTTTCAAATTCAGCTTCAGTGTATTCAGCTAAATGCTTAGGATCAATCCAGCTTGCATGACCGTGATACTTTCTTACAACATACATCTTCATTTCTTTCTCCTGCTTTTAAAAGCTATCACGCTAGCCCAGATCAGACCAGAGAGCCAGACCAGTGCGAATAGTAAATAGATAAAGTTTTGAAAGTCCATCCCACTACCTCAAAATTTTTCTCAGTTTTTTATCGCTTTTCTTGGGCAGATTAAAACTGACTGTTATTTCCTTATTCGCTAAAGTGATGTCGCCACTAACTAGTACACTGGCATCAATAACCCCTGCTTCCATAACCATACTATCTGGATCAAAATCTTCGACAGTTGGAGAAAGTATTGTCCATTTCTTATCATCAGCCGTTTTTATTTTTAATCCCAAAAGACGGCCATTGTAATATCCACGGTACTTTCTAATCAGTCGTTTTCTCGCTTTATTCAATGACATGTCTTATCTCCTTTGTGATTCTATTTCTTTCTGCTCTCAATTTTAAACTAGTGTTAACACCAAAATATACCAGTGTTATTTCTTTTTCCCATTGATTCTTTGTGTAAGGGTATAGGTTTGGCCGTGTCATTCTATTACCTCCTAAACTTCTAAATATAGAATTTCCATGTTGAATCCATTATCAATAAACTTGTGTGTCAATTCTTTGTTAATCCCACTTCCTAGACAATGATAAACTACATCTACATTGATGTCTGCACCTAAATATTTTTCCAAACGCATACGATTGTCTACGTAAAATGCAACATTCCTTTTTTGTTGCTGATATGGTCTGGCTTTAGCTATATCCCTAGTACACCACATCAACACTTTTGAGATGATATCTTTCTTGGTAAAACAGTCTTTTAAAGAAAAGAAGGTGTTAGTTTTTGGAATAAGAATTAGTTCCAGTTGTCTATTTATAAATGAATCAGGAAAGAAGCTCATAAGTTTTTCCAGTTCTTCATATACCTCATTGTTCATTCTTCCACCTCCTCAACTTCTATCCTCGAACAATCAAACACCCAGCCAAATCCTGCTTTTTCAATTTCTTCACGGGTGTGTTTTCTTCTAGTTGTGTAAATGTTGTTATAAAAACGGTAGTCGTTATTGTTTGTTTTCACAAGGTAATCATCTGTGTTTTTTAATTTAACTTCATACCGCTTTTCTTGTTCGACCTCGTAGCCGTCAAGCCAAGCTCGTGCAAAGAGTTCGGAATTGTCCCAATACCATTCTGCAACTCTATCAGACATGCATGCATCTATTGAGTAGGATAGTGTATGGCCTAGCTTTTTATGTTCTGTGATAAAATCAGCCACATACTGCGGTACTGTGACTCTCTCACGTTTCATAGCACCATCAAACTTACCTTGCTTGTAACCTGCACAATATTTATGAAACCCATATTCACTTCCAAGTTTATTCAAAATTTCATTGATCCATACTGCTTTAGTTCCAAGATCAAACTTTTCAATTCGTTCGATGACATCTTTTAGTTTAATTTTATATTTATTGATCATTTGATCTGCGCTTACAATAAACTCTTCTGGTATTTCTACTTTTTCGCCACTGTCAAGAACTACACTAATTGCTATCGAATCATCTGTAGAATAAGCAAACCCGTCAAAGCTACCATAAACTAAAACTCTAGTACAATCCTCCATTTTATAAATCCTCCTCTTCAATATTTGATTTCTTTAGAATGGCAATTTGTCATCTGTGATGTCCATTGGGCTTGCAAAACTTGGTGGCATCTGTTCCGTCATGCTGTTTTGATTTGCGGTATTGTCACGCTTTTCAAGAACTTGAAAACTTTCTGCGACAACTTCAGTCACATATACACGTTGTCCTTGCTGGTTCTCGTAATTTCTTGTTTGGATTCGTCCAACAATTCCCACAAGCATTCCTTTTTTCGTCCAATTACAGAAACGTTCTGCTTGTTCTCGCCACATCACACAATTGATAAAATCTGCATCATACTCATCATTTGCATTCTTGAAATTGCGATTGCATGCAATATTGAATTGAGCAGTTGCAATGTTGTTGGGCGTGTAGCGTAGTTCTGCATCTCTGGTCAACCGACCAATAAGAGTCACATTGTTAATCATTATTATCCTCCGACATTATTCATTTCAGCAGCTTCCTTGAGCGCTTCTGCTTTCTTGCGTTCCTGCATTTGATATTCTTGGTTCAACTTATTCAAGATTGTATCTTGTGCAGTGTTCTGTTCAGCTAATCTCTGGATGCTCAATTCATGTTCCTGAAGCGTCCATTCCATATCTTTGATTTTGTTTTCTTGATCAACTAATCTGGAATTGAGATTGATAGCGATGACTAATGAAATAGCTGTCAATGAGATCAAGTTGATGATCAGCCAATTGATTTTACTTTTCATCTTCAATTACCCTTTCTAGTCTAAACTGACCAGCTTCTCTTCCTCGTTCATTTAAGTGTATATAATACTTGAGAAGTGAGACATCTTTTCCTGTGATCTTGCTCAATTCTTTCAGTGGAGCTGTACAGATGTACTTCCCTTGATCAAAGAATCTATAATCTGTCAATTCTTCTGGATCTCCCATCAATGCCTTTTCATCAATATTGAAGAACTTACACAATTCATGGACGTGAGCTGGTTTTATATTTTTGTTTGTGATCCATTGTTGAATTGTATTTGGGTTTCTATTCAATTTCATTGACAGCTCTTTGCGTGTTAGTCCTTTACCAAGGATCAACAATTGCAATTGTTGACGAAAATGATCCATCTGATTTCTCGTGTAATCTCTCATGCTGTCACTCCTGTTCATGATTATTCTTCAAATCCTCAATAAGCCATTCAAGATATTTCTTAGCCTTATCCAAATCTTCAAGCCCATTCTTCTTCTGGAATCTACATAGATACTTGATAGCATTTCCCCAATAGAATCCCTGAACCCCTTTCAGATTTCCTGCAAAGTTCCGGATGACATCAATGGATTCCAGACCATATTCACCACAATAGTGATTTGGCTTATTTACTGAATCATTCATCTCTTCTAAAATCTGTTCAAATGACCGTTCTTTCATTTTAGTCTTTCCTCCTTGATCCAAATGCCATCAACCAATTTTCCTTTGCGGTCCTTGATTTCTTCATAGGCTTTATTTAAGCACTCAACAAAGTCATAGTTGAGCATTTGAGAAATTCGCATCAACTCATGTACTACGCTTTTAAGTTGGTAGCCTTGGCGGTTGAAATAAGATGCCAGAGCTTGATCCATCATCAGTACAAAATAATCTTCTGTTTTTGCAGCTTCTGAAAAAATGAATTTCTCTTGTTCTGGGAAGATTTCTTTTGTGTTGATACCAAGTTGAAGAGTTAATCCAATCAATACAACAGTGATGTCTCCAATACTATCTTTGGTCACTTCTTCATCTTTTTCAGCAATTCCTCTCGACAGCTCCCCAATTTCTTCATAGAGTTTCAGGAATTGCTTATTGGGTTCTTGAGTGTGTAAGTTGCGATCATAGAACCATTTTTGAACTTTTGAAATTAGATCCTTTAATTTGTTGTTTTCCATTCGTTAATACCTCCGACTTTCCATAGTTTCAGGAAATTTAAAAATGTGCTTGCTTGCTCCCTTGAAGATTCGATCAGCAAGCGCTTGATTGTAAATTGTTTTAACGTCATTACTTGACAAGTTAGTGTTGAAGAATGTTGTTTGCCTACTATCCAATATTTTGAATAGAACCCTTTGTCTCCAATCATTCGCCTCTTTAAGATTGGCGCTCATGCTACTTTCTTTCCCCAAATCGTCCAAGAAGAGGAAGTCAACTTTGCTGAGCAGATCCACAGCATAGCTCTCTGTGAAGTCTCCTCTACCATTAAAGCTTTCTTCAATCTTATTGAAGAGAGCTGATGTTGAAATAAAGATCACACTTTTTGGATTCTCGCATTCTTTTGATTGTTCATTCAATGCTTTTGCCAAACCAATAGAAAGATGGCTTTTACCAATGCCAGGCGGTCCACTCAGGATCACATTCCCTGTTTCAAATTTCAGATAATCCCTCAGCATCCGTTTCATGAAGTTGAGAGCTTGCTCATTAGTTGAATTGTCTGCTGTATAATTCTCTAATGTCTTATCACTCAACTCTTGAGAATAGATGCTTTCTCTTTCAAATACTTTGTAAGTGTGAGACAAGAGGGCTTTGATTTTTGCTTCCTGTCTCAAAAGAGATTCCATCTTCAGGATTTCTTCTTTTTCGCATTCGGGACAGATCTCAATGATCTGTTCTGATCCACTGATCTTCACTTTTGCATATTGGACCTGACAGCCATGTTTTTCACAAGATGTAATTTCTTCATTCATTAGAATCCCAACCTTTCATCTTGCTTCTGAACATTTTGCTGTTTTGGCATTTGCTGATTGCGGTATTTTTCAAATTTACTAGCATTGAAGAGCGTATCTGGTGTTAAGTATTTAGACATCTTTGTATTATCCTTCCATTCGTTTGTCTTAACATCAATCACATATTTGAAGTCTTCAATTGTGTAGTTCTCACTCAATCTTCCGTTGATTAGTCTTTGAGTTGACTTGCTAGTTGGTTTAAAATGTGAACCAGTTTTCTCATTCAGATATTTGATAATTTCTTCATAGACATCTGATTGGGGCTTTTGCCCCTTATCTATATCTATATCTATATCTATATCTATATCTCCATTACACTTTGTTACATCGGAGTTACATTGTAACGCTTTTTGATTTTCTCGATGTTTGCGAACTCTACGGGCGCTAGCGGTTTCACTACCTATCATTTCTGGAACTTGCTCAAGATTGAACTGATAATTGTCTGATGTTGTCAACAATTTCTTTTTAGTTAAGAACATCAATGTCAATCTAATTGCTTCAGGATCTTCATCAATAATGAGTGATAGTTCTTCAGCTAGATCCTCAGCCAATCCTTCAAAATACAATTTTCCTTGTTCTGATAGACTTACAAGCATCATCTTCAGATAGATGATTGTGATCTCTTCTCCTCCGGGAAGTTTCCGCATTAGCTTCATTTCCTTGGAGTTGAAGAAGTCATCTTTTAGTTGTAACCAGTAATATCTACGGTTTTCAGTTACCATTCATCAGGCCTCCTTGTTTGCAAATTTTGCGTATTCTTTGAGGAAGTATAGCTGGACAGTTCCAAGACTCCCATGCCTATTTTTTTCAAGGATGAGTTCTGTCACATTGTCTGGCTCTTCTTGTTCATCACGCTTGTAGTAAGCTTCTCTGTACAAGAAGGCTACTATGTCAGCATCCTGTTCAATTGATCCAGATTCCCTCAAGTCTGAAAGTATAGGTCTCTTATCATTCCGTTGATCAACTCCACGAGATAACTGACTGAGAGCGATGACAGGGACTTTCAATTCTTTGGCTATGATCTTCAATTGTCTTGAAATTTCAGAGACTTCCTGTTGTCTATTCTCTCTTCCTCTTCCTTCGATTAGTTGAAGATAGTCAATCACAATCAATCCTAAACCGCCATTTTCTTGAGCCAGTCTTTTGGCCTTTGATCTAATTTCTGAAATTCTGATTCCTGCTGTGTCATCAATGAAGATCTTCCCTTTTGCTAGTCGTTCCTGTGCTGAAATCATTCTGCGCCATTCGCTCTCAGAGAGATTCCCTGTTCTGACATGATACGATGGAATCAAGCCTTCTGCTGACAGCATACGCTCCACCAAGCTTTCTGCTCCCATCTCAAGCGAGAAGATTGCTACTGCTTTATCTGAACTTTTGGCCACGTTCTGAGCAATGTTCAGGGCAAATGCTGTCTTCCCCATTGCAGGCCTTGCAGCTATAATGATCAAATTATCTTCATGAAGGCCTGTTGTGATTTGGTCAAAATCAGTGAATCCTGTTGAGGTTCCTGTCACATCACCAACCTTCTGAGAGCGTTCATCTAGAATTGATTGAGTTGAATCAATCACATCAATGATAGGCCTGAATCCTTTTTTCTGCTCGCTTGAAATTGTTGACAAATTCTGCTCAGTTTGAGAAAGGATCTCATTCAAATCTTTTTGACCATCGTAAACATTTGAAATACTCTGGCTTAGATCTTCGATGACTTTTCTTGCTCTGGATTTCTCAGCGACAACTTTTGAATAATGTTCAATGTGGGCGCTTGTAGGCACTGCATTGATCAGACTTGCAAGAAATGCCATTCCTCCGACCTGCTCGAACTGCCCAATAGAGTCTAGGGCTGATTTGACAGATACGGGATCAATTGGATCTCCTTTATCTGATAGATCCTGCATAATGTTGAAAAGCATCCCATGAGATAGTTTGAAGAAACTATCTTTTGTCAGATATTCGGAAGCAATGTGAATCTTATCAGGATCAAGGAAGATAGAACCTAACACTGCTTGTTCAGCTAAAAGATCATGAGGCAGTACATTCATATTTTCTGCCATTTAGTTGCTCCTATCTACGATAGCCGAAGCGCATTGCTTCCCGTGCTTCTTGGATGCGTTGCTGTTCTTGAATCATTTTCTTGAGTTCTCGTTTTGACTCTTTGCATCGTTCGCTGATTGCGCTGATAATAATCATTTGAAGCAAGATCACCATGATCAATAAAGCGATAATAATTTCTAGTAACATTTCTAATTCCTCCAATATTCATTCAAGTTAACAGCCATGATTGCTGCCAGGTTCTTTTGTTCTGTCAAGATTTGGCGCTTGTAGGGTGCCAATCCCTCATTCCGTTCTTCATCATTTTTAGGAAGGTAATACCCATTGGGCTTTCTCTTCTTTGCAACTATGGGATGTCCAAAATTTACACGCAAGCTTTCAATGATATTTTCTATTGTTCTCTTGCCACAGTGAAATTTTTGTCTGAGCTGAACTGCTGTAACTGGCATTTCGTTTGTTGCGTATTTTTTGATGTAGTTAAGGATATTTGCTTCTGTGGCTGTCATCTCTCTAGATATTGCCATGTGCGGCCTCCTTGTGTTATAATCGTTTTAGTAATTTTTGTTAAGCGCCTGATTTTTCGGGTGCTTTTTATTTTTGCATTGAGCGACAAAACCGCTGAACATCTTCCAGATTGTAAAGGTATTTCCCACCTTTACCAGATTGCTGAAACTGAAATTTCCCTTGGTCCCTCCACTCTTCAAGTTTTGTTCTTCCCCAGCCAGTGGATGCTTGAAGTTCTTTGATAGAGACCCATGTTGTCTGTCTTGATGTTCTTTTCTTAGCTTCATCTAATGCTTTGATATTTAACTGAACCAGCTCTTCAAATAGTTTATCTTTGAAATCTGGACCAAATAATTCTAATACCATCTATCTTTCCTCGAATTTTTCCCATGATTCAGAAATTCGCAATTTCTTATTTATGCGCAATTTCAAATCATCACTGCCTTTCCCGTTCTTGAACATCTGTGTGATCATCGCTGGGCTAACCCCGACCACAGTTGCAAGATCTGAACGAGTCCATCCACGCTTGTGGAGTTCTTCTTCTACAAGTTCATTCCATTTTTCGTGTTGTTGGCTCATGTTTTTTCTCCTTTATTTTTTAATAGAGTTAAAGAGTTAGTAAATTGTTTTAAAAACGCTTGACAATTTTAATGTATAGTATTAAAATGAAAGCATAATTAAAAACCTTGATAAAACGTTATATCTATCAATTTTCTTGCTCGCCAAAGCTATTTTATTTTTAGGTAAGTTTTAACACTGTTTTTTACTAACTCATTAACTTACAAAAACTATTTTAATACACTGCATTAACTTTGTCAAGCATTTTAATGTGAAATATTAAATATTTTTTGTCATATTCTCAGAAAGGTTGAAAAATCAATGTTTCAGACATTTGACAGAATTAAAGAACTTGCCCAAAAGCAAGGACTTTCAATAAATTTATTGGAAGAAAAACTGGGTTATAGTAGGAATACTATTTATAATCTAAAAAATTCCAAACCGTCTACTGAACGAATTTCAGAAATCGCAGATTACTTCAACGTGTCCACCGACTACCTATTGGGACGCACAGATAATCCAAGAATTGCAAAAGATGGTGATGCTTCTGCACCATTAGACCTCAGAGACATCGCTGCTCAATCAATGCTATTTGATGGTAAACCATTGACTGAAGAAGATATAGATTTCATCACAGCGGTTCTGGAGGCACACTTGAAAAATAAATAGAGGTGCATTTTATGACTGTGAAAGAACTTTGTGCTAATGAGGGAGTGAACTTGTGCTATTTTGATGGCAGTGAGTGGCACAGCCCCGGATTCTTCAATCCTGTTTTGAACATTTTGGCATTAGATATAAATTTGTCAAACGAGGAACAGAAACAAGTTGCTCTTCATGAACTTGGTCACAAAGAACACACTCCTTTTCAATACGAATTGAACAGGGAACTTTGCGAATTACAAGCAGATAGAAGCATGATTCATCACTTGCTTGAAGAAGAGTTGAAGTTGATGGATGATGTAAGAGAATTCAACTATCTGCATTTTATGGAGAAATACAGTCTGAAGACCATTGCAAGTGAAACGATGGTCAAAGACGAATATAATTCACTAATTAGTTAAAAAGGAGAAATACAATGGCTATTTTTGGAAAGAAACACGATGAATCAGAAGAGATTCAACTCTTTGAATCTACTGAGAATGAAAAGACATTTTTCTTTGCGAATCAAAAAACTCTAGTAAGAATTGATGATCATTTCATTCGGATCGCTCGACAAAACACAATCAGCAATGCTTTGTTGCAGGGGCTGGATGGAGAAAAATCTATACTACTCTCAAAGATTACTGCTTACCAATTGAAAGAACCGGGTAAAACAGTAGGCTATCTTCAGTTGATTTTCCCTGGCAGTATTGAGCCGAAAGGTGGAGTGTTCGATGCTGTGAAAGATGAGAATACAATCACATTCAACAAAGAAGATAAAGCTAAAATATTAGAAATCAAAAACGCTATTGAGGAAGCACTGATAAACAATTAAGACAAACAAAAAAACCTGCACTCAACATTTGGGGCGTAGAGTACAGGGATACTGTTAAGGCGTAAAAATAGGCTTGAAAAAGCCCTTTTCACTATGCCTATTGTACCAATAAAAGAGGGAAAAGGCAATGGAAATTAAATCTTACAAAAAGAAAAATGGTGATACTGCCTACGGATTTAGGATCTATGTGGGCAAGGAAAATGGCAAAGACAAGTATGTCAAGCGTCAAGGATTCTCAAGCAAAGCAAAGGCACGGGCAGCACTCTTACAACTTCAGGACGATTTGGAAAATGGCGAGCAAACAAAAAAAGATATCACAGTTGAAGAGGTATCAAAGAAATGGCTCAAAGAGTACGCTGACACTGTTCAGGATAGCACTTACATCAAGACTGAAAGAAATATCAAAAATCACATCTATCCAGTCTTTGGTAGTCAGAAAATAGCTTCCATCACTCCTCTTCAATTGCAGGAACAGATCAATGAATGGTCCAAAAAATTAGTGTATGGGCGCAAGCTGAAAGGTCTGATGAATAACATTTTCAAGTATGCTATCCGTTATGGTTACGTTACAACCAATCCTGTTGATAGCGTGACCACACTTGTCAAGAAAGAGAGTGATTCTTCTAGTGATTTTTATGATAAAGATGAATTAAAATCATTCATGAAATTAGTGGATGACACAGATGATTTGAGAAAGAAAGTCATGTTCCGTCTCCTAGCGTTCACAGGGGCCAGAAAAGGGGAGGTTTTGGCTCTCAAATGGACTGACTGGATAGATAATACCCTAAACATAAACAAGGCCATTACAAGAGGTTTTGAGGGCGAATCTGTGGGGGCTACTAAAAACAAGAGTAGTGTCCGACTGATTAGCCTTGATCAAAGAACAATTGATCTGCTCTCAGAATACAGAAAAATGAATCCTACTACCACTTTTATTTTTGAAAGCCCTGAAGGAAAGCCTATACCAAGTTCACTGCCACGCAAATGGCTCTTGCAGATTGTCAAAGGGACTGAGGTCAGGCCTATCAAGATCCACGGTTTTAGACATACACATGCCAGCTTGTGCTTTGAAGCAGGAATGACATTGAAGCAGGTCCAACATCGTCTTGGTCACTCTGATTTGAAGACAACCATGAATGTATACACACATATCACCAAGCAGGCAAAAGATGACATTGGTGAGAAATTTGCTAATTATATAGATTTTTAACTCATCAGATATCAGGACAGACTCTTTTCAGAAAAAAGGGTCTGTTTTTGGGTCTGTTAGTTTCAAAAAGTTATGGGAAAGAATAGAAAGTATAAAAATAAAAAACGTTGAAATGTCAACGTTTTAAGAAGTTTTAATAAGTTTCAAAAAGTATATATGGAGCCGGTGGGAGTTTCTAAAACTCAATTATATAGCTGTTTTTAGGTTTTAGGGTCTGTTTTAGGTACTGACTTCTAAAACTCCACAAGTTCATTGCTCACATTGTTAGTTTAGCATAGCTTCCAAGAAAGTTCAAGTTTTATTTTTTATCTTAGACATAAAAGGAAGTCATTTAATAGGAAAAGATTTTTTTGATAGTTGTTTGAGGTTATAACAGACAATCTTTGAAATGTCTGTTATAACAGAAAAAACCCTCCAAAATGGAGGGTGAAAACTATGCTTTATTTTCTAGCGTTTGAATTCGTGAAACGATAGCTGCAAGCTCTTGTTTTGAAGCAAACATGTTTTCTGCTTGATGGCCAGTGATAAATGAGTCACCGCCATTTTTTAGCTTTTCATCTATTAGCGCATCAATTCCAAGTTCTAGATGCTTTGCCTTGATGTTGGTTGCCATCTGAGATTGAAGGGCGCTATAGGTCACAAATGTTTGATACGATTGATCTGATGTCAAATAGTTTGTTAAATCAACCGTCCTGATTGTGTTTGTGGTCTATTTTCTAGCATTTCAATTCTCTTGATGATTTGACTATCATTGTATGGTTGAATTTGATGTGTGGCTATGTAAGTGGCTATTTCTTCCTGTATGTTGACCTTATCAATTTCAACAATGTTGCTTATTTGATAATTTTCAATAGATTGAATTATATCAATTTTGGCACTCTTATCACTAGGGAAGATAAAACCATCACATTCAACCTCGACTTGATAGATGCCGGCTGGTAGAATTTTTTCAAGTTTGAACTGAACTTTAGAATTTTCTACAACAGTTTCAATTGTCTTCTTTCCTTTGGCATTTGCTATTTTGATCTTAGCGTTTTTACCATTCAGAGAGCTGAATTTGTTGCCATCATAGTCTAATAATTCATATTCAAAGATAGATGAGGAGTCACCTTGTTTGATGACTTCCCCGCCTTTTGTCTGCTTCAGATTAGTTGAATTTTTTCCGCTCATCTAAATCCTCTATTCTACAAATCACAAAGATCTATTTAAAAGATCCAAAGTCTGTGATACGTTGCCCGTTTTCGGATTTCCCCACTGCCACATATCTGCGATTTCCAGAACCGCCAATGTAAGAGATCCAAATGTAGCCATCATTGTCAATCCATCCATCATAGTTGATTTCTTGACCTGCACTGTATACAGCTACAATCTCAGCTCCAAGACCTGCTTCAACTCGTACATTTAGAGCAGACACCTCAACAGTGAATGTCCCTGTTTCTGGATGGAATCCATTTGATTCAATTGTCAATGGTTCTGATGGTTCTGGCTGTTCGAATGCCACAGATGTGTCATCAGTTGGGAAATAGAACCATCCAACAATTCCGTCAAAGTTGCGTGTGTTGTATCGTGCAGGACCTCCAACATAGAGGGAATCAGCATTCCCATCAATGTTCTGTTCAATGGTTTTCATGGTGACTCCATCGCTGTCCTCAATTACAATTCCTGTGTGACCATAAGGATGGCCGTACAGGTAAGTTGTATCCATGACAAAGATGGCTCCTGCTCGTGGGTTGACTCCTACTGCATCATATACTACTTCATACCCTAACCCAGCGGCTGAATTAAGTAGGTCAATAGCATTGCCCCAGAGAGCTTTCCCAAAGAAGTTGATAGAAATTGAATTTGGTAGGTCCACACATTGGGTTCCGTATGCACCATCTGCATCAGCTCCCACACCTTGATTTGCCAAAGATTCTGCATAATTTAGAATGTCATTTAGTGTTGCCATTTTAGAACCTCATTTCTTCCATTGTTCATTTGCTTTTTTCACAGCCGCTTCAATGAATGTGTTTAGTTGGTCATTGGTTAAATTGATGTTATATGCTTCTAGTCCTTCAATCAAGCTAGTTTTAGCATGCTCCATCTTATCCTTTCCGTGAATGTCCAATGTTCCTGCAACTTGTTCAGTGGCATTCACAGCGTTATTTGCAAGGATTTCAGCCACTTCAAGAGCTTTCTTTCCTCCACGAGTGAGAAGGTATTTCTTGACTGCTTGAACAACAATTCCAACCAAAATTACAAGAATACTCATTGCGCTACTTGTTACAATATCAGTGATTTGATTCATTTTTCTTTTCTCCTTTTTTGATTAGTTTACTAGGCTCTTCCAAGCCATCTTTTAACTGAAATTTCTCATGATCAATATTTTGTTTCACAAGACGATCTAGACCAGGTATTTCAACCCCTAAAGCTGAAAGGCTGGCAAGGATGCTTGAACCGTATGCTGCCATCATCGCAACAATGAAGGCATCAACTACGGGTCCAAGATTCATATATAGGGCGAATGGATAGCCGATGGCTGTGATTAAAATCATAGCTGTGTGACTTACTAGCCCTTTCCTCCATTTTCTACTTGAGAACTCATGATAGGCCCAAGCTCTAGCTACACCTAAAACGATATCTAGAGCCACAATGGCCATCAAGAGAAATACAATCATGTGTTCATCAATTCCGTGATCATAGAAGTCACGGACTACTTCGATAATTCCAAAAATTCCATCTGCTTCTTCTTGATACATCAATCACACTCCCTTCGATTAAGATTCAGGGTGTGCTACTGGTTTAGTTTCAAGATCTCCTGATGGCTTGTTTTGTTTCTCTTCTTTGGGAACTTCCCAGTTGTAGATTGCAAGTTTACCATTTTGAAGAAGTGGGCCTTTCAAATCTTTGATGGATTCGCCATTATAAACAAAATCATAGTTGACTTGTACAAGCACCCGTTTCCCTTCGCTGAATTTCTCAGTATGGTCTGGATCAATCAAGGTGAAGATGTCATGCTGTTTGTAGGTCTTGCCTACTTGAGCAGCTTCCACAAGCTCAAGCGCTCGCTTGTAGAGAGTTGGATCAAGTGGATTGTCTTGATTGGTCACAGCTACAAGGACAGACCAATCAGCAAGAGCTTTGTTGTTTTGGATTAGGACATCTTTCTTTTCGTTTTCTTGAGTGAGTTCTTGAATCTTCAGGATGGCATTCTTATTGGCATCAACAGACTTGTCAAGCTCTTTCTTGAGGGCCACGATAGCGCCAGAAGGGTCTAGTTCCATGCGTACAAGGTTTAGAACAGCTTCCACAAGTGATGATTCTTCATCTCCCATGCGGTTGTTTGGAAGAGATTCTTCAAATACCCGGTATGGATAATCTTGCTTGATGGAAACCTTTGTGGCATTTGCTACTGGATCATACGCTTTGAATTGTACTTTATAATTCATTAGGCATTTACCTCATTCTTATTTTTAACTTCTTCAAATAGGTCCTTCAAATCTTTGTCAGATTCCAGAACAGAGCGATAGATTTCTAGTTCTTTGAGGAGCTGTTGTTTTTCCTGTTGTGCTTCAGTCAATCGTGCTTTGAACTCAGCTTCATTGATTGATTTACTAGCCAATTGATTAGCTAGATCTGTGATGATTGATACATAAGTATTTTCTTTCATTTTGTTACCTTTCTACTTAAAGCCATACTTAGTGAATACGTTTCTAATGTGAGTTTGAATAGATGAATTCTTCAAATCCCATCCATAACGTGCAATGATACCAAAACAAGTAATGATATCCCATAGATACTGGCCTATATCTCTTCCGCCACTCATATAGAAATGTTTTGAATATATCCCCTCAATAAACTTATCTCCACGACCAATGAAATGTTTTACACTGTTTTCATTTTGTGGGATCAAATATGTATTCCCGTCATTGGTATTATTGTGAAAGTTCCAAGGGCTACGATATCGCCCATTGTTGTAGATCAATACACGGTCCCCCACAAATTCAGTAAGACTTTCTTCTGCGCCATTACCTTTCCCGGACCACAAACGGATTCCTGCAAAACTTTCATTATCGTGGCGCTCAACTTCTTTAGGGTCTTTGTTGTGGTTTGTTCCAAAAACCATAAGAGCGGCATTCCTGTCCCTGAACTGTTCAGCAACAAAACCACTTTTCATCAACTTGATAAATTGTGATGAATTTGTGTCGTCAATCCTGCGAATGGTTCCAGTATTAGAATATAGATTCAGTGTTCCATCACTTAAATCGAAAACAGTTGTCCCATTATTGGCACTCAAGCGGCCACCTTTGATGTGTTCAGCAGTGAAGTCAATTGAGCCTAATTGAGTGATGAAGGCTTTCTGTGATGTTAATTCCCTAATGAATGCTTGATTTGAAATGAGCTTATTTATTAGAGCGTAGTCAACTAGTAGCTTGTCCGCTGTGACTGCATTGCTGGCCAGAATCTGAGTTGTTACCGATCCGGATTCCATGTGTCCTGTCCGAACGCTCTGAGAAGCCAGATGCCGGCTTGTGATTGATCCATCAACTACCATGTCACCTTTCACCTTGATCAATTTGGCGATCAAAGCAATAGCTTCTGGTTCTTGTACCAACAATGAACTGATGGTTCTTCCGTTGATGGTCTTTCCTGTGCCAAATGAGATCTGGCCATCAGTGATGTTGATATCTGTTTTCTTGAGGACTCCATCAAACTGGCTGACAATTGTTGCCACTTGTCCATCAATTGATTGTTTGTAATTAGCAAAGCGCCCGTTGATACTATCCTTGAAATCGTCTAACTTATCATTGATGACAGAATTTTGACTGGATAGCCTCATTCCAAACTCAGTTGAGAATGTTGATATTTGCCCGTCAATTCCTTGTTTAAACTCGGCAAGTTTAGCTTCAATAATAGATGAACCGTCATCTGTAGGAGGTTGGTAGGTTCTCTTGATAGATCCTTCATACACATCAATGTCCCCAAAATAGAGACTTGCTGGCTGTCCATTTGATGATCCAGTGTTGTCAAATCGCAAAAATGCTTCATCATATTCCTCAGAATTGACTGTGAAATAGTAGCGTGTGATTCTGTCTTGTGGGATGGCGATCTTGTCAGCAAGTCTGAATACTTTTGTAAAATTCCCCGTCTCACCCTTCTTCCTTGCCAAAAAGTAGAATGTGGAATTTTTAAGATTGTCTGATCCAATTGCATCAAATGAAATTGTGTAAGTTGTATTTCTTTTGGTGTTGAAGCGTTGTGATGCTGCTGCTTTAGTAGTGTCACTTGCATTTTCGATCTTAAAGAGTTTTCTGGATTCATTGTAGTAGATTGGATTAGTTGAAACCGTTACTACTGGACTCAATCCGGGATCATAATACCCCCACCCCTCCACATTTTGAGGATTACCGCTGTTTTTAAGCAGGTTCTCCCCTGCTTGCACGATTTCATCAAATCTTCTTGTGATTCCGGCTACATCTTCGGTATATTGAGCTTTAGCAACATATCCTTGCTCAAGAATTTGCCTTGTTGCTTTCAAGGCATCTACAGCAGCTTTTTCAGAATATGTAAGCATGCGCTGTTCAAGTTCACCAGTTGGACCAGTCTTAGTCTCTAATTTCGTTAATTGAGTAGATAGGCCTTGGATGGTCTGTTCAAATGTTGCTTGCGCTTGCTCTACCAGATAATTTTGATCTTCTGGAGCTGGTTGCCATTTACGTTCATTATTGCCTTCATAAAAATCAAGTTCTGTCATGAACATTCCAGACCACACGTTAGGTCTTCCTTGATATTCAAAGAGGAGATACCCTTCATCAAAAGCTCCTGTGTTAAAGCTGAATGATTTTTTGATAGCTCTATCTGAGTTGAAAGCTGGTGATCCAGTTTTGTCAAAAATGATCTGCTTTTCATCAAAATCATTAATAGATCCCTTTCTGCGTTTACAAAAAGTGATCTTAACCCTTGCAGTGTTGGCATCAAAAGCTATCAAATTAAGCATGTAATTTGTGTTTTGTTTAACGATGAATCGTGGACTGTGAACAGATGCACCATTACTCAATAGAAACATGCGTTTCTGTCCATTGAAATAGTATTGATGAGCAGTGAAGCTCATTCGTCCATTTGGTTCAATCCAATATTTCAAGCCCTCATCTGCTCTTGAGTTTCTGAGCATGTTGGGACCACCGCCAGCACCTATTGAGGTGAACTCTTCTTTGACTCCTGCCACCGTCTGTTCAACATAAGACCGATCAGCCTTGCCATTGGCCACATTGGTCAGGTCAGAGATGGCTTTCTCTGTGGTCTGTTCAAACCTGGACTGTGCGCCTTGGAGTCCAACAAATTGGCTTTGTGTTTGAGCCTTGAAATCATTGATCAGTTTTTGGATATCAGCATCACTGGTCTTTAATTTGTCAGTAGTAGCTTGCAAACCTTCCATTTTGACTTCAATGCCATTGTATTGAGCTTTGAACTCTTCTACAATTTCATTTTTGTTCTTCTGATTAGCAGCATTGATTTTCTCAGTGACTTGTGCTGAGATCTCCTCTTTGACTACTTCAGCTTGCGCTTTGGCTTGCTCAAGCCCATCAGTGATCTCTTTCTCCAAGGCTCCTGCTTTATCCTCAAAAGCTCTGTTGGCATTGTCAACCAACACTTTCAATTTCTTGTAGTATTCATCATCCTCTTGAGTCTTTTGGACTGTATCAAGGATTTCAGATGCTACATCAGAAATTCCATTAGAGCCTGACATGCCTCCACCGTGGCCAGTCTTGTCATCGAATGTAAGAGAGATATACTCTTCTGAGAGAGCATCAAAGACATAGCCCACAGCTTTTTTCTTCAGCATGACATCATGCTTCAAGCTCATGATGGTCACTGTGTCACCAAGATGAACAGTTTGACCATCTAGCTCATAAGCTTCAACCTTGATCTGATCAGTGGACTTGTCAATATCTCCATTCTTGAATTTGGCTTCACCCCATTTTCTCAATTCTTCCTCTGTAATAAGATCATTGTTCTCATACTCAGCTTCATTGATATAAGGGTAATTGCCAATGAGGGGGCTGTCCACAGTAACTTTCAGAACTGTGTCTTCTTCTGCTCCCTCTGGCTTGAAGGTTGATTTCAGATGCAGTCTTGTGATGATGCTAGAACTGCTCTTATTCCGTTCATACTGCTTCAAGTTTTGATGTGTGGTGATAACTACACCACGATCAATCCCCCGACTCTTTGGAATATCAATCAGGAAGTTGTCACGAATCATCTCACCTTCCCAAGCGCCCACGATGGAATGTTTTCCATCCATCAGGATCTTATAGAGCGTTTCATCTTCTGTAGTGTTGAAAGTTCTATTGTCCATAATGTTACTTGTGAAGGAGAATTTCCCAAGTGGTGTCTTAACTGCTGAAATCATAGCATTCAAGGCGATCTGACAAGTTGAATTTGAAACCTTTATAGGACGAACAGAGCGCTTGAAGATGTCTTCTGTGATGTGCTGGCAAGTCAGATTCACTGTGTCATCTTGCTCGCTGATTTCCTTAATCCGGAACAGTTGCCGGCCAGTGATAGGAGTTGGGGCGATGATGAGCATGTCTTCCTGAAATTTCTTATAAATTTCAGTGTCTGTGATTGGGTAGTCAACTTTGAGCGTGTAGCTCACATTGGTTACTTCTTCAACTTCTGCTTTGGTTGCTTCATGGAGTGGTTGCCCGTTCCATTTCACTGTTTGAACATTTCTGTCTAATAGATATAGAATTATAACCACCCCCAATTGGTTTCAAAAATAAGTGATTGAATACCTGGCCCCAAAACCACACCGACAGTCTTCTGAGCTTGGTTAGCATCAATTGTGATGAAGTCTCCTGACCACTTCACCAGATTTCCTTTCTTGTCCAAGAAGCTTGGATTCTGTGGATCATTCACCATCACAGCGCTCTCAGATAGCTGTTCAAGCTTGATGGTTTGCTTCCCAATCGTGAAGCTAGTCTCAGATGAGCTATTGCCTTTAATTGTGATTTTAGGAAACGCTAGTGAGCTGCCTTGTAGTCTGAGAACACCATTTGAGGTGAGAGTTTGAACATCGTTGTTCTTCATGTATTTTGTGGGGTGACAAACAAATGTCACTTCCACAGAATACATTTTAGTTTTATCTCTCTGAGTGTCAGACACCTTTGTCTGATAACAGAACCATCTTGTGAGCTTGTTCTGTTGATTCTCAAGCCAGAAGTTTCTTTTAGAAAGAAATTGGACAAATTCAAGGACTTGCAGTTCTGTTGGGTTGATGAGTTGAAGAGTGTATTTCTTTTCAATCGCTTCTCTATGAGAATTTGATTGAACAATATATCCACTAACTCCATCATGGCTTAGTAGCTTATCCTTTGAAAGACCGACTTGAATTGTAGGGCCTTCAAGCACAATCACATCAAATGGAAATGATGAAGTTCCAACTCCATCAATAATCAATTCATTGTACTTTACCATGCAGGCGCTCCTCTCAATTCTTTTTGTCTCCTCAATTCAGCAGCTATCTTCTGAGATACCTTATTAGCGATCTTCTCAATATCAGCTTCTTCTCTGATGATATTGTCAGATATGTTGATGTTGATCACGGTTCCTTGTGGATCCATTGTTTGGGCAATACCACGACCAATGGCGCTCAAGTTCCGTTCATTCAGTGGTAGGACTGCTTCTTTCCCAGCTTCCCCACCAACCATCAGACTATTCCCATTCATGCCAAATGCTGTGGGCTTGGTTAAGATCCCACCTTTGGCATACCATTCAATGCCAATACTTGGAATCCCTTTACCTTTCAGCCAGTCCATTGGGTTCAGTGATCCACTGGCCTTGAAGTGAGGTAGTGGGATGTGTGGCCATTTGAATTGGAAATTGAAGAAACCTTTAATTCCGTCAATGGCTCTTCCTACGAGATCTTTTGCTCCATTGATAGCTGTGTCAATTGTGTCTTTGATCCCATTCCAAATGCTTGAAGCGGTTGAGCTGATATCATTCCAAACTCCTGAAATTGTGCTAGAAATCCCATTGAATACAGTTGAAACTGTTCCTGTGATTCCATCCCAAATCCCAGATAGAGTTGAGCTGATCCCGTTCCAAACAGTTGAAGCCGTACCGGAAATTGTGTCCCAAATTCCAGATAAGATTTGAGCCATTGCATTGAATACAGATTCACAGATACTTTTGATCCCGTTCCAGATATTTTCACCAATACCCTTGATGGTCTCCCAAGCCCCAGACCAGTCCCCGTTGATGATCTGCATCACAGTCTTAATGATGCCTAATACCACGTTGATGGCTGTTTCTACTACGGTTTTGATGGTGTCCCAGACCGTAGAAATTACGGTTGAAATGTTATTCCATGCTGTTTCAATAAAAGGACCAAGAACATTCATGACTGTTGTCACTACTGCTGAAATAGCATTCCAGACTGTTTCTGCTGTCTGCCTGATCAATTGTTGATTGTCATTCCACCATGTTGTCAGTGTTCCCCATATTTCCATGACAAAGCTTGAAATAGCTTGGACAACAGTATTGATGACCGACATGATAGCATTCCAGACTGTTTCAACAGCGGTCCTGAATCCCTCATTGGTTTCCCACAAGTGCTTGATAACCAAGACTATTCCTGTGACTGCTGCAATAACAGCGGCTATCACTCCAATGATTGGCAATGCAGCAGCTATCAGCCCTCCTATACTTGCTCCTACAGCAACAGCAGCCGCCTGAAGGGCGAGGAAGATTGGGGCAAGTACACCGGCCACTGTTACAATTGTTCCAAAGACTACAACAAAGTTTTTGATGGGCCCAGGTAAGTTGTTGATCCATTCTGCCACTTTCTTGAAGACATCCACAATGATGTCAAGGGCGGGAGCGAATGTTTCAGCGATTGCTCCACCGACCTCAGCCATGACAATTTTCAAGCCATTTTGTGCTGTCGTGAATTTATCAATAGGATCTAGAGTGCTTTCATAAGTTTGTGAAACTAACCCTGCTGACTCTTTAGATGTTTTTCCAAGTTCATCAAAGCTCAAAGCTCCACGCTTGATGGCATCGACCATTTGTGGAGCCTTTTTAGCACCAAAGATCTCCATAGCGATCCCCATTGCTTCAGTCTCTGATTTACTGTTCTTGATTGCTTCAATGGTCTCTTTGAGACCTTCTTTCATGGTCTTTCCTTGCTTGGTGTAGACCCCTGCTGCCTTTGTCATTCCTGACAATGCTGCTGATGAATCAACCCCATGCTGTTCAAGTTGACCAATCAATGTGACAGCTTCATCAAATTCAAGACCAAGCATCTTGATTTGTGGCGCTCCATCTGTTGCTTTCTTCATCAAGTCATCAACAGAAACCCCTGTGGATTGTGCCACATAAGTGGTGCTATCCAGTACATCAGATAGGTAGTCAACAGAATATCCGTAGGCTTCCAAGGCTTGCTTGGACTGAATTGTTGCATTCGTGATGTCAGATCCGTTGATTTCTGCAAACTTGAGCATGTCAACAGATGTGGTTTTGAGCGCATCCCCTGTCAGGCCAAATTGGGTGTTAACTTCACCGACTGCATTCCCGATTTTGCTGAAATCAGTAGGCATTTCAGTGGCTATGCCATTGGCAATTCCTTGCATCTGCTCAAGGGACTTTCCACTTGCACCAGTCTTGGTGACAATAGTGTCCATTCCTTCATCAATTTCCCGGAACGCATCTAGAGCGCTCTTTCCAAAATCAACCAACTTTTGACTGATTTCAGATAGCTTCTCAGAGAATTGGTTCAGTAACTCAGCTTTCAGAAGCTTGTTTGTCTCTTCAAGACCGCTACTAGCTTTCTTTCCTGACTCGCCAAGATTTTCCATTTCATTAGCAAGCCCGTTGAAGGCAGCCTTGGACTCATTCAGTTGAGTTTCTAGCTTATTGACTTCTGTTGAGTTCTCGCCATACTCTTGTTTTGCAAGAGCAAGCTGTTTCTCAAGATTCTCAACCTGTTGGGCGACAATCTCGCTTTGCTTCCCAATCTTCTGTTCAGCAAGTGCCAGCTTATCTGCTTCACTAGCGTTGGAACCCATTTGGCTTTCTTGTAGCTTGAATGAGCTGACAACTTTGTCACCTTCGCTGGCAAGGCGCTGTTGCTCATTTTGAAGCTCTTTCAGTTGTTCACGGTTTGACTTGGTAGCATTCCCATTTCCATCTAATGCCTTATTGACATTCTCAAGCTTGTTCTCATAGCCCTTCAGGATGTTCTCAGTCTGGACCACTTCCCGTTGAAATGCACGGTATTGATCAGCACCAATGTCACCACTTTTGAACTGAGCTTCAACTTGTGCTTGTGCCTGTCTCAATGTTTCCAATTTCTCCTTGGTTGTTGAGACTTGCTTTTGGAGGACTTCTTGCTTCTGAGCCAATAGAGTCACATTCCCTGTGTCAAATTTCAGAGCCTTGTCAATACTCTTCAATTCTTTTGCTGCTTCGATAGAAGCAGAATTTACTTTCTTCAGGGCATTTTGAAGGGGCTGTGTGTCACCACCAATCTCAATTTTTATCCCTTTAATATTACCGGCCATATTTCCTCCTTTCACATAAAAATATAAAGAGCGCCTAAAGGATTCTTGTGATCAATCGTCCATCTATTCAATGAACTTGACCTCAGATTCTTCCTCTCAGCACTCTATTTCAGACTAAAATGAGTCAAAATCTGACTGTGTGGCCTTGCGTGTTTCTGATTTATTTTCAGTACGCAAATTCACATAATCTGTTTGATAATCCAGAGCCATTCCAATTGAAATGTGCTTCAGATCATCAATTGTAAGCCCAGTTTCTTTACAGCAAGAAAGATAAGATTCTACTGTAAAGATTTCATCACTGGCTGATTCTGACTCATCTGGTTTTTTTTTGATGTCATCGTATCATTGATCATTTCCATTAGAATTGGAGCAATGTCCTGCAAAGGAAATTCTTCCATTTCCATGAAAAATTGTTCATAAGGCTTGATGTGTGGGTTCCCTGATTTGGCGAACACCCAAAAAAGGCGATTGAAGAAGGTCATGTCAAAATTAGCCAACATGTTGATGTCAACTTCATTGTTGCCATTCTCAGCCATTTGCATGATATTCTGGTTTGAGATCATTCCAAAAAGATCTTGGAAGAAATCTTTCCCAAACTCACTCTTATAAGCGATAGGAGTGTAAGCATTGGTTACAAGCTCATACTCCTTTTCACTAATGGTCACACTCTTACGCATTTAAGGCCTCCTTAATTACAAAGCTTGATTAGGTTCATAGACCTTTTCAAACCATTTCTTATAAACTTCTTGATCATCCGCTGATGTAATGGAACGTTTCACAACTTGGTCACCGGGACGAGGGCTGGCATTGAAGCTCAATTCACGTTCATTCACGTTGGTTCCGTTCTTGGTAGCTGATCCGCTCGATGGGCGACTTGCTGAACAGTAATACATGACATGGCGTGTCTTGTTGGCATCGCCAGCAAATTCAAACATAAGTGCGAAGTTGGTTGTCTTCGCATCTGCTTTTTCTGTAACCACTCCTGTTGTAGAGTCTTTGATGTCGCCCAAAATTTTTGTTGCGAATGCTTCAATGATGTGTGGGACTTTGAATTTACCTTCGTAACCTTCATTTGAGTTGACGAAGTAATAATCAATGTTATCAGCTTTCACTGATCCTGAATCCCCTTTAGGGTCCAGCGTCAATTCCATCGCTCCAGGGAAGCGGAATACTTGACCATAAGTGATCACTCCTGCTTCACTGATTGATTGGATTGGTGCCACATGGACATTTTCAAGTCCAAATGTAACTTTGTTTTCAGTCATTTCTTTCCTCCTCAATATAGATAGACTTCATAAGACTTCACAAACAGTCTTTCTGATTCAATAAAATTCTCTTCTTGAACATCATAAAAGAGCTTGTGGTCATTCCACAGCTCTTCCAATCGTTCTTCTAACTCCTCATCTTTTCGTTCAAATGCCAATTCTACAGTGACAGAACGGATCATGTATGATGCTTGATTGTCTGTTCCTGTGATAGATGGCAAGCTTTCAAAATAGACAAGGTAAGGCAGCGTGGGGACATTTCCTTCCCTGAATGCCTTGTAAGTGACAGGCAGGCCAGCCTGTTCCAAAATTTCTGCAAACTCTGACAGCTTCATCTTCCAAGCTCCTTCAATTTCTTTTCAAAATTCTCAATAGCGTGATCTTCTGCCGGCTTGATGTGTACTATTCCGGAAACCCGTCCCCCGTTCCTCTTTAAGTGGCCAAATTCAAGCAAATGTGGGAGACGGTAATTTGTGTTGTGAACCACAAAATTACCTTTCCCCATTTTTGTTTTTTTCCACGATTTGGCATACTTACCACCTTTTGCCCTTGGACTTTTTGGACTTGTGGTTTTTAATTCTTGGACGGCCTCTTCTGCTGTTTCTTCCGCTATCTTGTCCACTTCTTCTTCAACTTCTGTGGAATACTCTGCTAATGCTTTAGCAATTTGACTGGCTAGATCTTGGCTCATGTCATTTTCTCCACCAGAGTCAATTCAAGGATATTGAGGTTGATTGGATATGTCTTCAAAATCCGGTACTCTTTACCGCCAAATTCAGCAAATTCCTGATTGTCGTATTCAAAGCTGTGAATATCAACAATCAGATTTGGACGAATGCCGGCCTGATTGGCTTGGTAGAATTCGGATCGTGTAATAGATTTTTTCTTACAAAAAATTGTAGTCTTTACTTTCTCAGTCAGATCTTGCTTGAGTTTGTCCTTGCCTGTAATTTTAAAACCTATCAATGTGATTTCATCATTCCACATCTCACACCTCTTTCTTGGAAGAGATTTGCAGATTGTGCAAGCGCCATTGAAGGTGACGTGGCAAATCAACACCACCTTCATAGCGATAAGCAGCAAAGTCAACAATGAACATTTCATGGTCAGCACGATCTGGAACCAATTCAACACCCAGATTGTTTGTTAACTCGCTGATGACGCTTGAGACAATCTTCTCTAGTGTTTTATTTCGCAAATTTGAAGCAATTCCTAATTTGATTTTAAGTAATTCCACTAACTGACCAGTGTCCATGTTATTCTTCCTCTTTCTTAGTTGCTTTCTTGCGTTTTGGTTTCTCTTCAGTAGCTTCTTCTACTTCTTCAGTAGTCGCTTCCACTTCTTCAGAGGTCTCTTCTACTTTCTCAGTAGTTTCTTCTACTTCTTCAGCGGCCTCTTCTACTTTCTTAGTAGCTTTCTTTACTACTTCATCAGTGATGAAGATTGAACCTGCTGAGTTGAAGCCTGTCAAGAGGCTTTTAACAAACTCTTGATCAGGTTCATAGCCTTTGCGTGGGAAGACATCATCAATTTTATATTCATGTTGTTCTTCATCACGCATGTCCTTGAATGGACGGATTACAGTATAGGTCATGCGATACCTCCTTATGCTACAACATCAGTGTATGTGCCAAAGAATCCAGCGGCAGCATCTACTTTCTTAACATCCAAACGGATGAAGAGTCCAAGCAATTGGCCATAGATGTCATTGTTAACCCATTTAACAGATACTTGAGAACGGTCAAAGAGTTTGACAAATTCAGAGATATCACCAATGAAGAACTTCATGTCTCCTTCAACTCCGAATACAGTGTCATCTACTGGGTAGATTGTTTTACCACCGAATGAGTAGCCTGTAGGTGATGCCACATCTGTTTGAAGCATGTAGCGACCATTTTTGTCTTTCACTTTGTCAAGTGCTGCAAACATTGATTGAGTTACAACAATACTTGCTTTGTAGATTGATTTAAGTTTCTTGTTGTAGATGTCCTTGATGCCATCGAATCCAGCAGCATCTGCTTGAGTTGCTGATTTGAGGATAGTAGCGACTAATGACAATTCAGTATTTTCGCCTTGATTAAATACTTCATCTTCTACAATTGACATGATGTCATAGTCAGCATCATCAATCATTTCTTGAGATACAGGAATGTATCCACGGTAAGTCTTGATTGAGTAATCAATTTCGCTGATGCTTGGTTTACCAAGTTCAGGATTAGCTTTCAATTCATCAGTTGAAGCCATTTTGCTGTCTGTCTTCTTGATAACTGGATATTTACCAGAACCACTATTGACTTTGACACGTTGGACAAGATCCAAGAGTGGATTGCGTGTTTTTTCAAGGAAGTGAGGTTTCAACACTTCAGTTGGGATCAAAGCAGCGCTTCCAGAGTCAGTTGTTTTAAGACCTTCAATGTCACGAGTTTGACCAGTACGAATGAATTTAGCAATTGCGTCACGTTCTTCCAATTTCTTTCCTCCACGTTGCTCAACATCTTTGAATGTTGGAGCTTTCCGATTTTGTTCATCAACTTGTTTTTGAAGATCTTCAATTTCTTCTTCAAGTTTTGCTTTTTCTGCTTGCTTTTCTTCCAATTCTTTTTGGAGATCTTCAAGGCTCTTTTCAACCGTTGAAACCTCTTCTTCAGTTTCAGCACGGTCCAGTTTTTCTGCTTCAATTGCAGAACGGTTGTTCAATTCTTCAATTGCTTCTTCCAATTCAACAACCTTATTTGCTTTTGTGCGCATACGTGCGCCCAGAATCAATGCTTTGTTCATAGATTGTATTTCTCCTTAATTTTCATTTTGCGTTCATTTAACGCATCACTATTAGCACGTTTCAGACATTCAAAGTCTTTCTTCCGTGCAGCAATTTCAGTCTGTGGATATGCTGGGAATGTGCAAGGGCTGACCTCAAAGATTTCAAGCTCTAGCACTGTATCAAGATAGGAACCATCTTCACGCTCAACAGTGTCCACCTTGATTGGCATAAATCCAAAACTGCATCCAACTATATCCCCACGCTTTACACGGGCATATGCTCCCATAGCGTCTGGATCGTTCCTGTTGATGATAATGTCCCCATAGAGACCTTTGTCATCAACTTTGAGACTCACTGTGCTGTTCCCTGTGCGTCCTAATACTAGGTTATGATCATGATTAAATAATGCACGGATATCAGCATTCTTGATGGCTTCTTCCACTCCTGCACGTTTAATCACTTCAAAATAGCCTGGCCACAGCTCAGTTTCTTCATCGAACCGGATGAAGTAGCCACTCAGAATCAAGTCACCAGATTCTTGTTCTTCTCGTGTCTCGAATTGAGTAGCGATGTATGAATTACGTTTCTTCACTGGCATTTCCTCCTTCCTTGTTTAGTTTGCTCTGATTGCCTAACTCGCCTTGTGGAAGATAGTTTTCAAGAACAATAATTTCATCCATTTCAGGATCCGGAGTCATACCAACCCAATCTCTCCACTCGTTTCTACGCATTGCAGCACTGTTGGTCATTTGTTGGGCCACAGTTGAAAGCTCTGTAATGTCGTATGAGTACAATGAGCGTGGATTGAATTTGAAGTAGCGTGTTGTTGAAGTCAGTAGATCTCTTGTAAGTGTCTGAGTAATCGTTGTTGCGATGCTCATGATAGTGGTATTCACAAAGTTGTTGTATTCTTCTTTGTTGAAATCTCCCACACCTAACACAAAAGCCGGAACACCTAACATTCCAGCTACTGTTTTCTTATCAATTTCTACCGACTCATTCAAAGCGATGTCATTCAAACTTAATGGCTTCACTTGTTCCACTTCCATCAAGGCATCGGGAACAATCCAAGGTTCACCAGACTGACTTGTTGTCAAGTATTTCTTAGCGATTTTCTCCCGACCCTCAACAGTTCCAAGCTCTTCACTGGATGAGTCCACCTTCACAATGAGGCTTGGAACGTTCTTTCCGTTCATGAAGCCCTTCTTGGTCTGTGTGGCCATGTTCAAATTTCGGACAATGTCTTTCAAGGCCAATCTAAAACCGGTCCCAATATAAGGCCGGTCTGGATCAGGATTGATGGCAAAGTGGACTACTTCATCCGGATTGAAATCAGTGTCCCTGAAGTGGATCATGTATGTTAGATCATTACTTTTGAACGACACTTCTGACATCGGGAATGGTCTGAGATTGCTGATATAGTCAGTCATTGGATCGTATTCCACATGTAGGACAGAATTCCCATCGCCAAATAGAAGCAAGTCCCTGACAATTTTGAAGATCCATGATTTTCTTGTCATGTGATCGCAAGGGTTGATGTCAATCTTACGGGCTAACCCGTCCTTGATTCGTACATCACCGGATTCTGTGTTCTCCATCAGCTGGATCGTCATATTTGAAACCATGTCAGCAATTTTATTGACTGCCATGATCACATCTGGATTCCTTGCTAGTGGAATATAGCCATCTCCATCATACATGATGCCCAGATCTGAACTCCCAAAGCTTGTGAACATCGTTTGAGACTTGCCACGCTTGAATAATTTGTCAAAGATTCCCATTTTTCTCACCTCCTTTCTATCTAATCAAAGTAAGCCATCACATTCTTATTCTTACCAAGGTTAGCAAGCGCCTGAATACAAGCAAAGACACTCGCATCAAACAAGTCAATTCTTGCTGTACCTCCATCGCCATCTAGTTTTTCATACTGGACAGCATCATCCACTTTTTCAATAGCTCTTACGTTGCTGACACAATACTCATAAGCGTCCGAATGTACATAATAAAATTCTTTATTTTTCACTTTCAATTCGATTCTTCTGAATCCCTCTGATTTCAAATAGAATAGCTGAGGTTGGTCAATCATTTTGAATTTAGCTTGCTTCATTTTGAGCATGAACTCTCTACCAAATTTTCTGTCCATACCGACAGCAGCAATTTTGAAGCCTTTCTGTCGCATCTCTATGAACCATTTAACAATGTCATCATAGAGAACAGTTGGAGTGTTGCTCATTGTCAGCCAGCCATCTGATTGCCACCCAAAAAGTGGGATGCCATCATCATTGGCTTTCTTCTGAGCATTGACACGAGGGAAGAAAGCGTGTGTTATACAGATATCAACATCTTTTTCACCGTCATTGTACACACCATAAAGAGCAGCAGCGGTCAAGTCATGCAGCCTTGAAAGGTCAGCCCCTCCATACCACCGAATAGGAAGCCTTGCAAGCTCCTCAATGGTCCAGTCATAGCAGTCATCACTAGCAATGAACTCATCAGGATTGAAATAAGCGTTCATTGAGTTTGTGAAGACATTCAGTGTCTTATTGAAGAACTCATTTCTGGTCTGTGGATCATTCAAAGCTTGTTCTGCTTCTTCCTTGAGGGCTTTGAGTGAGACGGTAACACCCCATGAAGGGTTTGCCATCTTCAACACATTCTCATCCAAGTAGTCTCCCACATCTCCATCAGTGTCCTGATTTGCCTTACAGATAAAGATGAAGAATGAATCATCTTTGACCAGCTCTTTCAACACCTTCTGACAATATTTCAGACGGTTGGCAAGGAAGCCTGTTGGAATGTCCCCGGCTGTTGAAATAACAAAAAGCATACTGTTTCGGTATGCTGACATTGTTTTCTTCATAAGACCGTATTTCTTGGAATTTCTCATGGTGTGTGCTTCATCTAGGATGATGACATTCCCATTGAGAGAGTCAAGCCTGCTCTCATCATTGGCCAGCGCTTGGATAAAGAATGAACCCTCCTCGCCAAAATTGGCAGTGATGGAGTGTTCTTGGTTGTTATCTTTGATACGAATGTTCTTGTCATTCCATCGCTCAACATTGAACCGCAAGAAGCCAAAGGCTTCCAAGGCTTGCTTGACTGAATTGGCTACAATATAGCATTTTGAACCGCTATCTGTATCAAGAATCTGATAGGCCAGAGCGATGGCGGCAGTGAAGGAAGTCTTGCCATTTTTTCTGGCAAGCATGATCAAAGCTTCCTTGAAGCGCCTCTCATTTGTTCCCTTGATATAGAATCCAAAGAGATTGACCACAACAAAATGTTGCCACGGTTGCAAAAGTAATGGCTTGTTACGAATGGAGACCGCAAACATATCATCACCTTGCTGATGGACAATTGTGTTCTCGATGAAATGAACGACAAAATCAACCATGTCTTCATCCATCTCAAATTCTGGATTGTCCAAATCTCTCAGAAAGCGTGATGCTGCCAAAATGTTCTCTTCACAATGCTCTTCCTGATGGTCTAGAACGTGTTGAGCGTATTTTTTAGCTTTCTCCACGTTACCCATCAGACTTCACCCGTTTCTTTTTGATCTCATCCTTGAATTTCAGAACCTCTGTAAGGACTGATCCATTGTCTTGCTCTACTACTTCACCCAATGATTTAGGATTCATCATCAGTTGATTGGAATAGCTGAGTATGTCTTTCCGTAGAATTTCCATCGCTGTCAGGATGGGGACCTTACGTTCATTCTCAGCTCCTGCCTTGTTCACATAGACATCTGTGACAGGATAGCCCATGTCAGCATAGTCCTGAGCAAGTTTCTGATACTGAAATAGCATCCCTGAAAAGATGTCAATGATCATGTCAAATTCTTTGCGATAAGTCCCAAGCTCTTTCATCTGTTTGATGACTTTTGACTTGATAGATTTAGCTGTGACTGGTTTTGCCAAAAACTAGGCCTCCTTCCTGAAATCCCTTTAGTTTTTATCCCCTTTTTGTCTGAGCGGTCCCGACTTGGAAAAAGTTCCCTTCACCGGTTCCCAGACGCTCGAAAAAAATTTTTTTCGATGGGGGGGATAATCGAAAAAATCAAAAATTGAAAAATTGAAAAATTCGATTTTTACAAAATTTCATTTTTTTTGTTTTTCCGGCTCCCCTTTCCGCTTCTTGTCTGCCCGACGCGGCGCGGACCCGGGGATTTCGTTGTAAAACAGGTCCAGGTATTTGTTTTCCAGACTT
>OGEQ01000725.1_pt1 | contig 32439 bp, 23 predicted proteins | sample 1570731 | NCBI WGS metagenome assembly OGEQ01 (sample SAMEA2582132, study PRJEB24529) | metagenome | biome: Human gut stool | place: China | collected 2011
TGGTAAATTAAGCCGTTTCATACCATCAACTAAGTCAAAACACCCCAAGAACTAAATGATAACATATAACAAAGTATCTGTTAGTAGTTACTACTTATTACCTATACGTAGTACTACCTATGGACGTTATGTAGTACTATGTATTTGCGATAGGTAGTACTACATACGAATAATATGATGTATGTCTTGAATTAGTTTACTATGACTTTCGGAATAGTTTATGCTATGTTACGGATCAGTTATCCTAAGAGAGCAGGTAGATTCCGGGTAATGTGTCTACAGTCTTTAATTATTTTCTACCCTTGTAGACCCGAGGCGTTTTTTCACCCTTCAGAATTGTCCAAAAACGGTATTTAGGCGAGAGGTTAAAAATAGATAATTTTAAAGGAGGCGAAATCAAGGAGATTTCATGAGAGATCAATCTAAAATATCGATTTTACATGATCTTTTGTTAATTATCATCCCCATTTTTGTAAAATCCTATTAGTTTTTTAGTTGTTATAATAAATTTATTATTACATTTGCCATCTCTTAGGAATATTTATACATTGCTTATATGTATAAAAACAGATAGTGCAAATTAGTTATTTATAAGTTAAACAAAAAAAGTGTGTCTATGAAAAGGTTAACTTTCCTTTTATTCTGCCTATTATTAGGTATTGGGATGGCCAACGCTCAGACGACGAAAGTAACAGGTACTGTTATTTCGGCGGAAGACAACGAGCCCATCATTGGTGCATCTATAGTTGTTAAAGGTACGACTATAGGTACAGTAACAGATTTTAACGGTGCATTTTCTCTGGATGTACCAAGTTCTGCAAAGACTCTGGTAGTTTCTTTTGTAGGTATGAAATCTCAGGAAATCGGCATCAAACCGACATTACATGTTGTGTTGGCAGCAGATAACCAAATGCTTGACGAAGTGATGGTTGTTGCGTATGGTACTGCTAAGAAATCATCTTTTACCGGAGCCGCTTCATCAGTAAATGCGGAAAAAGTATTAAAAGATGTACCTGTTACATCTTTTGAACAAGCCTTGCAAGGCGCAACAACTGGTCTGACCGTAAATTCGAGCAGTGGACAGCCTGGTGCAGGTTTAAGCATTCGTATTCGTGGAACAGGTTCTATGAACGCCACAAATGAACCTCTTTATGTAATCGATGGTGTACCGGTTATTTCCGGAGATATTGCTGTATCTGGAGTAAGTAATGACTCAAAAGCTTTCAATATCATGTCTTCAATCAATCCGAGCGACATTGAAAATATCACGGTTTTGAAAGATGCTGCGGCTGCTTCTTTGTATGGTTCACGTGCTGCAAATGGTGTAATTCTTATTACAACGAAAAGAGGTAAGGAAGGCAAAACTCAGATCAATTTTAAAGCGAACTGGGGTTTTTCCGACTGGGCTGTTAAAAACAGGGAAACTGTTTCAGGGGAACAGCAGCACGAACTTACCTATGAAGCATATTACAATGAAGGTATTTTATACAAAGATATGTCAGAAGAAGAAGCAAGAGCTTACGCACAAGAAGGTGCAGATACTTTCGCTCCTTTAAGAGATCACTATTCAAACTGGGAAGATGCATTATTCAAGAAAAGTGCATTCAACCAGAATTATGAGTTTTCAGCACAGGGAGGTAGTGAACTGACAAATTTCTTCGCTTCATTGAACTACAAAACGGAAGACGGTATGATTAATACCACCGGTATGGAAGGATTTACCGGTAGAGTAAACGTAACCCATAAATCAAAAGATGGGAAAATGCAGATGGGAGCTAATATCTCATTCTCAAAACAAAAATCAGAAATGGCTTCGGAAGGAACGGCTTATGCCAATGCCTATTTCGTTAAAAACTGGTATGCAATCCCTAACCTTCCTATTTATAATGAGGACGGTTCATTTTATGAAGGTTTTCCCTTGGATCAATTAAATGTGCCTAACCCATTAAGGGATCAAGGATTGGATAAAAATACATCCGAAGTGCTTAGAAGTACCAACTCCTTATGGGCTTCTTATAAAATAATCGAAGGGCTGACAATCAAGGAAACAATAAGCTATGACTTTATCGACAACCAGTCAACAACTTACTGGCCGATGAATTCGAATAACGGTGAGGCTTACAATGGTTTGATGATCAAATATCCATATCAGCACCACAACATCTATTCATCAACGGTATTGAATTATACCAACACATTTGCCGACAAGCACAATCTGGATGTTTTGCTCGGATGGGATGTTGACGACAGAAAAGAACAATTTGTCCAAGCAGTCGGCGCCAACTATCCGCACGATAAATTACCAGAACTTGGTAATACGTCGGAACCGATGACAGCCTCATCCGGATATAGCGAAGATCATCTGTTATCTTTGCTTTCTCGTATAAATTACGATTATGACGACAAATATTACATTTCTGCAAATTACCGCCGTGATGGTAGCTCAAGATTAGGAGCAAACACACGTTGGGGTAACTTCTGGTCTGTTTCTGCTGCTTGGAGATTGAGCCAGGAAGCTTTCATGAAAAATTTGACTTATGTTGATGACTTGAAGCTAAGAGTTTCTTATGGTATAAATGGTACTTTACCCTCTAAGTTCTATTCACATTTGAGTTTGTTCGGTTATGGCTTTAACTATCAGGATCAACCGGGATCTGCTCCTACGACTATTCCTAATCCGGATCTGGGATGGGAAAAGAATGAGAACTTCAATATCGGTTTCGATGCCAGACTGTTCGGCCGTTTAAGTGTAGCATTCGATTTCTATAATCGTGAAACAAAAGACTTGTTGCAAGATGTTCCGGTCTCAATGACTACTGGTTTCAATAATACATTGAAAAACGTAGGAGCCATGAATAACCGTGGTATTGAATTGGATATGAACTATGACGTATTCAATGAAACAGCAGTAAAATGGTCTACAGGTATAGTTCTATCTCATAACAAAAACAAGATCAGCAAACTGTATGGAGGAAAAGACATCATTAGCGGAACTTCCATCTTGAGAGAAGGTGAATCTTATTATTCTTGGTGGAGCCGTGAATGGGCTGGCGTTGATCCTCAAACGGGTGAAGAACAGTGGGTATTGAACACTGAAAACGAAGATGGAACCATCAATCGTGGATTGACTAAAGATCCGTCACAGGCTCAACGTGTTATTATCGGAAAACCGGATCCTAAAGTAACCGGAGGATGGAGAAATAACCTTTCTTGGAAGGGATTGGATTTAAGCGCCTTATTTTCATTCTCTTTAGGTGGACATATCATGGATGATCCTGCACTGCTGTACACAGATACAGATGGTGAAACTGCATATCAATCCATTGGTATCCAGCAGTTGGACAGATGGCAAAAACCGGGTGACATTACAGATGTTCCGAGACGTATCAATAGCTATCAATATGCTCGTTACGGAAGTTCCCGTCATATGAAGAGTTCAAACCATCTCCGCCTGAAGACTGTAACATTATCTTATAATTTGCCGTCAAAATGGATGCAGGCTGCTGGAATGAGAAATGTCAGAATCTTCGCTTCCGGTAACAACCTGCTGACATGGGCCGCCTATAAGAATATTGATCCGGAACAGCCGGTCAATGGTGTGGCCACTTGGGCATTACCGAACTTGAAATCAGTAACATTTGGTATTGAAATCGGATTGTAATCCGGAATTCGTTTTACTATAAATAATAACAATGATGAATAGACTAAATATAAAATCTATATTTGCTGCTGTAGCAATAGCTTCAGTGACATTTACATCTTGTGATGGATATCTGGAAACTTTCCCTTCAGATTCATTGGTCAGCACAGATGCTATCACGACTTTACAAGATGTGGAAACAGCACTTAACGGAACATACTACAGTTTAAAGAGTGCCAACTATTATGGTTGTGATTTTGTATCACGCGCCGAAGTGGGGGGTGAAGACGTACAGACAATCTCTTCCGGGGGGTTAAGAACCGACACTTATTATCGTTTCATACACCGTCAGAATAACTCGCCGGAAAATTTATGGAGCTATCCGTATGCCGTTATCAACCGTGCGAATGTATTGCTGAATGCAATTGAAACAGGAGACCTTCCTGCAGGAGATGAACTTAATAATGCAAAAGGAGAAGCCTTAGCTCTTCGTGCTTTATGTCACTTCAACCTTCTGATTACATACGGAAAGCCTTATTTTGTAGAAAATGGAGCTACTCCGGGTGTAGTATTGGTAAAAAATGTTTTGAGCGCAGATGATCTTCCCAGTCGCTCAACTGTTGCAGAAGGGTATGATATGGTCATCAACGACTTGGAGGAAGCGTTGAAATGTATCGGGACGGAAGTAAAAGACGGACGTTTCAACAGTTGGGCCGTAAAAGGTTTACTGGCACGTGTCAATCTATATAAAAGAGATTGGGATAAAGCTTTTTCTTATGCAGAAGATGTAATCAAAAATTCTCCGTATTCTTTGCTGAAAACAGAAGACTATGTTGCAGCATGGTCTGGAAGATACTCTTCGGAATCCGTATTCGATCTGGAAATTTCGGATTTGGATGCCGGTGATCGTGAAATGTTTGGATATGTAGTCGATCCTAAAGGATATGCTGCTGTTTCCAACACGAAAGAATTTGAAGATCTTATCAACGAGAACCCGGATGACATCCGTCGTAATTTGCTAACTGCAGCATCAGTCGAAGGACGTACTTACATGAACAAATATCCAGGGATCAATGGTAAAACGGCCGTAAACAATATTCGTGTAATCCGTCTGTCAGATATTTATTTGATTGCTGCTGAAGCTGCATTGAAAAAATCTTCTGCTGATCAGGCTAGTGCAAATAAATACTTGAATGCGATCATCAAACGTGCTATTCCTTCCGCTTCAGATGTGACTGCTACCGAAGCATTGGTCTTGAAAGAAAGACGCAAAGAATTGGTGATGGAAGGTCATCGTTTTTATGACATCATGCGTTTAGGGATTACGGTAACTCGTAAGGGTGGATATCATTTCTTGAACAACACCGATCTTATATCTCCGAGTTATCAGGATTATCGCACGATTTTGGCAATACCACAGTCTGAAATAGATGTAAATCCCAATATCAAACAAAATGAAGGATACTTCTAACAGGATAATATTCAAATGAGAAATAGGCTGTTATTCTTATATAACAGCCTATTTTCTTTTGTGACTATTATATATAAGTATCTCCATATCCTACATTATTATTAGTCAATGTGCGTGAAACTGGTTAATTTGAAATCAATCGATTTCAAATTAACCAGTTTCATATTTGCACCTTCCAACTATTGTTGCTACATTTGTTTAGATATAAAAAATTATACTATGGAGGCTCCATTTGTTTACGGACGTATTGCCGATGACTTGAATTTTACTGACAGGAAAAATGAGGTTGCTTTGTTGACACAAAACTTCAAGAATCTCATTAATACCGTTATTATATCTCCACGTCGCTGGGGTAAAACATCTTTGGTAAATAAGTGTGCCAAACTTTTATCAGAAGAGAACAAGAATACACTGGTCTGTCAAGTCGATATTTTTAATTGTAGAACGGAAGAACAATTTTATACGGCCTATGCTAATGCTTTAATGCGGGTATCTACCTCTGCTTGGGAGGAATTTGTAGCAGGAGTAAAAAAATATTTGAGCCGAATGGCACCTACTGTTTCTCTTTCCGAAGGCAGTCAGAGCTATGAATTATCTTTTGGTATCGGTTTTAAAGATAACCGGTTGTCTTATGATGAGATATTAGATTTGCCACAACAGATCGCTAAAGATAAAGGTAAAAAGATCATTGTCTGCATTGATGAATTCCAAAATATCAACGAATATGAAGATTCGCTTGCTTTTCAACGTAAACTTCGTGCTCATTGGCAGACACATACATCTGTTTGCTATTGCCTGTATGGGAGTAAACGTCATATGTTACTGAGTATTTTCAATGACTACAGTATGCCTTTTTACAAATTTGGCGATATCTTATTCTTACAAAAAATAGAACGAAAAGACTGGGTTGCATTTATTTCCCAACGGTTTGCTGATACCGGAAAGCAAATATCGGATGAATTATCTGGTATGATTGCCGATAAAATGAAAAACCATCCGTATTATACTCAGCAATTAAGTCAGCAAACTTGGTTGCGTACATCAAAAGAGTGTTCGGAAGCTATTGTCAATGAGGCGTTCAACAGTTTGATCGGTCAATTGAGCCTGTTGTTTACCAATATAATAGATTCTTTGACTTCCCGTCAAATTAGCTTTTTGATAGCTGTCGCCGATGGAGTGGTTAATTTCTCATCTAAAGACATTTTGAAGCACTATCAATTGGGAACTTCAGCAAATATCAAAAACTTGAAAAAAGCGACACTTGAAAAAGATTTGATCGATATATTGCCTGGCAATACGATAGAAATCCAAGATCCGGCTTTTGAATATTGGCTTAAAAATGTGTATCAGAATCCTGCAAGATAGTTTAATCTACATCAAGAAATCAGGAGGAAACAGGTAGAACTACAGCACAGTTTAGAACTGTTAAGGATGTGGTTGCTACTTTCACTAAACATTTTAACACATTGTTAATCAAATAAATCAGTTTGCTCTATATTTAGAATGTTATCTTTTATAGGAGAATGATGATTTAAAAGATAAATCAAATAACACTTTAATAATCAACAATATAACCATTAACTGAGTTCTGCAAAGACTCTGGTAGTTTCCTTCGTGGGGATGAAGTCTCAGGAGGTTGGAATCAAGCCAAAAGTAAATGTAGTATTGGAGGGGGACAATCAGATGCTTGACGAAGTAATGGTTGTCGCTTACGGTACCGCTAAAAAAAGTTCTTTTACGGGATCGGCCTCTACGATCAGTAATGAAAAATTAGAACTCCGTCCTATTACGAACTTAACAAAAGGGTTAGAAGGACAGGCAACAGGATTGTTGACAACTTCAGGATCCGGACAGCCTGGCGAAGATGCTTCCATTGTAATCCGTGGTTATGGTTCAATTAATGCATCACAAGATCCTTTGTATGTTGTCGATGGTATTCCTTTCGATGGTTCTTTAAGTTCCATCAATCCGTCTGATATCGAGTCTATGACTGTATTGAAGGACGCTTCTGCTGGTGCTTTGTATGGTGCGCGTGGTGCGAACGGTGTCGTTATGATCACAACTAAACAGGGTAAAGAAGGAAAAGCTCAAGTAACATGGCGTTCAACTGTAGGATGGGCATCACGTGCTATCCAACCGTATGATATGGTCGATCAGAAAGAATTTGTGCAATTAACTTATGAAGCTCTTCGTAATGGTTACGTATTCAACTCTGGTTATTCATGGGAACAAGCACAACAGATGGCAAGAGCCGGTTTAAGTGCCAATTTAGGTGGTGAACTATACAACCCGTTTAAGAATTACACATGGGACAATTTGATCAATCCTGAAACAGGAATGGTACAAGCTGATGCTGTTTCAGCCTGGAATGAACGATGGATGGATGCAGTTCAACGAGATAATGCATTCAGGCAAGAACACCAATTATCTGTAAACGGCGGTTCTGAAAAAACAAAATATATGTTTTCTCTCGGTTATCTGAATGAAGATGGCATTCTTATCAATACAGGCTTTCAGCGTTATAATGCTCGTGTAAACGTTAATTCTAATATTACAGATTGGTTTAAGGCCAACATGAATGCCTCCTTGTCTAATTCAGTGCAGGATTACAGTGACTATGACGGATCTTCCACATCAAATGTATGGTATTCAGCACAGTTCGTTTCACCGTTATTTCCCGTCTATGTGAAGGGATTGGATGGAAAGAATGTATTGGGTGAAGATGGAAAACCTCAATTGGATTATGGAGAAAACGGACGTCCGGGAAGCTATACGGATTACAATCCAGTCGGCGGTTTGACTGACGACAAATCAAATAAAAAGAATGATGTGGCAAGCCTTCGCACTGGAGTGACTTTTGGTTCAGATAAAGATAATTTCGGTGTTTTCAAGGGAATTAAACTGAATGTGAATTTCGGTCTTGATTACCGCAACCAATCACGAATGAGCTATATGAATATGTATCATGGAAACCAGGCTACAGCAGGTGGTTTATTGACCAAATATAACACACGCATGCAAAGTTATACTTTCAACCAACTGTTGTCATGGAACCGTTCTTTCGGATTACATTCTTTTGATGTTTTGGCTGGACATGAATTTTATGCTTACAGCCACGAATATTTGAAGGCTGGAAAAACAAACCTGGTAGACGGTATCCTTGAACTGCGTCCGGGAACGACTTTGTATGCAGCCGATTCTTATACGGACAAATATCGTATCGAATCGTGGTTAGGACGTTTCAACTATAATTATGATGAAAAGTATTATTTCTCTGCATCTTTGCGTACCGATGGATCTTCTCGTTTTCATAAAGATCATCGTTGGGGAACATTCTGGTCTATCGGTGGTAACTGGCGTATTTCCAAAGAAGCGTTCATGGAAGATGTTAAATGGATTGATAATCTGTCTTTGAAATTAAGCTATGGACAACAAGGTAATGATAATATCCTGAATTCAGATAAGACAAGCAATTATTACTTATGGCAAAGCTTGTATGATTTAGATTGGCCGAATTCGAACCAAATCGGAGGTATGGTTTCTTCATTGGAAAATCAGGTAGTGTCTTGGGAAAAGAATGGAAACTTGAATGTTGGTGTCGAAGCGACCTTCCTTGGAAGCCGTCTATCCGTCAATGCCGAATATTACAATCGTAAGACTGTCGATATGTTGTTAAGTTACCCGATGGCAACTTCTACCGGATTCAATGGCTACAATGCCAATGTCGGAGACATGAGAAACTCGGGTTTCGAATTTGAAATAAGAGGTACTGCTATCAGAACGGATGATTTCGTCTGGAATATAAGTTGGATGGGATCAACTGTAAAAAATAAAGTCTTGAAGCTGACTAATACAGCACCCGAAATCATCAAGGGAGTTTACAGTATCAAAGAGGGCATGCCTATCAATACGTTCTATATGGCTAAATCAGCAGGAGTAGATCCAGCTACAGGCGCTCAACTCTATTGGGTATACGACAAGGATGAAAATGGAAACATCATCAACGAACGTATCAGCGATGACTATTCAAAAGCATCAACCAGTAAATATTATCAAGGCAACCGTATTCCGGATCTTTACGGAAGTATTGGAACAGACTTTTCTTACAAAGGCTTCGATTTGTCAGTCCTAACCTCCTATTCGATTGGCGGTAAAATATATGACAGTCTGTATACAGGTTCCATGAACGCCCAATATGCGACGAACACCTGGAATAAACATCAGCTACGCCGTTGGCAGAAACCAGGCGATATTACAGATGTGCCTCGTGTGGAAATCAACGGTGCTTATACAACGACAGATCGTTTCTTAATCAATGCATCTTATTTTGCAATCAAAAATATCACATTAGGCTATTCCTTGCCTAAAGACTGGATGAGAAAAGCAAAACTGGGAAATGTCCGTGTATTCGGTTCCATTGATAACCTGGCGTTATTTTCTCATTTGAAAGGTATGGACCCTCAATACAATTTTAAGGGTGAAACCGATTATTCGTATACACCAAACAAAACATACTCTTTTGGTGTAGAAATTAACTTCTAATGTTAAATCATTATTTTATAAGATACAAGATGAAAAAGATATTCAAATATATGATTGTCGGTCTGGTGGCTTGTACGACTCTATCGTCATGCTTGGAAAGTTCTCTTGATACCAATCCGACTGATTCAATGTCCGGAAGCGGACTATTAGCAAATGCCAATGCGGCTTTAGTTCCACTGAACGGTCTTTACCGTTCCATGTATTCAGCATGGTCTCCAACAGATAATACACACCAATGCTTCGGTATCAGTGCTTACAATCTGATGGCCGATGTGATGGGAGAAGATATGATCATGGCTGCAATGGGCAGCGGCTGGTTCTGGTATGATTGCTTATATAACGTAAAAAGCAGATATACTGCTACTACTTGGCGCTCATATGATTTATGGAATTGCTATTATACTTGGATTTCCAATGCTAATTATATACTTGATGCAGAGGAAACTATGGCAGGGACAGAAACGGAAGTCAACTATATCATGGGGCAGGCCTATGCAATACGGGCTTACTCCTATTTCATGTTAGCGCAAAGTTTTGCCCGGACCTATAAAGGACATGAGGGTGAACCTTGTTGCCCTATATATGTCGAGCCGACAGTCGCCGGTACAGAAGGAAAACCACGTTCTACAGTGCAAGAGACATATGCTCAGATTATGAATGACATCAATAAAGCTGTCGAACGGTTAAACGGTACAACCCGCAAACACATTTCACATATCGACTATGCCACAGCATTAGGCTTGCAGGCTCGTATCGCATTAGTGATGGAAGACTGGGCTACCGCTAAAAAATCATCGGAAGAAGCTATTGCAGTAAGCAAATGCACGATTGCAAAAGTTTCAGAATTTAAAGGTTTGAACAGCGTAAGCGCACCAAATGTTATGTGGGGGGCAGAAATCATATCTGACCAAAGCGGTATGTATGCAGGTTTGTTCACACACATGGATGCAGATGCCGATAAATACGGAGCAAAAGCCCGCAAACAGATCAACAAAGATTTGTATGGAAAAATGGGAACGGAAGACGAACGGTTGGTCTGGTGGAACCCGAAAGATGCCAACAATAAAGATGGTGGTTATCAGCAGGAAAAATTTAAGTTTTCCGATATCCAAACTTGGATGGGAGATTATGTTTGGATGCGTATAGAAGAAATGTACCTGATTGCTGCTGAAGCAGAATGTCGTTTAGGAAATGATGCTGGTGCACGCGAATACTTAATGGATTTGATGAGTAAGCGTGACGCGTCTTACAGCTGTGCTCAAAAGTCCGGTACATCTATGGGAAAATTGACTTCTGATTATACAGGTTCATTATTGGAAGAAATCATTATACAGCGTCGTATCGAACTTTGGGGCGAATTTGGTCGTATCTACGACATTCGTCGTTTGAAACAGGGATTCAAACGAACTGCAGAAATGGGTTGGCCGACTGACGCTTTGCTTGTTAATCGCAATGCAAATGACCCGGAAAGCTATATGTGGGTATTGACAATTCCTCAAACTGAATTTGATGGAAATTCCAGTCTAGACCAGACCAAAGACCAAAATCCGGTCGGTGATACTAAATAAATTTATTCATTGATTAAAAGATAAAAGCGATGAAATATATTCCAAAATTATCAACATTAACCACTCTTCTATCAATTATCTTGGGCTTTGCAGCCTGTGATAATGAACAAGAATGTGCTCTATATAATACAGATGCAGCAAATAGAGCTGTTTTTGTAAATGCTTCTTTAGCTAATATCACGGTTTCACCAGCTGATCCGACCTTTACAGTAGATCTAGTACGTGCAAATGCCGACAGCGAATCAAGTGGGACCATTGTATTGACTGCTACGGTCGATGAAGTCCCCTTAGCCGGTTGTACTGTTTCCGATTATACTTTTGCTGCTGGTGAAAATATGACAAAAGTCACAGTCAACGTATCTCCTTTGGAAATTGGTAAAGAATTGAATATCACACTAACATTGGATAATACAAATGAACCTGTAAGTGGCAGTAACACAGTTTCAGTTACGGTTAATAAAGACTATAACTGGGTATCTTTGGGAACAGGTACATTTGCTGACGTTTTGGCTTTTACAGAAAAGCCTTACGATGTAGAAATTCAAAAAGCGGATGGCTTTGACCGTTATCGTGTAATGAAACCATATGAACAAGGTTTGAAAAATGATGATGGCGGATGGGGAAACGCTGTAGCCTCAACTTCATGCGATTATATCGAATTTTGGATTAAGGATGGCATTATTTATTATAATAAATTCTTTATCGGAATCAATTATGACGGAAGTGCCTCAAATGCAATTTATGCCCACCACCCAAGTGATTTTGCAGGAATCAGTTTGGCAAATAATAAACAGCTAGATGACAAGACTTTCCAATTAGCTCCTTACTATTACATAGAAGTTTTGCAAGGAGGTTTTGATTACACAGGAGAAGGTGGTTCTATTCTTATTACGCTTCCATAAAAAGAAATTGCCTATTATTATGGTGGTGTATCAAAAAAGGATTACAGCTCTTTTGATACACCACCATTTCTTTTCTTTCTATCCAACCTTATTGCTGAGCAAGCCTGACATCCGTCCCCTTATCCTCTTTTGCCTTAATAGCCAAGACCCGGCCTCGTACTTTTACCTTTCCGGTTATAAATTCCGGGATATTGAAAGATTTCATAAAGGACTGATAGAAACCGGCATCTTTCTGAGGCAACAGGAAGGGCTTGCCAACTTTGCCGTCTTCATCGACATAAGCAATATATGGGCGTGTATATAAACCGTCTATCCTCCTGCTACTGAATACGAACCAACGACTGTTGCTACTCCAGGAATGATAGCTTTCCACATCGTCGCTATTCACTTCCACCAACGGACGGCTCGTGCCTGTCTGAAGGTCCGCCATATATAAATCAGCATCTTTATGCCAGATCGAAAAGTTTCCATAACCGGATAATGTATACAAAAGGTAACGTCCGTCAGGCGAAACGCGCGGAAAAGAAGCACTCATCCCACCGCTCTTCGCATTGTAAAGCGTATCGACCTGCGCCCCGAAAGCACGTGTCACCGGATCAAAAGAGACGGAACATAAATTATATTTGACTTCCGAGTACTCCTGCGGAATAGGTCGAGCCTCTGCTGTACAGAAATAGAGTGTCTTTCCGTCGGGAGAGAAAGTCGGAAATGTTTCAAAAGCATCTTTCGAAAAGATATTTGAAGCCGTCACGATCTCGTGTTTTTCCACATCGTACACCACTACATCGGAAGCCTCGTCATATACTTCCACCCTATTCCTGTCATTCAGATGAAATGCCTGCTTGGTTGTATTCACAGAGAAAGCCACATATTTGCCCGAAGGATGCCAGGAAGGGTAAACCAAAGGAGAAATCGTTTCCTTCGTCTTGGTATTCAGCTTTTCAATCTTATCGCCATCGACCAGGATCGTCCCCGGAAAAGTCTCGCGCATATGAAACAGCATCTTATTCGGATCCTGCATGCAAAACGAATGGCAATTCACACAGTTGTTTCCACTCATCTTATTTTCAATAATAGGAATTTGCGTATAACTCTCCAAATCCCTTTGATAGATTCCCATCTTGTTCCACAACTCATATCCCGGATCGATCAGACGATAAGCCAAATAAGAGTCTACCTTTTCTGGAGCAACCCGGATAGTAAAAGGAGAATAGGCCACCCATTCATTGCCTTGTTTCACTTGGACCGTCACCTGTATGGAGTCACCGGCAGCCGATTCCAGCAAATTCTTCCATTTGGAAGGAGGAATCACAATGCTACCCTTTTCTCCTTTCACCTCGAATTGTTGCCCACCAAAAGAAAAAACAGCACGCGATCCGGCATCCTGATCATCCAAAGCAAAATTCAAAGGAGCCATATTAGGAGGAATAACCACACCGTTATAATCCGGAAAAATGGCAGGCATCGCGTCTAATGTACGGCTCACTTTCACCGAGTCGGAACAAGACAACAAAGCCGCCAGCATACATATATATACATTCTTTCTTTCCATTTTCTTACGCATCATTTAAACATAAAGTAAAACCAGTAGGTATTTCCGTACGACCGGTTCAACAGCCCGGCAATAGCACTGTTATTGCGGTTCGCAAGCACCTGCTTTTTATAGTCGGTGAAGCGGGCAACAATTGTTTCGGAGACATTGAAACGTTTCCAGTAATCCGGTTCTTTTTCAGACATCACAATAACGGCTTCCTGAAAATGCACGGGCAATACGGGCAAAAACTCTGTCCCGTAATATTTTTCCACCAGCGCTTTAAATCCTTCCAGATCCTTAGCCAATAAATACATTGCACCCAAATACTGCAAAGCAGCAGAGTTGGCAGGTCCTTTTTCCAAGAAAAGCGCCAGATCTCCTGCCAACCCCTTTATCATTGCCAATGAATTCCGATCCGGCAACATCCGCCTACGGGTTCCTAATATGGGATCGCTTTCGACAACTTCGTCATTATAAAGGTATTTGCGCTGTGATTGGGCCCAATCCCGGTATGCATATGTTTTCTCAAGTATTGAGATATATTTTTCAGCTACGGGATACGTACCGTAAATCAGATTTGTCTGCACCAGTCTCTTCAACATACGAGGATTGCCATCCTCCATAGCACTCACATACCCCTCAAAAGCCATTTCCTGCGATGAAGCGGTTGCCCCCATCGTAAAATAGATATCACTGAGCATGCAAGAGATATTTTCCGATTTATTCCATTGTACAAGCAATCCTTGAGGTCCCCGCTGGTCGAAGTTGAACATTTTATCCGAAAGTTCTCCCTTATTGGCCAATGCCATATTCAGATGGCACATATATAAGAAATTTGTCAGTTTCCCTTTACATTCTTCTATCGTCTTGTCCCATTGTTCCGTTCGGGCAAAATAATCCAGTTTTTTCAACTTCAGTGTCTTTGCATCGCTATATTTGGGCATTCCCCACCACAGAACGGCAGCAATCATAGCCAATTGAGCAATACAACTGATCCCCGCAAACAATTTCTTCCCGGACAAACTATTCTTATTCCGGACAAAGAAAGCGATAAGAAAGACCAGAGGCAGGCAAATCCAAGAATAATAAATGATTTCTTTTGGATGGAGCGTATAATGGTAATACAGATCCGGACCAAAAACCCATCGGTATTCACCCATCAAAGAGAAATAAACCGTTCCAACCCCCAATAGCAAAACTTCCGCAACCCCGATCAACGAGATATACCATTTAGGCGTCTTCCGCAACCCTTCGAACAGGCAAACCATTCCGGCAAACATCCTGCCAACCAAAACAAGACCGGAACCAACACACAACCTGCCACCAAACGGAAAAGATCATTCCGTATCCTCATATACCCACAGAGCAAAGCCATCATCATCAGGTAGCAAACAGTGCCCTGTACCCTGTAATTGAAGTCGAAATGCATGAACAGCAAAGCCAACATCGGTAGCACATAAAGGATAAAAAGCCCCGAAACAGGCGCGATCCGTTTCACAATACCAGCCGTACAAACCCCGACACCTGTCAATAAGACCGCAGTAACCAACGCCCCAACATAGGGACGGATAAAAAACTGCACCAGGAATTCCGCCACCAACATGGAAAAGCCACCCGGAAGAAGCAGTTTATTCCTTATATACGCCTCGGAAAACAAAAACAGCTGACTCTGTTCTATATAGTAAAAATGATACTCGAAACACATTTGCAAAAAAGCAAACAAAGCTCCGAAAACGATCAACCAAAAGGCAACAAGTTTGTATTTCATCTGACAAATCCTTAAGCGTGTTTAACCAATTCAAAACGTTTATCCACACAAGCTGGCAATTCATGCGGATAGTGCGTGACATAAATCAACGTCTTTCCCGGACGCGAACAGAACTGCTCGATAATGGCAGCCACCTTCTTTTTATTGCTCACATCCAATCCGTGCAACGGTTCATCCAAGATAATCAGGTCCGGATCTTTGACAAACGCACGCGCTAAAAGCGCCAACCTCTGTTCACCGGAAGAAAGTGTAAGAAAAGAACGGTCTTTCAACTCTTCAATACCGAATACACGCATCCAGGCCAAAGCTACCTGTTGCTGCCTCTCCGTGCATTTCCTGAACAACCCGATCGAGTCAAAAAATCCGGAACTGACGATATTCAATACCGGCACATTCTCCATATAGAAAAGATGCATTTCCGGGGAAACATATCCGATACGCTTCTTTATATCCCAGATACTTTCCCCCGAACCACGTTTACGATCAAAAAGATAAAGCGTATTGGCATACGACTGCGGATTATCGGCATAAATCAAACTCAACAAAGTCGATTTGCCAGCCCCGTTCGGACCGAACAACGCCCATTTCTCCCCGTTTCTCACTTCCCAATCCAGATCTTTCAGAATCGTACGGTTACCATACTTGATCGAAACATGTTCCATCCTGAAAGTAACGAGATGAGCGGAAGGTTCTTTCTGTTCCCCGACCGGAAGTGAAAACGCCCCGCTCCGAACGGAATCTTCCTTTCCTTCGAATGGGAATAAATCGGCTATCAGATCCGTTTGCTTCAGGAATTCCTCTCGGCTGTAAACAGGAAGACATTTGCGTTGCTTGACCGGTAAGACATGTGTAATCATTTCAGGTATATCGTCCGGATTAGAAAGCAGTAAAACCACCTGCACACATTTCAACTTCGTTATTTGCTGCAACATCTCCACCAGAACACCCCTCGAAGGAGCATCCAATCCGATAAACGGATTATCCAATATCAAGACACGAGGATGCTTCAATAACGTACGAACAATCAAAAACTTCCTCAACTCACCACTGGACAGGAAGATCAGTTTCTTTGGCAAAAGCTCTTCTATGCCGAACAAAGATAACACTTTATGATAATCTTCCGATCCCGCATCTTCTTTTAATATATCTTCTATTGTTGGGACCTCATCCGTTTCAGTCGAATGCCAGCGTTGCTGATAATAAGAATTACGGCAATCGGCCAAGGAGTAAATATCCTTAAATGCTATACTTTTCACTATATTACTGACATTTTCCTCGTACCCGAAAGCAACTTCGCCTTCCTTCAATGCAAATTTACGCTGCATGACGTCAGCAATCAATGTTTTGCCCGCACCGTTCGGCCCGATAACACCCCATTGTTGTCCCTCTTCTATTATCCAATTGAGAGGTTCTTCAAAACGCAGTTCCGGCAAACGGGTCACGACGTTCCGAATATTCACAACTATTTTCCTATTTTCCATCGCCTTTTTATTACACGAAGCAAAGGTAACAGAAAAGGGGAAACTCTCCCAAGCTCCCCCTTCTATTTTGTACAGGTATATTGTTATATATTCCTTCGCAAATTAGTTACCAAAAAACAGACCTGTACAGTATCCCAACGTTCGTCTTAAAAAATACACTTAAACTATTTACACCACAAATATACGAAACAATTTTACTTATTATCATTTTACAACCCAAATTTGTTGCAAAACATAATATTAGCAACAAATTTAGTAACACTTTAAAAGACACGTGTACCTTTCCCCAAATGAATATCCGAAGCCTGCGTGATAATCACCTGCTTAACCCCGGCATCGATCGCCTGAAACGAATTTTCGAGCTTAGGGATCATTCCCCCTTGAATCACACCCGCTTCCACATACTGCTCGAAAGCCGTACGGTCTATTTCGGGAATCACACTTTCATCATCGTTCTCATCTTTCAAGACACCTTTCTTTTCAAAGCAGAACATCAAAGTCACTTCAAAATGTTTCGCCAGAGCTTTTGCGGCTTCTCCTGCGATCGTATCAGCATTGGTATTCAACATATGTCCTTGTTTGTCGTGTGTAAGGGGAGCCAATACCGGAACAATACCTTGATGAATCAGGGATGCCAGCAGATCCGCATTCACCTCTTTCACATCACCGACAAAACCGTAGTCCACCTCTCCCACCGGACGTTTGTCCGACCGCATCAGATTCATATCCGCTCCGGTCAGTCCCAACGCATTTATACCTAAGGCCTGAAGGCCGGCGACAATATTCTTATTGACCAGTCCCCCGTAAACCATTGTAACCACCCTCAACATGTCAACATCCGTAATCCGGCGACCGCCCACCATCTTACTCTCGATACCCAATTGTGCAGCCAGCTTCGTAGCGGAACGTCCGCCCCCATGAACCAGCACTTTACATCCTTCTACCTGCGAGAAATCATTCAACAGATTGCGAAGTGTTTCCTCTTCTTCCACAATCTTTCCTCCCACCTTTATCAGCGTTAGCTTTTCCATTCCTATAAATTATTCTAATTTTTTTGAGCCAAAGGTAGTAAAAAATAAAAGATTTGTATACTTTTGCACCATCCAACGCGGTAGTAGCTCAGTTGGTAGAGCATCAGCTTCCCAAGCTGAGGGTCACGAGTTCGAGCCTCGCCTACCGCTCAAAAGAAAACACTCTCTGATTATCAGACAAATAACTGATAATCAAGAGTGTTTTTTCTTTTACAAGATAAAAAATTTTCATCTATTCTCATTTCCCCCTATTCATTTTACAAAGGGTAAGTTGTATATTTGCATAGAAATGTTTCACAAATGTTTCACACAAAATAATGTAATCGTATGGCAACCTTCAAAGCATTAATACAAAAACATCACAAAAAGGCCGACGGTACATGGAATGTAAAAATCCGAGTAACCCATAATCGCCAGATTAAATATCTGGCAACTCCTATTTATGCAAAAGCCGATGACATTACCCGTACATTCAAACTTAAAAAAAATATCACCGACAAAACAGATAAGATTATAGATATATACCAAGATATTTGTGCAGACCTCGGATTAAGACTCAAGAACATGTCTATAGAAGAACTAATTTCTGAACTGGAAAACGGAAGTAAGCCCAAGGAGGGTAACATTGACTTTTTTTCATTTGCCAATGAATTCATTGTGGCGATGGAACAAAACGGACAGACAGGTACAGCACAAAACTATAAGTGTGCGATCAAAGCTCTCAAACGTCTTGTTAAACGTGACACATTATATATATCAGAAATCAATAATAACCTTCTTACTGATTTTGCAAATATGCTAATCAAAGAAAAAGAAGAAAGAAACAAAATACAGGCCAAACAAGGAAAACGAATAACTTCCCACCGGGCATTGTCGCAATCCCTTGGAAATCTACGTCATCTACACAACGAAGCGAAGGCAAAATATAACGATGAAGAGTTCGGCAAAATACCTATTCCCTGGTCTCCCTTTTCTAAATTCAAAATACCGAAGGAAGAAAAAACAAGAAAGAGAAGTATACCAACTGAAAAAATCCGGGCAATAATCAACATTCCATATCTATACAGAAAAAATGCCAGGAAAAAGGTTCCACAAAATTGCAGGTTCAACCTGGCAAAAGATGTGTTCATTCTATCATTCGGCCTATTAGGTATGAATACGGCTGATTTATTCAACTGCACTATACTTAATAATGATCGAATAACCTATTTTCGTGAAAAAACAAAAAGCCGGAGAAGCGACAATGCCAAGATCATTGTTGAGATACAAGAGCAAATAAAAGAACTATTTGAAGCATACAGAGATCAAACCGGTAAACGGGTATTCCGATTCTATCAAATGTATCGTGATGAGAACACCTTCAATCAAGCTGTAAACAAAGGGCTTAAAGAAATTGGTAAGATATTGAATATTGAGGACTTGGAGTTTTACGCAGCCCGGCATTCATGGGCGACAATAGCCCTCAACGTTTTAAAAATCAACAAATACGTTGTACATGAAGGCCTGAATCACGTTGACGAAGAAATGAAAGTCACTGACATTTATATAGAAAAAGACTTCAAAGCCATCAATGAGGCCAACAGTATGGTTCTGAAATTTATCTATTCAGACAAGCCGGAAGAAGAAGCACTATCACTCTTCAAATCACCGAGCGACTCTATAAACGACACGGGTGAAGAAATATCAGGGAATGAAAGGTAGCTTGATAAAACATCTTGCATTTCGAAAGATTTACGACGGACATATTTTAAAGCCTTCCGGCCGGAACGTAACTGTGCTTTTACAACTTGGTCGGATTTACCGAAGCTCTTATTTTGATATGTTGCCATTAGTACGTATATTTGTGACCTCTAACTTTCCTAAAAGCAAAATGCGGTGTGGGCGTGGAAGAGGGTATTAGCCCCCGGCCATGCGCTCACACCGCGTGTTTTGCGTTAGTAGGAAGGTTAGAGGTTTTACTAACGGCTGGGGGCTTCTTCTGCCCCCTTTATCTATCATTACTGTTGCAAATATATAATAATTGTTTTTCTATTCCAGAGAACATTCACATCAATATAGTTAATTATGAATACATTAGACCAAGATAGCCCTAAATTCATCTATAAATATGGTACATGGGATGATATTTTGTTCCGGAGACTTATAACTAAACAAGTAGCTTATTTTGCATCCCCTGAAATATATGGAAAAGAACAGGATATAATTCATAAAATTGATCGTTGTGTCTTAGATGAAAATAACCGATTACAATTTTATAGAGATCATTACAAAAAGCAGTATCCAGATTGTTCTGAAGATGAAATTTGTCGAATGGCAAAAAATGCCTTAAAAAACTATATCATAACAGAAGATGAACTATTTAAGTTTGAACAATATTGGCAAAAAATATACTATAAAATTATTGGTGTATTTTGCACAGGACGAACTCCTTATGAAAAAAAATTATGGAGAGATTTTGGAGAAAAGGCAAAGGGGGAAAATTTCATTAGTGGTATATGTATTAAAATTGATCGGGAACTGGCTTTTTCTGGCTTGTTTGGTACAGGGAGAAAAACGGACTACGGCTCTCCTGTTTCATTCAATCCCCTTCTTATATCTCAATCTGACACAGAAGCAATAAAATATGCAAGTGAGTTTCTATTTACTTTACCTGCTGATTTTTGCGAAGAAAATGAATATCGAATTGTTCGGGTATTTTCTGACCCAAATAGAGAAATTCCGATTCCTAAAGAATCAATAAAACAAGTTATATTACATCCTAAAATGGGACCAACAAAAATAACAGAGATAAAAGAAAGTGTCCAATCCATTCTCCCAGATACAGAAATTAAGCAACTGAAAAAAAGAGGTTCCGAATATAAATTAGTTTCAATATAGCGGTTATACAAAACCGCTATATATTATCTACGTTTCTTTATCAACCAAACAACTATATATCCAACTCCAAGCAATAGTAATCCAGAGAGAACGCCAATTGCCCAACCACCAACGTCCATTTTAAATTGCTCCCATTTGGTAAGTTTTCGCTCAACCTCTACAGGGACTTCAATCTTACGATCTACAATTATTTCCTTAGATGGTAAATATATTGTGTCTGGCTTGACTTTCATGTTGGCTATCACCTGTCCTAAACTGTCAATCTTGAACTGTAACTCAACATTTTTGGTATTGGCCATATCCAGCCACTTTAAAATTACCTTGCCGTTCTCATCACACTCCATAAGGGCACGGATAGAAGCACTATCCTGCGGAATGGGATAAGGGACAAGCCGGTCTATGTAGATTGAATCGGTTCTGTTTTCAACCGGAACATATTTTATCTGTGTCTGGCATGAAACAAGTAAGCAGAACAGAAGCATCACAAACGACACTATTAAGCTGCCTATTAATTCGTTTTTATCCTTTTTATCCATCACAACAAATTCCATCCCGTAATAACATCCGACATATCTGCCTCTTTCCCATTCTCTTCTTTACTTATTCCTGCCACAATCCGAATCATCTGTTCCCGGTCATTTACATCTATTGGATCATCAGCCGGGATGCCGGCGTAACCAGATACAAATTGGATGTACTTTTCCGTATGGTTCTCCTTTGGCGGTGCCCAGCGGGTAATCATATTGCGGATGGTATCAAGGTGATAGTTATTATAGTAGTTTCGCAAGATACGGAAGATGGCCCGATACCCATACGCCATCGTGATGAACTGTTTGAAAGACCTGTCTTTGCTCGGTCTAATCTCCCCCTGAAACAGGTCATTATTGATACGGATGTTTCCGGGGTTATTGTTTCTTAATCCTCTGGGTAATTCTTTCTTCATTTTATCCTCCTTCATTAATAACCGTTCTGCGGTTCACGATCGCCACACTTCTTACGTTCACATCGTTTCAAAGCAAGTTCCAGCTTGACATCCGAATAGCTCTCTTTCAAAGTAAAAAGCTCATCCTGTACCTGTCGAAGCCTTCCGGTTTGTTCTACAAAGCGTTCTTCTTTTTCTGACAGCTGTTTTTGCAGGAACTCGTTATACTCACGTAAAGCCTTGAATTCTTCCACATCGGCATGGGCATCCTCAATACGGGCATTTGTCTTTCGGTTCGTATAGAAACCGATAATCCATTTCACCGCTTCAAATCCACCCATAGCACCGATTATCGTTAATATCCCATCCAATCCCATAATTTATAGTTCTAATAAAACAGACAAATAGGTAGTGGACAGCGCCGTGGTCTCTATCCAAAACATCGGGCGTATCCGTAGAAAATCACTGATTATGCTATCCGACACACGACGGGATATATGCACAATCGTGTACACCAACCAAACCACCCATATCAATAAATCCCATGGGCAATTAAACGCAACCCACAGTTGAGAGCCGGCCACACAGAGAACCGCTCCAGCCGTATGAACCTTACCTTCAAAAGAATCCTTGAAGTTAGGGGCTGCCCCGACAAAGAACATCCCTGCACAGGCGAGAAACGCCATCCATTCGATACCGGGCTTGCTCGCTTCCAATACGGCTGGCATCAGTAACCCGGCGGTAATCCACATGGTCGCCATAAACCAATAGGGATGATTTAATTTGTAAAACGTTGCCGAAATGGAATAGGGAACGCTTTTTTGTTTTACACATACAGCCACCGTGTAAGTGGCTATAACCAACATGGAAATAATCGTCAAATACATAATTTCTGATTTTTAATTTATTAATGAGCAAATGTTTCTTCTTCGTCAGCTTCAGGCTGGATTTCACTGTCGGGAACTGTTTCTTCGCCATCTATTCCAACAGCGTTTTCCGGTTCTTCAACCGGTTCCTGCAATGGTTCATCCGCTATTTTGGAATAGGTTTGGAGCGTGTAATCCGAGAAACGACCGTCGCGGTCAAGGAAATCGACCTTTTCTTTCAGATATTTCAGTTCTTCATCTGTCAAGGAGAAATCTTTCTCTTCCCTGGGATTTACAAGGTCATTTACCTTGAATGAAAGTTCGTACTGGTCATACCCTTTATTGGTCAAAACCGCAACATCCGCTTCTTCGCTTGACAATTTGATCTTTCTCTCAATTGAATTTTTCAGTTCAATGCCCCTACGACTATCATAAGGTGGCAAGACGCTCTTCAATATCAATACCCTGTCTTTTAGATTCAATTTCATAATACATTGTTTTTTAAATTATTGAACTTCACATTTTACTATCACTCGTCCGCATTTGGATCATATTCGCGCATTTTACGTGCTCCTACACACAGTCCTTTGGCAAATATGAACCACGTATCACTATCATCTATCCGTACTGCCCCATCCATACCAACCAGCATCCGGTTTTTGACGCTTTTGGCAACATACGAATTTGCCTGAACGGTTCCATCCACTTGAATGTCCCCTTTCGCAAGCAATGCGATATTCTTGTTGCCTCCGGACACGGTTATAACAGCACCATACTTTGTACTATAAGGTTCCGAATTGGTGTTTTCCAACCTTAACAGTGCAGCTATTCCCGTAGTGGAAGGAAGGGTATTTAATCCGATGCCGGCCCATTTACCGGTGGAAGAGAACCCCAAAAACGCACTGTCTCCATTTGAATGCAGGAAGAACTTAGAATTGGACAATCCTGAATACTGGTTATCAGAAAACAGGCCTCCATTTTCCATGCGTAGCCCTCCGATAAAAGCATTACCGCTTTGGTAAACCCGGAACGGTGCGTTTGCCGGAGTTGCGTCACCTGCCCAGAAACGAACAGAAGTCGTTGCTGTACCTTCTCCCGTAATGCCGGCCTGTTGGTTTTGCAGTTTGATTGCTTTCTTTGCCATTACCTCACCGGCAGCCGTAACTTGGAACGTCGCATTATTAGCATTTGTTCCTCCCGACCAAATACGAATATCCCCATCGCCTACCATCCCGGCAGAACCACCAAACGTCATAAATCCGGCAGCCGTAAATATCCCCCTGTCAATACTTGCCTGTGTATTGCCGTCTGCCGATGTTATTTGCCAATCAGAAGAGACATAACTACCAGACTGCCTACTGCGAACACAAATACGCATGGTTCCTGAAGATGAACCATATCCGTCTATCCATTGATCGCCTGCATCATAAGGCGGATAAGGAGTTGAAAGAAACACACGCCGTTTTCCATCCGCCGTATCTTGTGCCATGCTCGCTGCTTCGGCGGCCGCAATAGCATCAGCATCTTCAATACGGGACCATGTATTAGACGAAGGACCGACATAACGTTGCAATATTTTGGTAGATGTATTATACCAAAGATCACCAACATGAGCCGGTTCAGTCCCGGACGGCCAACTATTCCAAGGATTTGAAGTACCGTAATAAGTTTCAATCTTATCGTCAATTTGATTTTGCAAATCAGACTGTATTGCATTGAGTAAATCCTTCGTCCCGTATATGCTTAAATCCGGTTTATCTTTAATATTTTCATATCCGGTTGTTCCAGAATCAAAGTGCATCTTTCCCCCTATAACACCTTCAACCAAGTTGAAATAAGTCTTTCCATCAGTAGAAGTGATAAGATTGATAACCATTCGCCCCGGTAAAATTTCCGTAAAGCCATAACAAGTAGTAAAACTACGCACATTTTCCCACTCTGTACCAAGTGTCCCAACAAGGAAATAGTAAAAACTACCTTCTTCCATCTTGTGAGGTTCCTTTGATAATTCAAAGATTCCGGTTGTTCCAGATTTACTACATTTAGCATACAGATAATACGGACTTTTATCATCACCCAGATAAGGGGAAGTATAAGCCGATATATCCCAAAACTTATACTCATTCGGTGTGTGTGTCGGCGATACTTTCGTTATCCCCAAACTCATGTGTTGTAATATAGAGGCTGGTACAGAAAATACCTTCGTTGTATTATCCATCCGGAAATTCGGTATAATTTCCGAAGGATTGGTTTTGCTATTAACAAAACGAAATTGTAACTGTTCTGCACCTAATCGGATTTGCATAGTACTAACAGTAATCGGATTGATAGAAGCGCTAAACCCTTCGATAGCTTTTTCTAGCATCTTTCCTGTTTCGACCATATCCAGATATCGCCGCATTGTAAAAGACAAACTTTCTTTATGCTTTTCTTCTACAATTACTTCGTTTGAGTCAATCTTACCCAGTTCAGACGATTTAGACGGTGCCACCGGAACATTTGACAATTCGATTTCCGGAGAATGAGGGTTATTTATATAATCACGAACCCCAGTAATTCGGATCAATACCCCCTCCGGCTGATACTGCGTGTCACTGAACAATACATATCCACCTGGTAATATCTTCCCCCCTATCTCTAACCATCGTTTTTTCGCCCAAGAGCCTTTCAACTCACCTGTAAATGAAAACTGTTCATCTTCATTTTCATACAGACACCTTACGGCTTCACGCAACATATCCCAACTGGCCCCTGTCTTCGTGGCGTTATCACATATATAAGCATCAGGAAGAGCAATTCCGAATATAGCATACTTATCGCCAACAGCCGGACGGAAAGTTTCATTAGGCATTACCTGCCCGTCCAACTCTGCAGGAACAATTTTGAAACGACGTTCTGCATGAACATAACCTGTTAACTCTTCATCAGTCTGTTCAAGATCAAACTCGCGCCCAGCCAACCGCCCGGACTCAAATTTGATTGTGGCACGTTGCCCTGCTATCCTATATTGTGCATAATCCAGAGCATCAGGTATAGATATATCAATTATGTCGTAGAAATTCTTTTCTGCATCAGCAACAATCACTTCACTTATTGTTCCCACCCGGGACGGATATATGTGGCTTCCATCATAACCATCTTCTTGACCTGCCGTTGTATCTCTATCTGAACGATAAAGAAACGTTCCGTCTTTTGAAGTATGGTATTTTCTTCCTTCATATTCTATTTCCTGGTCCTTTGGTAAAAGTAAGGTGGTACTTCCGTATTTACTGGCATCAATATTCCTTTCACCCCCTTGTACATACAATATGACAATCGATTGTTTGTCTCCGGTATTAGTCCTACCCGTACCAGGTAAAAAGCCGTTCCCCTTTCCATATGACAAAGGCAATGGATCATCCTTAAAATACTCAACCTTACATAAATCAATCGTCTTGTTGGTTATATTCCATTCTGTTTTTAAATCACCTGCATTACGATTTAAGGCATCAAAAATGTACTCGTTACTGAAAGAATATAACTTCTCTACACCCTCGATACATTTTCCGACCTTCCACCCACCTTCACGCAAATTCAAGTTATCAACAAATAGTTGCAATAATTGACGTGGAGTTGCCGTATAAGAGAAAATCAATTTATTTGGAGTTATTGATAAATCCTTGACTTTGTATTTTTTCAAAGCTTCTTCATCACCACCAAACTCAACAGTATATTCCAAATTCCTCGTTCCATGCTTTTTGAAATTTTCTGGTCTCCACAGTGTATATTTAACCCCTTGATACTCGATATAAGAACCTACCGGAACCTCTACATGCTCCGTAAGAGAATAATACAATACGACCTGTGTGCCGTTCATTATTGCCCGATAACGATAGCTGTCATCATTAACGTCAATATCAAGGACTATACTTCCGAATTTATCATAAATCACCATACATCAACCGCACTTTACACATCACGGCTCAAAAATAGAAAACAAGGTTTAATAAACCTCATTTTAAAATATAAAAAAAGCCTTGAAAACATTCAAGGCTCAATTATTTATGATTATTTACTATAAACTCACTTACATTCGTATAAAGAAAAGTCTATCGCTTCTTTCAACGTCCAGCCCTCTGATAATATTTTATCTTTAAAAGCAACAGCCTTTGAATAAAAATCCGTTATGTCTTCCAGTGTCGTGAATTCATGATATACAGCTTTATCATCTGTTCCGAACTTAAATATCACAGGCAAACTGTTACCGTTCGTTTGTACAGCCAAATCAAATGCAGCTTTATAATTAAATTGATTCTCCATACTCAACCAAACCGGCATATCATTCCAAACGAATTTTCTTAAAATAGAATCATCTATTTGTCTGTTGTACCAGTCAATAATAACTTTCTTTACTTCATCTACCGATGGTTTACGGGAAAACTCAAACTCCTCATAATTCACACCAGACGCATTCGGGTTACTCTCTGTTGCTATATTCTTTTGAATATCCCAACGAATACGCCATTTATCCTTTATCGGATTAATACATTCTATCAACTTCACATTTTCTGTCCCGTTTACTCTCATGGCAAAATCTCCTATGTAAATTTATACTTCGTAATCTTACCCATTGCAACCTTCCGAATAATGGTTTCAACAGGTAGCATGTCTCTTTCTCTCATCTGATCAAGCAAATTTTTCATTTCTTCCGAGTTGGTGAAAAACTTCTTATGTACTCCATTCTCTGTTATCAAAACCAAATAACGCCCTTCTCCTTCTTTAGTTTTGATATCCGTCTCAAAGTCCTCTATCACAATTGGGACATTCACTATATCCCCTATTGTAACAATAGAGCAATCAAATCTTTTCTTACCGTCTGCCGGTTCCCATTTCAAACCCAAATCACTGAATTTCCGAATTTCTCTCTCACTCATACCTGTTAATGTTTTAAATAAATGATTTGCATTACAATGTTTCACAATCCCATAGAATGAAGCTATTAGTTCATGTCTACGTTTACGACTGCGAACTTTTTTAATTCGCCTTGCAAAATTCTTCTTAATCCGTTTCCGGACCAAAACATAATCATGCCGTATCACATATCCTAAAAAGTCAATTCCACGTTCCTCCACGTCAAAAATACATTCATTGTTCTTCACTTCCAATCCAATATTTTCAATGTGACAATGAACTTTTTTTGCAATTTCCTGCAATTCTTCTTTTGTTCCTGCAAGAATAACAATATCATCACAATAGCGGAAATAATGCTTTACTCCATACCGATCTTTGATATTATGATCCAAATAATGGCTTAACAGCAAATTGCCCAAATCTTGCGAAGGCCTAAATCCAATAGAAAGCCCGTTCGGGATTATCCGAACTATCCTGGCCAATGTATTCAAAAGACGTTGATCTTTAAAAATACGGGATAAAGAATATAAAATAAAATCCTGATTAATGGATTGATAGAATTTTTTTATATCCATCTTGAAACAATACTTTGTTCCTTCCGGATCATCCCTAAGATGCTTTTGAACTCTATTCAAGCCATCTAAAATACCCCTTTGTGGGATTGCCGCATAGGTATCTCTTATCAACCTTTTCTTTATATGCTTTCCCACAACCGACATAATAGCGTGCAAAGCGACACGATCTTCATAGTTTACACTTTGAATAACCCTGACTTTTCCATGCTCAACAACTTCAAACTCCCTATACCCCTTTATTTGGTATAGATCACATTCTATTTCATCTATGAGCCTATCTATAACTTGTTCACGATTACGAATGAGACTACGTCCCGCACGGGTCCGCTTTCTTTGGGAACCACGCAGGACGGCATCAAACGCTTCGTTCATGTTATCCCTGTCAACGATTTGTTCTATTATGTAACCTAATCGCTTCATAATATTCCTTCAATTTGTGGTCCGCCTTCTTCGAAGCCCAAACCAGACCCTACCAAACGCTACCACTGCTCTTGATGTTCTGCCTCCAAACTGGACGCAAGGCTCATTTCCCTCGGGACAACTCCGTAAACAAAGTTCACCATGCCGTACCCCGATTATATTTTATTTAATTGCTTGACAGCCGCGAACCGTAGTTCGAGTTCGTATTCGACGAATCGTTATTGCATTGCGCGTACGCAACACCGCCATTCGAATTCGAGTTGTTGTAAGACCGCAGCACCACACGGGAGCTGGACGTTGTGGTATAGAAGCCGTCGCAATATCCTGTGCTATCACTCATTCCTCCTTCTTTTGCTATAATATCAAGATATTCACCAGCAACAGCAGTTTTTGCATAAGCCCAGCCACTATTTGTTTGTAAACCTGCAACATTTCGAGATGCCCCAGTAACAGTATCAGTAATCACCCATGTTCCATTATTGACTACAACATTATCAAGCCATTCATATTTATTACCCCAACAATTTTCAATACCCAAAAAATTCACAGACATAGAATTTCCATTGTCTGTTGTCGTATCTGCATTGCCAATAGTATTCGTCTGCCCTGTTTCCTTTGTATAAGAACTGGTACCAGAACCACAGATAGACTGACAGTGTCGAGTTCCATAAATAGCGTAAAACAACCAAGCAATCATTTTATGTTGGTCGTAATCTATTATCTGATATCCGGTACCACGAGAACGGGCATACGTTTTGAAATTTGCCTGTGATATATTTCCGGAAGAAGCAACACCAGAACGAGAATAAACTTTGTTATTAGTCACATAAGCCTCATAAGCACTACCAAGCACTCCGATGACTCTTTCCAAGTACTATCAAGCTGTACCAGAGCAAAAGAATAAGCAAATTTATAGGAGCCCAGACTTTCATATTTGTAATAAAAGCGAGGGAAATATACCATTACATCACCTTCTGTCCCATCCAGTTTTGCTGCAGTCCCATCATCATAATAATTCGAATTATCATTCTTCAAATACCGGATAGTCATCTGTCCATCAGCTGACTTTTTAGCAAGACACCGACGAAACTTTGCCCGTATTTGCTGTATGATAGTTCCATTCACATCGCCTGTAACATTTTCCGGGTCTGCAATAGAATCATCTTGAACAATGCGTGACGTTTTGATACGTTCGTATATAACAGCAACTGTTCTACTTGCACTATCAGCCGTAAATGTTTGGTCAGATACAGGATGATAGGCCGACATCGCATTAACAGATACTTTGTAACTTGTCCCAAAAGGAACATACAAAACAATTCCGGTTCCAGCAGCCCCAGAATACAACTGAGTACTATCCCCTGTATTTATCACAGTCAATGTCTGTCCGGCAACACTTCCCCCATCGTCGGCAGTAACATTGATTGTAACTTTCTCAGTTGTATACGCCAAAGAAACACTACCGGAAATACCTGTTGCCGTTTGCGTTTTCTGTGCAGGAGTATTATAACCTGGAACATCAGCTGATGAAACACTAAAACTCGAACCTGTTGGTACTTTTAATGAATAGACCGAACCACTCCAAGCAAATTCCTTTGTAACATCGGCATACTTAACAGTAACCGTAGTTCCATTCAAACGAGTATCAGGAACTGGTTGATTAGATGAAAGAGTGACACTGATTATAGTTGTATTATAAGTGAACAGAGCAGAATCCGTAGATGCTTCCGGAGTTTTTGTTACTGCAGAAACATTTGCATATCCCTCCAATTGCTCCGGAGTAATTACGACCTGTTTTCCTGTTGGAACTTTTAATACCAAAGGCTCACCTACATAAGTCAAAACTTTATTTATCGAACCTGACAATACGATCTGCAAATTATTCAAATCAGTTTGATCAGTTTGATTGCTCACAACATCAATTGTCATAATTGTCGTATTGTACATAGCATTGACCGTTCGGGTATTTCCTGCAAGGGCAATAAATTCATCCTCTTCCGGAGTCGCATATCCTGCAATCGTTGGATAAACGATACGATATGTCATATTCATTGGAATTTCAGCAGAAAACACAGACCCGTTCTGCCAGATGAAGGCTGTATCATTATCTCCATAAATCAAATGAATTTCTGCATCATTCAACGCACTATCCGGTTGAGCCTGATTACTTGCCAAAGTAATATTCACTTTTTCAGTCAACACCATATCCCCACCGGAACCGGCCTTTTTCCAAACCGCTTTACCCGCAGCAATATCATATAGTTGCCAAAAAACATATTCACCCTTTTCTACATCTAGCACACGTGCCTGATTTCCGATGAGAAACGTATGTTCACCGTCGCCATCGGAAAAAGACAAATCATTCTCTCCCGGTTCATGATCAAGCGTTGGAACAAAGTTTATCTTTGCCAGTTTCTCTTTTTCCACACTGGTATAATTATTGTCCGTGTGAACATAGTCTGCATCCTGAACGGTATTATTATCATTGTTGAGTTCCGATAGTTTTGTTGGAATAAGTGCTGTTATTTCAGTCTTCAAATCACTTAAAAGACCTGTCAATGTATGGGTGTCAGTTATTCCTTGTAGGAACGCTTCTATTTCATTAAACGTATCAATGGCTTCACTGGCAGAAGTACCGATGAGAGTATCAAGACGTTTACTAATCGCAGCTATTGAAGCTACAATCACCTCATCATTGTAGTTACTCAAACCATCCAACTTCGTTTTCAACTCATCAGTAAAGTCATTCGTTGATAATTCTTTTCCGGCAACTTTCTTTACATAATCAGCCAAAGCTTCTGCAAGTTGAGTCGCATGGTTATGGCTTGTTATATCTCCGGACAAAACATTTTCTACCTTTCCCTTTGTCAGTTCGTAATCAGAGCTTGCAGAAATATTTGTACTTACATATTCACCGGCTTCATCATTCCATTCCCACCAGATACCATCTACCACCTTTGGACTTTTACCAGTTGCCGAGGCCCCCGTATCTACATACTTTTTTTGTGCCGGGTCATACAACCAGAAAGTACCATTCTGAATAAGAGGAACATTTCTTGCTTCCGAAGCAGCATTATTAGCATTCTCTGCGGACCTATCCGCTACACCCGCCGCCGTTGTAGCTGCTCCTGCCGCGGTGTTAGCCAATCCTGCTTTTTCACTGGCAAGATCAGCAGCTATTCTGGCTTTTCCGGCTTCATCGTTAGCACTTCTGGCGGCCGCATCCGCTTTACCGGCATTGGTATTTGCCAGTTCTGCAGCGTCATTTGCTTTACCTGTTGCTATTTCTGCCAATTCTGCCGCATCTTTTGCCGGCTTCTGCAACAAGGCTATATCATCTTCTGTCAAGTCCGGGAAATGAAGTTTAAGCAAATCCTTTTCCTCTTCTGTCAAATCGGAAAACTTTAACTTCTCCCCACGCTCAGCCAACAACATGAAATTCACATTGTCGGCAACCGGAGTAATCCCTGTTACTCCATCCTTTTGTAAAACAACAAAAGAACTACCATTATAATTGAAAAAGTCCTTATAATCATAATGTATTTCTTCCGAATAAGTACCACGCGGCTTTAACCCAACACGCGCTAAAAAGGTTTTTACTTTCTTGCTCTCCATAATATCATTCTGTTATTAATACGACATACAAATCTTCATTATCAACCTCGAATCCGGGACCGGTATATTCTTCATCGGTGTACATATAGAGGTCGTTGTTTTCATCTACATCAAAGGTGGCATACATAACATTACCCTTAGCTATTTCACCGGTATTATACCACTCACCAGTTTTCTCATTCCATCGCCACCAGTAACCATCCCTAATTTCATCCCGATGATCAGACAGGGCGTTTAAGCGATCTGTAGCAGCTTCGACATTCAATATAGCTTTCGTCGTTTCCTCTTCACGTACGTTCTCTTGCTTCTGGCGTATAACTTCTTCTGCTTTACGTCC
>OGEQ01000726.1_pt1 | contig 32408 bp, 22 predicted proteins | sample 1570731 | NCBI WGS metagenome assembly OGEQ01 (sample SAMEA2582132, study PRJEB24529) | metagenome | biome: Human gut stool | place: China | collected 2011
AAATTCATGGATATTATTTGCCTCCATGAGCTTCCAGGCAGCGTCAATATTTAATTCACTGACATCTTTTCGGCGCGTATTTTGGGGTGCGCCTGTATAAAACATAAAGGTATTGGCGTTGTATGAGACGGCTTCTTTTGCTGAACCAAGCAGCATCTCTTTGCCACTCATACCTACATGAGAGCCTATTTTCATAATGTTTCCTCACTTTCATAATATAGTATATTTAAGTTTCAATAATAGTAATCGTTCCTAAATATATCATGGAAGAAAAGAAAATGCAATAACGAACGAAATCTTTTGCAAATATATGGTTGTTGCAATGAAATCCTTGTGCTAAAATAAGGAAGTATAAGAAAAAATATGAACGAACGAAATAGAGCAGATGCAAAGCAGGAGGAACTATGAAAAAAATAGCAGATATTTTAACATTTGAATTGGAAGCTGCCTTTGAGAAAGCAGGATATGATAAACAATATGCAAAGGTTACATTGTCAAACAGACCGGATTTGTGTGAATATCAGTGTAATGGCGCGATGGCGGCGGCAAAGGCTTATAAGAAAGCACCGATCATGATTGCCAATGATGTGGTTGAAGTATTAAAAGAAAGTGTTTGCATTGAGCAGGTGGAGGCGGTCAATCCAGGATTTATCAATATTATTCTGGACGGTGAGTTTGTCGCTTCTTATTTAGGAAAAATGTCAGAGCAGGAAAAACTTGGTGTGGAAGAGCCGACAAAGCAGAAGACGATCATTGTGGATTACGGCGGAGCGAATGTTGCAAAGCCGCTTCATGTAGGACATCTTCGCTCAGCGGTAATTGGGGAAAGTGTAAAACGAATCGGGAAATATGTCGGACATAAGATGATTGGAGATGTGCATCTTGGAGACTGGGGATACCAGATGGGACTTGTCATCACCGAGCTGAAAAAGAGAAAACCGGAGCTTCCATATTTTGACGATCAGTTTGAAGGAGAATATCCAGAAGAATCACCGTTTACGATCACCGAGTTGGAAGAGATTTATCCGACAGCGAGCGCATACGCAAAAGAACATGAAGATTATAAAGAAGAAGCATTGCAGGCGACATTCTTATTGCAGAACGGGCATAGAGGATACACTGCAATCTGGAAACACATTATGAATGTTTCTGTTGCGGATTTAAAAAAGAATTACGGTGCATTGAACGTGGAATTTGATCTTTGGAAAGGCGAGGCAGATGCGCAGCCATATATTCCGGAGATGGTAGAATATATGAAAAAAGAAGGTTATGCACATATTGATCAGGGAGCGCTTGTCGTAGATGTCAAAGAAGAGAACGATACAAAAGAGATCCCGCCGTGTATGATCTTAAAATCTGACGGAGCGGCATTGTATGATACGACAGATCTTGCCACACTGATCGAACGTGAGAAACTGTATCATCCGGATGAGGTGATCTACCTTGCAGATAAGCGTCAGGAACTGCATTTTGTGCAGGTATTCCGTTGCGCGAAAAAGACAAAGATCATCAATGAGAATATGGAATTGAAGTTCATTGGATTTGGTACAATGAACGGAAAAGACGGAAAACCATTTAAGACGAGAGACGGCGGAGTGATGCGTCTGGAGAGTCTGATCAATGACATCAATGAGGAGATGTATAAAAAAATTGCAGAGAACCGTACGATGTCCGAAGAAGAGGCGAGAAAGACAGCACAGATGGTTGCGCTTTCTGCCATGAAATACGGAGATTTGTCAAATCAGGCTGCAAAGGATTATGTGTTTGATGTGGAAAGATTTATCTCGTTCGAGGGAAATACAGGACCGTACAATTTATATACGATTGTGCGTATCAAATCAATTCTTGCAAAATATGCAGAAAGTGGAAAAGATGCAGCCAAGTGCAAGATGAAAAAACCTCAGACACAGAGTGAAAAAGCATTGATGCTGGAGGTTGCAAAATTTAATAATGTCATTGAGACAGCATTTGAAGAACTTGCACCACATAAAATCTGTGCATACATTTATGATCTTTCGAATGCATTCAATCGCTTCTATCATGAGACGAAGATTCTTTCAGAAGAGAATGAAGACCGAAAAGCAGGATTTATCGCATTGTTGCTGATTACAAAACGGGCATTGGAGGCATGTATTGACATGCTTGGTTTTGAGGCTCCGGAAAGGATGTAGGATATGACAGAAAAGTTATTTTATGAAGATAGTCATATGGTAACCTTTTCGGCAACGGTTGTCTCGTGCGAACAATCAGGGGAAGTATATGAGGTGGTTCTTGACAGAACTGCCTTTTTTCCTGAGGGAGGGGGACAATACGCAGATACCGGGAGACTAGATGATGCAAAAGTGACAGATGTGCAGGAAAAAGCCGGAATCATTTACCATAAGACGAACCAATCTTTGGAAATAGGAAAAACAGTACAGGGCACGATTGACTGGGAAGAACGGTTTTCCAAGATGCAGCAGCATTCCGGAGAACATATTGTATCAGGGATTGTACATGCGGTATATGGCTATGACAATGTCGGGTTCCACATGGGAAAAGATGCCATTACAATGGATTTCAACGGCAGCATTTCTAAAGAAGAATTAAAAGTGATCGAGCGAAAAGCCAATGAAGCAGTGGTGAAGAGTCTGGATATCAAGGTGTTGTATCCCGCTAAAGAGGAATTAGATTCAATTGCTTACAGAAGTAAGATTGAGATTGAAGGGCAGGTACGCATTGTGGAGATACCAGGATATGATGTGTGCGCCTGTTGTGCACCGCATGTCAAAAAGACTGGGGAGATTGGATTGATCAAGCTTTTGAATGTGCAGAATTATAAAGGTGGCGTACGAATTTCCATGCTCTGTGGATTCCGGGCACTTCAGGATTATGAGCAGAAAGCAGAGAGTGTGAAAAAAATTTCTGTTTTGCTGTCAGCCCCGGAGGAGGAAGTCTTTTCAGAAGTCACCAGATTAAAGCAAGAGATTTCATCTGGAAAAGCGAAGGTTTCACAGCTTCAGCAAAAGCTTCTTGTCTATAAGGTGGAGCAGATTCCACAATCCCAAGAAGTAGTCGTTTGGTTTGAGGAAGAGCTTGAGGGAAATGCGCCGAGAGAATTGACAAACCTTATCATAGAAAACGGTGCTTCGATTGGAGCTGTATTTGCGGGAGATGAAAAAGATGGCTATCGCTATGTGATTGGAAGTAAAAGTTGTGATACACGAATATTTTCAAAACGATTAAATGAGAAATTCGGCGGAAGAGGCGGTGGAAAACCAGAGATGGTACAAGGTTCTTTGGCGGGAAGAGAAGAAGAAATTCGAAAGGAAGTGGAACTGTGCAGCAAAGAAGTCCTGGACAGCGGATTTGGAGACTGATCGGTCCGATTATTGTAAAAATGGCGGTTGCATTTGTGGTGGAGGCAGTTGTGATTTTTCTGTATGCGATATTTGTGCATCCGGAGACATTTCAAGCGGTGTCCAGCCAGGAAGAGTTGATGCAAAAGACGGTGGAGCTGACAGATGGTGTTTTGAAATATGCAACACAGATTAGCGCATTGGCTGCGCTTTGTACGATACCGATTCTTGCGTGGATGTTTCGAAAAGACCGGAAGCTGGAAAAAGAAAGTGGAGTTACACCGCAAAAAAAAGCGGCTTTTGGAAAATATATTTTGATTGTCGGAATCAGTATACCGGTTGCGCTAGGGGTTAACAATTTGTTGCTTTTGAGCAATCTCTCAGAAGTGAGTGAGGGCTATAAACAGGCGTCGGAGATGTTGTACACTCCGTCTTTACCGGTACAGATCATATGTCTTGGCATTGTTATTCCGATCATGGAAGAGTTGATTTTTAGAGGACTGCTCTTCAAGCGTCTGAGAGAAGTTATGCCGATGGTTCCGGCAGTGATTTATTCTGCGCTGTTTTTCGGATTGTATCATGGAAATCTGGTGCAGATTATTTATGGAACAATATGCGGTCTTCTTTTGGCATATGTCTATGAAAAATTCGGCTCGTTAAAAGCGCCGGTTTTGATGCATATGACCATGAATATATTAGCTTGTGTAGTGACTGAACTGAACGGATTTGCGTGGATGCTGGAGCAGCCGATGCGAATGGGAATTATCACTGTACTCTGTGCACTAGTGGCATCAGGCATGTTTGTTTTGATAAAAGATATGTAAAATAGAAAAATACAAATTGGGAGCTCTCGTTCATAGCAAACGTGCGCTCCCGATTATTATGGTGTTTTCCGTTATTCGGCTGGAATGATCTCGATCCAATATCCATCCGGGTCAGAAATAAAGTAGATTCCCATATCCGGATTCTCAAAACAGACACATCCCATCTCTTTGTGATATTTGAATGCAGCATCAAAATCAGATGTCTCAAATGCCAGATGAAATTCATTGTCTCCAAGATTATAAGGACGGTCCCAGTCACGAAGCCATGTCAGTTCGAGCTTCTGAGTAGAAGTCTTGTCGCTTAAGAATGCAAGGATAAAACTTCCGTCAGAAGCTTCTTTTTTGCGAACAACTTCAAGACCAAGCGCTTTCTTGTAAAAATCCAGCGATTTTTCCAAATCTAATACATTTAAGTTGTTGTGATTGAATGTAAAATTCATAATTGACCTCCTGATATGTGTTTTTTTGTTTAAATATAGCATATCATATATTACGAAGAAAAGGCAAAAGGAAAATGAATATTACAAAAATATTAAAAAATATTGCAAAAATGTATGAAGTGTTATATAATCGGGGTAATGAGGATTGTAAAGAAAATACTAAAAAATTCAGGATAGGTGGAATAATGAACAAATTTGGAAAGACTTTATTGACCTCTCTACTGGTAAGTTCTCTCACAGTGAGTTCTGTTTTTGCGGCGCCGTCAGTCGATGATTTAAAGCAGAATAAGGAAGCAGCGGAGAAGAAAGTAGAGACATTGCAAGATGAGATGGCAAGTCTGATGGCAGAGATTAATACGTTGGAGGAAGAGCTCGTTCAGACAGGAAAAGAGATCATAAAAGCAACAGATGATCTGCAGAAAGCAGAGGAAAAAGAAAAGACGCAATACGAAGAGATGAAAGCTCGTATTAAGATAATGTATGAGAATGGAACAGGTTCTATGCTCACAAAAGTATTTGAATCAGGAAGTATTGCTGAGATGCTGAAAAAAGCGGAATATGTTCAGGCAGTTCATGATAAAGACAGACAGTGTCTGGAAGACTATGTTGAGACGAAAGAAAAGATTGCTGACTTAAAAGAATCTTTGGAAGAAGATCAGAAAGAACAGCAGAAAAAGCAAAAAGAATTTGAAAGTCAAAAAGAGACTTTGAATGCGACGATTGAAGAAGCAAAAGCAGAAGTTGATGATTTTGATGCACAGATTCAGGAAGCTGCACAGAAAGCAGAACAAGACAGACAGCGAGCATTGGCAGCAAGCTCTGGTAATCGTGGGAATTCCGGAACAACCTCCAATGGAGGTGGTAGTGATTATGTACCGCCTAGCAACTCTGGCGGCGGACAAGCAATTGTAGATGCGGCATATAGCTTTATCGGAGTTCCGTATGTGTGGGGCGGTGAAAGCTACAGCGGAGTGGATTGTTCAGGACTAGTGCTGATGGCGCACAAGGCAATTGGAGTAAGTTTACCACATAGCTCAGGATCTCAAGGAAGTGGTGGAAAAGCAGTTGCCAATATGGCTGCCGCATTACCTGGAGATGTTGTGTGCTATTCTGGACATGTAGGGATTTACATAGGCGGAGGACAGATGATTCATGCACCGGACTTTGGTCAGACAGTAAAAGTTTCGAGTGTATACGGATCACCTTGGTTCAGAAGATACTGGTAGGAAGAGTGAAAGGGTTATGACTATGTCATAGCCTTTTTTGTTTGGAGAAAATGATTGAAAAGGGGAGGTATTTATAGTATATTAAACTATATAGGGGGAGAAAAAATAGAGAAAGGGACTAAGATGAAAAAATTTACAAAAATACTTGTATCAGCGATTACAGCAAGCAGCTTGATTGTATCACCGGTTTTTGCAGAACCGAACAGTGTGGACAATCTTGAGACACAGAAAAAGGAAGCACAACAAGAAGTAGACACGCTTCAAGCAGATTTGACAAAGATATTGACAAAGATCAATGACATAGATGCCCAGATGACGACAAAGGGGGAGGAGATCATTCAGGCGAAGTCAGATTTAGAGACTGCACAGGAAAAAGAAAAGAAGCAGTATGCAGAGATGAAATATCGAATTAAAGTCATGTATGAGAATGGAACAGGCGCTATGTTGACAAAAATTTTCCAATCGGGCAGTATTGCGGAGATGTTAAAACAGGCAGAATATGTACAGGCAGTTCATGACAGAGATAGAGAATATTTGGAAAAATATATAGAGACAAAAAATGAAGTAGCTTCATTAAAAAGTGGTTTGGAAAAAGACATGGATAAATTAAAAGAATTGAAGGCGGAATCTTCCACCCAGAAAGAAAATTTATCCAAGACATTGGAAGCAAAAAGGACGGAAGTGGCAGATTTAGATGAGCAGCTTCAGATAGCGGCACAGAAAGCCGCGGAGGAGGCAGCGAAGAAAGCGGAAGAAGAAGCAAAAAAACAGCAGCAACAGGTGGCGTCAAATAAACCGTCTGGGAATAGCCAGTCTGGAGGAACATCCAGTGGAAGTTCAGGCGGCGGAAATAGTCAGCCGCAAGAAAAACCAAGCCAGCCGGACTCTGGAACTTCAGGTGGCGGAAGCAGCAACAATGACAGTAATAACAATACAGGAAACGGTGATGTAAGTGTTGGACAGGCAATTGTGGCAGCCGCAAGAAGTTATATCGGAACACCGTATGTATATGGTGGAACAAGTTATAATGGCATCGACTGTTCCGGACTTACCATGAGAGCCCATCAGACAGTGGGAATCTCGATTTTGCGTACATCAGGAGAACAGGCAGCAGGTGGAAAAAGTATAGCGAGTCTTGCAGATGCGCTTCCGGGAGATATTATCTGTTATCCTGGACATGTTGCGATATACATAGGCGGAGAGCGTGTAATCCATGCACCGACAGAAGGACAGACGGTAAAAGAGGCGAGCGTATACATGGGATCATCACAGCCGATTACAGCAATCCGAAGATATTGGTAAAAAAGACTTGCCATGTATCATTTAGATATGGTATACTACTAACGTTGCAAAAAACACATATATGGTTATCCTTGCAGGTGCCAAACTCTTTTTATAAAAAAGAGCGGTTGCAAGGCGGGAAGTATATGGAAGTAAAAAACCAAATGGAGGAAAAACACATGAGCGTTATTTCAATGAAACAATTATTAGAAGCAGGTGTTCACTTTGGACATCAGACAAGAAGATGGAACCCTAAAATGGCTGAGTACATCTACACAGAAAGAAACGGAATTTACATTATCGATTTACAGAAATCTGTAGGTAAAGTAGACGAAGCTTACAAAGCAATTTCTGATATCGCAGCTGAAGGTGGTACAATTCTTTTCGTTGGTACAAAGAAACAGGCACAGGATGCAATCAAAACAGAAGCAGAACGTTGCGGAATGTTCTACGTAAACGAGAGATGGTTAGGTGGAATGTTGACTAACTTCAAAACAATCCAGAGCAGAATCGCCCGCTTAAAAGATATCGAAAGAATGGCTGAAGACGGAACATTCGACGTATTACCTAAGAAAGAAGTTATCGAAATCAAAAAAGAATGGGAAAAACTTGAAAAGAACTTAGGTGGAATCAAAGACATGAAGAAAGCTCCAGATGCAATCTTCGTTGTTGATCCGAAAAAAGAAAGAATCTGTGTACAGGAAGCTCACACATTAGGAATTCCGTTGATTGGTATCGCTGATACAAACTGCGATCCAGAAGAATTAGATTACGTGATTCCAGGTAATGATGATGCAATCAGAGCTGTTAAATTAATCGTTGCTAAGATGGCAGATGCTGTAATCGAAGCAAACCAAGGTGTAACAGGTGCTGAGGAAGTATACGAAGAAGTTGCAGAAGAAGTAGAAGCAGCTGAAGAAGCGTAAGATTTCGAACATGAATGCTTCAGCCTTAAGAACAGGTTGAAGCATTTTTTAAAAAGAACACACAATTTTATGGAGGAATGAATCATGGCAGTTACAGCAAAAATGGTAAAAGAATTAAGAGAAATGACAGGCGCAGGAATGATGGACTGTAAAAAAGCTCTTAATGAAACAGATGGAAATATGGATGCAGCAATCGAATATTTAAGAAAAAATGGTCAGGCAAAAGCTGACAAAAAAGCTGGAAGAATCGCTGCAGAAGGTATTGTAAAAGCAGTTGTAAAAGACGATAAAGTAGCAGCAATCGTTGAAGTAAACTCAGAGACAGACTTCGTTGCTAAAAATGCTGATTTCCAAAGCTACGTAGAAGAAGTTGCTAATCAGGCATTAAACACAGAGACAACAGATATCGAAGCTTTCTTGAGCGAAGCATGGGCAGCAGACAACTCTAAGACAGTAAAAGATGTTTTAACAGAAAAAATCTCTGTAATCGGAGAAAACTTAAACATCAGAAGATTTGAAAAAGTTACAACAGATGGTTGTGTAGTATCTTACATCCACGGTGGCGGAAGAATCGGTGTATTAGTAGAAGCTGATACAGATGTTGTAAATGATGAAATCAAATCATGCTTAAGAAACGTAGCTATGCAGGTTGCAGCTATGTATCCAAAGTATGTATCTCGTGATGAAGTAGATGCTTCTTACATCGAACACGAAAAAGAAATCTTATTAGCTCAGGCTAAGACAGAAAATCCAGAAAAACCAGAAAACATCATTGAAAAAATGATTATCGGACGTTTGAACAAAGAGATGAAAGAAATCTGCTTATTAGATCAGGTTTACGTTCAGGACAGTGATTTAACAGTTGCTAAATATGTAGAAAAAGTAGCTAAAGAAAACGGTGCTAACGTAACAGTTAAGAGATTTGTTCGTTTCGAAACAGGTGAAGGATTAGAAAAGAAAGAAGAAAACTTTGCTGAAGAAGTAGCAAAACAGATGGGAAACTAATTTATCAATCGTAAGACTGGTAAAAAGCGAATTAAATAGCGTATTTAAGCGATTTCTGGCTATTTTGACAAGTGTTATAAACTACTGTAAAATCTCACAAAATATCGTGCTATTTTGGGTACAGATTGGGTAGGGTATTGGGTAAAGAAATTTACCCAACCTCTTAACGAGGAATTTACTTGTTGTTTAAAAATAGAAAGGGAACGCTGTGAGTGTTGAGGGTGTATTGCATTTTGCAATATGCCCTTAAATTTTGGGAAAATAATGTTAAAGACTAGTGTATTGACATATTTATATTTAACACAATTATTCTTTTGCTTCATGCCGTTTCATGATATACTAAAAAGAAACGACGGTGATTCATTATGGCAAGACCAAAAACATATCATATTATACTCAGTGACAATGAAGTGTCAGCTCTTCGTAAGGTTATCAGGGATAAGAAAACCTGTAAAACCGTCCTAAAGAGATGTCAGATTTTATTAGAGTTAGATGAAGTCAGTGGTACTGGTTTGACCCACTCACAAATTGCACATACTTATGCGGTCTGTCCGGCTACGGTTACAAATATTATCCAATCTTATGTTAAGAACGGTATTACTAATATCGTCAAATACAACATCAGCCCAAATTCAAGTGCGGCATTACGCAAGGCAGATGGACGGACAGAAGCGCATTTGATTCAAATTGCTTGCGGTCCGGCACCCGAAGGACACTCCCGAAGGACACTCCGACTTCTGGAAGAGAAAGCACGTATTGAACTGGAAACACCAGTCAGCAGAGAAACAATCCGCAGGGTATTAAAAAAAATGAACTTAGACCTCACCTCAATGACTATTGGTGCATCCCGCCAAAAGAGGATGCAGAATTCATAGCATGTATGGAAGATGTTCTCGATGTCTATGAACTCGCGTATGACCCAATGCATCCGGTCGTCTGCATGGATGAAAAACCATACCAGCTGTTGGGAGAGACAAGGGAACCGCTGCCAATGCGCCCGGGCGATGACCGGAAAGTAGATTCCGAATATATCCGTAATGGTACATGTAGCATCTTTGCTTTCATAGAACCTCTTGCTGGGAAGCATCATGTCAGTGTCCGGGAGCACCGGACTGCAGTTGACTGGGCAGAAGAAATAAAATACCTTGTTGATGTCATGTACCCAGAAGTGGAAAAAACCATTCTTGTAATGGATAACCTTAATACCCATAAACCGGCATCCTTATATAAAAAAGTATCCTGCGGCAGAAGCAAGGCGTCTTATAAAACGCTTGGAAATCCATTATACACCGAAACATGGAAGCTGGCTGGATATCGCTGAAATAGAACTTAATGTAATGACACGCCAGTGCCTGTCACGGCGAATTGACGATATCAATCATCTCCGCAGCGAATTATCGGCATAGGAAACCGAGCGTAATACAAGGGCGGCAAAGGTGGATTGGCAATTTAAAACTGCTGATGCACGAATCAAATTGAATTCGCTATATCCCAAATTTACTGCCACTTCCGTGTAAGTGGCAGTAATGCTAAATATATACATGCCAACACACTAGAGGAAAAATATTCTTTGAAACTCAGCAAAGAATTAGAACTTTTTAAATCAAACATTGAGAATAAAAAATATATAAGTCGAACAAAATTTGACACTGAATTTCAAATTTTCAAAGTTAGGTGCCATTGAGTAGTGTTAAAATATTGACAAAAAAGAATCGATGCTGTTACTATAATAGTGTTGATCTTTTTTCACATATGCGGATATAATATCAAACAGGGAGACGAGTAGACTAATGACAAAAAAGAGCGCAGTGATTAAGAATCTGTCCGGATTTGTCAAATATTCGCTGACAGCAGCGATTCCGGTGATATCAGTGATGGGTGATGATGGGGTAAAGTATGATATGTTTACTGATGGACTGCTGGCAAAGATGAAAGAACTCACCTGTCAGGCGGATGTTCTTACTCCTAATCTGAAAGAGCTGTGCCTGCTAACGAAAGAGAATTATGAGACAGTCTGTTACAAAAGGGAGCAAAGCAGATTCTGGTAACAGAGATTTATCTGATAGAAAATGGAGAAGAAAAGATTGGTAATCTGATCATTGATAAAGAAGATTGCGAGCTAATTGCATTTCCATATATTGGCGGAAGTTATTCGGGGACTGATGATCTTTTCGCATCAATTATTGCCGGAGACATGGTAAGAGGAGATGCACTGGGAGATGTTATACAGGGAGGTAAGTAATATGGAGAAAGCAAAAGAAGAAGTCTCAAAGATGCCTGAATGTCCGAATTATAATGACTGTGCTTTTCCAGTCAGTATGCATACGATAACCAAATATGATATTTTCCCGAATGGAAGAGGTTTTCATGATGTTCACTGGCATGATGAAATACAATTCACATATGTAAGTAAAGGAGAACTTACAATGCAGGTGGAGGGAAGAGAGTATGTGCTAAAAGAAGGAGAGGCACTGTTTATCAACAGTGGACTTATTCATGTGACAACAAGTATTTCAGAAGATGGGCAATATGAAGGCTTTATGTTTCCAGAGAAATTACTTGGATTTTTCCCGGGAAGCAGGATGGAACAAAATTATGTACTTCCATATCTGAAGAGTAATGTGCTTTCTGTCTGCGTATTGTACCGGGAATCAGCAGAAGATGAGAAGATATTGTCAGATATTCGTAATCTGAGGGAGCTGTTTAATAATAAAGAGAATGTGACAGCATTTGAATATGAGGTTGCAGTCCGGATGACTGCCATCTGGCTGCAGATTGTACGGAATGTTTCGGATACGATGCAGAAGATGCCGGCATGTTATCTGCAGCGTCAGGAGCGGATGAAAAAGATGATGCAGTATATTGTAGAGCATTATCATGAGGCCATTACCCTTAAAGAGATTGCTGAATCAGCAAGTATTAGCATTGAAGAGTGCAGACGCTGTTTTAAGGATATCATTAAGGAAACGCCAATGCATTATCTGTCTTCGTATCGTGTTATGGTAGGCATGGAATTGTTGCGGACTACAGATTTGGATATTACAGATATAGCATTTCGTGTAGGATTTAACGATTCCAGCTATTTTATACAGGCATTTAAAAAGAAAAATGGAATGACACCTAAGCAATACAGAAATCATATTTTTTAGTGTTGTGAAGAGATAACGTTCAGAGAATGATACACAATGTAAGTGTATCATTCTATTTTTTTTGTGCAATAATGTGTTGTGGAATTGGATTTTATCACATTTTTTGTGGAAAAATTAATATTTTTCTTTGTTAAAGTAATGGAATTGTTAAAAATATAACGTTATAATCTTGTCAGAAAGTAAAGAGAATATGTTCGAAAGTTACTAGATAAATATGGTGAAGGAGGAGTCATATCATGAATGAGAAACAAAGAGCAAGAATAAATTTCATGAAAGAACGTGTTGTTAATACAATCCCAGAAATGGATCTAGAAAATGCAAGAATTCTGACGGAGAGTTTCAGGGAGACGGGTGGAGAGCCATTGGCTATTCAGAAAGCAAAGTCTTTTCGCAGACAGTGCCAGGAGAAAACAATCAAGATATGGGATCAGGAGCTGATCGTAGGGTGTGCCGGAAGTAAGATGCGAGGCGGTATTCTCAGTGCAGATACTTGCTGGTCTATCTTGGACAAAGAACTGGATACCATCAATGAAAGAAAATATGATCCTTTTATTTTAAAGCCGGAAGACAGACAGATGTTCTTGGATGTAGTAAAACCATTTTGGGAAGGGCGTTCCACTTATGAAGCATGGCTCAAACAGATTCCAGATGATGTACGCGCATTAAGAGACAGTGGACAGATCTACATTGATAAGAAAGCTGTACGAGGCTGGGGCGAGACGACTGCCGGATACAAGCAGATTATTGATGAAGGTATTGAAAGTATCATGAATACAATCAAGGCAGAGCGAGAAGCGCTTGACCTGACAGACCCGGGAGCATTTGATAAAGATAATTATCTTCAGGCACTCCTGATTTCGGCAGAAGGCATCTGCATTATGGCTGAAAGATATGCGAAAGAAGCAGAACGTCTGGCAGAGCTGGAGAAAGACGAAGAAAGAAAAGCTGAATTATTAACGATTGCTGAGACTTGCCATCATGTACCGAGATATCCGGCAAGGACATTTCAGGAGGCAATTCAGTCATTCTACTTCTATCATATTTCGATTTTTATGGAGCAGAATGCAGCAGCATATAATCCGGGAAGAATGGATCAGTATTTTTATCCATATTACAAAGTCGATATTGAAAGTGGAAGAATCACAGAGGATGAAGGACAGGAGCTTCTGGAGTGTCTGTGGGTGAAGTTCTCTGAACCATGTGTATTCCAGGATGCAACAACAGCAAGATATTCAGCAGGATATCCAATGTTCCAGACACTGTGCTGTGGTGGCATCGATGCAGAGGGCAGAGATGCAGTTAATGATATTTCTTATATGATGTTACAGGCTACACAGGATGTGCTGCTCTATCAGCCAAACATGTGTGTAAGATACAGTATGGCTAAGAATCCGACTAAGTTTTTGAAGAAGGTTGCAGAAGTTATCAGCCTGGGTACCGGATTCCCGGCATTCTATAATGATGATGTGGGAATACGTATGTTGATGAATAAAGGTATTCCACTTAAGGAAGCATATGACTGGAATCCGGCAGGCTGTGTAGAGACAAATCTAGACGGAAGACTGCGTCACTATTCCGCATTTGCAGATATTAATCTGGGCGGTATCATTGAGTTCGCATTGACGAATGGAGTGAACCGTAAGACAGGAAGAAAGGTAGCAACAGAGACCGGAGATCCGACTACATTTGAGACATATGAGGATTTTGAAAATGCAGTAAAAGAGCAATTAAAGTATTCTGTACGTATCTGTGTAAAGGGAAGCCATATTATCGATGATATCTGCATGGATCGAATCGTTCCGGCACTTTCCTTATCCTTCCGCGAATGTGTGAAGAATGCCAAAGATTATGCGTGGGGCGGAGCGAAATACAACACCGGTAATGGTATCATTCTGATTGGTGTAGCGGATTTGATAAACAGTATGGAAGCAATCCGTGATCTGGTATATGACCGTAAGCTGGTCAGCATGGAAGATATGGTGAAAGCTCTTGATGCTGATTTTGAAGGATATGAAGAGATTCAGAAACTTTGTAAAGAAAGTCATAAATATGGCAATGATGACGATGATGTAAATGATATTACTAGCCACATGCTTACATTTATTGCAGATGAAATTGAAAAATATCACAGTAAATTTGGACAGATGACACCTGGTATCTTACCAGTATCCGGTAATACACCATTTGGACAGGACGTTGGAGCACTGCCATCAGGAAGAAAAGCATGGATGCCACTTGCAGATGGTATCAGTCCGAATGGAGGAACAGACGTAGAAGGACCGGCAGCGGTAATTAAGTCAGTTGCAAGTATTCCACATTCAAGATATACACAGGGAACATTGCTTAATATGAAACTGGAACCGGATATGGTAAAGACTGAAAACGGTATTCGGCAGCTGATGGCACTGTTGAGAAGTTTGTGTACGTTGGATGTATATCATGTACAGTTCAACGTTATCGATAAAGAGACACTTCTTGCAGCACAGAAAAAGCCGGAAAATTACAAAGGTCTGCTGGTGCGTGTAGCTGGATATACAGCATATTTTACGGAGCTTGGAAGAGAAGTGCAGGATGAGATTATTGCTAGAACCGCACAGAGCAACTTCTGTAGCACCTGTTAACAGGAGGTAATAATGGAAAGACGGACAGGAAAGGTACTTCGGATAGAAAAAGCATCCATCCATGACGGAGATGGTCTTAGAACTGTCGTGTTCATGAAAGGTTGCCCACTCCGGTGTCAGTGGTGTTCGACACCGGAGTCGCAGTCCATAGAATGTATGATGGATTATGGATATGATGCAACACCGGAAAGTATTATGAAGATTATACGCAAGGATGAAGTTTTTTACTTTCATTCAGGTGGTGGTGTGACAATCAGTGGCGGAGAAGTGCTTCTGCAGTCGGATTTTGTCCGAGATATTCTGAAAGAATGCAGGGATGAAGGAATCAATACAGCGATTGAATCCAGTCTGTATGGACCATATGAGGCACTGGAGAAGATGCTTCCTTATCTAAACACGGTTTTTGTGGATTTCAAACTGGCCGATGAGCAACAGCATCTAAAATATACAGGTGCATCCAATAAAATCATCAAGGACAATATCCGTCGTATGGATGCGGAGTTTACAGGAGATATTCATGTGAGAATTCCGACAATTCCTACAATTAATATGACAGAAGAAAACATGAGGCTTACGGCTGAATTTGTCAGACCATTGAAACAAGTCAGGGACATTGAATTGTTGCCATATCATAAGCTGGGAGTGGATACCTATAGAAAAATGGGGAAAAAGTATGAGCTTGAAGATATCCAGTCACCAAATCAGGAGCAGATGAGCAGCATAGCATCAAAGCTACAGGAATATCAGCCAGGATGTGCAATTAAAATCAATGGAATCTATTATAGAAAAGTATGAGTGAGGAGATAGCTAGATGATATTAAAAATAATTCAGATTATTCTGATCGTGTATGCGATCGTGGTAGGTGCCATTATTGTAAGAGATTATAAGAAGAATAAAGAAGAAGGAGTATCTAAAAAAGAGACGATACTGCATTACATCATAGGAGCAGTTGTGAACTTCTTCGATGCACTTGGAATTGGATCATTTGCAACAACAACGGCGGCCTACGGCTTGTTCCGTCTAGTAGATGACAAGAAAATTCCGGGGACATTGAATGCTGGAGTTGCAATCCCGGTCATCTTTGAAGCATTACTTTTTACTAGTTCTGTGAAAGTGGAATTCGGCACATTGATTCCGATTGTAATATGCGGAGTGTTGGGAGCTGCTATTGGCAACAAACTGGTTGCAAGGATTTCAGAAAGAACAGTTACGATTGTTATGGCATTTGGACTTCTGCTGTCAGCACTTCTGATGCTAGGAAGCAAGTTTGGAATCCTGCCGGCAGGCGGAGACGCAATTGGAATGGAAGGAATTAAACTGGTAATCGCATGTGTTGGTAACTTTATCTTTGGTGTGGCATTAAACTTCAGTATTGGTAATTTTACACCGTGTATGTGTATGATTTATATGCTGGGCATGAGCCCTCTGGTGTCATTCCCTATCATGATGTGTACCGGAGCAGTATCTACTCCGACAACAGGTCTGATGAGTCTGAAAAAAGGTCTGGTTGACCGTCATGCAGTGATGGGATTGACTGTAGGCGGTGTGTTTGGTGTAGCGGTTGCAGTATATATTGTAAAGTCAATGTCGATTTCCACATTACAGTGGATGGTAATAGTAGTAGTGTTTTATACCAGTGTCAATATGTTCCGAAGAGCTTTGAAAAAAGTGGACAAAAAAGAAGCGGTATACGGTAACAATTTGGAAACAAATTGATTATCAATGAAAAAGGATTTGAAGGAGGAAACAATAATGAAATTAGGTGGAATTGGATATGGATTGATCTCAGGAGCGATTCTTGGAGGTATTGTAAATAATGATCTTGTAAAACCTGAAAATATTACCATATCGGATAAATTTGAAGGAAGCAGAAAAAGAGCGGTAGAAGCAGGATTTACAGCTGTCGATGATAATATGATTGCAGCAAAGAATGATGTACTTCTTGTAGCAGTACAACCATGGCTGGTACCGGCTATTATGGATGAAATCAAAGATACCGTTAAGGAGAATGGAACAATCGTATGGTGTGTTGCAGCAGGTGTTACAATTGCAGAACTGGAAGAACATTTGGGGAGTGATGCGAAGATCGTACGTTGCATGCCAAATACATGTGCTCAGGTAGGCGCAGCTGTTACAGCCGTTGTACCGAATAAGAATGTAAGCAAGGAAGAGACAGAGATCATGTTAAAGCTGATCTCTGGATTTGGAATCGCAGAAATTTTGGATGAAAGCAAGCTGAATGGTATTATCCCAGTAACAGGAAGTTCTCCGGCAATGGTATTTATGCTGATTGATGCTATGGCCAATGGAGCAGCAAGAGAAGGATTTACCTGGGAGCAGGCAATCAAATTCAGTGCACAGGCTGTAAAGGGAAGTGCTGAGATGGTACTTCGTTCAGGGAAACATCCGGCAGAACTTCAGAATCAGGTATGTACACCTGGCGGAATTACGATTGAAATGGTCAAGAGATTGGAATCATTCGGATTTAGAAATGCTGTGATGGAAGCTATGCAGGCTTGTACAGAAGATCTGGATTAATCGGAAAAGCTCAGGATTGAAAATACATCTTTATATCTTTATAATTATCTCATAAAACAAGGGCGTTTTTCTTAGCGGAAGAACGCCCTCTTTCATAATATCACTTTATAAATTCACACGATCAAGAGTACAAATCAATATAGGAGTATAGGCGGTTTGGAATTGGTGGAAAACAGTTCTGGAAAGCATAAGGGAGACAGGCCAACACCGGAAGAAGTTATTAACTATGCGGTGAAGCGATTAAAAGGAAATTAGAATCTATGAAAAAGAAAATAGATGTGGTAGGCAACTTTGCTATGAATCGGGATGAATTACAGAAAAAAACGCAAGATTAGGGGAATTAAATACATTACTTGGTATGGATAAGAAAGAACATCCGATTTTGAATGTGGAGCCGGATGAAAGTGTGGAAGTACAGACAACAAGAAATAAGGTTGTGATGGAGCGATAGTTATAACGGTATTGGTGAGCCAATACCGCATACATAGCATGGAATATGTAAACTCTGTAAAATACAAATTCGCACATTGAGACGAGTGCAGATGTATTTGCTTGGGAGGAGGCATATATAGGAGTTGTTAAATTTGTGATAGTAGAGAAAAAGTTTTCTTTTAATAAATAAAAAAAGTTTACTTTCACACATTAATAAATTATAATCAATGTGTGAAAGTAAGGTGATGAAAATGAATAAAAAAGAAAAGTTAGACAACATGCTATGTGAAAAGAATGGAGTTCTTCAAACTGCCGATGTGATTGAGGCAGGAATTTCAAAAACTTATTTTATGGAATATGCAAAGAAAATGGAATTAGAATGTGTGGCAAAAGGAATTTACTTGTCGCCGGATGCATGGGAAGATCCTTTTTATTTATTACAAACGAGATATCCACAGATTATTTTTTCTCATGAAACTTCGCTTTATTTGTTAGGAATGGCAGAGCGAGAGCCGTTACAATTTACGGTTACTGTAAAAGCAGGATACCATGCAAAAAGTATGAAAGAGCAGAAGATAAAAGTATATCGTGTAAAAAGAGAACTTTTAGAGTTGGGAGTAGTAAATTTAGAATCACCAGAGGGACATCTTGTGAAAGCGTACAATGCGGAACGTACCGTGTGTGATTTATTACGCAGCCGCAGTAATGTAGAGATTCAGGATTTACAGTCAGCAATAAAGGAATACCTGCGAAGTAAAGAAAAAAATCTGCCGCAACTTATGCGATATGCAAAAGAGTTTCGTGTAGAAAAAATTTTGAGACCATATTTGGAGGTATTGTTATAATGATTAAAACTTCAAGACAGTTGAAAGCGTTAGTAAGAAATTTAACAAAAGGGGATAGCTTACAGGCACAGATTATTATGCGTAACTATGTGATGGAGCGTTTCTTAGAACGGATTTCTCTTTCAAAATATAGAAACAATTTTATTTTGAAAGGGGGAATGCTAGTATCTGCTATGGTAGGATTGGATACTCGTTCTACAATGGATATTGATACAACCATAAAGAATATGCCACTGTCCGTAGAAAATGCAAGGGAAATGATAGAAGAAATTATTGCGGTTCCCATTGATGATGGTATGACATTTTCTATAAAAAGTGTCGGTGAAATTATGGATGAGGCAGAATATACCGGAGTACGAGTGAATCTAGAGGCTACATTGGAAACAATGCGGACGCCATTAAAAGTAGATATTTCCACTGGAGACATTATCACACCGAGAGAAGTATTGTATACGTTTAAGTTGATGTTTGAAGAACGTACTATATCTATTTTAGCCTATAATTTGGAAACAGTACTTGCAGAGAAAATGGAAACAGTAATAGCAAGAGGTGTAGCGAATACAAGATTGAGAGATTACTACGATCTGTATATTTTACAGAATGAATATACCCATGCGATTAGCATGGAACAATTTAAGGCAGCGTTTTTAGCAACATGCAAAAAGCGTAATTCCATACAACTGATAGCTGAGGGTAATAAAATTTTAAAAGAACTCCTTTTGTATAAACGTCTTGAAAAAGGCAGTTTTGTATGGCCAAGAAATGAATCTGAAGTACAGGAACTTACAGGACAACAATTCCGTTGGCTGATGGAAGGACTGACCATTTCTCCCAAAAGAAAGGTCCAGGAGATTTCCATCCCAAAATATACCACATAATCCTTGTGCAAAAGGTAGAAATTTTACAGGATAAATCAAGTGCTTCATTCCCTTTATTTTGAACAATCAGTAAGTGATTTATTAGGCATTATCGGTGTGTTACAGCACTTTGGCAAGCTTATATTTTATAGGAATCACTTTAAAAGCCTTTGATTTTAATGGGGTAGAATCTTATTGTGGTTGCTTACAACCATAGGCAAAATGACGAATTCAGATGGGGATGAAATTCGCAATTTTCTGCCATATCCGCTATAATAATACTTAGAAAAGGGGTGTCATTATGGCGATGGAATATACAGAAGAACAATTAAATCATTTTGACAAGTCTACACTTGTTCAACTGTTTTTGGTTCAACAATCACAACTGAAGGATATTGATCAGAAGTTGCAGTTATTGTTGGAGCAAGTCGCTGTATTGAACAACAAACGTTTCGGCAAATCTTCTGAGAAACTAGGTGTAGATAACCAGATTTGTTTCATGGAGGTTGATGGGAATATCGTCTTTTTCAATGAGGCAGAGGCTGTTGCAGCACTGGATGAATCCGAAGAAGAACCTGTTAAAAAACGTGGAAAGAAGACAAAAGGGAAACGTATTGCTGATATCCGGAATCTTCCAGTCATCCCTGTAGAACACAAGATGACAGAGGATGAATTGATTGCTGAATTCGGAGAAGACGGCTGGTATCAATTAGAAGATGAAGTATATAATCGTTACCGTTTTACACCAATGAAAGTTGAAATCGAGGAACATCATGTGGGAGTCTATAAGTCAAAGAAGGATAACCATTTCAAAAGGGCAGATCATCCAGCTTACTTATTAAGGAACAGCCTTGTATCAGCATCATTGCTCGCTGGAATTTGGAATGCAAAGTATATAAATGCAGTTCCGCTTTATCGTCAAGAACAAGAATTCCAACGAATGGGAGTGAACATTGATCGAGCAGATATGGCTCGCTGGACGATTCTTTGTGCAGAAAGATACTTGTCGATTTTCTATGATTACCTACACGAAAAGTTATATGAATATCATGTGCTTCAAGCCGATGAAATTCCGGTTCTTGTTTCAAAGGAATACCGAACAACCGGAACAAAGCACTACATGTGGGTTTACCGAACAGGAATGATGTATCTTGATAAGCAGATTGTCCTATATGAGTATCAACCTACTCGTAATGCAAACCATCCAAGATCCTTCCTAAAGGAATTTCGTGGAGTCTGTATAACGGATGGCTACCAGGTTTACCACACGATTGCAGAAGAACGTGAAGACCTGAAGATTGCCGGATGTTGGGCACATGTGAGACGTCGCTTTGATGAAGCGGTAAAGGCTTTGCCGAAGGCGAGTCAGAAAATGTCACTTGCATATCTTGCATTAAAACAAATCCAAGCGATTTATCGTGAGGATAATAAACTCAAGGAGTTAGGTTCTGAGGAACGTTTGAAACATCGACAGCTGACTGTGAAGCCTCTGGTAGATGCTTATTTTGCGTGGGCAAAACAAAACTTGTTGTCTGTGATGCCAAAGAGTAAAACAGCAAATGGATTCACGTATTCATTGAATCAGGAAAAATATTTGCGTGTGTTTCTTGAAGATGGTGATGTCCCACTAGACAATAATGCCGCAGAACAGGCAATCCGCCCATTCTGTGTTGGCAAGAAAAACTGGGTCATGATTGATACCATTGCAGGAGCTGAAGCAAGTGCAATCATCTATAGTATTGCTGAAACAGCAAAAGCAAACAATCTGAAACCATACGATTATTTTGAATATTTACTCACAGAGATTCCAAAACATATGGAAGATCATGATACAAGTTTCTGTGAGGATCTGCTTCCTTGGTCAGATAAGTTGCCAGAGAAATGTAGAAAGTAACTTATAAAATATGCCACTCTGATGAGTGGCTAATCAATTGATAGTACGCACTATGGTGCGTTTACACCACCACTTCAACATTAATATCTGAAACGTTTTAAACCGTATAACACAAGAAAACTGATTCCACCGTAATGGATCAGTTTTCTTTAAATAATGGCTACTTCATTTTTCTCTTTTTATAAAATCCTACAATCAAACCAAGACTAACAATCGCTATTAAAAACCATGCAACTATATTTGTTGTATCTCCGGTTTTTACCGTATTTATTATTTTCTGAATAGTATTTGGCTTATCTTGTTTTGAAGGTGTCGGATCCTTTGGCTTATCTGGATTGTTCGGTGGTGTTTCTGGTGAAACCCATTCAGCTTTTGGCTCTATCGTTACATTATATTCTACATTCCCATTGATTTCAGATGGAATATTAACAAGGAATGGAGCAGATTCAAATTTATCTGTACCACTTTCCACATTTTCAATCTGTGCAATCAGATAAATTCCTTCATCCAATTCTCCAAAACTCGTGCGTCCCGAACTATCTGTTTCTTGCATTAAGCCGGAAATATCATTTCCCTTCGCAAATGCATACAATTGTTTTGCTTGTTTTTCTCTTGCTTCTGCACTGGTATCTTGCAATGATATACCTGAATCTTTAAAACCATCTTCCCAGACCAGCTCATCATTTTTCATATATTGAATTGGAAATATCGAGAACTTTGCTCCGGAAAGAGTCACTTCTTTATCCGAACTATTTCTCCCTTTGTAGATAATTTGAATGCTTCCTGTTCTGCTTCCTGCTTCAGCATGGATTGTTGAAATATCTATAAAATTACCGACAAGAAAAAGCATAACGAATAAAATAATGTGAATACTTCTTATCTTCTTTCTCACCTTACTTTCCTCCTTTTTCTATCTCGTATACTATAAATTACAGCAATCATCAGTCCTATAAAAATTGCTATAATTGTTACAATCAGCACTTTAGCAGTGAAAGATAACTCTGGTTTTATATTGGTATCAGGCTCTTGCTTTGTTGCCTCTTCATAAGGTATTCTCTCTCCACGTACTAAAAGTCTGTGTGTATTGATTGCAAATGGTGTACAAGTAACAAGTGTTGCATAATCCTTGCCTGGTTCAATAGATAACCCATCTGTCTCTTCCGGTAAAACTGTTAATATCTGATCAATCTGATATGCCAGGGTTTCATCTAAAACCTTAATGTAAAAAATATCCCCTACTTCCAGTTTATCCATATTGGTAAATAGTGTTTTTGTCGGAAGACCTCTATGTCCGGTCAGAACTGTATGTGTACTTTCTCCACCAACCGGAAGAGATGTACCCCAGAAATGTCCGACACCTGCCTGCAGAACTGCTTCACTTGTTCCATGATAAATTGGAAGTTCTATATTAATCTTAGGAATACGTATGTATCCCATCATTCCGGAACCGTCTACATTTAACAAACTCTCATAACGAGCATCTATTTCCGTATCTTCCTGTGAAAATGGGTCGATCAGATCGATATTCCCCAGCATTTCCTGATTATATGCTCTCGCATCTTCCAACATCTGCTCTTTTTCTGCCTTACTCAACTTTACGCTTTCCTCATCATAATAGGATACCACTTTGGAGCCATTCTTTTCATTCAGATAACTACTGAACGTTGGATATAACAATACGGAGAATGCAACCAAAAGCACGATCAGACGAATAATATCTTTTATTGTTATCTTCTTTTTTTTCTTCTTACTCTTCATTTCATTCTCCCTGTTGTTATACTTGGAATTGCGGTTACCTTCCGTGGAAGATAACCGCCCATTCCTTAAATATTATCTTGTATCTCCAGTAAAATTATTATGCTTCTTTTCTCTTATCACGGATGAAGCTTACTGCTACACCGAATACAAGAAGAGCTGCGATTACAGCAAATGCGATTGCGCCACGTCCACCAGTAGATGGAAGAAGAGAGCCTGTGCTGTTTTCAACATCGATAATTTTGTCCTCTTCTAATGTATTGTTTTTCTTAACAGTCCATTCTGCATCGCCATCTTTTGTAATTGTAACTTTGATTGAATCCGTCAACTTGTTGAATCCTTCTGGAGCCTGTGTCTCTACTAACCAGTAATCGCCAGCTGCAAGACCATTTACACGAAGGTTATATCCACCAAGATTTTTTTCAACGGATACGAATTCTGTAGTAGTAGATACTGGATCTACAACATAATTTCCGTTGCTTCCTGTTACTGTAATAGCATTTTCACCGTTTTTAGCATCTGTTTCAGATCTATATAAACTAAATTTTGCGCCTGCTAACAGTCCACTCGTTTTTTTGTTAATCTTTTTGATATCTAATGGGTATGTATTTGTTTTTGCTTCACTTGGTGTTGTAGTTGTTGTATCGCTTGGATTGTTTCCATACTCTAATGAAGCCTTGTTGTTATTTGTTACTTCTGCATCCTTATTTACTTTTGCATAATATGTAACTGTGAATGCTTTTCCTTTGTTTCCTTGATTAGCTCTTACCCATGTAGAAAGGTCAAGACTCATTTTTTTGCTGTTATTTGTGGCAAGTGCTGCTGTTGTAGGTGCTGTACTAGCATCTGTTCCATCTGTAAATGCTACTTTAACAGCTACTTTATTATCTGTACAAGCTGTTCCATTTGCATTATTTACAAAATCAAGACCTTTAGTTAATTCATCATTGATTTTATATACATATGAATCATATCCTGTTGTATCTGGGATTGCGCCTGTTACGGTATATGTTACTACCTGACCAATTTCAGCTGTTTCTTTATCTGCTTTTTTAGTAATGCTTGGTGCTTCTGTTTTTAAGTTTACAGTACTTCTATCTGCATCTACAGTAACTAAAGAAGACTGAATCTCTTTTCCACCTGTTACATATACTAAGTAGTAACCTGCTGATAAATCTGAAAATGTATATGCTGTGTTGCTATCTAAGATTTTATTAGAAGTTGCTGTTGCTGCTAATTTTCCTTCCAAAGCTTTTGTAGTAAAAGTGTTTGCAAAATTTTGTACTTCAGTACTATTATCAGTTCCAAGTTGAGTCACTGCTTCTGCAAATGCTTCATCCTTAGAATTCGCACTAATTCCCAATACACTTGCCAGTGTAGCCTTATACTGTGTATTTACAGTATACGCATAGTTCTTGTTCGGTGCTTCGCCTGACTCTGTTACATCAAATAATTTGTACAGATTAATTGTCTGACCTTTCAGATCCTGTCCACCTTTTGCATTCACAGTAAGTGTGCATGTTCCTGCTGCTCCTCCTGCGGCAAATGCTGTGACAGACATAGCCATCATCATAATCGCTGCCAGCATTAATGCCATGATTCTTTTCATTCTCTTCATAACAATTGTCTCCTTTTCTTGAGAATTTTTCTTTTATAGTTTTTCTGCTTTTTTATTTTCCTTGCATTTTTTATATCTCATTACGAAATATACCAGGAAAAGCAGAACAGCTATCAGGTAAATCAAATAGCTTCCGTATCCTCCGGTATCCGGAAGACCTGGGAAATGTCTATTAGTTATTGTGAAGGTAAATCCATCTGGCGATTTATCTATCGTTGTTGTATAACCATCCACCTTTGCTTCTGTGATGGAATACGTGTAATAATAAATTTCATCTCCATCTGTCTTGTATGCCGGGAGTTCCTTTATCACCTCCTGCCATTTAGATTTATCGATAGAACCTTCTATTTTGTAACTCTCGTAACCTGGTACTGGTTCTGTCGTTTCATTTCCTGCCTTATCTTTCCAAGTACGTGATATTGTTACCGTAATACTGTTTGGTCTTGAATGATCAAAATTGTTTAAATCTTTCCAAACTTTATTGATCGTCAGCTTGATGTTCTCATCACATGGATCCTGTGACTCGGATGGTTCCGGTGTATCACTATCTCCCGTGTTCAATGTTGTTTTAGTATCTGCCATCAATACTGCTTTTGCTGGTGATTCATAGGCATTAAGATCTGCTTTCACTGAATCACTCTTGCTTGCCAGAACAGCATTCTTTAAAGTCTCAAAGGTCTTTACCGGATTCATGTGTCCTATTGTATAAATATCCCATCCGCTTGCATCATCCTTTTCATGACTGCTGTTCAAGATACTGTTATTCTTTTCAATTTGATCTAATGATTGATCCAGTTTTCTATAAATACGATAATTGTTCTTTTCGCCTTCCACCTTTTCCTGGCTATTGAAGTCATATACCGTATCCAGTTCACTTTTTCCACTAAATGGTCCAACAAGATCTTTTGTTCCCCGAACCACATCACAGTAATACATGTTGTTGTTCTTCAAAAGTCCTTCATCGTTGAATCCAACAAAGCCACCACTTCGTCCGTCTTTAGCATCACCATCATTGTTATTTCCGGCTCCACCGGCATAGACATCATATCCTTGACTGACACCGTAGACATTACTATCTGTGATTTTTGTTCGATTCGCCTTGATCAGACTCACACTGATATTGGATTTGGCATCATTATCATTCAAAAGTCCATTTTCATCGCATGGAAGTTTGATGGATGAATCTCCAATCGTAATAATTGCAAGGTCTGTCTGTTGATTGTTATCCGTTGACTTTTTTGAAAGTCCTACAGAAATATCCAATCCAAGCAGATTTACATGAAGCAGTTTGCCATCATACAGCGCATCCACTTTGATGATTCCAAGATTAATCTTCAGAAGATCGGAATCCTGGATTTTATCCAGATATAGTGCTTTTACAAGTTGATTAACAACTGAGAATATTACATTCACTGCTCCTGAATCCAACTTCAAATCTGCAAGATAAGCGAAACTTGTTCGTCCTGCAAATCCACCGGCTGTTCCACCTGACGCTACCTGTTTCAGTCCAATTTTCTGGTTTGTCTTGTCACCTGCTGTACAATTCGACATTCTTGCAAGATTTGCATATCCGATAAATCCTCCGGCAATCTGCTCATCTCCATTTGTACTCTGCACAGTGTAACCATCATCAGTTCCTGTAACTGCACAGTCATCAATGTGAGAACCAAAAATGTCCATAACTCCAAGAGCTCCACCAAGTAACTGTCCTGTATTGTCTCCAAGAACGTCTATCTTGTCTGCCTTAACTACTCCGCTCTTTCCAGAATAGCCGACAAATCCTCCGACACTATTCAAACCTCTTACATTGCTTAATTCTGTTACTTTACTGTTTTTCACAGAACCATTTAGCAATGAGCCGCCAAAACCTCCGGCTGTTCCGCTATATGTAACCTGGTTGTTCTGTCCGGATTTTATCGCTGTGTTTGCGCTGACACTTAAACCAGCATCCTTACTTCCGCTTACAGTTCCGTAATATACATAACTTCTAAACGCATCCAGCACATCGGTTCTTCCAAGCTTTAATAATTTATCAAGAAGCGAGGTCTCATTTCCTGCACTGATATTGGCAACTCCGGCCACGTCAGCAACACCAAAGCATCCTCCGGCATATTCACCTGCGACTACGGAACGGATATTCTGTACAGAAACTCCTGCCTCTTTCGTATCCTTCTTACCGAGTACAGTTCCTTCCAGATTTCCGGCAAATCCTCCGGCTGCTTTTGCATAAGAAGTGTTATTACTTTCACTTGCATAAGCACCATTTACGATGATTCCCCAGTCATCCCAGGCTTCCACATCTGCATAACGGATTGTTGCGACTGTGGCATTTAATACTTTTATCAAATCTGCCGGTGTACTTAACAGTTTATTCAGAAGCTGGCTAAGTAATCCTTCTCCTGCAGTAGGATCGAGTGTTGATACACTTCCAGGTCTTGAGCTTCCGACAAATCCTCCGACATAGCTTCTTCCGTCAACTCGTCTCAGCTTTGTGACCTTACAGCGTGCATCATTTTCGCCCCAGATCTGTCCACCGATCAGTTTTCCTACATAACCTCCGGCATAACCGCAGGTATCTTTGTCATCTACACCTTCTGACTGGACAATCAGTCCACTCTGATAACCCTCTACCGAAGATTTCTTGATTACTGGCACAAAGACATTAAGTACCTGCAGCATTTGTCCTAATTCCAGCTTAAGACCGAGGATATCAACTCCTCCAAGCTTTGCTGCTCCGCCGTTTATCATTTCCCCTGCAAAACCGCCGGCGCATCGAAGCCCTTTAATTGTCTTCGCCTGATAAGCCTGTCCATTTGTAATGGTTCCGGTCTGCATTGATCCAACATAACCGCCAGCTGTTCCGCCATTTGAAAGAATCGTCTCATCACGGTAGTTAGCTCTTCCAGCTACAACATTATAGCCATAGACATATTGACCTAGAATCTTATCCAAATCTTCTTGAGTTTTTATCTTTCCACTTTGAACTAAGTTGCTGAAATCACTACCATAGCCACCATACTTACCTACATATCCAACCCATGAATTCCATGTGTTTAAATCCATTAATGCAAGCGGACCATAGACTTCTGTGTTTTCTTCAGTTGGATAAACAACACTTAATGCGCCTAAGATGTTATCAGCTTTTACCAATCCCCATAATAGAGACAAGCTTCCAGCTTTTGCTGTATCTGCCGATTCCATTAAACCTGTAAATCCACCCGCAATCTCTTCTCCAAAAACAGATCGAATACGAACAGCCTTACAAGTACTTGTTGGTCCTGTGTAATCTTGACCTTTCCATCTCTTTGTATTAATACCCCAGATATGACCGCCTTCATTGTGACCAGCATAACCACCAGCCATACCTCTTTGAGTTGTTGTAGTAGAACTTGCATTTGCACGAACTGCACCACCACAAGGAATACATGTTGTAGAACTGTTTCGAATTGTAGGAACAAAATCTTCTGCAAGAGATGCCAGTGTTTCTTTAGTATTGACAAGACCACCTAGTATACTTGTTTCTCCCAAAGCATCTGCCACACTACCTGGCTGTAAATCTCCAACATAACCGCCAGCTGTAATCTGACCAATGATATATGAGAAATTATATGAGTTTGAATTCTGAATATGACCACCAGAAATCTTACCTGCAAAACCACCAGCATCTCCTAATACATCATCTACGGAAGCATCCGAAGCTGTGTTTTTCATAGAGGCTTTAACCGCAAAACCACCAGGTCCTCCAGTAACATTAGAATGTTCAATTGTAGAAACTACAACATTTAATGCATCCAATACATCATTCAAGTCAATCACATTACCTAAAACACTCAAGCCTTTTCCAACCGAAGCAGCAGAACCAATATTCATATATCCAATATATCCACCAGCATATCTAGCACCAGTTACTGCATATGTACTTTCCTGACCAAAATAATTTGAACTATCTTCACCCTCTAAATCTTTAGGTGGTGTTACTTTTGTATGTTTTAAATTTGTTACATCACAATGACTAACCTGAACTCCACTGCCATAGCCAATAAAGCCACCTGCACTACCAGAATTCGTATCATCCGATTTAATTTTATTAGCCGATACTGTAAATCCATTATCAGATTTAACACCTGCATACTTTATAATTGGAACATATGCATTTACTAAATTTAACAATTCTCCAATATTTATATTTAAACCATTAATATTTCCTAGAACACTAATACCTTTACCAGCATCCGCCAATGCTCCAGAATAAACATTTCCACCAAAACCACCAGCATAACTTTGACCATTCACAGAGTCTAAATTATATACAGCATAATAATCATTTTCACCACGCGAACTATTATCCACTGTTCCACTTTGGAAATCCGCTGCAAAACCACCAGCAACATCTGCTGTAACACTTCCACCATTTACAAAAGAAACCGTGCAATTTGTATATTTAGGAATTAAATATCCTACAGCATTTACTAAGCCATTAGCCTCAATCAATGATTTAATTGAAGTATCATCAGCAACATCTGCTAGACCACCCGTTTTTGAAATAGCCACAAATCCTGAAGCATATCCGCCATCATCTGCAGCCTTCACTGATTTTAGATTTGTTACATGAGAATCCTCTACTTTAGTACTTCCACTTTTTGCGATAAAACCAGAAGCACTATAATCACGAACAGAATTAGAATCACGACTACCATTTGCGTGTACCGTAAATCCATTTGTGGCTCCATTCACATTTACTTTATTAATCTTAACTTCAATTGCTTGTCCTAGAGAGAGCAAATTATTCAATTTCAACAAATAATTCAAACCTAACAGGTTAACAGTTAATCCACCATCTGTTCCAGCCAAATCACCAGGACCAGAAAGACCAATAAAACCACCTACTAAGTTATTACCTTCTATAGAAGCTAAATTATCGATACTAACGGTTGTTATCGAACCACCAATCGCATCTCCAAATCCACCACCAACACGTTCATTTCCCGTAACAGTAAATCCATTCCCAGTACCATTTACATGAACATTATCTACAGTAAACGCAAGATAAGATGCAACGCCAAGCGTTGTATTTAATAAACCGGCAACACTGGCCGTACCCATTGATCCAGCAATTCCACCAACATAATCATTTCCTGTAACACTTGATAATCCCGTTAAAGAGCTATCGATCACTTGAACAGAACCAACCTCATAAACATTATTTTTCCAATATGATATTTTCTGTAAATTATCCGCATTCGATTGTGCTATATATGCACCATTACCTCGGCCTGTTACACCACCAACATAGTCATTTCCACTAACTTGCAGTGGAGCATTTACAGAACATCCTAAGATATGTGATGGATTTACACCAGCAAGAGAAAGTAAAGATGAAGTTGCTCCAGGATTACTACTCAAAAGTTTTACAACAAGATCAACTAAACCGCCAAGTAAATTATCTTTTGTGTCATCTTTACCTAGGTCTGCAGCCCATCCAAGTGATGCAATTCCTGCAAAACCACCAGCATAATTTCCAGAAGCTGTTACAGTGAGTGCATTATCCGATTTAACATTACAATTGACAGTTGATGCATTGGCCAATCCTCCGGCAAAACCACCAATATAACTTTCACCAGAAACAGACACAACTGCGTTATTTAATGAACAATTTAGAAGCAAGCTTTCCGTATTCATCTTAGGAAGTTTTGTCTCTATATCCAATGCACCTGATAGTGTTCCTTCAATCACATCATCACGAGCTAGACCAACAAAGCCACCTACAAAATTCTTTCCACTAATTGTATTCGTACCACCTGTTACAGAAGAATTTTCTACAATAGCACCCTTTTGCATACCAATAAATCCACCAGCATATTCTTTATCGGATGCTGTAGAAATAGTCAAACTATTTATATTACAATTTACTATCTTCGGATTGATATATCCTGTTGGAATTAACTTTCCTAAAGGAATTGCGTTCCCTAATAGAATCTTAATTAAATCACCTAAGCCTAAACCTGGAATGACATTTAAAATATTTGTTAATAATTTAACCAAACCTCCTAAAGCATTCGATAATCCCTCATATTGAGTTGAACCAACGGCATATCCAACAAAACCACCTGTATAGCCATTCACATTTTTTACATTTGCATTATTGACTTCAATATTTGAAATTTCAACCTGTCCTTCAACTCGCCCAGCAATTGCTCCAGTTGATAAAGCTGTAGGATCTTTTTTACGTGCATCTAAAACATCGCCTAATGTTTTACCTAAATCAATTTTTACCTGACCGAACGTTAAAATAAATGTCAATCCACTTAAAACTCCACCAAGCAACTTACCCAGAGTACTTGTTAAGGTACTTACAAGAGTTTCCGGATAATACGTTTCAGAATTTGATGTTTGAACAGTAATATTTTCAAACTTAATATTTGAAACTTGCACTAATCCTTTACTAAGACCGATATCGTTATCACTTACTTCACTCGATATTGTAGAGAAAAAACCTACACCCATTTGTTCTCCAACATTGAGTTTACTTGATTGCACAACATTTACATTAGAAAGTACTGGTTTCATACTAGCTGTGATTTGACTGGATGTTGAATCCCAAAGGGACTCATTATCATTCGCCTTAGCGCCAATCATTGTTCCTTGAAAAGTAAGCGGCTTCCACTCTTCACTGCTCAAATCTATATCTCGGAAAATAATATAATTTGCGTTTACTGTATATTTCTGTTTTGTTGCATCTTCGATATTAAGTTTTGGATTGATCTCGCCTGTTACCTGATTAACTCCACATCTGCCTCTGGTATATATCTTGAGATGCTGACTATATTTACTATCAGCATCTTTAATTTGTCCAAAAGTAAAATCTGCTACTCCATTCTGGTCTTTTGTCAAATCAGCATCACCACTATAAAGCATAATCGGTTTGCCACTTGAATCTGTATCACGTTTCCATACAAGACCATCTAGATATGCCTGATAAACCGCACCATTCACGCTTTCACCAGTACCTATTTTCCTCAGCTGCGTTTCATTTCCAATCAGGATATAGGTCTTATCTCCGATAGTCTTAACAACTTGCCCTTTGAAATCTCTACCTTCTGTTCCTTCTGTACTTGCTTTACTCAATTGATCTGCAACCAGTTCTGGTTTATCTGAATTAAACTTCTGCGATAACACATAATTATGAGACTTACTATAAGTCAGATACTCCTGATCTTCTCCATTCGGATAAATCATCTGCCCCATACCAAACTGTGGTGCATCATAATCCAATGACATAACTGGTTCCGTTTCAGATTCTTCTTGCGCAAGTACCATTAACTGATACGGATTGTAAATATAGATGGTATCCGTTTCTTTGTCATATAAAGTCGGTGTTTCATTTTCCTCAACTTCTGTTCCTGTAATAGTTCCGGTAAAGGAATCTGGCACTGTCCAGATTTGTTCAGAATTCATCTGGATATCATTCATCAAAATGTATTTGGCATCTGCACCGTATTTCAGCTCTGTGCCTTCACTCTTTACTACATCTCCAGAACCAATCGTTCCGTCCTTATCCCCTGTATATACATAGGCATCCGAACCTATCTGTTTTAACTGCTCGTAATTATAAATGCATATTTTACTATCCTTATAATAAGCATCTATATTATCTGTTG
>OGEQ01000736.1_pt1 | contig 32060 bp, 51 predicted proteins | sample 1570731 | NCBI WGS metagenome assembly OGEQ01 (sample SAMEA2582132, study PRJEB24529) | metagenome | biome: Human gut stool | place: China | collected 2011
AAAGAACGTGAAGCTGGCGATGATGAAGCTCACCGTATGGATGAAGACTTCGTCAATGCTCTTGAATACGGTTTACCACCAACAGCAGGTTTGGGCGTTGGTATCGACCGTCTTGTTATGTTCTTGACAGACTCTGCATCCATTCGCGATGTATTGTTGTTCCCATTAATGAAACCTGAAACATCTCAAGTTCAAGAAGAAATAACTGAATAATTTTTAAATTAAAGGCTGTAATAGAATGCGGTGAACCTGTGTTCTATTACAGCCTTTTTTTGTATGCCAGTAAGTAGATATACATGAAGTGGTTGGTATATATTACTTCACATATTAATAATAGTTATCAATATATGAAAAAGTTTATACAACTATATTCTATAATTTAACGTAATATTCATTTTGCATAAAACTCATAGTTGCTATGTGTGCATGTATAATTCGTATTATTAAATGCTATAAATTAAATTGTATAAATGTTAGAATATACATAAAGATAAAGAATACACCTAACTAAATGAGATAGCTATCAATTACTAAAGGGGTATACATCTTATATTTATGTACATAAGTTCGATTAATTTTAATTACAACTCTTATATTAGGAGGAACGTATTATGAAACACATGAAGGTCGCATTTTCTCATAAGGCACAATATTACTTTGGTCCTTTAGAAGGTCGTGCAAGTGTTGATTTAAGTCAAACTGATTTTACTGATATAGCAGCCATCGTTATTAGTGAAAATGATACTGCTATCTTAGAAAATGAAACTGTAAAATCCTTTGGCATCCCTATTTTTTTAGTGGTTTTTGATAATACTGTTGATATAGATCAATTCATGGGGAAAGTGGAACGTGTAATTGATGGTTCTAGTACAAACTTTGACTTGTATAAACGTCAAATAGAGGCTGCTGCAGATAAATATGAAGAATCTACATTGCCTCCATTCTTTAAAGCATTAGCAGATTATGTAGAAGAAGGTAATTCTCAATTTGATTGCCCAGGTCACCAAGGTGGTCAATTCTACTGTAAACATCCTGCAGGTCGTGCATTCTACGATTTCTACGGCGAAAACGTGTTCCGTTCTGACCTTTGTAATGCGGACGTTGCATTGGGCGACCTTTTAATCCATGAAGGCCCAGCCTGTGCAGCTCAACAACATGCAGCACAAGTATATAATGCAGATAAAACTTATTTCGTATTAAATGGTACATCTTCATCCAATAAGGTTGTATTGAATGCTCTATTAACACCTGGCGATATCATTTTATATGATCGTAATAACCATAAATCTATTTGCCATGGCGCTCTTGTTATGGCTGGTGCAACACCTGTATACCTTGAAACAGCTCGTAACCCATTCGGTTCTATCGGCGGTATTTTGGAACACTGCTTTGACGAAAAATATATTCGTGAATTGATTGCTGAAAAAGATCCAGAAAAAGCAAAGGCTGAACGTCCTATTCGCTTGGCTGTTATCCAATTAGGTACATACGATGGTACTATTTACAATGCTCGTCAAGTTGTTGATAAAATTGGTCACCTTTGCGATTACATCTTCTTTGACTCCGCATGGGTTGGTTATGAACAATTTATCCCTATGATGAAAGATTGCAGCCCATTACTTTTGGAATTAGGTCCTAATGACCCAGGCGTATTGGTAACTCAATCCGTTCATAAACAACAAGCTGGTTTCTCTCAAACATCTCAAATCCATAAAAAAGATAAGCACGTTAAAGGCCAAGATCGTTATGTAAACCATAAACGTCTTAACAATGCATTTATGATGCATGCTTCTACATCTCCATTCTACCCATTATTCGCCGCACTTGACGTTAATGCGAAGATGCATGAAGGCGAAGCTGGTAAGAAGTTATGGATTGACTGTGTAGAAACAGTTATTGATGCTCGTAAAACTGTATTGAAACATTGTAAATATCTTCGTCCATTAGTACCTCCTGTTGTACATGGTAAAAAATGGGAAGATGGGGATACAAAAGCAATGGCTCAAGATGTGGAATACTTTGCGTTTGAACCAAATGCTAAATGGCACTCCTTCAAAGGCTACGGTAAAGGTCAATACTTTATCGATCCTTGCAAGTTCCAATTGATTACTCCTGGTATCGATGTAGAAACTGGTGAATACGAAGATTTCGGTATTCCTGCCAATATTCTTGCAAACTACTTACGTGAAAATGGTATCATTCCTGAAAAATGTGACTTGAACACAATTTTATTCTTGATGACACCAGCAGAATCCAAAACTAAGATGGATGATTTAGTAGCGCAATTGATTCGTTTCGAAGAATTAATTGAAGCCGATGCACCTATGCAAGATGTTTTACCATCGATTTATTATGCTAATATCGATAAGTATAAAGGCTATCATATCCGTCAATTATGCCAAGAAATGCATGATTTCTACAAAGATAGACAAGTTAGTACATTACAAGAACGCTTGTTCTTACATGACTACTTCCCAGAATATGTATTGAATCCTCAAGATGCAAACTTTGAATTCCAACGTGGTAAAGGCGAACTTGTACCATTAGATGAAGCTGAAGGCCGCATTGCTCTTGAAGGCGCTCTTCCTTATCCTCCTGGAGTATTGTGTGTACAACCTGGTGAACGTTGGTCCAAGACTGCTTGTGATTACTTCTTAGCACTACAAGAAGGGATTAATAAGTTACCTGGCTTTGCTCCTGAAATTCAAGGTGTATACATCACACCACAACCAGATGGAACTAAAAAAGCATATGGTTATGTATTGAAAAAAGAATTTGAAAAATAACACTATTGTGTGCCGTCAGAGTTTCTCTGACGGCGCCACAATCAATAAAAAGGTGGTAAAACTATGAGTACAGGCAAAAATAAGATGTCCGTATTGCAGCTGACAATTTTAACAGCTGTAAATATGATGGGCTCCGGTATTATCATGTTGCCAACAAAGTTGGCACAGGTAGGTGCTCTTTCAATCGTATCTTGGTTGATCACAGCCGTAGGCTCCATGTGTTTGGCATACGCATTTGCTAAATGTGGTATGTATGGACGCAAAGGTGGCGGCATGGGTGGTTATGCTGAATATTCCTTCGGTAAAGCAGGGAACTTTATGGCAAACTATACCTATGGTGTATCTCTTTTGATTGCTAATATTGCGATTGCTATTTCCGCTGTAGGGTATGCAGCAACCTTTGCTGATGCAACATTAACACCATTAATGACTGGTATTTATACAATTTTCACGTTATGGCTTGCAACAGTATTGAACTTTGGTGGTGCTAGTATTACAGGTCGTGTATCCAGCTTTACTGTATGGGGCGTTATTGCACCAGTACTTGTAATTAGTACTGTAGGTTGGGCATATTTCTCCGCAGATATGTATGTGGCAAACTGGAATGTCAACAACATGCCATTTGGCGAAGCTGCTACAAACTCCATCGCCATGACATTGTGGGCTTTCCTTGGCCTAGAATCCGCATGTGCTAATGCTGATGCTGTAGATAATCCAGAAAAGAATGTACCAAAAGCCGTTCTTGGTGGCACATTAGGCGCTGCTTTGATTTATATCGTTTCTACTAATATGATGTTTGGTATTGTACCAGCTAGCGAACTCGTTAATAGTAACGCACCATTCGGTCTAGCGTTCGCGTCCATGTTCAATGGTACAGTTGGTAAGATTGTTATGGGCCTTATGGTTATGTCTTGTTTCGGTTCCTTGCTTGGTTGGCAGTTCACGATTGCAAATGTATTTAAAGGTGCCGCTGACGAAGGTTACTTCCCTAAATTATTCAGTAAAATTACATCTAAAGATGCTCCAGTAGTTGGTATGGTAACAATTACTATCTTGCAATCTCTTATGAGTTTGATGACAATTAGTCCTTCCTTAAGTGAACAATTCGAAACATTGGTTAACTTGGCCGTTGTAACGAATATTATTCCTTATCTATTATCCATGGGTGCCGTTATCGTATTGATGAAAGCTGCAAAACGTGCTGGTAGTGAACTTAAAGGTACGACATTCATCGCCTTTATCGGTTCCTTGTATAGCTTATATGCATTGTATGCATCTGGTTTTGAAGCTATGACATACGGTTCTATTGTAACCTTTGCAGGTTGGACATTATACGGTTTCGTATCCGATCGTTTTGATTTAGAACGTAATATTGGTAAATAGTACCATTAAGCTATTGTTATAAGAACTTTGGCGATACTATCTCCTTTGAATAGTCCTCTGCTATTAGAAGTATAGAATTCTAATAGTGGGGGGCTATTTTGTGTGATTTTAAAAATACTCAATATTAGAGTATAATAAAATAATATAGGTATAAAAGGGGGTAATTATGGATATATTAGCTGCAAGGCGTTCCATAGAACAACGATTATTAAAGCAATCCGTTGCATTAATGTCGTTGGTGGCCGTTAGTGGTACTATTATGGGTGTAATTACTGGTTCTAGTGCCGTATTATTAGATGGTATATTTTCATTCATCGATGTAATCATTAAGATTATGATGCTTATGACGGCCAAATTGGTAGCGCGCGAAACAAGTAAACGGTTCCAGTTTGGATATTGGCAATTTGAGCCTCTTGTGCTCGTTGTGGAAGGATTTTTTATCCTATTGATTGTATTATACGCATTGATTAGTGGTATAGGGGATTTACTAAATGGTGGTCGCCATGTTGATTTCGGTATAGCTATTTACTATGCTATTTTCTTTACTATAGCCGATACAGCATATTATTTTTATGTACATCGCATTAATAAAAGTTTACAATCGAATCTAATCAAGTTTGATAATGTGAGCTGGTCTGTTGACGCGTGGCTTGAGGCAGCCATCCTCATCAGCTTTATAGCTGCTATCTTGTTAGAGGATACATCATACAGTTATTTGGCGGTATATATTGACCCTATCGTTTTGATTGTACTAGCATTGCAAATGACACCATCTGTTATTAAGATTATTGTACCTTCTACAAAACAAATCTTGGGATGGGCGCCTTCATCCTTGCATGATGAGGTACAAGAAATCATGGATCGTTTTATGGAAAAATATTCATTTAAGGATTATGTGACGAGTGTACAGGCTTATGGTAACTCGCGCATCATAGAGATTGATATTCTAGTGCCAAAGAAGTTTCCTTATCAAACAATAGCAGAACTTGATCGTATTCGAAATGAAATAGATGAAGAAATCGGCGGTAATCCCACAGAGAAATGGGTCACTATTTCCTTCACTGCCACACGTAAATGGATGGCTAAGGATTATCTTCTCGATGAAGAAGATGATGAATAATGCTATATTTTATGGTATACTTAAATGTATTAAAAATAACTTAAACAATCCTTATATTTACTGGTGTTTTTAAGATTTCGTCATATAATCGTCAAAAAAATTAGCCAAAAATATTTACCACCTTTTCGGCGGCTTTTCTTCTCATTTCATCTGTATAATGGATGTAATTATTTATAACAGTATCTACAGTATCACCCAATAGGCTTGCTACTGTTTTAATATCTACATTGTTTGACAGTAGCGTTGTAGCGTAAGTATGACGAAAGGAATGCATAGATTTATCTTTCACATAATAACTTAATACTGTATTAGCACGGCTTGACCGATTATCCTTGAAAGGGAATAATCTATCTTGCACTGAATGTATTTTATAGTTTTCTAAAATGCTACATAATACAGGTGGAATAGGTATTTTTCTGATACTATTCTTTGATTTTGTGAAAGCATATCCATAGCTATTATCTTTTAATCGAGTCCATTGTTTATCAATCAAGATGACTTGGTTCTCTAAATCTATATCACACCAGTTAATAGCGATAATTTCTCCGTATCTAGCCCCAGTGTATCGTGCAACCATGAACATGACATAATACATATAGTGTTTTTCTTTCATGCGTTCTAGAGCGTTTAACTCAATTTCAGTAAATACCTTTAAATTCTTTACCTTTCTTTCTTTGATTGGTTTAAGTGAAATACAAGGGTTATTGCGAATAATACGATACGGATCAATAGCATAATTAAATACTGCTTTTAAAACTCGACTACACAAATTTATTGTTTGTGCTGAATAATTGCTGTTATTGTATTCTTGCATGATTTGATGTTTCGTGATTTGTGGTATAGGCTTGTCAAATAATGCAGATACAACATTTAATGCGTTTCGATATGCTATAGTAGTATTGTAAGTAATGTCTATTTTTTCGTTTATATACAATTCGAACAATTCAATAAGAGTAACATTTTTTAGACTATCATCAAGCGGATTGGTGATAGTCTTTTTTAGGTTATCGACTATTTCTTGGCCATAAAGTTTAGCATCTCTTTGTGTAGCAAAACCCTGTTTAGATTTCTGTTTCCACTTATAGCCGTCCTTATAGCTGACTATAATCTGATACCCTTTATCCTTTTTTCTGATAGTGAAATTGTATTGCATAATTCACCTCATATAACATGTGTATAAAAGTTAATACCCTCTACATCGTCCATTTCCCTTGCATGAGCCATACGCTCGATTAAATCAACATTAGCAGTGCTGTACATATCGTCATGTATGATATGACCTAATTCGTGTAGTATTCCTTGCCTTTGTATATCTCGTGGCTTATTGCTATTAACTAGGATTGTATATGTTCCGTCATCGTTCAACTTTAATATTGCAATTTGTGTTTTCCGTAGCTTTATATATATCAAATTGATGTTCATACTATCATCCCCTTTGTAGGGTTATTGTATATTATTCAACATGGAATTTTTTACACATGCTATTTGATAGTATGGATAATCAACATAATTATTGATGTAACCCAAATGGATATAGAGGATGATATACCAACACTTAATAGCAGATTTGGTTTGTAGTTAATTAAAAATATATTGAATAATACTGCAATAACTAACCATGGAAGTATAACCACATATGGCTTTTCTTGCTTGGAATAAAACCAAACAAACACAATCAATCCTATTAAACCGATGATACCAGCCATAGTAGGGAATCCTACAAAGTAGGCGATAATAGAAATAAAAGACAATAATAATTCCATATTATTTACCCTCTCTTTTCTTTAACATCTCTATAGTATTTATCACAAAATCTATATCACTTTTAGACATATCTTTACTTGCATCGAATAATAAACGTAAGGATTGTCTTTAATGGCTTGTGCATATTCTGATACAGACGGATCAGAATAGTACTGTTCATTTTCTGAGTATTTGTTTTCTATTAAATCAGCTTTGTTTACTCTAAAATAATTAGCTAGTAATTCTATCTTATCTATACGAGGATAGTTAGTACCTTTAATCCAACTAGTAAATGTTGTATAAGATACACCAATATCTTTTGCAACTTGTATTCTAGTTTTATTGTATAGGTTCATATAGTACTGCAAATTCTTGGAGAATATCTCTCTATTACCTAAATCACTCATTATATTCACCTCGTCATAATTTTAAAATATTTACTATTATTTATATAATATATTTAAACTGCAAAAAAATCAAATATTTTTTAAGAATTTTACAGAAAAACTGTTGACATTACATTTAAACTGTAATACAATACAATCAACGAAAGGGAAAGCGAGGTGATAAATTGACACAAGAATTTTTCGTACAAGATGGAATGACATTAAAAGCGGCGAGAGTAAACGCAGGACTAACTCAGAAACAAGCAGCTGAAAGGCTTGGAATTAGCGAATACACGCTAATTAATTATGAGAAAGGAACATCTTCTCCGACAGTCCATGTGTTGAAAAAAATCGAAGATTTGTATGGTATTCCATACCATCGGATTATTTTTTTGTAAAACAATTACAGTTTAAATGTAATTTTAAAAGAGGTGATTAGATGCTAGTACAAAATCGAACAGATCTAAAAATAGCCAACAAAAGATACGGACAAACATCCACAAGATTTGGATGGGCTGGTCGGAATGATGAATACGGCCAATACTGGCGGAAACTCATCAAGGCTAAATGGCCTAAACGTAATCAATCAAGATGGAATAAAAAAGTCATTCTATCTTGGGTAAAGTTAGCTAGAACTGCTGATTTACACGCAAGGAATGAAATGCGATGGAAAGCCTAGTATACACAGTATCAGATGTGGCAAAACTTCTGAAATGTACAGAAACAAGCGTATACAACATGAGAGATAAAGGCACACTTCATCAATTAAAAGGAGTAGCCGGAGTTAGGTTCAGCAAAAAGGAAGTTGAAAGCCTTGTAGGTATCGATGATGAGTATACACCGATAGCATTTCGGAAAATGAAAGTAGAGGTAGAAAAACTACAACAGGAAAACAATCGTTTAAAAAGTGAAATTAAAAAAATCACCAGCCAAATGCTAGTGATAGTAGGAGAAGAGCTATGAGAAAGTTTATAAACAATAATTTCATCGAAGCCATCGCTTGTGCTGGTGCAAAAATTCGTGAAGATCACTACGAATATGTAGAAAGCATATTCGATGAAATCACACCGTATGGCTGGGAATGTCATTGTGCGGATGGACAACGCATGGAAGAAGAGAACACTTCTGATGTACTCCGTAGACATTACGGAAAAGTTGGTTCGCATGATAGAGTATATGGCTTTTGTTACAACCCATTTTAACAGTGATAGGAGAAAAATTATGAAATTGATTTGGTTGATAAGAGCCGTAGCGTTTTTAGCGGTAATCGGAACAGTAGGTTCCGTAGAAATCGATAGAATTGATTTCTATACCGCATTCCTTCAAATTGCACTCAGTTTTTCACTACTGATATTGAGCAACTTTTGGATGAGAGAAATAAAAAAAGCACGCTAGGCCGTAGGAAAGCAAGCGTGCTAGTAGAGAGTATGTCTTATATCTCTACTTGTATTTTAACACAAGTATTAGGAGAAACAAATGGAAATTAATTTAACACCAATTGTTAGTAAAAATGAACAAGTATTCAAATGGAATAAAGATGAAATCAAAACATACTTTGAGGCACAACTTGAGAAATATAAAGGACTTGTAGTTACGGAAGATAACTATAAAGAAATGGTAAGTGCTAAAAATGAAATCGTTAAATACAGAACAACACTTGATAAATTCTGTAAAGAGAAAAAACGTGAACTCAAAAGACCGATTGAGTTGTTTGAGGAAGAAGTAAACGAAGTATTGAAAGTTGTTTACGATGCAGAAAAGCCGCTTGCAGAACAAATTAAATACTTTGACGAAAAAGAAGTACAAGCAAAAACGGAAACCATCAACAAGTTTATTGAAAAGATGGTTGAAAAGTATAACATTCGTGCAGAATATGTGGAACAACTACAACGTGATAAACGCTGGTTAAATAAAACTGCAAAGATGAAAGACGTTGAAACCTCTATTGAGGGAATAATGATTGAAATTGCAAAGCGACAACAATCAGATGACGATTACAAACAGATTCTAGCAGAGAAAAAAGGAATGATTGAGTTTGTGGTTGATACTTGCAACCAGCAATACGAATTAGCCACACCGATTACTTTTAATGAGTGCTGGCCTGTAGTAAAAGATATGCCACTAGATCAAGCTAGAGAATTTATCAATGCAAAATTTGCTAAACGCAATGAAATGGAAGAGGCTGCACGAGCAAGTATCACAAATGAAACAGTTGAAATAGTAGAAACATCAGAAGCAAAAACAAGTTTAACAGTAACTGTATATGACTTAACAGAAGAAGATGCAAAAGATTTAACTGATTTCTTGGAAATGCGTGGTTACAAATATAAAGAGGTATAGATGGATAGTAGATATATAGCGGTTAAAACTGTACCGCAATCAGCGTTGAAAGTAATTGACTTTGGGAAACTTAAAGGGAAATATGACATTTCTCCTCAATGGCGATGGGAAATCTTAACCGAAGTTTATGGAATGTGTGGTGTTGGTTGGAAGTTTGAAATTGTTAGTACCCAACAAGTACCAGTCGAAGAAACAAAAGAAACAATGTTGTATGTAATGGTAAACCTATACATCAAAGATGGTGATGAATGGAGTGAACCAATTCCTGGATATGGTGGCGATTTCTTAATCTATAAAGACAAGAATGGATTTCACGGTAACGATGAAGCATTCAAAATGGCTGTTACTGATGCATTAGGTACCGCAGCTAAGATGATTGGTGTAGGTGCGGATGTGTATCGAGGTTTGCAAGATACAAAAATCAATGCAGCGGCAGAAAAAGAAAAGAAAGAAAAAGAGTTTAACCCTCAAAGTGCGTATGCAATTGTATTACAAACGGCTGGTGAACATGGGATTAGTAGTGAACAACTAAATCAACAACTTACAAAAATGTTTGGTGTTGGAGTGATTGATAACATCACACGAGATCAGATGTCAAAACTTTATGATTGGGTAAAAGGTTATGAAGTGGACAACAAATAACATCGAAACATTAAGAAGTCCGCTAGGTGTAATGATAGCAATACCTGCACCGCATGACAATGAACTAGCGAAGTTAGATAAAGAAAAAGAATACGTGATTGAAATCAAAAAGAAATCAAAATCACGCAGTATGAATGCTAATGCATATTGCTGGGTTCTATGTCAAAAGATAGCGGAAGAGTTAAGTAAAACTGGGTACACATCAAAAGAAGATGTGTATAGAAAAGCAATCAAAGATTGTAGCCATTTTAGTTATGTACCAGTACGTGAAGATGCCATAGAGAGATACATTCAAATATGGCAAGCACACGGAATAGGGTGGATAGCCGAAGATGCAGGCGAGTGTAAAACTCTACAAGGCTATCACAATATAATGTGCTACCACGGAAGCAGTGTATATACAGTATCAGAAATGCAACGATTGATAGATTGCCTTGTCGATGAATGTCATCAACTAGGGATACAACTTGAAGATAGCGATTACATACAGTCACTAGTTAAGGAGTGGGGGAATGAACAACAGAAAGAAAAGGGATAACAAATTATATGCAGTAACACGAAAACAAGCATATGAACGTGATAATGGACTTTGTGTAATATGCGGGAGCGTGGCTAATCAGTGCCATCACATAATATTTAGATCACAAGGCGGATTAAGCGATTTGAGAAACCTAGCTTGTCTATGTACCGATTGCCATTATCAAGCGCATGGTGTGTTCGCAAAAGAAATTAGACGAAACCTATTAAAAGAAGTCGAAGAAAGGACAGATAAATATGAACGAGTTAATAATGATTAGAGCATACGTAGAAAATCGCATTGAATATTACAAAAAAGACCAAAATAGTAATACGTTTAATAATCGGATAATCTCAGAACTAGACGCAGTTTATGCAATGGTTAATAGCGTATTAGATGCAGAAGAAAATGAAGCGGATGAAATTGCTAGTGTGTTAGCATGAATTGCATTACTAGGTAAGCCATTAAGTGAAGATGAGTTTATAGAAAGGCTAAACAAGGACTAACCTATGAGCGATAACAAAAAGTATTACTATCTACGGCTGAAAGAAAATTTCTTTGACAGTGATGAGTTGAAGATACTAGAAAGCATGAAAGATGGCTATTTGTACAGTAATATTCTTTTAAAACTTTATCTACGAAGTCTAAAGAATGATGGAAAGTTGGTGGTTAATGATCGCATTCCATACAACGCAGAAATGCTGGCAAGTGTAACTGGACACCAAATAGGAACAGTTAAACAAGCATTATCAATCTTCAAAGACTTAGGACTAATCGATGTGCTAGAAAATGGTGCTATCTATATGTTGGATATTCAAAATTTCATTGGTAAAGGTAGTAGTGAAGCCGATAGAAAGCGTGAATATAGACAACGAATAGAAACAGATAGGACAAATGTCCAGACAAATCTCCGACAAATCTCCGAGAAATCTCCACCAGAGATAGAGATAGAGTTAGAGAAAGATATAGAGATAGAGAAAGAGATACATAGTAGTGCAAAAAGCACTACAACAAAACGCAAGCGTTTTGAAAAACCGACTATTTCTGACATTGAACAATACTGTATCGAACGTAACAACAATGTAAACGCTGAACAATTCTTTGACTATTACGAAAGTAACGGATGGAGAGTTGGTAAAAACTCAATGAAAGATTGGAAAGCAGCGGTTAGGACTTGGGAGCGTAGCGAATACAGAAAACATAATTATAAAAAGAATAGCAAGGAAGATGCAATCAACGTAGTAAAGGAGTTGATGAATGAGTATGCAAACGAACAATTTGAGGACAACAACGGCGCTATCGATGTTACAGATAGCGTGGTCTACTGATATTCCAAAAGAACGTATGAAGTTGTATGTATCTATGCTTGCTGATATCAATCCTGTAACGCTAGAACAAGCGGTAGCTAACTTGATTAATAAGTGTAAGTTTTTGCCAACGATTGCAGAGATACGTGAAGAATGTACAGCATTAAGTGCATATGTGAATATGCATGATGAAGTGGAAACCGCACAAACTGCATGGGAGAAAGTAATCAAAGTAGTAGGCACTTATGGTTATGACAATGGAAAGGAGCATTTAGAGGGTATTACCTTACAAGCTGCTAAACCGATATGGTCATCATTTGACCCTAGAATGGGCCATGAGTACAACGAGGCAAGTTGTAGATCACAATTCATCCGTTGCTACGAGCAACTGGTAGAACGTGAAAAACACCGCCAACGTATGGCAAATTCAATCAAGGATAATCACTTATTATTGAAAGCACGAGAAAAGGCGGAACATGAAAAAGCCTTGATAAGTGCAGGTCAAAAGCAAATTGAAATGACACGCACAGGCAACTTGGTCGAGGTGGCAAAAGAACCTGTAGATGTCATGAAAATGTTAGAGGAAAGCAAGATATCAGATAAAGCGAAAGCACTCATAAAGGGTGCAATAGGGGGATAAATGAAAGAAAGCGTGAAAGAGTTTGATGTAAGCGTGAATGTAAATTTCAATGTTAGCTTTCAAGTGCTGGCGAATAATGAGGCACAAGCACTAACTAAAATCGAAAACTTGCTTGAGATTATGAGGAACGAGGCAACAGTGGATTGCCATATCCATCCTAGCTACGACGTGTACGTGGATGAAGTAGAAGCAAGACTAAATCATCTTAGTTACTGAAAATCGATTTAAAAGCCCTGTAAGGCGAGTTTATTTTACGGACGATAAATTATAAGCGAGAAATAGTACACATACCAAAATAAGGCGATGCGGTACGTAGAATTAGAAAATAGGAGTTAAATATATGAACCAAGTACAACTATTAGGAAATTTAGCACGTGATGCTGAATTGAGATTCACCCAAAGTGGGAAAGCGGTGGCAACTTTCACAGTAGCTGCAACCAATACATACGTTGACAGTACAACTAATGAAACGAAAGAACAGACTGCTTTCATCAATTGCGTAGCATGGGGCAAGACAGGCGAAGCCGTTGGTGCATGTAAGAAAGGCGAACGGCTATTCGTAGAGGGAAGAATACAAACACGTTCCTATGATGCACAAGACGGACAAAAACGCTATGTTACGGAAGTGGTAGCAAACTTTGTAGGAAAGAAATTGGATGGCGAGTTCGAGACAGGTAGTAACTTTGACAGTTTTGAACAACCGCAAAACGAAAACATTCCATTTTAGGTGATCAAATGGCTTATAAGCATAAAGATTGTGTTAATAGTTGGGTTGTTAGTAAGAAAAAACATCCACGATATGTGCAATTGATGAAGTCATTACAATTATTGTTTTGGTTATTTCAAGAGGCAAAATATGTAGACTTTATAAATGTTGTGTATGGAGAAAATGCAGATAGTTATGATGCTGCATTTCATAGGATAAAAACATATTACAAACAATATCCAAAGTTAAAGAAACGAAAGTTACCAAGGATAAATGGTGATATCAATATGTATGATATACCACCAAGCCAGTTATAAAGGAGTGAGTAACAATGCTAGTTGAAGATAAAACAAAATATTGCTGGGTTGACAACGGAAGAGCTAGCGAACCGCAAGATAGTATTAAAGATGCAATAGCGGATTATTTAGAATACATCAGTTATTTTGACGATGTTGCTCGCAATCGTGATATTGAATGGGTACGTGTTGGACACCCTTATTATTATGTTCCAGAGATTGATAGTGAACGAGTACTTTGGAACTTAATCGAATATGACATGGATGACGAAATTAGGGAATGGTCTAACGATTACTTAAACGATGTAAAGAGAGAGCATATTGACGAACTAAGCGAAGAACTAACAAAAGTATTCCGAGCATGGGAGAAAAAATATGGGTTCGAAAATAATGCATGGGTGGTTTTTGAAACAAAGAAATACAGTATTAGTGATTACATCGACGAATATGGGTATTGATTATGAAAGCACCATGTAAGGGATGTAAATTTCGAGAAATAGCATGTCATGTTACATGCCCTATGTATCGAATGTACAAGAAGAACAAAGAAAAAGAAATGAAGTGTAATGTGATGCGTAACGATACCGAAACATACATAGTTAATAATGCAAAGAAAATTAGACACAAGATGAGAAAGGCCAAGTATGGCTGTACAGTAAATGACTAAAGGTAAGGAGATAAATATGTACAAATTACAAGAAAAAGCAATCAATGCAGCAAGAACAGTTTTATTAAATGAGTTAAATTGCAGTGCTGATAGACTAGAACCTAGTGATATGTATGTAGTATGGTTCTGCAAAACGTTACAAAACTGGAAAGCATTGGTAAGCGGTGTATATATCAAAAAGTATATCGAAGTTACATATAACGGAGATAATGGAGAGACGTATGTTGATGTGTACAAGAAAATGTGTAATCGATGCTTAAAAGATGGCGGTGATGATCGTTGCCAATAAATAGCAAGCAAAAGGGCGCAAGAGGTGAACGTGAATTTGCTAGTCTATGTAAGGAACATGGATTTGATGTAAGGCGAACGCAACAGTATTGTGGAAATACAGGTGATGCCAGCGATTGTGTTGGGTTACCTAATATTCACATTGAAGTAAAACGTGTACAAGCATTGAACATTGACAAAGCAATGGCACAAGCAATTCACGATAGCGAAAATAAACAAGTGATGCCAATCGTGGCCCATCGAAAAAATAATGCTAAATGGTTAATCACCATGAGGGCGGATGATTGGTTCGAAGTATATAAAGGAAGCAGGTATAGTGATGATACCTACTAATTGTCAAAACTGGTTAGCACTCGGTGCTTGCGTGTATGCAGATATGAGTGTTAGTAAAGCATTACGCATGCTCGGATTGGTTAATTTCACAAAAGGAGTTAAACAAAACCATCGAAAGCCGATTGATGTGGATAAAGCCATAGCGTTAAGAGAACAAGGAATGACATATCAGAAAATAGGAGAAATTATGAACGTATCCTTTACAACGATTAGAGAAAGACTAATAGAAATCGGATACAACAAGAGGTGAAAAAAGTGAAAGTAAAGTTAATGAATGAGTACGCAAAATTACCAACTAGAGGAACAATTGATAGTGCAGGATTAGATATATATTGTCCGTTTAATATAACAGTACATGCAGATAGTCAGAAGCGTATTCCATTAGGGGTAGCGGTTGAGATACCTAAAGGATATGTTGGGGTTCTTGCACCTAGAAGTAGCCTTTGTAAAACACCATTGAGAGTACCTAATAGTCAAGGTTATATCGATGCAGATTATAGAGGGGAACTAAGCATTGAGTTTGAAAATATATCTTGCAAAGATTATGAAATTTCAAGAGGTGATCGCATCGCACAATTGATTATCACACCTTATTTGAATGTAGATGTAGAAGAAGCTCAAACACTCAGCGAAACAGAACGTGGCGATGGTGGATATGGTAGTACTGGCAAATAAAAAAGATAGTAGATAGACAGAAAAGACAGTAGATAGACAGAAAGTAGACAGTAAAAGGAGAAAACAAACATGAATAAATTAGTATTAGCAACAATGATTATGGGGACAATTGGCGGTAATGTATTAGCAAGTGGTGTTGTAACAGGGCCAGTAGAGCCTAACACACAAGCACCAGTAGTAAGCGGTTACAATTCTATAGCCGTAGGGGCGAACACAGTAGTTACTGGAACAAACACAATCGTTCTAGGCCGTGATAACAAAGCAACAGGAAATGATAGCGTTGTAATCGGTGGTGGCAACGGAACAATTGAAGCAGACCAAGCAAGCGTGATTGGGTATAACAACTATGTAGGCAACAATAAGGAACAAACTGTATTAGGTGCTAACAATACTGTAGATAATCAAGGTGCAGTAGTAGTAGGCACACATAGTGTAGTGCGTGGTATTGATGCAGTAGTTGTTGGGAACAATGCATCAGCACCTATTCAAAATTCCGTAGCGATTGGCACAAACAGTCAGACGGATAATCCTGTAGGTGTTCGACAAGTTGTATTGAATGGGGTAACTCACGTGTTCGCAGGTGAAAGCCCTAATAGCGTAGTATCCTTTGGCAGTAAGAAAAGCGATACATATAGTGGAATTAGCAATTACAATAGACAACTGCACAATGTAAGTGCTGGCCGTGTTGACCCTAGCAGCTTAGATGCGGTAAACGGCAGTCAACTGTTCGCAGCGTATGACGAAATTGAAACAAACGGAACACACATTGCCAAACTTCAAAAGGATGTAAATTGTTTAGACAAACGAGTTACACGAAATACTACGAATATCTCTAATTTGACCTCTAAGGTGGATAACGGATTTACAACGATTAATAACACTCTAAACGCTACAAATGAGCGTGTAGGGCAAAATAGCCAAGCCATTTTGAATAATACGGATAGAATTAATAACCATGAAACACGTATTACAGATTTAGAACAAAACACAGTAGGTCAAATCTCAAACGTGATGCATGAAGTGGCAAAAGCTGGTGCATCTAATGCAGCATTAAGTGCATTGCATTATCTAGGTTACAATTCCGATGATAAATTAACATTTGCGGTTGGTTATGGCCACTACAAAAACGCAAATGATGTAGCAGTTGGTGCATTTTATGCACCTACTGAACACGTAATGTTTAGTTTGGGTGCGACATTAGCCAATAAGATGATTAATGCAGGTGTATCCTTTAGACTTGGTAAAGGTAGTGAATACGAAACCAACCATAAAGGCAAAATCAAACAACTTGAAGAGTTGGTTACTAAATTAGTAGCGGAAGTAGAAACATTGAAAGCGAATAAATAATGAATGAGATTGAACGAGATATAGAAAGAATAAAGATTGAACGTGAAATCAAAAAAATAGAAGATGAGCGTAGAATATCAAGACTTGCAATGGAAAGACATTTAGCAATGCTTGATGCAGAACGAAAGTGTAGAAATGAAAATTTGTTTGCGCTTTTATCAACAGGTGCATTGATATGGGCGTTCGTGTTGTTGATTTGCATAACAATGAAGTTGTTGTTGGGTGAATAATATGTGTACACCAATGAGAATATATACAGGTGATGTAGAAAACATACAAACGAAAACGCAAGACTTAAAAGCGATGGCTAATAGGGACGCAAAAGCTAATAGATATGGAATTAGGTTTATGCAAGAGTTATTTTTCAATGCGATTATGGGAGTATCCTTAGTAGCTTTGATATTTGGATTTGTGATTTTAATTCAAGTGTTGATTGGATAAGATGTGGGCGGTGAAATATCCGCCCTATCATAAGAGGTTAATATGAATATTTTTAGAGAATTTACAGAAAAACCAACAGGAGAAATAATGGATGGTATATGTTGTGCTTTAACTATAATACATGGTGATGATGTGTATAAACCGATAATTAGAAAAGAATACAATTGTCTAGTTGCTGAATATCATATAAATGGTTGTGTTGTTGGTATCATGATGAGTATTCTGGAACTAAAAGAAAGAAAAATATCATTAGAGGAGTATGCGAGAACCATACGAAAAAAAGCGCTTATTGAATATGTTGATCGCGTTGAAAGTGAGCGTAAAAAAGAATGGAATGATGCGTTAAATCGATGGAAAGAAACACAAGGTGATAACAAATGTTAGGTTATAGCGGATATACAGAACATTCTGATTATTACATAGCACCACATGATACATGGGAAAGTGCATTTGAATTTCTAAAGCAACTGGCTTGTGAAAGTGGCGATAATGAATTTTGTATCGGTGAGGTGCATCAAACAAGCATGTTAGTGTTTGGAAATATAAAATGGTACAAATGGAATGAAGATAAAGGAGAATGGATACAGTATGATTAAGCGTTATAAAAAGAAACCAGTTGTGATTGAAGCAATACAGTATACGCGAAAAAATTGGGAAGAGTGTGTGAAATTTTGCGGGAAAGACTTTATATGCTTTGTTGAGAATAAACTTCTCATTAAAACGTTAGAGGGGCAACATAGAGCATCGTTAGGTGATTACATTATTAAAGGTGTTAAAGGTGAGATTTATCCGTGCAAGCCTGATATATTTGAAATGACATATGAAGAGGTATAACTATGAACGATAAACAATTTACAGATGAATTGTTCTGTAGAATGTATGATCTAGGATACAGAAAAGCAGAAATAGAAAACGGAACAGTATTCTTTTACAAAAATCGTGAATGTATTTCGCAATGGTCGAATAGAGTTGATATAAGAAGTACGTGCTTTACAGAAGAAAACCAACAAATTGATATTGCTGAATATATAGGTATTGTTGATTGGAGTAAAGTGCCAGTTGATACACCTATATTGGTTAAAGATGATTGTGATGACAAATGGGAAAAAGCATATTTTGCAAAGTATGAAGATGAAATGATATATGCATGGAATAACGGAAGAACCTCGTTTTCAGCAAGAAATAAAGATGATACGTTTATATGGGATCGTGCAAAACTAGCAGAGGTATAAATATATGGGTTTTATAATCGTAAATATGAGGTGAAGTGTTTGGGAGAATATGACGATAAGAAATTAATAGAAATGGCGGTTGACTATTTACAACCTGTTAAGCTGATTGATGTACAGATTGCATCTATCAAGGAAGAAATCAATCAACTAAGAGCGAACCTTACATCCATAGGTGCTATTGATTATAGTAAAGACAGAGTAACTGGCGGCGGAACTCCGCAAGGGTTAGAGGGTAGCGTAGCTAGATTCCTTGATACAGTCGCAGAACGTGATAAGCGTATTGATGAGTTATCTAAATTAAAATGCGATGCGATCGCTTTAATTGACAGTCTAGATGAAAAACTAGGGGCGGTAATCCTACGTTATGAATTTATACTGGATAACACAACGGAAGATTCGTATAAAATGATTGGGAATTACTCAGCAAAGCAGGCTAAACGATACAAAGAAAAGGCGTTAATAGAATGTGGCAAAAAGTTGTCCGCAAATGTCTGTAAATGTCCGCAAATGTCCGTATAAGTCCATGTCAATATATAGTAGAATATAAGGTGTAAGAGTTGCCAATGGGCAATTCTAAAAACTAAATAGCAATTGAGGTGCGGTTTTATATTTTGTATTTGAAAATCAACGAGTATTGTTTCTAAGTCATTACAATCTATATTATTTTCTAACTGCACCGCACCTCATAATTGCATTTTGTAAACTAATACCGCACATATAATCCTTTCCAATTATGCAATAACAACCAACTATACGTTTCATGAGATAAAACCTTAAGCGAAAAAATGTTACATACTACAAACAACTGGCGGTATTAGTTTAGAGAGTGCAATTGCATATTGAAAACTAAAGCTATATATGTTCCATTAAGAACCGAGTATTGTGCGTGAGTTAGATAGAGGGAACTAACCATGATTACAATTCATATGCTCGTGTTGGTAAACATCCAACTATATAACTTTGGTTTTGAGTATGCAATAATTGCTGAAAAGTGAATATCGTATTTTGTTTTGGTTACGTACTGGAACATATGCACATGTTCTGGCTACATGTTAGAACGTGTGTAAGCGTTGACTGTACGATATTCAGTTTTGAATAATTGTTACAATACAAATGAATAAAACTATCACATAATGAGGTATATCCACGGCGATATATCTCATTTTTTGCATAAAGTTATCAAAAAGGGAGAAATGATGACTGATATATTGTGTTGTAAAAGCAAATGCTTAAACAACAAGAAAGGAAGATGTACGGCTAATGTCATTGAATATGACGGATTATGCCAAACGTACATCACACAGGGGAACGCAAGTAAAAGTGCATGCGGTTTGTGTGTACGATCTAATGGGAAATTAAAGCGGAAAGGTGGTGAAGTACTAAAATGATTAAAGCGATTAAACAATTCATTAAGGATAGAGCATTGTTTAAACGTGCAGCACAAGATTTAGATAACAAAGACTTGCAAGCAAAAGCGAAATATGCATTTGAGCATCGTGAAGATAACTTGTTTAGCCTTATTGATTGTCTAGCTATTGTGTGCGGTGTGTTGATTGTAGTCGGTATTGTGTGGTGCTTAATGTGAATTATCAACCAACAATAAAGAAACTACTTAAAGCATTACAAATGAACGGCAGGCGATATGTAGTCGATGTAAGGCAATCATGGAGCAAATACGATAAGCCTTGTAAGGTATATATCGTCAATCGAATGTACACAGAGGAAGAATACAAACTAACATTTCCCCATAAATACAAGAAAGGGAAAACGTTCAAGCAAGGACAACTCTATAAGAAAGAAAGTGAGTATAGCAGTACTAAGCAACATGAAGTACTGCTATTTTTAGTTAGAACATATAAAGGTGGTGATTGATGTATGAATGACACAAAGTTAACTGACAAACAATTACTATTTGCTACTGAATACATCAAGACCGCTAATGCTACACATGCTGCATTAAAGGCTGGATATTCAGAGAATAGTGCAAGGCAACAGGGAAGTAGATTGTTGTCAAATGCTAACGTGAGCCAATATATACAATCTCACATGGAAAAGAAGAATAAATCTACAATCGCAACTGCTGATGAAGTATTGGAATACCTAACTAAGGTTATGAATGGCGAAGAAAAAGATGCGTTCGGCTTGGATACATCAATTGCAGATAGAACTAAAGCAGCCGAGTTGTTGGGGAAACGGCACATGCTATTTACTGAGAAAGTCAAACTTGATGCGGAAATAGAGATTGATATATCTGACCGCATGAAGCAAGCAAGGGTGAAGTCAGATGAAGTACAACAAGGCACAACTGATTGATGCGTTGGGTTCGTTTACTCATGATCCATTAGGCTTTGTTTATTTCGCATTCCCTTGGGGAGAAAAAGGAACACCGCTTGAAAACTTTGACGGCCCTGACGAATGGCAAGTAAAGACTTTCAAGAAAATAGGTGAAGAATTACGCAAGGGAAAGTCATTAGCTAAGGCAATACAAATTGCAGTTGCATCTGGTCATGGTATTGGCAAATCGGCTTTTTCTTCATTGTTGATACTATTCGCTATTGCTACACATGAGAATACAAGAGGGGTAGTAACCGCTAATACTGATACACAGTTAAGGTCTAAGACTTGGGCGGAACTTAATAAATGGTACAACCTATTCATAGGCAAGGAATTATTTACATACACGGCTACTGCATTGTTTAGCGCTGACAAACAGTACGAGAAAACATGGCGGATAGATGCTATTCCATGGAGCGAAAGTAATCCAGAAGCATTTGCAGGCTTGCACAATCAAGGAAATAGAATACTAATCATATTCGATGAAGCGTCCGCAATATCCGATAAGATATGGGAAGTAACAGAGGGTGCTTTAACAGATAAGGAAACCGAGATTATATGGTGCGTGTTTGGAAACCCTACGCGTAATAGTGGTAGGTTTAGAGAATGTTTCAGAAAGCATCGTGCATATTGGACTACATATCAGATTGATAGCCGTACTGTTAAAATCTCAAACAAAGCCAAGCTACAAGAATGGGTTGATATTCATGGTGAGGATAGCGACTTTGTAAAGGTGCGTGTAAGAGGGATATTCCCTAGTGCATCGGATACACAATTCATATCCGCATCAATTGTAGATGAAGCACAAAAGCGAATGTACAGAGTTGGTGAGTTTAACAACCTACCTGTAATCATCGGTGTAGACCCTGCATGGACTGGTGGCGATACATTAGAAATCGTGATGCGCAATGGTTACTCTATGAAGTGTTTGGCAACCATTGAAAAAAATGACGATGATATGCGTATGGCTAACTTAATAGCACAATTTGAGGATGAATACAAAGCTGATGCGGTATTTATCGACCAAGGTTACGGCACTGGTATTTATAGTATCGGTAAGTCAATGGGTAGAAAATGGCGGTTAGTTGCCTTTGGTGGTGCATCGCCTAACAATATGTACCTCAATATGCGTGCGTACATGTGGGGCGAAATGAAAGAATGGTTAAAAGAGGGTGGTTCTATTCCACCTAATGACCAAGGCTTGTATGACGATTTAACAAGCCCAGAGGCTATCATCGATAAGAATGGGCGAATACAACTGGAAAGCAAGAAAGACATGAAAGAACGAGGCTTACCATCACCAAATAAAGGCGATGCATTAGCCTTGACCTTTGCATTTAGGGTCACTAAAAAAGTAAATGGCAATCACAGAAGAGTAGCGAATACTGAGTACAAACCATTTGGGTAAAGGGGGAATGTGAATGTGTATGAAAGCTAAAACACCAGATATTAAGCAACCAGCACCATCGCCTACACCAGTTGCACAAACTGATGATATGGCACAAAAAAGAGATGAACAATGGTTCACTGATAAAAAGCGTAAGAAAACTGGTTATGATAGCACCATCTTGGCTAGTGCATTGAGCCAAGCTACAGGTAAAACAACATTAGGCGGTTAATATGAGTACTATCTTATCTAGCCTAGCAAGGCAACCTACAGAAAAGCCTGTAACTAAACCGAAAGACTATAAAAAAATAAAAGCTAAATTCAATCAGATGTTTACCAATCGTCAAAAGTACGTTGAGAAATGGAAGATGATTAGAGATTATCAGTTGCCATTCCTTGGGGTGTTTGATGGTGAGCAAGACCAATCAAAGCTGTATACCGATAAAATCCTTACTGGTATTGCATGGGAAAGTTGCCAAATATTTGCAAGTGGTGTAATGAGTGGGATGACACCGCCTAGCCGTAAATGGTTTAAGCTAACCATGGAAAATACAGACATGGCAGCAAATAGCGATGTAGCGAAAGTATTAGATGAACGTGAAGAAATATTGTATGCAGTATTTGCAAAATCCAATTTCTACAATGTGGTTCACCAAGTCTATATGGAACTACCGTTCGGACAAGCGCCTATGTCTATCATGCCTGATGGTAAAGTTGGTGTGCGTTTCACATCGTATCCAATCGGTACTTACGCATTAGAATGTAATGCTAATGGTGAAGTTAACACGTTTGGGCGAAAGTATAACATGACTTGCGACCAACTCGTGGAAGAGTTTGGATACGAGAACTGCACTGAAAAGATTAAAAATGCATACGATGACGGCAAGGGTAATGCATCTACATATACTGTTTGTTGGCTAGTATGTGAAAACAAAGACCGCAACGGAAAGCTGGGTAATAAGAACATGCCTTACTCCTCTATTTACTGGGTTGAGGGTAGCAGGGACGATGAAATTTTGCGACATAGTGGCTATGAAGAATGGCCTATTCCGATTGCACGGCACACTACACATGATCTAAATGGTTATGGTAAAGGTAGTGCATGGTTCGCACAATCTGATGCAATGATGCTGCAGAAGTTGGAACTAGATAGACTAACCGCTATTGAGTTAGGAGTGAAACCACCAATGGCTGTAACATCTGATGTAATCGGTAGTGTATCGCTATTTCCTGGCGGTATAACAGAAGTAGATACAGGTGGCAAGGTTGAACCTATCTTTAATGTAGGTATCAATCTTGATTGGATTATGCAACAAATCATCGAAGTTAAAGACAGTATCAAGCGTGCATATAGTGCTGACTTATTCCTAATGCTCGATAACATGGACAATGGACAAATGACGGCAAGGGAAGTCATGGAACGCACGCAAGAGAAGTTACAACAATTAGGGCCTGTGGTGGAACGGCTACTATCTGAATTTCTTAACCCAATTATCGAACGTACCTATGCGATACTAGATCGTGCAGGTGTGTTTCCGCCGATTGATGAAGCATTGGCGGAAGAGTTAAACGGCCAAGATGTGAAAATAGAGTACATTTCACCATTGGCACAGGCACAGAAAGTATCTTCATTAACTTCAATCGAACAGTATTTTGCGTTCCTTATGTCATTAGCACAGGGTAATCCTAATATCCTACAAAAATTCAATTTTGAAGAAGCAGCGGATTATTATGGTGTAAATCTCGGTGTACCTGCAAAAGTAATTGTATCGAATGATGAATATCAAGCTAAGATGGAAGAACAGCAACAGGCACAACAAGAACAAGAGGAACAAGCACAAATGATGCAAGCAGCACAATTAGCACCTCAAATGGCTAGTGCAGCCAAACAAGCAACCGATGCAGCGAATGATGGAAACCCTGTAATGCAGCAGTTAATGGGAATGGAATATTAGATGAAACAAAAAAGAGATTATATGCGTGAACGCGACATTGAAGCGTTGAACCACGTACTGAGTACTGAACTCGGTAGGTGGTTTTTTTATCGCATATTAGATAGGGCAAAACTGAATAGCCAATCATTCACAGGCAACAGTACAACATTCTTTAACGAGGGAATGAGGGCTGTTGCTATTTCTTTACAAAATGATTTAGGAAAGATTGGCGATGGAATAGAGGGTGTTAAGAAATACCATCTAGCACAACTCGAAAATATTCAGATGCAGAAATATTTTAAAACGCTTGAAGAAAACGAATTAAAGAAAGGTGAGTAACCATGGATGAAAATTTAGAACAAGGCACAAACAATAACACGGATAGTGCAAATGGTGGTACACCACAGGACACGAACACACAAGACCAACAAAGTACGATTTTAGGCGGTGGCGGTGATACTAACACCGACCAACCTGCAGAACCTACTGTATATGATTTCTCAACTGCATTTGAGGGTGGTGAAGTCGACCAAACCATCGCGGATGAGTTTTCAAAAATGCTAAATGGTGTAGGTGCTACACAAGAGCAAGCGTTAGAGATGGCTAAATTTGGTAATCAATACGCTACAAATCTTGTAACAGCTTATGAAAACCAAAAGCAAGAAGCATTGAAAGCACAATACAAAGGTTATGCAGATAACGCTCGTGAGGTGTTAGGGAACAAATTCGATACTACTGTTAGCCAAGCGGCCGCAGGTGTTGAAGCGGTAGAAAAGACTATTCCTAATATCCGTGAAATCCTAGCTGAAAATGGCTTGGGTAATCGTGTAGAAGTAATTCAACTATTCGCACATATTGCTGGTATGGCAAGCGAAGATAGCAACGCAGGGAACAACAGACCTGCAAATAATCAATCGGATGAAGCTATTAGACGAAATATGTATCCGTCTATGTTTAAAGATTAAAGGAGATTAATTAATGGCTACAATCGGAACTAACAATCCTACATTATTGGATTTGCAAACACGCATGGATCCAAATGGTAAAATTGCACAAATCATTGAGCAATTAAACCAAACAAATGAAATTATTCAAGACATGACAATGATTGAATGTAATGATGGTACATCTAACAAAACAACTGTACGTACTGGATTACCATCCACAACATGGCGCATGTTGTATGGCGGTGTACAACCATCTAAATCCACTACAAAACAAATCACTGATACTTGTGGTATGTTGGAAGCATATTCCGAAGTGGATAAAGACTTGGTTAAACTTTCTAATGACCCTGTAGCGTTCCGTGCAACAGAAGATAGTGCATTTGTTGAAAGCATGGGCCAAGAAATCGCAAGCACACTTTTCTATGGTGATGAAACTACACCTGAAAAATTCATTGGCTTATCCGCACGTTTTAATACATTAGACACTAAAAAAGCTGATTGCGCTAAAAATATTATTGATGCTGGCGGTACTGCTAATCTTGCCTCTATGTGGCTCGTAGGTTGGGGTCCTCTTACTGTACATGGTATTTATCCACGTGGCAGTCAAGGTGGTTTAGAACAAGAAGATTTGGGCGAAGTAACAGTAACTAAAGTTGATGGTTCTATGTTCCAAGGTTATCGTACCCATTTTAAACAAAACATTGGTTTATCTGTTCGTGATTGGCGCTATGTAGTACGTATCGCTAATATCGATATGAAATCTATCAAAGAAGATATTTCCGCAGGCCCTAATTTGATTAACTTTATGATCCGTGCAGAAGAAAAAATGCATAGCTTAACTGGATGTAGACCAGTATGGTATATGAACCAAGAATTGCGTACATTCTTACGCTTGCAAAAGAACAAAGTGCATGGTTCTACTATCACAGAAGATATGGAAATGGGTAAAATGGTTACTCGTGCAAATGGTATTCCTGTTCGTAAAATTGATGCATTGCTTTCCACCGAAGCACGTGTTACTGCATAGTAGAGAGGAGAAAATACATGATTATCGATACTTTAAATACATTCCATTGGAAACGTGAATTATCTGGCAATGTCAGCTCCGATGTTATGGTTACTAGCGGTGATGCTGACCCTAACTTGTGGTTAGTTGTTCGTGTAGACAAAGCATTAACTGGTACTGCATTAATCAACGTATATACATCCGATGCAGAAAACATTGCTAACCCTGTATTGTTGCATGGTATTACATTACCAGCCAATGCACCAGCTGGGTACGAATATAAAGTGCGCTTGGCGAATGGTGTTAAACGTTATACACGTGCTAATGTCAACAATGCAACGGCTGGCACAATTTCTGTATTCTTGACTAGCGGTATTACTAGTAAATAGGGGGAAATATGGAATACATTGCAAAAGTAACCTTGTATCATAATACAAAGGGTTTAATTAAAGAAGGACAAGCAGTAGAACTTACAAAAGAAGAAGTAGCTGAATACGATAAAGATTACTTCAATGATTTGTTTGAAGCTGTAGAAACCGAAGAAACAGAAGATGGCGAAGATAAGCCAAAGACTAAATCTAAAGGCAAGAAATCGGAAGAAACTGCAGAATAACAGAATGAGGGGTGCGTATGCATCCCTCTTTTTTAATACAAAGGGGGCAATATGACACCTACTGATATTTGTAATATGGCTCTTAGTCTTATCAATGGCGGTAGGATATACGGCCTTGATGAAGAAACAGAAACGGCTAGACAATGCAGATTGCATTACGATGCGACACGCAAGATGTTGCTTTCGCAATATGAATGGAATTTTGCACGAAAGCGTGAAGAGTGCGTGTTATCTGAGCATAAACTAGCTGGCTATGAATATGTATATGCGTATCCTGAAAAGTGCATCCGTATCCTTGGGGTTATTCCTAAAGGGGAACGATTTAAAGCGGAAAGCCAAAAGGAATACGATGTATTTACCTTTGACAATAACACAAAATATATCGTGAGTGATGTACCGCTTGCGTACATCGATTACGTGTACGATGTGCAAGATATAGATGTATTCAGTCCTGTATTTGTACAAGCCTTGAAATCTAAAATGGGGGCAGAACTAGCCATGCCATTAACTGGTAATAGTGGTTTATTCGACCAATGCTATAAACTCTATCAAGCAGCAACGCAAGAAGCCAAGAGTTTGAGTGCTAAAGAACGTAGGCAAGATATGCCATATATTTCTAACTATGTAAAAGCAAGGAGTTGGTAAGTATGAAACCAATGTATATATCACAACTTGCATTTACAACTGGTGAGATTTCGCCTGATGTATCTAGGCGGTTTGACTTAGATCAATTTAAAAGTGCGTTGCTATTAGCAGAAAATGCAGTCATTAGACCTTACGGCGCAGTAGCTAGACGGCAAGGGTCAGAGTATATAGGGCAAGTCAAAAACAAAGATAAGTCTACACGGCTGTTTGAATTTACGGCTGAGAAGAATAAATCATTCTTACTCGAAATCGGCGAACAGTACATCCGAGTGTGGCGGAATGGTATCTATACAGGTATTGAACTACAAACACCATTTGAAAGCGATGTAGTCGATAAATTGAACTGCATCCAAAGTGGTGATGTAATGTTCATTTGTAGTGGTAAATACCCTGTTAAAACGCTATCTCGATATGGCGATACAGACTGGCGATTTGATACATATAAGTTGTCAGAGCAACCATACGGCGAAGTCAATATAGACAAAGAGAGTACTGTAATTTTAAATGGCGATACATTAACCGCCACAAAGGATATATTCAATGCTGATATGGTTGGTTCAGTCATGCAGATTGAACATTTTGTTAAAGCAGTAACTACAAGCAAAACTGGCGAAGTAATACAACGTACTGAATATGTTACACGTGAAAGACACGGCGGATATAGAAGACCAGTCGGCGAAGATTACAATAACATCAATTACGATGTAGAACAATTCAGTAGTGATGAGGATTTATCGTGGAAATTCACATCGCATGGCACATGGAATGGTACTGTTAAAATCCAAATCAGTAATGACAATGGCACAACGTGGAAAGATTACAGGGTATATACATCTACTAATGACTACAACGTAACAGATACTGGCAAGGTATCGCCTAGTGCAATGTTAAAAGTTGTATCTGATTTAAAAGGTGGCAGCGTTAATGTAGACCTATCATTCTTGCCACATTCTAACTATGGTGTAATTGAAATCAAAGAATTTGTTGATAGCAAGCACGTTAAAGTTAATGTGTTAAATAGTGTGGTTGAAAATGAAGCTACCTCTAAATTTAGATTTGGACAATGGGGCAAAGGCCTTGGTTATCCTCGTGTATGTACGTTTTACCAAGATAGATTTATCCTAGCATCTAGCACTCAATACCCTAACTACATATGGTTTAGTCGCACAGGCGATTATTCCAACTTTGGTGTAGAAAAGGTAGGCGGAACGATTACAGATGATAGTGCAATAACGCTACCAGTAATTAACCGCAAAATGTATGACATTCGACATTTGATACCTGCTAATGACTTATTGATTTTAACCAGTGGTAACGAATGGATTATAGATGGTTCTAAAACTATCACACCTACTAACTGCAATCTACGCACACAAACCCAACGTGGTGCATCTGAATGTGAGCCACAATACATAGGGAATAGATGCGTGTATGTGCAAGCTAGAGGGTGTGTAGTGCGTGATTTAGGATATTCTTATGAAAGTGATAACTACACAGGGGCTGACTTAACTCTATTTGTTAAGCATCTGACAAAGTATCGTAATTTTATTACAAGTGCTTATGCACAAGATCCAGATAGTATTGTTTACTACGTAACAGATGATGGCAATATCGATTGTCTAACTTACATTCCTGAGCAAAAGGTGTATGCATGGTCGCACTTCACCACAAAGGGCAAATACAAATACGCTGAGAGTGTAGCTGAGGGCGAACAAGACAGTTTGTATGTAATCGTTGAGCGTGATTTCAAAAGCGGTACAGTGATGTGTATAGAACGATTTGAGCCGATGTATAACGCTGATAATAACAACGTGTACATGGATTGTTATATCCGACAAACTAGCACAGAGAATATCAGCACTATCACAGTACCTCATCTGATTGGTGAGGATGTGCAAATTGTAGTTAATGGTAGGGAACGACCTATTAAGGAAGTACCACTTACGGCAATTATCAATATCGATGGTAAAGCACAAAGTGTAGCCGTTGGAATTAACTACACTACACGATTACGTATTCCAAGTATTGAAATGCAAATACAAGATGGTACGTTACAAGGCCGACAATTAACGATGAGTAGATTATCGATGAACATCTTAAATTCATTCGGTGGTAAAATCGGAAGAAACTTCAACCATATGGATGATATTTCGCTACCGCCACTCAAATTATATAGTGGTGATAAGGTATGTATATTGCCAAAATTCGATGGAGTGTACTCAACTGATGCATCTGTATGTATTTTGCACGAAAAACCTTATCCGTTTAACCTTTTGAGCGTTACAAGAGAAATAGAAATAGGTGGTGGTTTTCCAAATGTTACAGGACTTTGAGATTTGCCCTGTAAGGCACACTTCATTAATTCATGACTTATATATCAACTTACGAGCTATAGACACCTTAGAGGTCAATATAGCGAACCAAAATTTTCCGAATTATGGAAAAAATGATTTTGTAAGGGATATATGTAGTGATGATTATGAAAACCATATAGTAATTGAGAATGATTTACCGATAGCGGTATATGGTATTTCAAAAAAGCCAATCAACGGAATGTACTGCATTTATTTCTTGGGAAACAAGATACTAGATACTAATTTGAAATTACAAAAGGAATTTCTAAAGAGGAGTAACGCAATCATAAAAGAGTGGCTATCCACTCATGAATGTTTATTCAATTTCATACATAAGAAAAATAACCGCTCGAAGCGATGGCTTACATCACTAGGGGCGGTTATTCATTCTGATATAACGCACAACGGAATGGAACTATTTACATTGAGAAAGGGGGATGCGAATGTGTAATCCTATTGCATTGATGGCAGGTCAATTGGTTACTACATTATGGGGTCAACATCAACAAACCAAAGCACAAACTGCAATGTATAATGCACAGGCACAAGCAGCGGAAGCTAATGCACGTATATCTGATAGGAAACAACAGGATATTGCCAATCAAGCACTACAAGAGCGTGATAAGATGGACAATAAAATGCGGTTAATTGCAGGTCAGAATACGGCAGAAGCAGGCGCTACAGGGTTATCCATGAGTGGTACACCATTACAATTAATGGCTAGTAGCTATGATGAATACAACAAAGATATTAACAATTGGGAAACTAATAAGAATAACAGTATCTACAATGAATATCTTAATGGGGTTAATTATCGCAATGAAGCTAGTAGTGCAAGAGCAGCTGCATCTAATGCGAAAACGCAAGGGCGATTGCAAATGCTTGGCACTATCTTGAGTGGCGCATCTAGCATGTACGGATTGAAACAACAATACGCAGGCAATGGTAAAGTTGGTAAATCTAAATATCAAACTGTATATGGTGGTGATACAGATTATGATGCTATTACAGGTTTGAAACAAGGCGATGATTTAAGAATGCAACAAGGTGTAGGGCCGGGATCTATTGTAACTGTTCGTAAAGTTAGGAGATACAGATGAAGCTAGTCAGTTATGAGGGTGAACAAAAACTAAATACAGTTAATGGTAATGTTGCCAATACTGCTAGTGCTGCTGCATATGGTGTAGACCAACAAGGACTAAGTAACCTTTCAAAAGCGGTTGGTGATTTGGGAAATACAATGTTACAAATTCAAAAGCAAAAAGAAATGACTGATGTAGTTAATGCTACAAACGAATTTAACGCTGCTATGAACGATTGGATGTATAACCCTGATAACGGCGCTATGAATAGAAAAGGCGAAAATGCATTAAGCATCCCTGTTGATTATCAACTCAAAGTACAGGAATTGAATAAACAAATCGCTGATAAATACAATTTCAAGTTAAAAGATAGTATTAATGCTTTCAACAAAATTGTTGATACTGATAAGACAAATACAATTAACAATATCAATAAATATGTTAGAGGTCAGTACGAGGATAGTGCATTAAAGGCGCTTGACTTGAATGTACAAAGTATCGCTAACAATGGTGTTGTAAATGGTAGTCCTGATGCATTTGAACAAACCATGCAACAATTGAGTGGTAGTATCAAAGCACAGTTAACCAATCTAGGGTATGACGAAAACACAATAGATGTACAAGTTAAAAAAGCACAACAGAATACCGCAGTTACCATGATTGAAAAGAAAATAGCTGATGATGATTTAGATGGCGCAAATAAAATGATTAATGCAGCTGCATCATCCGGATTAATTGATGAAGATAAAATTATGGGATACAGACAAAAGGTCAAGAAAGCATCCGTTGTATTGGCTACATCTGATGATGCAGCAATTGATGAAGCAATCGGACAATTTGACCCTCATGATCCTAACTTGCTTGATAAAGTTACTAAAGCGCTTTTTGATAAAGGGTTTGGTAAAGTTG
>OGEQ01000749.1_pt1 | contig 31645 bp, 28 predicted proteins | sample 1570731 | NCBI WGS metagenome assembly OGEQ01 (sample SAMEA2582132, study PRJEB24529) | metagenome | biome: Human gut stool | place: China | collected 2011
AGATCGCGAAGCGACTGCGTTCATGAGCAAGTAGCGAAGCGGATTGCGAATGTCCACTTTACCCAGCAGTTGTGCATTCATGCAGCAGTGTAAGGGTTTTGACAAACTGCTGAGAAGAAAATAATAAAGGAGCAGGAAAATGGGAAAACAGAAGAATTTACTCTATATTTTTGCGGATCAGTGGAGAGCCCATGCTGTGGGAGCAGCTGGCGAAGATCCGGTAGCGACACCGAACATGGATCGGTTTGCACAGGAAAGTATGTCCTGTACCAATGCCATCAGCACCTATCCACTTTGTTCCCCACATCGTGCATCTCTGATGACCGGTAAGTATCCGACCAGCTGCGGAATGTGGACCAACTGCAAGATCGGTCTGGATGAGGTCGTGATGTTAAAACCACAGGAGATCACCATTTCTGATGTGCTTCATGACTGTGGCTATGCAACAGCCTATATTGGCAAATGGCATCTGGACGGAAGCGAGAAGAATTTCTACAAGGATCCGAAATCCGGGGCTGTGAACTGGGATGCGTTTACACCACAGGGAGAGCGGAGACATCACTTTGATTACTGGGTTTCTTATGGCGCTATGGATGAGCATATGAATCCTCATTACTGGCATGATACTGACGAAAAGATCAAACCGGGAAAATGGTCTGTGGAATACGAAACAGATCTGGCACTGGATTATCTGAAAAACAGAGACGAGGAGAAACCGTTCTGTATGTTCCTGTCCTGGAACCCGCCTCATCCGCCATATGACCAGGTGCCGGAGAAGTACTGGAATGCTTATAAAGGTAAGGAGATCCCATTCCGTGAAAATGTACCGGAGGAATGGAGAACAAACCAGGATTATCTGACCAAACGGGAAGAATATTTTGCAGCTATTGCAGGATTGGATGAGAACTTCGGGCGGATTATGGAGTATTTAAAAGAGTCAGGGCTGGATCAGGATACCCTGGTGGTTCTGTCAGCGGATCACGGTGACTGTATGGGTTCTCATGGGCTTTATGGCAAAAATATCTGGTATGAGGAGTCCATCCGGATTCCGTTATATTTCCGAGGCCCGGGAATCAAACCTGGAAGCACAGATGTGCTGTTTACCAGCCCGGATCATATGCCGACCCTTCTGGAACTGTTAGGCGCTCCGGTGCCGGAAACCGTTGAGGGCTCCTGTAGAGGAAGCTATATCACAGGTGAAGCTTCTGGACAGAAAGAGCCGGATCACGCCTTTTTATGTATGTTCCCAGGAATGCCGGAACTGGTCAATCCGTACCGGAAACTTGGAATGAACCCGAAATCCTTTGGCTGGAGAGGCATCCGTACCAAAGCTGAGACTTATGTGATTGACCGTGGAACCAAACCGGGCGTGGAACCTGTGCGGTATCTGTATCACAATGATCAGGATCCATATCAGATGCATCCGGAGATCCTGACACCGGATAGCGAGACTGCAAAGAAGTATGATAAGATTCTGATGGAGTATTTTGAGATGTTAAATGATCCGTTTCTCATGACAGACAGCTGTGCAGAGTAGGTAAGAGTGTAATACTCTCGGGTCTGTCAACCATTTCAAGCTGAACGTCCGTGAGACTTGGTGCGTGATTCTTGGCAGCATAAGCTGACATATTCATAAATATAGAAGAAATGTAACCGTGAAAGAACTGCACAGTTACGAAGAAACTGGGAAATACAGGGGAATCTGTGTTTCCCAGTTTTTTGTGTCATAGGAAACTTCGCCCTATGACACGAAAAACGCTCCGCGGGATCGCACTGCGGCAGAGTGGAAGAGTGTCGCTAAAGCGACCCGCCGCAGGCGGAGAATCCTGCAAGCAGGATTCTTTCTTGTTTTATAGGAAAGTAATACGTGATGCAGAAAATGCAGGTCTGAGGAAGCGACGGAAAAGCAAAATAAGAAATCAGATTGACGAATTTCTCATTCAATAGTATACTATCTTCGTAAATGTGCGTAAATTTTCAAATTTATCACAAAGATCAGGAGGAGAAATTCATGAAGAAAAGAACATTAAGCGTGTTATTAGCAGCTTCTATGGCAGCTTCCATGCTGGCTGGATGTGGTTCCTCTAACGGAACAGCTGAGACTACCAAAGCGGCAGAGACAACTGCAGCAGCTGATGTGGCAGAGACAACTGCAGCTGAGGCAGGCGCTGAGAACAAGGAAGTTTCCGGCGACCAGATGATCGCAATGATCACAGACTCCGGAGACATCACAGATGAGTCTTTCAACCAGATCACATGGGAGACCTGCGTTGCTTATGGTAAAGAGCACGGTATCGAGACAGAGTACTTCAAACCGGCAGAGGATACTGACGAGGAGAGAATCAACTCTATCGATTTAGCGATCGCTGAGGGCGCAACGGTTGTTGTTATGCCTGGTTATCTGTTTGGACCAGCAATTGCTGAGGAGCAGGAGATCAATCCAGATGTTACTTTCATCGGCATTGATATTACAGATGTTGATGTAGTAAATCTGTCCGGCGAAGCAACCGGCGTGAAAGACAACGTATATATCTGTTCCTTCGAGGAAGAGCAGGCTGGTTATTTAGCTGGTTACGGCGCAGTAAAAGATGGTTACACGAGCCTTGGTTTCTTAGGTGGTATCGCAGTTCCGGCAGTTATCCGTTATGGTTACGGATATGTACAGGGTATTAATGCTGCTGCGGAAGAGATGGGTGTTGATGTAAACGTGAAGTATTACTATGGCGGCCAGTTCTATGGTGATGATGCGATCACAGCTAAGATGGAAGGTTGGTTCGCAGACGGCACACAGGTTGTATTCGCTTGCGGCGGCGGTATCTATACTTCTGTTGTTGACGCAGCAAAAGAATACGATGGCAAGCTGATCGGTGTTGACGTTGACCAGCACGCAAAGCTTGGTGACATCTGTATCACCTCTGCTATGAAGGGCTTAGGCTCTGCAGTTACCGATGCATTAGATGCATACTTCAATAACGAATGGTCTTCTCATGCAGGCAAATCCGAGATTCTTGGTCTTGGACAGGGCGATTACCTTGGACTTCCTACTGATGACGCTTCCTGGGGCTTCAAAACCTTTACAAAGGATGAGTATGAGACGATCTTAAGCGGTCTGAAGGATGGTTCTATCTCCGTATCTAACGATACTGAGAACCAGCCAGAGGTGGGTTCCCACGTTACTGTTGATTACGTTCAGTAAATTTTTGAAAAAAAGAGGAGAGAATTCAGTCTCTTCTCTTTTTTTTGTGGAAAAAAACTGTTATACTAATAATTAGTTGAAAACAGCGGTAAAAATAAACGAAGAGGAAAACGCATATGGGACATGAGTACATTATTGAGATGTTAAACATCACAAAGGATTTTCCGGGTATCAGGGCCAATGATAACATTACCCTTCAGCTTCGGAAAGGGGAGATTCACGCCCTGTTAGGAGAAAATGGCGCCGGTAAGTCTACTCTGATGAGTATTTTATTCGGGTTATATCAGCCAACCTCCGGAGTCATCAAGAAAAACGGACAGGAAGTGAAGATCAACACGCCAAATGATGCCAATGATCTGAACATTGGTATGGTTCATCAGCATTTTAAGCTGGTAGAATGTTTTTCTGTTTTGGATAACATCATTCTGGGAGTTGAACCAACCAGGGGACTTTTTCTGGAGAAGAAGAAAGCGAGAGAGAAAGTGCTGGAGTTAAGCAACAAATACGGTCTGAAGGTAGACCCGGACGCACTGGTTTCTGATATTACGGTTGGTATGCAGCAGAGAACTGAGATTTTAAAGATGCTATACCGTGATAATGAGGTTTTGATCTTCGATGAACCGACAGCAGTTCTGACTCCTCAGGAGATCGAAGAACTGATGAAGATCATGAAGAGCCTGGCAAAAGAGGGCAAATCCATATTATTTATTACGCACAAGTTAAATGAGATCATGGAAGTGGCGGACCGTTGTACCATTATCCGTAAAGGTAAATACATCGGTACAGTAGATATCAAGGATACAACCAAGGAAGAGTTATCCCGTATGATGGTAGGACGCAATGTCAGCTTTTCCGTAGATAAGAAACCGTCCACACCAGGTGAGACTGTTCTGAAAGTTGAGCATATGACGGTTCCGAGTAAGTCCCATTCCAATAATGCGGTAAAGGACGTTTCTTTCAATGTACGCCGTGGCGAGATCGTCTGTATCGCCGGTATTGATGGTAATGGACAGAGTGAGTTTGTCCAGGGACTGACCGGCCTTGAGAATATCACAGGCGGAACCATTACCTTCTGCGGTAAGGATATCACCCATGCTTCCATTCGGGATCGTTCCAAGGCGGGCATGAGCCATATCCCGGAAGACCGGCATAAACACGGCCTGGTGCTGGATTATAGCCTGGAACAGAATATGGTCCTTCAGAGATACTGGGCTCCAGAATTCCAGAATCATGGATTTATCAAGTCCAAAGCAGTACGGGATCATGCGGTTCGTCTCATCGAACAGTATGATGTGAGAAGTGGACAGGGTCCTGTCACCATTACCAGAAGTATGTCTGGTGGTAACCAGCAGAAGGCCATCATCGCCCGTGAGATCGACAAAGCCCCAGAACTTCTGGTGGCAGTCCAGCCTACCCGCGGTCTGGATGTTGGAGCGATTGAGTATATCCATAAACAGCTGGTGGCACAGAGAGACAGTGGAAAGGCTGTTTTATTAGTATCGTTAGAGTTAGATGAGGTTATGGATGTTTCTGACCGCATTCTGGTAATGTATGAGGGTGAACTGGTAGGACAGCTTGATCCGAAGAAGGTAACCGTGGAAGAGCTTGGCCTTTATATGGCTGGTGCGAAACGTGACACCGTTCCTGCAGAAGTGTGATAGAAAAGTGACTGTGAGGGTATTCTGAACAGTTACGTAGAAAAATAAGAAAGGTATCGTAAGAGATGAACGAAAAGAAAAAAGATTCCATCCTGTCTATTGCGGCTTCCCTGTTATGTATCGCAATCGGACTGCTTGTGGGACTGATCATCCTGTATTGTATCAATGCAGAGAATGCCTGGAACGGCTTTACCCGTATTATCCAGGGCGGTTTTTATTTAAGACCAAAGGGAATCGGAAGTGAGATCTCCCAGGCTGCGCCGCTGATCATGACTGGTCTTTCTGTTGCGTTTGCATTTAAGACAGGTCTGTTCAATATCGGAGCAGCAGGACAGTACACCGTTGGCATTTTTGGCGCACTGTTCAGTGCCATTATCCTGCATATGCCATGGTATCTCTGTCTGCTGACAGCGATGGTATGCGGAGCTGTATGGGGTGCGTTTCCTGGATTTTTTAAAGCATATTTCAATGTAAATGAAGTGATTACCTCCATCATGTTTAACTGGATCGGTCTGTACCTGGTCAATGAACTGATGTACAGCACCTTTAAGGGAATGTATGACCAGAAAACTACCAGAACTTACAAGTTAAGCTCGGTTTCCCCGTCTTCCCTGATTCCGGATATGGGCTTAAACAGCATTTTTAAGACCAGTTCCACCACCATCGCGATCTTTATCGCAATTCTGATCGCAATTATCATGTATATTATCCTGAATAAGACTACGTTCGGATATGAGTTAAAGGCTTGTGGTTTTAATAAGGATGCGGCAAAGTATGCAGGTATCAATGAAAGACGCAATATCGTTCTTTCCATGATGATCTCCGGCGCGTTAGCCGGAATCGGCGCGGGCTTATATTTCCTGTCTGGTGCGGCAGAGTGGAACCCACAGGTATCCACCGAGCTTCCGGGCATTGGATTTAACGGTATTCCGGTTGCCCTGCTTGCCATGAGCAATCCGTTAGGCGTGATTTTTGCGGCAATCTTTGTTGCCCACATTTCGGTCGGAGGAGCATATCTTCCTACCAAGTATTTCCAGCCTGAGATTGCCAACTTTATTGTAGCTGTGATCATTTACCTGTGTGCGTTTGTAAGCCTGTTCAAGTCTGTGATCATGAAAGCTCTGGCGAAAAAGGGAAAGGAGGAGAAGAACTGATGTTCCTGCTGATTAAATTTACTTTACTTTATGCAGTTGTATTATCCCTGGTAGCCCTTGGCGGTATGTTCTCTGAGCGAAGCGGCGTTATCAATATCGCTCTGGAAGGAATCATGGCCATTGGTGGACTGGCAGGTGTGTTTGTCCTTTCCTTATTTGGCGGTTCCATGCCGACCCCAGCGCTGGTAGCGGTTTCCATTCTGGCAAGCGCATTGGCTGGACTGGTGTATTCGCTGCTTCTTGGTTTTTCTGCCATTACTTTAAAAGCAGATCAGACCATCGGCGGTACTGCATTGAACATGATGGCGACAGCATTTGCTATCGTTGTGGTGAAGGCGTTTAACAATGCCAATGCTAATGGAAGCGGTGCTTCCTCCGCAAAGCTGACTTACGATAACAGCGCATTTATCTACAAATTAGGTCCGGTGACCATTAACATTTTCCTGATCATCGGTATCATCATTCTGATCTGCAGCCATGTGTTTTTGTTCCGTACTAAATGGGGACTGCGGTTGAGAGCCTGTGGTGAGCACCCACAGGCGGCTGATTCTGTGGGCATCAATGTGTACCAGTGGCGTTATATCGGCGTCATGATCTCCGGTGTTCTTGGTGGAATTGGTGGTTTCGCATACATCGTACCGTCTGTTACTACCTGGAACTTCGAGGTTGGTGTGGCAGGCGCCGGATTCCTGGCTTTAGCAGTTATGATCTTTGGACAGTGGAAACCGTACCGGATCGCAGCCGCGGCTGTGTTCTTTGCAGTATTCCGTTCTTTGGCGAATATCGCAGATTCCACGGTTTTGTCCACCCTTGGCTGGTCTAAGAACATTTACAGTATGATGCCATTTATCGCATCCATGATCATTCTGGCCTTTACATCCAAGAATTCCCAGGCACCTAAGGCGGAGGGTATTCCTTACGATAAGGGTGCAAGATAGCAGAGAATAACTGAGTATAACAGAGCATAAAAATCCCGGTCTGTCTTTGAAACGGACAGACCGGGGGAATGCTTATCTGCGTTCATATAGTTCTGTCGGGATATGATCACATCAGATTATAGTCTGGCATAGCTTTTTGTTCCTCTACCAGATCTGCCAGGGTGATATGATCTACCACATCGTTGATGGCTTTGTCTAATTTCTCCCATACGCTTAAAGTCGCGCAGCACTGGGATCGCTCGCACCGGTTCGTAGCGTCCTCCAGACAGGCAACTGGAGCCAGATTGCCTTCGGTTACACGCAGGATCATGCCTACGGTATATTCTTCCGGAGAAAAAGCCAGTTTATATCCGCCCTGGGCACCGCGCATACTCTTTACATATCCGGCTCTGGCAAGCAGGGTCACGATCTGTTCCAGATACTTATCAGAAATTCCCTGGCGTTTGGCCACCTGGCTGATCTTTGTACATTCATTAGGATTCATGGCGAATTCCAGCATCATTCGTAAGGCATATCTGCCCTTAGTTGAGATTTTCAATTTGGCACCTTCTTATAATTCTTATTAATTCACTAGGATTTAAAACTATTGTACACGATATGTAAGAAAAAGTAAACTTCCATTTTTCGAAAAAACAGTGTATACTAAACTATATATTGAAAACAAAGGAGATTCCATCTTATGAATCACGGATTTGTACGGGTTTGTGCAGCAACGCCGAAGATTCAGGTTGCTGATCCGGAATTTAATGGAAATGAGATTTTGAAATTGATGGAAGAGGGACGGGATCATCAGGTATTCCTGATGGTGTTCCCGGAACTCTGTCTGACTGGTTATACCTGTAACGATCTGTTTTGGCATGCGCCGCTGCTTGAGAAGGCGAAAGAAACCTTAAAAAAATTGGTGGATGCATCGGCAGATTTTCCTATGCTGTTGTTTGTGGGACTTCCGTGGGAATATCAGGGAAAACTTTATAATGTGACAGCAGCTGTCTGTCAGGGGCAGCTTTTAGGGCTGGTTCCTAAGACGCACCTGCCAAATTACTCAGAATTTTATGAGATGCGTCATTTTACCTCTGGAAATCAAAGACCAGTGATGGTGCCGTGGAAGGATGGTCTGGTCCCTATGGGAACAAATCTTTTGTTCCAGTGTGATTCGGTTCCGGGATTAACGATAGGTGCAGAAATCTGCGAGGATGTGTGGGTTCCCTGTCCGCCTAGTATTTCCCATGCCATGGCAGGCGCCACGGTGATCGTCAACTGTTCTGCTAGTGATGAGACAGTTGGAAAAGACAGCTATCGGATGTCCCTGATTTCCGGACAATCCGCGAGATTGGTATGTGGTTATATCTATTCCAATGCCGGAGAAGGCGAATCAACTCAGGATCTGGTGTTTGGCGGTCATAATATCATTGCAGAAAATGGAACGATGTTAGCAGTTTCTGAACGATTTGGACATCAGACGATTTATGCGGATCTGGATCTTTTACGGCTGAACAGTGAACGGCGCAGAATGACCACTTATGGTCAGTTAACGCCAGAGCAGCTTGAAGCTTATCAGACAGTGCATTTTTCCCTTCAGCCGGAGACCTTTGAATTAAAGCGTTTCATCGATCCTTCTCCATTTGTTCCAAGTGATGAGCAGGAGAGAAACCGCAGGTGCGAGGAGATTTTATCCATTCAGGCGTGCGGACTGAAAAAACGTCTGGAACATACCCATGCAGGTCACGCGGTGATCGGTATCTCCGGTGGACTGGATTCTACATTGGCGCTTTTAGTGACAGCCCGGGCGTTTGATATGCTTGGGATTCCAAGAGATCAGATCCATGCCGTGACCATGCCATGTTTCGGAACAACCGACCGAACCTATCATAATGCCTGTGTGATGACAGAAAAGCTAGGGGCATCGTTAATAGAAGTGGACATCCGCAATTCTGTGATGCAGCATTTCGCAGATATCGGACATGATCCGGCAGTTCATGATGTGACCTATGAGAACGGTCAGGCGAGAGAACGCACCCAGGTGTTAATGGATCTTGCGAACCAGGTCGGAGGTTTGGTGATCGGTACGGGAGATATGTCTGAACTGGCTTTAGGCTGGGCAACCTATAATGGAGACCATATGTCCATGTATGGAGTGAATGTCTCTGTGCCGAAGACTCTGGTACGGCATCTGGTCCGCTATTACGCGGATACCTGTAAGGAAGAGGAACTGCGGACGGTATTGCTGGATGTTTTAGATACTCCGGTGAGCCCGGAGCTGCTTCCTCCAGAGGACGGTGTGATCTCCCAGAAAACGGAGGATCTGGTAGGTCCGTATCAGCTTCATGACTTTTATTTATATTATGTGCTGCGGTTTGGTTATCATCCGGAGCGCATTTACTACCTGGCGTGCTATGCGTTCCAGGGACAGTATGACAAGGAGACCATCCTGAAATGGTTAAAAACATTTTACAGAAGATTCTTCTCCCAGCAGTTTAAACGGTCCTGTCTGCCGGATGGCCCGAAAGTAGGTTCGGTGGCAGTATCTCCACGCGGTGATTTAAGAATGCCAAGTGATGCGTGCAGCCGTGTCTGGATGGAAGAACTGGAGGCAATCAGATGATCAGCAGCACAAGCAACCAAAAGGTAAAACAGGCGGCAGCCCTGGCCAAAAAGGCAAAATACCGGACAGAAACCGGTCTGTTTGTAGTGGAGGGACCGAAGATGGCCGCAGAACTGCCAGATGACAGAATCCAGCAGGTCTACGTGACGGAGCATTTCCTGGAAGAAGAGAAGAAAAAGACGGATCATGCGCTTTATCAGAAGTTAAAACAATTAAAATGTGTAGAGACTGTAACAGACGAAGTATTAAAGGCCATGTCTGACACCCAGACCCCTCAGGGAATCCTGGCGCTGGCGAAACAGTATCATTATGGATTAAAGGATCTGTTGTCCCAGTCTGGTGCAGCGCATTTCATTGTTCTGGAGCGTTTGCAGGATCCGGGAAACCTGGGGACGATTCTTCGGGCAGGTGAGGCGGCAGGCATTACGGGCGTGATCATGGATTCCCAGACGGCGGACATTTATAATCCAAAGGTGATCCGTTCTACTATGGGCGCTGTGTTCCGTGTCCCATTTGTTTATGTGGAAGATTTGAAAGCAGCCCTTTTGCAGTTAAAGGATCATGGAGTTCACCTCTATGCAGCCCATTTAAAGGGTCAGAATTCCTACGATCAGGAAGATTATACGGAAAGCACCGGATTCCTCATCGGCAATGAGGCACAGGGCTTAAGCGATGAGATCGCGTCACTGGCAGATACCTATGTGAAAATCCCAATGGCAGGCAGCGTGGAATCCTTGAATGCAGCCATTGCCTCTTCCGTACTGATGTTCGAGGTGGCAAGGCAGAGGAGAAATCAGAAATAAATAGCGGAAGCTTCGGTATCAGAGGAGTCAGAAGCTGTGTTTACAGAAAGGGGGAGTATATATGGTATCGATTTACTGGCTGATTGGTTTTGTGTTCTTAGTGATCATAGAGGCAGCCACTATGGCATTGACGACGATCTGGTTTGCTGGAGGCGCATTGGCGGCATTTCTCTTGTCCCTGTTCCACGTATCATTAGAGATACAGCTTCTTGGATTTGTGATTGTGTCATTTGTGCTTCTTATTTTTACCCGGCCATTTGCCCTGAAATGTCTGTCTGGACGGGTGACCAGAACCAATGCAGACAGTCTTATTGGCAGCGAGGTCCGGGTAACAGAAGAGATCAACAACCAGAAAGGGACAGGGACTGTGCTGGCAGGTGGTCAGGAGTGGACAGCCAGAAGCCAGGATGAGGAAACCTGTTATCCACCGGATACCATGGTAGTGGTCCAGAGTATCCAGGGAGTTAAATTAATTGTCAGCAGACATAAGGAGGAAATGTAGTATGGGTTTATTAATTGGGTTATTGATTCTTGCTATTTTGGCACTGATCATTTTATCAAGCTGTGTGAAGATCGTGCCGCAGGCGCAGGCTATGGTGGTAGAACGGCTTGGCGCGTACCAGGGTACCTGGAATGTAGGTCTTCATGTGAAAGCACCATTTATTGACCGTGTGGCAAAACGAGTGATCTTAAAAGAGCAGGTAGTGGATTTCCCGCCACAGCCGGTGATCACCAAAGATAACGTTACCATGAAGATTGATACGGTCGTATTTTTCCAGATCACCGATCCAAAGCTTTATACTTATGGTGTGGAAAATCCGATCATGGCCATTGAGAATCTGACTGCAACGACTTTAAGGAATATCATTGGAGATCTGGAGCTGGATCAGACGTTAACCTCCAGAGAGACCATCAATACCAAGATGCGTGCTGCCCTGGATGTGGCAACAGATCCATGGGGAATTAAGGTGAACCGTGTAGAGTTAAAGAACATTATTCCGCCTGCTGCTATCCAGGATGCCATGGAGAAGCAGATGAAGGCAGAGCGTGAGCGCCGTGAAGCAATCTTAAAGGCAGAAGGTGAGAAGAAATCCACCATTCTGGTGGCAGAAGGTAAGAAACAGTCTGTGATTCTGGACGCTGAGGCTGATAAGCAGTCCGCGATCCTCCGCGCAGAGGCTGAGAAGGAGAAACGGATCAAAGAGGCAGAAGGCCAGGCAGAAGCGATCTTAAAGATCCAGCAGGCAACGGCAGACGGTATCCGCTTCATCAAAGAGGCTGGCGCAGACAATGCGGTGATCCAGTTAAAGAGCTTAGAGGCCTTTGCCAAGGCAGCTGACGGCAAAGCAACCAAGATCATCATCCCATCAGAGATCCAGGGACTGGCTGGTCTGGTAAAATCCGTTGCGGAAGTAGCAAAAGACGAAAAAACAGAGTAATTCTTAAGCATAACTTTTCTTTTGGAGGGGTGTTATCATGCGTTTTCAGCTTGATCTGACAAAAGAATACGGGATTGTACTGGAGGGCGGTGGTGCCAGAGGATCATATCAGATCGGCGCCTGGAAAGCCCTCCGGGAAGCCGGAATTAAGATCCGCGGAATCGCGGGTGCATCAGTGGGCGCCTTAAATGGCGCCCTTATCTGTATGGATGATCTTGAAAAAGCGGAAGAGATCTGGGAAAATATCCGATACTCCCAGGTGATCGATGTAGATGATGACGTGATCGAGACAGTGAAAAAACTGGATCTGAAATCTCTGAATCTGGTGAAAGTGGCAGAGGATGCCAAGAAAATCTTAAAAGACAAAGGCCTTGACATAACGCCGCTAAAAAACCTGATTGAATCCGTTGTTGATGAGGACAAAATCCGCAGCTCTGACCGAGAACTGTATCTGACTACCTATTCTGTCACTGACCGGGAACTGCTGGTGCTAAATGCAAAGGATATTCCAGATGGGGAGATCGGAGATATGCTGCTCGCCAGCGCCTATTTCCCGGCGTTCCGCAATGACAAATTAGGTGGAAAACGGTATCTGGATGGCGGTGGCTGGAACAATGTGCCCATCAATATTCTCCTGGAGCATGATTATAAGGATATTCTGGTGATACGCATCTACGGTCTTGGCTATGACAGTGAGCGTACAACGGAAATCCCTGAGGATGTTCATGTGACTCACATTGCTCCCAGACAGGACTTGGGCGGAATTCTGGAGTTTGACCGGACCAGAGCCAGAAAAAATATGACACTGGGCTATTATGATGCCAAGAGGGTACTTTATGGATTGGAAGGGCGTTGGTATTATCTCTATGCGCCGGAGTCTGACGTTTACTATTTTGAACGGTTTCTTACGGAGATAGAAGAATTCGCCCGTTGTGGATTGCTTCCGATGCCAGAACAGATTCCGGAGGAGTTATCCGGTTACCGGATCTACACAGAACAGGTATTTCCATTTTTGGCGCAGCGCATGAAACTGAAGAAAGACTGGACCTACAAGGAATTGTATCTTTCCTTTTTAGAGGACACTGCCCGCAGTTTCCGGATCAGCCGTTTCCATATTTACACCCCTGCAGAATTAAAACAAAAAATAAATGAAAAATACCTATTGCATATTTATTCATAGTATACTATAATTCTGTATAAAAATACAGTACAGTATAAATCCGGAGGAAACGCTATGAATTTAAAAGGTAGAAATTTCTTAACATTAAAGGACTTTACACCAGAGGAGATCCAGTATCTGCTGGATTTATCTGCAGATTTAAAGGATAAAAAGAAAAAGGGCATTCCGGTTGATATCCATAAAGGGAAAAATGTGGCTCTGATCTTTGAAAAGACCAGCACCAGGACCCGTTGTGCCTTCGAGGTGGCAGCTCATGACCTTGGCATGGGGACCACTTATCTGGATCCAACTGGTTCCCAGATCGGCAAAAAAGAGAGTATTGCAGATACTGCAAGAGTTCTTGGACGGATGTATGAGGGCATCGAGTACCGTGGATATGGTCAGGCCATCGTAGAAGAACTGGCAAAATATGCAGGTGTTCCTGTGTGGAATGGTTTGACCAACGAGTATCATCCGACTCAGATGTTGGCTGATCTTTTAACCATCAGGGAACATTTTGGAAAATTAAAGGGAATTAAACTTGTATATATGGGCGATGCAAGATATAATATGGGTAATTCCCTGATGATCGCCTGCGCGAAGATGGGCCTTGATTTCACTGCCTGCGCGCCGGAGAAATATTTCCCGAACGCAGAACTGGTGGCGCAGTGCCAGGAATACGCAAAAGCATCTGGTTCCACCATCACTTTAACCGAGGATGTGATGGAAGGTACCAGAGACGCTGACGTGATCTATACCGATGTATGGGTATCTATGGGTGAGCCGGACAGTGTCTGGACCGAACGTATCCAGGATCTGACTCCATACAAAGTGACGAAAGCCGTAATGGAGAATGCAGGAGAGAAAGCGATCTTCTTACACTGCCTGCCATCTTTCCATGACTTAAAGACTAAGATCGGTAAGGAAATGAGCGAGCGTTTCGGCATCATCGACATGGAAGTAACTGATGAAGTATTTGAATCAACGCAGTCTAAGGTATTTGATGAGGCAGAGAACCGTATGCACACCATCAAAGCGGTTATGGCTGCGACATTAGGAGTGTAATTTTTCATGATTTATGGACAGGATAAGAAAAAAAGTCCCAGAAATGCGGCACTGATCCTGGATTGGATCCACATCGTGATCGGCTTTCTTGTGGTGCTTTTTGCTGTGATCGCGTTTTTGAATCCGGAGGACAACCGGATCTTATTTCCACTGATCTTTCTTCTGGCAGCGGTATTGAACCTGGTCAATGGAGTTTACCAGTACCGGCAGAGTGGAAGAGATAAAAAGAAAAAGGCTGGAGCTGTGGTTCCGTTTGTGATCGCTGGTTTTTTGCTGATCGTGACGGTAATCAGTGCCATCAGTATCTGGAGGTAGAACGTGAAAGCAGAGATTATCCGATTATTAAAATCCTGTGATGGATATCTGTCCGGACAGGAGTTATGTGAGAAGTTAAATGTATCCAGAACCGCAGTCTGGAAGGTGATCAACCAGTTGCGGGAAGAAGGATATGAGATTGAGGCGGTGCGGAATAAGGGTTACCGACTGGTAGAAAGCGCCGATGTGATGACGGCCGCGGAGCTGGAAAGCTGCATGGGCGATCAGCAGCTGGGACTTCCAGTGAAATACTATGACAAAATCGACTCCACCAATAATCAGGTGCGCCGTCTGGCCGAGGAAGGTGCAGAGGAAGGACTTCTGGTCGTGGCAGAATGTCAGGAGGCAGGAAAAGGCCGCCGTGGAAGAGTATGGAAGTCTCCTGCAGGAAGCGGTATCTGGATGAGCTTCCTGTTAAAGCCCCAGGTGGGACCGGAGCACGCATCCATGCTGACCCTGGTAGCCGCCATGGCAGTAGCCTCCGGAATTCAGGATATCACAGGCATGGAGACTAAGATTAAGTGGCCAAACGACCTGGTGCTTTCCGGTAAAAAGATCTGTGGTATCCTGACAGAGATGAGTACCGATCTGGATTCCATCCGCTATATCATCGTTGGAATCGGAATCAACGTTAACACCCCTGATTTCCCGGAGGACATTGCCGCAACAGCTACGTCCCTCTATCTGGAATCTGGTAAATCATGGAAGCGCAGCGAACTGATCGCTGCCATCATGAAACGGATGGAACAATATTACGAGATCTTTTTAAAAACAGCCGATCTGTCCGGTCTGAAAGAAGAATACGAAAGTAAATTAGCCAACCTTGGCCGTCAGGTCAAAGTATTAGCACCCAAACAGGAATACTGTGGTATCTGTCGTGGAATTACTGAAGGCGGGGAACTCCTGGTAGAACGGGAAGGTGGAAGCATTTCCCAGGTGATGTCAGGAGAGGTATCTGTCCGGGGAATTTATGGATATGTATAAATGAATAAATTGGAAAGACCGGCGTTAGAATTTGTACATTTTTAACGTCGGTTTTTAAACCTTATGGACCTTTATTTAAAAACCAGAATGTGATATGATAAGGTACACGCAACAGAGAACTGACTTTCGAGTACACGTTTTCTATGCGTAAATTAGGAAACAAGGTGATACGTTTATGATAAATCATTTCTATGAAGGTCTTCAGGTACTGGAAAGTGAAGCGAAACCTCTTTCTCCCATCGAGCGTTTAAAAGCCATCAATGGCCCCTTACTTTCCTGGTATGACAGCCATGCGCGGGTTCTGCCCTGGCGGGAGATGCCTGAGGCTTACCGGGTGTGGATCTCGGAGATTATGCTGCAGCAGACACGGGTAGAGGCGGTAAAGCCTTACTACGCCCGTTTTATGGAAGCACTGCCGGACGTGAAAGCATTGGCGGAGGTGGAAGATGAGCGGCTGATGAAGCTGTGGGAAGGGTTAGGATATTATAACCGGGCCAGAAACTTAAAGAAAGCGGCAGGTGTGATCATGTCCGACAATGACGGACAGATCCCGGAGACCTACGAGGAGCTGTTAAAGCTTCCAGGGATCGGCAGTTACACGGCAGGAGCCATTTCTTCTATCGCTTTTGGACATCCGGTTCCGGCAGTGGACGGCAATGTGCTTCGGGTTCTTTCCAGAGTGCTGGAAAGTCATGAGGATATCTTAAAGCAATCCGTGAAGAAGCAGTTCGAAGAACTGCTGCGTGAGACCATGCCGAAGGAGCGTACCAGCGCATTTACCCAGGGAATGATCGAGATTGGTGCCATCGTCTGTGTACCGAACGGAAAGCCCAAATGCGAAGAGTGTCCGCTGGAATCCTTATGTCTGGCGAAACGTCACGGCTTACTGGATTCGATCCCTTATAAAGCGCCGAAAAAGCCCCGTAAGATCGAGGAAAAAACCGTTCTTCTGATCTGCAGCAGCAAAAAGGCAGCGATTCGGAAACGGCCGGATCAGGGACTATTGGCCTCCCTCTATGAATTTCCCAATACAGACCACTATCTGACAGGGGATGAGGTACGGGAATATTTGGAAAAGGAACAGGGAATCATTGTGGAGAGTGTAGAGCCATTGGAAAATGCCAAACATATTTTCAGTCATGTGGAGTGGCATATGAATGGCTATCTGGTGTGCACGAACCAGATTCCTGGACAGTATCTGGCAGTGGGGAGACAGGAACTTCAAAACCGCTATGCGATTCCCAATGCGTTTCAGGCATATTATCAGAAATTGATGGAGGTGCTGACATGAAAAAGGTACTCTTTATTGTCAATCCCACAGCGGGAAAAGAACGGATGAAACGGTATCTGATGAGTGTTCTGGATCTGTTTACCAAGGCGGACTGGGATGTGACGGTTCATATTACCCAGGCGGCTCTGGATGCGACCAATGTGGCTCAAAAACAGGGAGCGGATTTTGATATGATCGTCTGCAGCGGTGGGGACGGCACTTTAAGCGAGACGATTTCCGGCATGACCAGACTTTATAGACCACCGGTCCTGGGCTATATTCCAGCAGGGACCACCAACGATTTTGCTTCCAGTCTTCAGATTTCTTCCAATACCATGAAAGCCGCTCAGACCGTGATAGACGGACATCCGCAGCCGGTAGATATCGGTTTTTTCTGTGAGGAAAGAACGTTCGTCTATGTAGCGGCTTTTGGCGCATTTACAGAGGTTTCTTACATGACGCCACAGGAAAAGAAAAATCTTCTGGGTCATCAGGCATATATGCTGGAAGCTATCAAACGCCTGACAGGGCTTAAATCCTACCGGATGCGCCTTACGTGGGAACATCTGGGGGAGCAGAGAGAATTGGAAGAGGAATTTATTCTGGGAATGGTGACCAATACGATCTCGATCGGAGGTTTTAAAGGACTGGTTGGTATGGACGTGGCGCTGGATGACGGGGAGTTTGAGGTGCTTCTGGTCCGGAAACCGCGCACGCCGCTTGACATTGCAAGTATTGCTGGCTATCTGATTCAGAGAGAGGGCGAAAATGAATGCGTATTCAAGTTCCGCACCTCGAAACTGACGGTACAGTCGGAGGAGCTGGTGGACTGGTCGCTGGACGGTGAGTTTGGTGGAAGCCAGACAGAGGTCGTGATTGAAAATAAACCAAGAGAGATTGCGATCAGGGTGCCTAAAGTTACGGTTCGCGGGTAGGTACTTTTGGAACCGAAAGTGCCGTGAGAAAACGTGGTGGCAGCAGGAATTTGCCGTATTTAAATGCGAAGCCACGGCAAATTGCGTTACTGGGCACGTATGCGTGAACAGTAACTGCCTAAATAGAAATAGATCGAAAAATTTCGAAAATTGTTGAAAAATAGAATTTAATCGTATATAATGTACTTTCGGGATATTGCAGGGAAAGGTGCAGGGAAATAAAAGCACACAAACAATCGAGGGACAATATCACGTTAGATATAAAGAAACTTCTAAGCGAAATAAATCGAAAGGACGTTAATTCGTGGAGAAAGAAAATTTTTTAGGTAAGTTAAGGAAACTGGTAGAGTTAGCAAAGTCCAAGCAGAACGCGCTGGACGTGACAGAGATCAATAACTTTTTTATGGGCGATAATCTGCAGACAGAGCAGATGGAGCAGATTTACAATTATCTGGAGCAGAATAATATTGATGTCATTCCGGAGGTGATCGATGATTCGATCCTCAAGGAAAATGATTCGATGCTCGATGATGATGTGGATGATGAATTCCTCAAGAACGAGGAAGAGGATATCGATCTGGATGCGATCGATCTGTTAGAGGGAATCGGCACGGAAGATCCGGTCCGCATGTACCTGAAAGAGATCGGTACCGTTCCGCTTCTGAGCGCGGAGGAGGAGATCCGCCTTGCAAAGCGCAAAGCAGAGGGTGATGTGAATGCAAAAGAGCGCCTGATTGAGGCAAACCTGCGCCTGGTTGTCAGCATTGCAAAGCGCTATACAGGACGCGGCATGAGCTTCCTGGATCTGGTTCAGGAAGGCAATCTGGGTCTTATTAAGGGCGTTGAGAAGTTTGATTATACAAAGGGTTATAAGTTAAGTACATATGCGACCTGGTGGATTCGTCAGTCTGTTACAAGGGCTCTGGCGGATCAGGCGAGAACTATCCGTGTCCCGGTGCATATGGTAGAGACGATCAACAAGATGTCCAAGATGCAGCGTAAGCTGACGCTGGAACTGGGCTATGAGCCGTCGGTGGCAGAGCTTTCCGAGGCGCTTGGCATGTCCGAGGATAAGGTCATGGAGATCATGCAGATCGCACGTGAGCCAGCTTCCCTGGAAACCCCGATCGGTGAGGAAGACGATTCCAATCTGGGTGATTTCGTAGCGGACGGCAACGTGGTAACGCCGGAAGGGAATGTAGAATCTGTTATGCTGCGTGAGCATATCGATGCATTGCTTGGAGACCTGAAGGAGAGAGAGCGTCAGGTTATTATTCTCCGGTTTGGTCTGGAGGACGGACATCCGAGAACCCTGGAAGAGGTCGGAAAAGCATTCAACGTAACGAGAGAGCGTATCCGCCAGATCGAGGCAAAAGCACTTCGTAAATTAAGAAATCCGGTCCGGAGCAAACGGATTCGCGATTTCCTGTAAGAGTTGTATCATTTTGATAAAAAGGGAAATTTGTTTGGAATTTTCTGAAAGGTTTAATAAAAAGATAAAGCAGTTTGTACCCGTCCGTGGGTACAGGCTGCTTTTTCAAGTTTTGAAGAATATGAATTATTGTGCATATCTTCATATGACGTCTAAGGATGGAAATGATGTTTGTCAGGAAAGAAGCGTTTCGGATAGAAGTATCGTGTGCTAGAAGGAAAATGCACGGACAGATGGGAACTTATAGAAAGAGGAGAGAAAAATGTCGGAACCAATGAAAAATCCGCCAGCCAGAAAGACACAGACGGCGAGACGGAATTATCAGAAAGAAATGGAAAAAGTGCTGGATGCAGCAGTCCGGGACGGCAGAGTTCCGACTTTATTTCTCCACAGCTGTTGTGCGCCGTGCAGCAGCTACGTGCTGGAATATCTGTCGCAGTATTTTTCGATTACGGTGTTCTACTACAATCCGAATATTTCACCGAAAGAGGAATATGAGGCGCGCACGGAGGAGGTACAGCGGCTGATCCGGGAGCTTCCAGCGGTGCATCCGATCCGGTTTGTAGAAGGAAAATACGACCCGGAATGCTACTATGAGGCAGTCCGGGGGCATGAGAAGGATCCGGAGGGCGGCGAGCGCTGCGGTATTTGTTTTGAGATGCGCCTACGGGAAGCGGCGAAGCTGGCAGCCGAGGGCGGCTATGACTGGTTCACGACGACCCTCACGATCAGTCCGCTCAAAAATGCCGGGCGCCTCAATACGATCGGGCAGGCGATGGGAGAAGAGTATCATGTGGCATTTCTGCCGTCGGATTTCAAGAAAAAAGAGGGATATAAGCGCTCGATCGAGCTGTCGGCGCAGTATCATCTATACCGGCAGAATTACTGCGGATGCGTGTTCTCGAAGCGGGAGCGTGAAGAGCAGATGCAGAAGGAGAGGCAGGAAACATCGTGATTTGCGGGGTGATATGTTTGGTTGAAGATGAGTTTGTATGGATGATTGCCTGTAGCTGTGAAAGTATGAAACGGCTGTGAGGGGAAAAAGTGGTACTGTTCACAGGTAGGCACTTTTGGAACCGAAAGTGCCGTAAGAAAACGTGGTGGCAGCAGGAATTTGCCGTATTTAAATGCGAAGCCACGGCAAATTCCGTTACTGAGCACGTATGCGTGAACAGTAACAAAAAAGTTACAAGAAAAGATGGAAACAGAAAGGAAGAAACGCAATGTACCGCTTATGTATATTTGATTTGGATGGAACTCTTTTAAATACGGTTTATGCGCTGACTTATGTGACAAATTTAACATTGGATGCATTCGGACTGCGCCATGTTACACCGGAGGAAACGAAACGGATCGTGGGAAATGGATACCGGATGCAGATGAAGCGCGCGCTGGTGCTGGCGGGGGACGAGAAGTTGGTTCATTATGAAGCGTCGCTTCCGATTTATATGGAGAATTTCTCTAAATACTGCCTGAAAGACGTAGAGCCATATGACGGTATCCGGGAACTGCTGGCGTCGTTAAAAGAGATGGGTGTACATGTGGCTGTCCTTTCGAACAAGCCGCATGATCAGGCAATTGTGAATATTGAGACATTCTTTGGGAAAGGATATTTTGATGTGGTGCGCGGCGAGCAGGCGGGAACGCCGAAAAAACCGGCTCCAGACGGGGCGTTCGCCATCTGCCGGGAACTGGGTATAAAACAGGAAGAGTGTCTGTATCTGGGCGATACGAATACAGATATGGAAACTGGGCTGAATGCCGGAATGGACACGGTCGGCGTGCTCTGGGGCTTCCGTGACCGGGAAGAGCTGGAAGGCTGCCATCCGCAGTATATTGTGGCACATCCGTCGGAAGTAGCGGAGATTGTGAAGAAAAAGAATGAGTCACATGGAAGAATGGAGTAGTGTCTGTGTTTGTTCATAGCTGTGAAAAGAGAAACAGTTGTGAAAGAAAATGATATTTGAAAGAGTAATTCGAAATGTTTATTGAAAAACATTTACTGAAATAGAAGAAGTTAAGGGTAAAAAAGAAATATGGTAAAACACAAGAATGGATTTAAATGTAAATGGATATCATGGATGCTTGCTTTTTTGATTGCCTTTTCCTGTGTTCTTACAGCGTGTACGCCACGGCGGGGAACTGCATCGTCTGATTCATCGTCGAATCCGTTAAAAGGGGCAGATGCGTCTGGTGATACGCGCTTAAACGTTGTGACGACGCTATTTCCGTATTACGATTTTCTCCGGCAGATTGCCGGGGATTCGATCCGGCTGACGATGGTTGTTCCGGCGGGCATGGACAGCCATTCGTTCGAGCCGACGCCGGCGGACATGATCACGATCCAGAATGCAGATCTGTTAGTCTGCAACGGCGGTACGATGGAACAGTGGCTTTCGCAGGTGCTTGATTCCTTCGGGGAAGGCACCGGACCGAAGCGCGTCGTGACGATGATGGACTGCGTGGATGTAGTGCAGGAGGAGATCGTCGAGGGCATGGAAGATGGAGAGGCGCACGATCATGGACATACGCATGTTCATGCGGATGGAACAGTTCATGCGGGTGATCACGATCATGAGTCGGAAGATCATGCTCACAGTGAAGAAGAACATGAGCCAGAGGACCATGTTTACAGTGAAGAAGAACACGACACAGAAGAGCATATTCACAGCGAGGATGAGCATGATATGGAAGATGTGGCGGTTCATGATGAAGATCACGCTCAAGAGTATCTGGATGAGGACGATGGTCACGGCGTCGAGATTGAATATGACGAGCACATCTGGACATCCCCGGTCAATGCGAAAAAGCTGGCCGGCGTGCTGGCGGAGGTGCTGGCACAGGAAGATCCGGCGCACGCGGCTTCCTATGCGGAAAACTGCGCGTCCTATCAGGATAAATTGACGGAATTGGATGCAGAATTCAGAGAAGTTGTCTCCCATGCCAAGCGCCGTCTCGTCGTTTTCGGTGATAAATTTCCACTCCGGTACTTTTTCGATGAGTATGGGCTGGAATACAGGGCGGCATTTTCAGGATGCAGTACGGATACGGAGCCGAGTGCCAAGACCATCGCCTACCTGATCGATAAGGTGCGGGAGGAACAGATACCAGCCGTCTATTACCTGGAGCTTTCCAGCCCGCGCGTGGCGGAGATCATCGGGGAAGAGACGGGCGCGGAACCACTGTTGTTCCACTCCTGCCACAATGTGACGAGACACCAGTTTGATTCGGGCGTTACCTATCTGGAATTGATGGAGCAGAATGTAAAGAACTTGAAAAAGGGATTGTCATAAAAAGAATAGATGATTATGGGAAAAAGTCTTTAGCCATGGTGAATGTTTATGACAATAGAAGAGTAGAGCAGTAGTGAAAGGAATTATAGATGGGATTACTCTTAAAATGTGAGCATGTAGGTTTTGGTTATGAAAACCAGGATGCGGTGCTGGATGTGAACCTGGAGGTAAATGAGGGCGATTACATCTGCATTGTCGGGGAAAATGGTTCGGGAAAAAGTACCCTGATGAAGGGCATTCTGGGACTTTTAAAACCGACTTCGGGCAGGATTGAATATTCGGAAGAATTAAAAAAAGCCGGTATTGGTTACCTGCCGCAGCAGACCGACGCGCAGAAGGACTTTCCAGCGACTGTGTTTGAGGTGGTTATCTCCGGGTGCCTGGGAAAACGCGGCAGCCGCCCGTTTTATTCGATGAAAGAAAAGAAAGAGGCGCGGGCAAATCTGGATCGTCTGGGAATCCGCGATCTGGAAAAAAGCTGTTTCAGAGAGCTTTCCGGCGGTCAGAAACAGCGTGTTCTGATCGCGCGGGCGCTCTGTGCGACGGATAAGCTGCTGATTCTCGATGAGCCGATCACGGGACTCGATCCGTCGGCGATTCTGGACTTTTACCAGCTGATCCGGAAACTGAATCAGGAAGAAAAGGTTGCAATCCTGATGGTTTCCCATGATATGGCAAATATTGTGCATCAGGGAGGAAAAATTTTGCAGATGCGGCAGAAGCCGCTGTTCTGGGGTACGATGAAAGAATATGTGAAGAGTGAGATTGCTCATTCTTTCCTGGGACGGGAAGAGCTGGCAACTCTGGGGCACAGATGCGGAGTGCCGATGCAGAAGGATGGAATCAGGAAGATGCAGAAGCCGGAAATGGGTTCGGAAACTGATTCTGAAACGAAACAGCATTTGAAAGACAGGAATGCGGAGAAGGAGGTGTAGAAGATGGGAATTATATCTGAAATGTTATCATACCCGTTTATGGTGCGGGCGCTGATCGGCGGTCTTTTAGTCTCTCTCTGCGCCTCTCTGCTGGGTGTCAGCCTGGTGCTCAAACGCTACTCAATGATTGGAGACGGTTTATCCCATGTTTCGTTCGGATCCCTTTCGATCGCACTGGCGGCAGGCTGGTCGCCTTTAAAGGTTTCGATTCCGGTGGTCGTGCTGGCGGCATTTTTCCTGCTGCGGATCACGGAACATGGAAAAGTAAAGAGTGACGCTGCGATTGCGATGATCTCGGCCAGTGCGCTTGCAATCGGTATTATCGTAACTTCCCTGACAACCGGTATGACGACCGATGTCAGCAGCTATATGTTTGGAAGCATTCTCGCGATGAGCCGGGAAGATGTCCAGTTTGCGGCGGTGCTTTCCATGGTGGTGCTTGGATTATATCTTTTTTGCTATAACAAAGTATTTGCGGTTACCTTTGATGAGAGCTTTGCCAAGGCGACCGGCGTCAATGTGTCGCTCTATAACGTGCTGATAGCGGTTCTGACCGCGATCACGATCGTGATTGGAATGCGGATGATGGGCGCGATGCTGATCTCCAGTCTGATTATTTTCCCGGCTCTGACCTCCATGCGGGTGTTCAAGAGCTTCCGGGGCGTGGTCGTCGCATCGGGGATTCTGTCGCTGATCTGTTTCTTTGGAGGAATGGTGATGTCCTACACGTACTCAACACCGGCGGGCGCGAGCGTTGTTGTGGTGGATCTGGCGGCGTTTCTGCTCTTTTCGCTGATACAGAGAGGGATAGCTGCTACTGCCCGCAAATAGGATGTTTTTTGTAGAACATACACATTCTGTATGCTCATGTTTCTGTTCACGGGTAGGCACTTTTGGAACCGAAAGTGCCGTAAGAAAACGTGGTGGCAGCAGGAATTTGCCGGGGAGTGGTTGACAAATAAAATGGCTTGCGGTTATAATAATATCCGGTTGCCGGAATGGGCAGATCGCCAGCAAAAGCTTGCAGAGTTGCTGGTCGGCGATAGAAAACGAAAATCGAATAGCTTGTCTAAGCGTTAAAGAGACTATAGGGTTTGTACTGTTTCTGAGATAAACAGTAAAGTCCGTAGTCTCTTTTTTATTTGATAAGAAATGCTTTGCAGAAGAAACCCAGGTGTTTTTTCTGCGAAGAATGTGTCAGAAACGCTCATGAAAAGTGAAAAATAAAAAAGGGAATGGAGATGGAAAAATGGATCAGACCTACATGAAAGAAAAACCAGTTGTCCCGCTGCTGCTTTCGATGGGAATCCCGGTCATCATATCGATGATCGCCGGGGCACTCTACAATATCGTGGACAGCATTTTCGTGGCAATGATCAGTGAGGACGCGATGACGGCGGTTTCGCTTGTCTATCCGATCCAGAACCTTGCGCACGCAGCCGGGGTTGGGTTTGGTGTTGGTATCAATGCGATGGTGGCGAGACGCCTTGGCGAAGGAAAAACACGGATGGCGAACCAGACAGCATCGCAGGGAGTATTTTTAAGTGCCTTACATGGAATGATTTTAACGATTTTAGGAATGGCGGTGATTCCGTATTTCCTGCGGATGTTTACGAGCGATGAGGTAACGATTTCCTACGGACTGACGTATTTTTGCAATGTGTTTCTGTTTTCAACGATTGACACGATGGGAATGGCATATGAAAAGGTCTACCAGTCGGTTGGAAAGATGAAAATATCGATGGCAGCCGTCTTGATTGGATGCGGCGTCAATATCGTGCTGGACCCGATCTTTATCTTTGGATTAGGCCCCATGCCGGAACTGGGAATCTGCGGTGCGGCGTGGGCGACAGGAATCGGGCAGACGGCGTCGCTGCTGTTTTATTTGATTTTAAACCATGTGAAACCGTTAAATGTGGAGATTTCGCTGCGGGAAATGCGTCCGTCGAAGGAGATCTGCGGCGGTATGTATTCAGTCGGAATCGCGGCAACACTCAATATGGCGCTGACATCCCTGCTTCTGACGGCGCTCAATGCGATTCTGGCACCATTTTCGCAGGTATATATTCTGGTGCTGGGTGTTTACTACAAGCTGCAGGCATTGCTTTATCAGGGAGCCAGCGGCGTGGTGCAGGGAATGCGCCCGCTGATCGGTTACAATTACGGTGCAGGCGAGCAGGAGAGGGTGAAAAAGATCTTCCGCGCGGCCCTTATGATTGTTGGCATTATCATGACAGCGGGAACCCTGCTTGGCGAGCTGGTGCCGGATTTCCTGATGGGGCTGTTTACGCAGACGCCTTCGACGGTGGAGATCGGCAGAACGGCGCTCTGGATCATCAGCCCGGGCTTTGTCATGTCAACGGTTTCCGTCATTGCTTCCGGCGCGTTTGAGGGACTTGGAATGGGACTTAAATCTCTGAAAATTTCCCTGATGCGCTATGCCGTGATTATCATTCCGATCGCATTTGTGCTCAGCCGGATCATCGGTCCTACCGGTGTCTGGCACGCGTTCTGGCTGGCAGAGCTTATCACGGCAGTGTATGCTGGGGCGAGCTGGAAGCGGACGATTACTGTGTCTTTATAGGGCGTTTTTGGTCTCAAAAAGGCTGCATATATGTGAGGCTAAAAACGTTACTGTTCACACGCGCCCAGTAACGGGATTTTGCCGATGCTTGACTTTACTAGGTATTTGTGTAAAATAATAAGTGGCTGATCGGAACTTCGGCAGATTCGGGCGATGTAAAGCTATGCATTGCCGGGATGCCAGGTACCGGGCGGACAATGATTTACAGTCAGTACACATTTGTACAGAAAAGAAGGTAAGTAAAATGACAAAGATTGATATTATTTCCGGTTTCCTGGGTGCAGGAAAGACTACGTTTATTAAACAGCTTTTAAAAGAAGCAATTTCAGGCGAGAAAGTCGTTCTGATTGAAAATGAATTTGGACAGATCGGCATTGACGGCGGTTTTTTAAAAGACGCTGGCATCGAGATCCGTGAGATGAACTCCGGCTGTATCTGCTGCTCTCTGGTCGGCGATTTTGGACGTTCCCTCGAGGAAGTTCTGACCAAATATCAGCCGGATCGTGTTATCATCGAGCCGTCAGGTGTCGGCAAGCTGTCTGATGTTATGAATGCAGTAAAAAATGTAGCTTCTGAGATTGAGGTTATGTTAAACAGTGCGGTTACCGTGGTAGATGTCAACAAATGCCGTATGTATATGAAGAACTTCGGTGAGTTTTTCAACAACCAGATCGAAAATGCAGGCACGATCGTGTTAAGCCGTACCGATGTAGCGGATCCGAAGAAGGTACAGGGCGCGGTTGAGATGCTTCGCCAGCACAATGCAAAGGCAACCATCGTGACCACTCCATGCAGCGAGCTGACCGGCGCACAGCTTCTTGAGATGATCGAGCAGGAAGATGATATGGCAGAGGAGCTGATGAAAGAGGCAAGAGAGCATATGCATGAGCATCATCACCATCATGATCATGACGATGACTGCGATTGCGGCTGCCATGACCACGATCATGAGCATCACCACCATGACGATGACTGCGACTGTGGCTGCCATGATCATGATCACGAGCATCATCACCATGACGATGACTGCGATTGTGGCTGTCATGATCACGATCATGAGCACCATCATCATGACCATGATGATGACTGTGGCTGTCACGATCATGACCATGAGCATCATCATCACGACCATGATGACGAGTGTGGCTGTGGCTGCCATGACCACCACCACGATCACGAAGGACACCATCATGCAGATGATGTATTTACAAGCTGGGGCTTGGAGAATGTCGGCGTGATGAAGAAAGAAGATCTGCAGAAGATTCTGGATGATCTAGCTTATGGTGATAAATATGGCGAGGTTCTGCGTGCGAAAGGCATGGTTCCGAGTGAAGAAAAGGGTGTATGGCTGCATTTTGATATGGTTCCGGAGCAGGCTGAGATCCGTGAGGGAGCACCGGATTTTACCGGAAAGGTGTGCGTGATCGGTGCCGAGCTGGACGAAGAGGGTCTGAAGGCAGCGTTCAACGCGTAAATACAAGGAGAATGAACTATGAATGAAGATAAGATGCCGTTGTTTCTCATCAATGGTTTTCTGGAAGCTGGAAAAACCCAGTTTATTAAATTTACAATGCAGCAGGATTATTTCCAGACCGAAGGAAAAACACTTCTGATTGTCTGCGAAGAGGGCGAGGAAGAGTATGATGAGGAGCTTTTAAAGCAGACTCATACAGCGGTTGTCTATATAGAGGAAGCGGAAAAGCTGACGCCGGAATACCTACAGGATCTGGAGCTCCTTTACAATCCGGAGCGAGTTCTGATGGAGTGGAACGGTATGTGGAATCTGGATGTCCTGAAACTTCCGAACGATTGGGATCTGTATCAGCAGATTACGATCATCGATGGTTCCACATTTGATTTATACCTGCAGAACATGAAACCATTGATTGGTGCCATGGTCCGCAACACGGAAATGATTATCATGAACCGTTGCGACGAGATCGAGGATCTGGATGTATACCGCCGTACTTTAAAGGGCATGAACCCGCAGGTTCAGATCGTATTTGAGGACGCAGAGGGCGAAATTGAGGAAGTGACCGAAGCGGATCTTCCATTTGATGTCAATGCCGAAGTGATCGAGATTCCGCCGGAGGCATATGGTATCTGGTATATTGATGCGATGGATAAACCGGACCGTTACCGTGGAAAGACCGTTGAATTTACCGGCATGGTACTGAAAACCCCGGATTTCCCGAAGAACAACTTTGTTCCTGGACGTATGGCGATGACCTGTTGCGAGGCAGATATGACGTTCTTAGGTTTCATGTGCAAGGCAAAAAATGCCCGTCTGCTTGAGACGAAAGACTGGGTCAAAGTACGTGCCCGCGTAGAATATGAGTATATGCCGGAGTATGAGGGCGAAGGTCCGATGCTTTATGCAGATTACGTGGAAAAGGCAGAGCCGATTGAGGAGATTGTGCAGTTCTAAGATTTGCAACGGAAAGCTGTGTTAAAAAGAAACGGCGTTTTGTGTTATAATGTCTGTAGGTAAAAAATGATGTAAGAGTTCCAAGTGGAACAGTGAAAACCCCGGAGTGTGGAAGACTCCGGGGTTTTTAAAAAAGAAAGAGAAATCGAACAAATGCTCGATTTCTCTTTCTTTTATTTAAAATTGGATTACAGCTTTATCTTACTCCGTCATCTTCGGCACCGGAGTAGGTCTTGACCGGTCAAATACCTCGTTGACATCAAACAGGTCACTCAAATGGTCGCCGCCGACTCCACTTTCCGGAAGGTCATAATACATCCGGTAGCCGTCAAGGTTCCGGCGCCCCTGTCGCATATAATCGTCGCCAATCTGGACGAAATACTGGGAGGAATCTACGTTACAGAAGTAACGGAATCCCTTGTTGTACAGGTACTGGAAGCGCTCGCTGCTTGTATCATACGGATGCCAGTCCCCAATATCGCTTCCAAACGGGAAGAGGATGATATCACACGGACCGGTCAGCGTTTCGACTTCATTTGCCCATTTATCGGTATCTTCACGGAATTTATCCATGGAGATCGTGCCCATGTTGCGGTGTCCCCAGCTGTGGGAGGCAATTTCAAAACCGTCGTCGCGCAGGCACTGGACGACTTTTGCTGCGTTGGCGCGTTCTTCCTCAAAGTTGAAATCCGGGTGTTCCGCTTTGTACTCGTCAGTATTGTAGGCGGAATCGGTGCGGTAGCCCAGGATGCCATTGTAACCGGTAAAAGCAATGCACGCTTTTGCGCCGCGGTAGGAGAAATCCGGGTGCTCTTTGATGAAATCATCCAGTAACGGCACCAGATCATAGGAACCGACGGAAACAGAACCGTCGTCCATCTTCATCTCGTTCGTTGGCTTGCCATCCTCGCCGATAATCATACGGGAGGCAAAGCCATCGCCATCCATGTATTCGTAGTAGCAGACATCATCCTGTGACATGACGAACGGCTTCTTACCTTCCGGAAGCATGATATCGCCCTCCTGGAAATGCCTGGAACCGTCCTCTGCGGTCACCTCATATGCTACATCGTGCAGACGTACCAGAACGAAACCGCGCTCATACATCGACTGGAGAATCTTCATAAATTCATCCTTGGTCGTCATGACCTGATTATAACCCTTTTCGCGGCTGTCGCCGTCAAATGCTTTCGAGGTATCCATAATCAGTGTATGGAAGAATACATGCGTTACCTTGCGCGGATCAGCGCGCACCAGTGTTTCTTTGGTGGCGTTGTATTCGTCGATCGCTGCCGTCACGGACTCGTCAGATGCGTATGTACTGCTGGACAGGAGATTGATTGCCCCGTCATAGTCATAACCGTCTGCCAGAAGCTTTGCCTGAGCGATGACGCCCTCGAGGCTGTCATCAGCAGGTGCAGATGCATTATCAAGGGAAATTACTCCATTTTCAGAATCCGTTTCGGTTGACGCTGGAACCGAAGATACATGTGCTGCCGGAGAGCGGCGCACCCAGAGGAACGCGGCAATTCCAAGCAGTACAATCAGAATGCCGATTAAAATTAAATACGGAAGTTTGGAGGAACCGCCGTGCCGTCGCCTGGAACGTCCGCCACGTGCAGAAAATCCAACGCTTCCAAGGGAGGAATTTCTTCTCATCATAGTTTTCACCTTTTGTTTATTCATATTTATCTGTCGTTTTTTGCGTCAGATAGTAATAACAGGCCGAGAAAGTTTGCCACCGACTCGACACAGCAAGAAAGAGAGCGGAAAACGTTTTTATAAGCCTGTCTGTGTTCTTATAGTATACCATAAAAAGGAAAGGTGGTCTATGACAGTTTCTTACAATTCTCTTTGGCATAGGGACGGGCGGATATGCCATATCTTGAGAAGAGAGTATGTGCAGACGGAGGAAGATATGAATGAAAAATGTATCATGCAGGGAGAGGCGTGGTATTTGAAATGGAAGCGTGTGGAAAAATGGTGTTGGTTTGTGAAAAAGAAGCTGTTTCGGGAAAAAGGATGTATGTGTTGGGACGAAGGGGGCAGAGACAGGAGAAGAGTGTATTTAAATAAAAATGCTTGGAGAGGGCTGGCAGCGATTGGTGTAGCGGTTGTGCTTACGATGGGAGAATGTGTGTCAGGCATACAGCTTGGAATTGGAAAATTGGGGGGAAGTGGTATGCTCACATCTTACGCGGAGGAACTGTGGATTCCCGTTTCAGTAACCGCAGAGACAGCGCAGGCAGCAGAAAATGCCGCTGAGCTTCCCATCCGGGCACCGGAGGCGATCCTCATGGAGGCGTCCACCGGAACTGTTTTGTATGAAAAAAATGCGGACGAGGCGCGAAATCCAGCCAGCGTGACGAAGATTATGACTCTGCTTTTGATTTTTGATGCGATACATTCGGGAAAAATTCATTTGCAGGATGAGGTCACGACCAGCGCCCATGCGAAATCCATGGGGGGATCTCAGGTGTTTTTGGAAGAAGGGGAGGTACAGACGGTCGAAACGCTGATCAAGTGCATCGTCATTGCATCGGGAAATGATGCCAGTGTGGCAATGGCAGAGTATATCGGCGGCAGTGAGGAGGCATTTGTTGCGATGATGAACGAGCGGGCGAAAGGGCTTGGAATGGAGACAGCAAAGTTTGAGGATTGCTGTGGTCTGACGGCGTCTACGACGCACGCGATGTCGGCGCGCGACATTGCCCTCATGTCGCGGGAATTGATCACGAAGTATCCGGAAATTTTTCAGTATTCAACGATCTGGATGGAAAATATAACGCACCGGACCAAGCAGGGAGAGAAAGAATTTGGACTTTCCAATACGAATAAGCTGCTGAAAATGGTGACAAATTTTGAAGTGACGGGACTGAAAACAGGTTCTACATCGCTGGCAAAATATTGCCTGTCCGCAACCGGGCGAAAAGATGGAGTTGATCTGATTGCCGTCATTCTGGCAGCACCGGATTATAAGGCGCGGTTTGCGGATGCGGTCACATTGTTAAATTATGGGTTTGCAAATTGTCATCTTTACAAAGATGACAATCCGGGAGCTGTGCCGGAAACGATGGTGGCGGGCGGCATCCAGGAACAGGTTGCAGGACGTCTGCGAGGAACCTTTTCTTATCTTTCGATGGGAGGAGAGAATCTGGATGGAATCGAAAAAGAGTGGATGATGGAAGAATCCCGCAAAGCGCCGATTCAGGAGGGCGATGTGATCGGACATCTGGTTTACCGGCTGGATGGACGGGAATTGGGAAGTGTGGAGATAGAAGCGGCAGAAACGGTGGAGAAAGCGGGACTATGGGACTATTTTAAGAAGGTAATGGGAGTGTTTGCGGCATAGAAATAAAGAGCTGTCATGTTTGAATAGTGATACATGACAGCTTTTTTGTGTAATAGGAAATTCCTTGGAATTCCCTATTACACAAAAAGGCACTAACGTGCCA